>Ga0079997_119411_pt1 | contig 185290 bp, 173 predicted proteins | sample PerSpoCPS_CMetaG_FD_69200 | JGI IMG/M metagenome (GOLD analysis project Ga0079997, IMG submission 69200) | Archaeal communities from Yellowstone National Park, Wyoming, USA - Perpetual Spouter C (PS_C) MetaG (SPADES assembly) (version 2) | ecosystem: Environmental > Aquatic > Thermal springs >...
TTTCCTCACTTAATGATTTAAAACTTTTTACGATTTTTTCAAAAGTTTCAATATCCTTGTCAAAGTAATATCTTTCAGCTGCGGTATAGCGTATTCCGTAAAATTTCCCACCAGCGATGAAGCCATAATAAACGCTTTTATATTTCACTCCCTCTCTATTTCTAAAAGTAAAGAGCAATTTAAAACCTTGATGACCGCTTATTTTAGCTGGGGTGTTCTCTATGACTACAAGATTTAAAACATTTGGGTTTGAAGTTAAATCATCAATAATCACCTCTGCTACCTCTTGAGGTAACATATCTTTTTTAAGTTTTTTCTTAGTGTATTCTAGCCCTTTATCTATTTCAAGGCTCGTTATTATGATATTTTGTAGAAGTGCTCCGTCTCTTGTTACAAGAAGGTAATTAACTCTGTTTGATTTTTTCCATCCATTTGGAAGTTCAACATAGAAATTTTGTGGATACTTAGGATAGGGTCCTCCAATAGTTGACCATGGAGGGGGTGGCATGCAACCAGCAATAAAAAATAATAAAGCAATTAATAAAATTTTTTTCATTTTTTATCCCCTCTTTTATTGTAATGTTTTCAGATATTCTTCTATATAAGCTTTGTCCGGGGCTTCTGGATAAACCGATAGATATAACTCAAAGTATTTTTTGGCAAGAAATTTCTCGCCCTGTTTATAGTATATCATTCCCAATCCTTTATAGCTATCCGGAAAAGATGGGTCAAGGGAAATCGCCCTTTCGTAATTTTCCTTCGCTTTTTCTGGGTCATCTTTTTCTCCCCTTTGTCTATGGATTTCTCCCAAAAGATAATATGCCCTCGCATCATCGGGTTTTATACTTAGATATTTTTCTGCCCCTCTTTTAGCCATGTTGAATCTCCCTGCTTTAAGGTCAAGAAAAGCATTATCAAGTATTACATTCTTCGTTTTTTGAAGGAAAACCTCCGTGTTTTTGGTTACATTTGGATATTGAAGTTGGGTAAGGAAACTGTTGTAGTTTTGTATTCGCTCTTGAAGTCGCGGTTGAGTCCCAAAGAAAAAGGGTTCTTTTATTTGTTCATCTTCTAATTCTTTCTTCAGGTGAAAAAAGAGCTTTGGAGCTTCATAAGGGTCATATCCTGCACTTAGCATTAGTTTAAAGCCCTCAACATCCGCTTGGGTCTCAAGCTCCTGGGAGTAGCCTGAAACAGCAGCAATTGTCCCTATCGCTCCAAGTATATTTACAAGTTCTCTAATGATATCATCTTTAAATACAGCAAGTGAAACCTGCAGTGTTGCAAGAAAAGCGGTTTTATTTTTAATATCCCTGAAAGTTCTAACAGCGTGTCTATGGGTGATATGTGTTATCTCGTGACCGAGAAGGGTTGCAAGTTGTGCTTCATTGTCCATCCTTGCAAGGATTCCAGTGTGAACATATATAACGCCATTCGGATAGGAAAACGCATTAAGGTATGGATTTTTGATCACTTTTACTTTGAATTGAATATAGTTAAGTACTTCAGGTGGTGTGAGTTTTCTTGCAATTTCGTTAAGGTAGTTTTCAAGTTCTTCATCTTTATAAATAAGACCGCTTCTGTTGATGATTCTTTGTTCTTCTTCAGAGCGTCTCCATAGCCCTTTTTCATCCTCTTCTAATGTTGCAAATGTAGAACTTGTTATAGGCGGTAAGCTTGTTGTCGCACAACCTGAAAGAATTAACAGTAAAAGTAGCGCTATTTTTATTAATACATTGACCATGGAAGTTGCCAAAAAATTTTAGCAAGGATTTGGTATGTGCTATTTGGGTCCCTCAGGTCATAGATACCTTCTTCAATCTCCGCATCATACCAAATGATATTTCCATTTGGGTCTACAATAGCCATGGTTAAAACAGTGATTCCGCCTCTTCTTAAACTCGGTGACATTAATTCAACCTTCGTAATGGATTCCAATATAGAGCCAGCTATTTTCAGCATTTTTCTCCCCTTGGTAGAGATTTCATCCATCCCATAAATAAACATCAAACCATCTACGCCATATTTTTGCGTAATTTTCTCAACCGATCCAATAGAATAAACGAAGTTCTTAATTTTATCGGAGAATTTATTATCTTCCCTGGGGTAATCAAGGGGTTCGTTAATCTCATCAATTGGGAAATTATAGGTATGCAAAAGGATGCTTTTATTTACAGCAATGTAAAGAGATTTAATGTCCTCCATTTCTTCTTCAATTTCTGGATCAACTTCAAATGGTTTTATTTTGATCCTTGTTCCCTTTGACAATTTTAGCAAAATATCCAAAACATTCTGTCTACCTTTGCTACTCCAGTCATCATCTAATTCTCGTATTCCGCCAGCTGTGAGTTTGTAAATTTTAATATCGGGGGTAACAAGTCCAAGAGTTTTTATATTTTTAGCCAGCATTTCAAATTCAGGGTGTATCCTATAGTCGGGAATGCATCCGGAGATTAATACTGTAAGAAAGAGAAAAAATGCCAACTTTTTGAAACCCATCTTTATCACCTCGCATTGAACTAATGATTTTTTAGCTTGAATTCATTGAAATTATGAAAATGGGAAGGTGCTTTTGGTGGAATCTATTTCAATCTTTACCTTGTAAATCTTGTCGCCTTTTGTCTAATTTCCATAGGTACTCCCTGAGGATATCTTGCATAGATTGACATTTTATCCAACTCTTTCTTTGAGTAACTAAAAACCGGCTCATAACTTCTTCCTATCATAGAAGGTATGCCAAACAACAACCAAATCGGTGCTGAAAGAATAAGACCCCAGCCATGGGAAAGAGTTGAAAGTACTCCCAACAATGTCCATAAACCTAAATAACCAGTTCCATCTGGATAAAAAACCACAATTCGCGCTTTCTTTACCTCATCTCTTGGGACAGCATACAATTTTTTCCCAAATTGTACTTCCACATAAACATTTTCTTCGGATAGCCCGATAAATTCCCCAGAAATTTTATCAACTTTCGTTTCCAGTTCAATCCAACAACCTCTTGGATTTTCTGGAACTTCCTGAGGATAATGGGATAAGTTCCCGCGAACCCCCAATTGAAGCGCAGGAAGCACAAAAGATCAGAATAAAGAATATCAAAACTTTTAAATTACGGTCTAGCATATTTTGAACCCCAAAATTGTTTTTCCATCTCAGCTTCTACGGACTTAAATTTCGGAGCAAGTCATCTCAATGCTTGCTCAGGCGAAAAAATTACCTCAGCGAGGAGCAAAGGATTCTCTTCCTCAAGCCATTCCTTTCTAATCCATTCAAGATAATAACCCCTGGCTTTTAAAAAGAACTCAAAATCTTTATCCTTTTCTATCTTAGGTAAGCGATATTTCAATTTGTACACATCACCTGGAAATGTTACAAGAACTTTCTCACTGTCCAGTAAAGAAGATAATGCTTCCGGGCTCTCCTTTCCATCATAAAGAACGGAATAAGGTTTTATGACTATCGGTTCAACTTCTTTAGATATCTCAGCGAGGGCAACATAATCAAGACGTATTGCGCCCTTCGTCATACGAAGCTTAACTCTAAGTGTATCACTATCAACCCTGTCAAGCAAAACTATATTGAAATTAGTAGCGAGAGGTCCTTCCCCATCAATAATTCCAACTGATTTCCATTCGCCATCATGATGAACAAAGAGCTCAATCCCGTTGAGCATTTCAACTGCTTTTTTAAATCTAAGATATTTATCATTAAACTTTCCTTGGTTTTTATAGTTTCCTATCTGAGCGAGCCAATATCCTGCATCATTTCCCATGTAAGCGAGGACTTGATAAAAAAGGAATGTAGAAAGAAGAGTAAGTCGCCGACCGATTACAAGACCATAGTTTTTTCCTGGTTTGACCAAAAATTCAATTTCAATATCCTCCCTCTCACCAAGGTATTTTTCATCAGCCAAGCTAAATCTCTCCTTTCCGTCGGGTTTTAGGATCAAAGGAAGTATGTCGCCTTCACTTGCCTTAGCGGAGGTTGGAGATAAAATTCTATCACTTTCAAAAAATTTGCCATTTGGGGTTACATAAACCCGTGAATTTTTCCCTTTTGGAACAACAAGAAGGTCAGCATATCTTATCACATGCGTTTCAAGAGCTTCATTCCTTACTTCAAGTGTTAATTCATCGTTATAGCTTTTCGCATGATAGAGAGCATCAATGTCATCTGCCTCAAGAGCTGGGGCAACGCTTGAGGTAAAGCCCTCTGCTTGTAATCTTAAAGAATCGCCATCCCAAACATAAAATGTTGGGCATGAACCAAAGCATGCCTTTGGATTAGCAAGACAATAAACCGTTAATGCAACAGATGCACCTGTAACTAAGGTCATTGCTGTAACTGCGCCTGATCTTTTCAAAACATTTGTTTCCAAAAGTGCTACTGATTCAAGGTCTATAATAAATAAATCCTTTTCTTCTGTAGAGTTTCTATCTATTGAATAGTAAATCCCTCTCCCTTTAATTGTTTTATTTTCCTCATCAATTTTCCACGATTTAAGTATGTAAAGCCCGCCGTCTTTCATATGCACCTTTAGGAAGGGTGATTTATCGCCGATTTTTGCAACTTGGCTTGCAAGCTGGGGTGGGTAAATCTTTTTTTCTACGGTATACAAGTTGCAACTCGTAAAATTGATAACTAAAAAAATTGGGAAGAAGAGATAGAATAAGATTTTTCTCATATTTATCTCTCCTTACTTAATTTATTCAAACCTTGCCTACAAATTGAAAAGCAAACCAAGAAGTAACCTTATATCCCGAGATTTCCAACTTGATTCACTAGATTTTATTATATCTGTTAAGCCAAGCGAATAACGAACATCAGCTGTCAAATACACATCCGAAGCTATACGAAACGCAACTCCGCCTCCAAAATCAAGCGAGTATTCGTTTGATTTAGTTTCATCTTTCACATCCTCCGTTTCCCCTCCACTATTTAGTTTCAATACCTCACAGGTTCAATTCACACCCAAACTTTTTTGATTTATACCGGGGGTTCCCTTATGTGTTTCAATCCCTCACAGGTTCAATTCACACGCGCCTTCTTATTATCACGACAACAATAACTTGGAGGAGTTTCAATCCCTCACAGGTTCAATTCACACAGGTCGCTGGTATTGTCTCTGAGATTTTCTACTATTAGTTTCAATCCCTCACAGGTTCAATTCACACTTGCCCTCAAAATCAACAAAAATTGCCCTCAAAACCAAGTTTCAATCCCTCACAGGTTCAATTCACACAAAAGTTGAAATAGCGCAGAATGTAAAAGTTTCGCAGTTTCAATCCCTCACAGGTTCAATTCACACAAAAAGGAGGAAATACCATGAACAACCAATTTTATGAGTTTCAATCCCTCACAGGTTCAATTCACACAGTGCTATGTCCCAGTTCCTGAAAATCAGAAAGAGTTTCAATCCCTCACAGGTTCAATTCACACAAAAGAGTTGAGAAGTTACAAATGGAAAAAGAAGGGGTTTCAATCCCTCACAGGTTCAATTCACACAGTGCTATGTCCCAGTTCCTGAAAATCAGAAAGAGTTTCAATCCCTCACAGGTTCAATTCACACTATCACATTTTCGTGAAGGAAATGGTTCTTCTGATTTGTTTCAATCCCTCACAGGTTCAATTCACACGGAAATCGTCCTACACTTTGATGGGTTTAACATTACAGTTTCAATCCCTCACAGGTTCAATTCACACTTATTTTTGTTTTACAATTCAACCTCAAATTGCTTTCCGTTTCAATCCCTCACAGGTTCAATTCACACATAAAATATGCTTGATTTATTAGTCGTCAAAGAGCGTTTCAATCCCTCACAGGTTCAATTCACACACCCATATCGTTTATGGATAAACTTCTTGGATACTTAGTTTCAATCCCTCACAGGTTCAATTCACACCTTTCGATTGAGTAAAGTGTAAATCTGTACCTCCCCGTTTCAATCCCTCACAGGTTCAATTCACACGAAGAAGAGCTTCAGGAGCTTGAAAAACGCCTTGATGAGTTTCAATCCCTCACAGGTTCAATTCACACACAGAATTAAAATGCTTGAACTCCTGTATCATTGTAGTTTCAATCCCTCACAGGTTCAATTCACACGGGAGCAGATAAATGAACAAGGAAAAGGAAGTGATAAGTTTCAATCCCTCACAGGTTCAATTCACACATGATTTTTAAGTTAAGACCACAGGAATTCATTACACGTTTCAATCCCTCACAGGTTCAATTCACACCCAACAGGTGATGTGTATTTCAATGTTTTCATAAATGAGTTTCAATCCCTCACAGGTTCAATTCACACTTTTTGAAATTCAATAATTTTTTGGGGTTTAAAAAATGTTTCAATCCCTCACAGGTTCAATTCACACTCTCGCTCCCATCTTTTTTTTAACCTTTGCCGTTATTGTTTCAATCCCTCACAGGTTCAATTCACACCTTGACAATTCTCACTTGAAGATTAAGCAGATTGAACGTTTCAATCCCTCACAGGTTCAATTCACACTCAATCTTTAAAAAGCAAGCGTCCCCTTGGTCAACATGTTTCAATCCCTCACAGGTTCAATTCACACCTGTATTTGGAGTTTGTTTTTGTTAAGCTTGTAACCGTTTCAATCCCTCACAGGTTCAATTCACACCCCTCCCCAAACAAAATGAACAAACAACCTTCTCAAGTTTCAATCCCTCACAGGTTCAATTCACACCAGGAAATTCAAAAGCAGGTTGAAATTGGAAAAGCGTTTCAATCCCTCACAGGTTCAATTCACACTGAGGGGCAAAATGGATAAGTTAAATTTGAATTTAGTTTCAATCCCTCACAGGTTCAATTCACACAGATCCGCAATCGTAAAAAACTTTACAGTGGGAATTGGTTTCAATCCCTCACAGGTTCAATTCACACAAGACAGAAGTAAAACTTTAACAAAACCAAATTCACACACTAAAATATAATAACTTTTTCCCCAAAAGTCAAGTCAAAAGTCAAGTCCCAAAGTGTTAACTTTACCCCCTAAATTTTCCGAGAACCTTCCTGACAAGTTGTCATAGTTTGTGTCAGAGTCGGGTTTTTTGATTGAAATACAATGAGTTTTTGCGATTTTGCAGTGTTAACTTTTTCACTGGGTTCTCGGAAACACACTCCAATTTTAAAGGTCTCCCACTGGGGCAGGACTCAAAAACCAGAATTGAAATAAAACCACTAACCCCATACCTAAAACATGACAAAAACACCACCCCACATCATCCAAATAAACCTTACATCAAAAGCAGTTTTCTAAATACTTCTCAACGACTCTTCTTTTAGACAGCCAGTAATCTTCCACCCAAACAATTAACGACTTACCAGCGGTTAAATTGTAAATTTTCTTAAAACCATACGACTCAAAATCACCTATAATTACATCCCCTATCTCAGGTTCATTTCCACCATACCATTCCAAAAGAGCATAACCTAAGGGACTTTCAACAATGAAATAGCTACAATTTTTGCTTTTGTAAACCATCACCCCTTTATCTTTCTGTGATAAAATCTCTCTTTCATAAAGGATGATAACAGTTATAGCATTTTTGAAAACAAAATCACAAACTCAAAAAACCTGCCAAATATCTCCTTGGCAAAATTGTTGCCTTCAAAATCCTCTCCAATTGATAAATGGGATATGGTTCAGATGCACTGCGGTAATCATTCCCTTTGGGAATAGCTGGCCAACGCTCTCTCCATACCGCTCTTGTAATTGCATCTATAATTGACTTGTATCTTATGAAATCCATAGGGATTAAATCATTGCTGTCTAAACCGAGTGTAGACCTGTGAATATCTAAACGAATTAAACCCATTAATCCATAAGGAGGGCTTAAAGGCGCTCTAAGACGAGTGTACCATGTAAAGTGGATTCCTCCGTAACTTCCATCTTCGTCGTGAAAATTACCTTGCCCTTTTATGTCTATCTCTTTATGAAGCGGTTTCACAACTGAGCGCTGTGTTGGTTTAATTTTGATAACTTGATCTGGATTTTTCGGTCTTAATCTATGCGTTTTTATTATTCCAACTGCATTTTTTAAAAGTTTATCTTCAAACACATACTCATTTTCCGCTTTAATTTCTTTCCCCAAAACACGAAAAGCGCGCTTTCTCCACTTATCAATCAAATAAAGCGGTCCGTCAACCAAGATCCACTTTTTGGGATATTTTTTCCGAAACCTCGCAAGAACAGCTATCTCTAACCTTTGACGAAGCATCGCAACTCTACCGAGAGCTTTCATTCTTATAAAGCTCTCATTAAAAAGTTCATCACCGATTAAGAGCCCTTTCCCACTTCTTTCACGATCTACATCAGTGCTACGAAAAGTCGTGTCACATACAATCCATTCATTAATTTTACTTGGAAGATCAAATGTTCTATCATCCGTATCGTATATGACTTCCCCGTAAATTTTATCAAGTGTTTCAATTTTAAAACCAGCTCTCCTCAAACCCTCAAAAGGACCCACAAGTAAAAATCGTCCCACGAGCAATTCTGGGTCAATGTAAAGAGCCCCATTTTTATCTCTTAAAATCACACCGACGCAAATTTGTGCTATGTGAATAGGGACAAGCGCCCAGTTAGGAGAATGTATCCAACATCCGATCACCGTCCTTTGAACTCCATCTAAAAAAGCTTCAAATTTTATTTCCTTTTGACCCTTTGTCTCTACATTTACAATTCCTGACCCATCCTCACTAATTTCAACTGGTTCACTTTCATCCCCTAATTCCGAAAAATATGGAGGAATATACTGCTCTTCCTCTGAAACCGAACTCCGCGAAGGCAAAGAATATCTCTGAATTTCCTTAAAAAGTTCACCCAATTGTTCCGGCAAATCCAAAAAGGACGACATCTTACACACCCCCTATTACTTTTTCACTTCCTATTTATCTCTTCATAAATTCTATGTAACGGGATAGGGAAATGAATAAGCACTGGGCGCTTGTGCAAGCAATGCCAAATCAACATCCACCCTTTATCCAATATCATCGCTTTCTCTTTTAACCCTTCCGCAAGCCAGGCGTACGGGGGCTTGCGTATCTCAACCGCATGACTTCTCCCCACCGCAAATGTTGAAGTGTTAGCCAAAACCTCCTCATCAACCTTTGAAGCCAATTGCTGGGCACCGATTAACGACATACCAATACTTCTTCCACGCGCAGCCATCTCAACTATCTCACCCTTTAATGCCGAATACTCTCTACCCGATGGAACGAACTTGTTAAGCTCGTCAACGAAAATCACAATATGCCTCGGAAACTCCCTTAGTTCACCACTTAACTGACCCGCTATCTCCAAGCTTTTTCTCTCTTCCAATTTCCTAAATACCGTCCTAACAATCGTCTGAAACACAAGACGTTGTCCCTTGTCGCTTAATTGCGTTAGATCAACAACCCACAATTGACCCGGGCGAATTTTATCAACCGGTATTGGTTTATCATTGTTTTCCGACTTTACTATTACACCCCTTAATTGATTATCTATAGCGTGTTTCATTCTATTAAGTATTTTATATGCCGTTGACTTATGATGTGAAGTACCTCCAAAATTAAACCAATCACCTCTGTCTCCACTTTGCAAAGATGTTTCAAGCTCACGAATAAGCGTTTCAAATGTCAATCCGCGAACTTTGGAAACTTCAGACATTGAGGCTATCAAAGCTAACGCCTTATCATCCAGGTCTTCAACATCAAAAAGTGTGTAAAGCGAACCAACCCCCGCTTCAATAAGGGTTTTTAAACTATAATTAAATGGTATTACATTATCTCGTCTATGACTAAGAACAAGACCCCTTGGGCTAAAATGTCTCGGGGCAAAAAACTTAAATCTTTTCTCTTGCACCCACTTTATAGGATCAATACCGAAATCTTTCCTAGCGTAATTCCATAAATTAATAGATGAAGCAAATCTTTTATCATCCTTCCAACTTTTTAGTTCTTCCCAACCTTTGGGTAAATTATCAATGAACATCAAATCCGCCTCCTTAACATTAAAAGCAATAGCAGCAACTGATCCGTTGTGCTTTTCACTATATGCCAACAAACTATACAACAAAAACAAAGCATAGCTCGTTTTTGTCGCCACTCCTGAGGCACCGGAAATGTTGACATGGGCAGCTTCATACCCAAGGACATATCGTGCATCAAAATTTATCGGGACAGGATTACGCTGATCATCGTATGTAAAACCTGCTAATATTTCATATTCAGTGGGAATCCCTTCGCCATAAGCTTCACGAATTTCTTCTGCTGTAGCAAAAAATACAGGCCATGTCCCTCTAACCGGCTCCGTCCTTCCATCAGAACGCCTCACAACTTCAACTTTTGCAGTCATAACAATTGGTAGCCTCGTCGTCATATCCTTTTCAGGTCTACCAAAAGCATGGGCGTAGAAACTATCTAAAACACTTTCAATATCAGCTAATGTCTGTATCTCACTAACTAATCCAGTCACTCTTACACCACTCTCCCCCCTCGCAGTAACCAATGAACCAATCTCAAGATGTATGTTTTCATTATCTTTTACCCAAAAAGTAAACTCCGTAGATGTAGCCGGTGTTTTAATCGTTGGAGCAACTCTACCGATAACTTTCGCCCTTTCTTCAATCTCATTTTGATGATCTCCTCTACTTCTATTACTTGCTAACTTTTTCATCTTTTCCTGTGTTTTGCTCATCGCTTTTTTCCTCCTTTTGTTGCTTAAATTTAAGTAATATCTCCACAAAATCACCTTCTATTTCCATTTTCACCTCAAATCACATTCCCTAAATAACCTCAAAAAATTTTTAATCTCGCGATCCCAAAACAACCAATTATGCCCACCAGGCAACTCGTGATACTCATAACGTATTTGCTTTGACTGAATTAACTTAACAAAATCGCGATTGGAACTAAGCAAACCTTCAACCTCATCATCACTGCCACAAGAAATGTAAAAATAGGGCTGAACCTTATTTATCAAACTATCTACAATAACAAAAACATCGTTCCTATCCCAATGTTCGCTCTTTTTCTCACCAAACGCCTCAATTATACTTTGTGCCACTGAATACCTGCTCCTATCCATAAGCTGTCTCCAATTAAATGCACCACTAAACGACCCAACAAGGTAAAAATAATTCGGATACTTTAAACCAAATTTTATCGCCCCATATCCACCCATTGATAAACCAGCGATCGCCCTACCATGACGAGTTGAAATAACCCTATACTTTCGCTCAACAAATGGGATTAACTCTTTGATCACGAAATCCTCATAATTTCTATTTTTGTAAAACGGAGAGTTCACATACCAACTGTTCCCCGCCTCTGGCAGAACTACAATGAGTTTTAAATCTTCAAGATAATTGATAATCCCTGTTTTGTTCACCCAATCGTAATGATTGCCACTATATCCATGAAGAAGGTAAAGCACCGGGTATCTCACCTCACTTTGATCATAATCTTTCGGTAATATCACATTAAATCTCCTATAGGAATCAGTTGCGCTTGAATAAACACTATCAACTAAAACCTTAACCTTCCCCTGTCCAAATAATGAATTAGTTAAAATTAAAACAGCGAAAAAAAGATTTTTGAAATTCATTTTTGACAGCAAATTTTGTTTTTAAAAATTTAAACAATGAATTAAAAAACCACCTAAACAGCAAACTTGCGGTTTTCTTCAAAAGAATTGAATCCTCCGGCACATTATCTACACACAAAGTTGCAAAAACAGGTGGGCACCCATCCGCGATTATTTGTATCTGATAAATTCCATATCCTAGCTTCAAAGACAATATCCCGTTACGCTATTAACAAAGCGAACTGTGATTGAACGCCGGGCTTTCCTTTAATTTCAACCCCTCAATGGTTCAATCCACACGAACAGAAAATCTTAATAAGTAAAATTCACACGCTAAAATATAATAACTTTTTCTTCCACAGGCAAGCCCAGAAGTGATAAACTTACTCCATTAACTTTTTGGGTAACTTCTTTTTCAGATTGCCGAGAATCGTCTAAAATAAACTTTCTGTGCAAAGCTCACTTTGGCAAAATTATTTCAGTTATAAATTAAAACAAACGCAAAATCACAAAACCAACAGTAATTGTAAGCAGGGTTAGCGGAATCCCAACCCTTAGATACTCAAAGAAACCGATTTTTACTTTTTGAGATGCGCTCTCAATAACGATAATATTCGCTATTGAACCAAGGATAGTTAAATTTCCAGCAAGGGTAGAACTCATTGCAAGGTAGAGCCATGCATTTTGGTCATTAAATAAATTTTGAACCAAGGGTTTCAAAATCAAGACAGCTGGAACATTACTTACAATATTGGAAAGCAAAACGGAAGATATAACGAGAGCCAACGGAGTGGAAATAATAGTTCTGAAGTAATGAACTAACTCTTTAAAAACAACTGATTTTTCAAATCCCTTTATTACAATAAAAAGCCCTATAAAAAGGATTAAAAGACCAAAATCAATAAGATTGTATACCTTTTCAGGTTTGATTCGTCGTGTGATCAACAAAAATGAAGCAACGCCGATTGAAACTATTTCCATTGGGATATTCAAAAAGAAAAGAACTATGGTCAACAATGCCATTAAAGACGATTTTACTACAAGCGGTTTGTTATATCTGTATTTCATCTCTGTTATTTTGACTTCGTCTGAAGTTATATCCTTCTTATAAAACAAGCGAATTAAAAGAGCGCAAATGACAAGCCCTATTAAAGAAACAGGAAATAACTTTACAAAGAAAGTTCCATAGCTTATCCCTGATGATGTGGCTATTATTATATTTTGTGGATTTCCCGTTATAGTTGCAACACTTCCAATATTAGCAGACATTGCCAACGCTAAAAGATATGGCTTCGGGTTAACATGTATTCTTTTTGTCAACTCAATAATAAATGGAGTGAAGATTAAACATACAGTATCATTTATAAAGAAAGCGGAAAGTAATCCAGAAGCGAAAACTATAATGTAAAGAAGTAAGGTTGGATTTTGGACCTTCTTTACTAAAAAATTAAGCACGATTTTAAAAAAGCCAGAGAGTCGCAAATTAGCTATTAAAATCATCATACCGAAAAGGATGATAATTGTCTTGTAATCAATCGCCTCATAAGCATCGTATACAGATAGAACTTTAAATATAAGCATGAAAGATGCGCCAATAATCGCTGCCCCTGTACGATCAATTCTGAACAAAGGAGGTTGACCCAACGCAATTACAACATAAGTGAGCAAAAATATTATGAACGCTATATCCATCTATCTTCCAGTTTTTTCTTCAATTATAATTTTCACAGCATTTGGTTTAAAATTTAACGAAATTATCATCTTGAAACAATGAGAGGCTCTGTATTTTCAAATAAAAGGAATAAGTTTAGAAAGAGTAACCAACACCTATTCCTCCATAGGGCAGAAAACTATCTAAATTAAAAATCGGGGTAAATGCTATTTTGAAAACCAATCCGCCTTCCCTTGGCTGATACCTCCAACCTAATGTCCCGGTTAAGGCAGGAAGTAATCCAGCTTTAAATTTAATCCCGTTACTTGAAACTTCATCCCCGTGGGCACTTACTGTAAATAAAACCATTCCACCGCCAATTTCAATTTTATGTCTTCCCTTACCAATGAAATAATTTGCCATAATGGGGAAAGTCCCAATGTTCGCCACTATTTCCTCTTTCTTACCGGTATCTTTATATGTAGCCTCGCCAGAAGCGCCAAAATATCCAACCCCGACTCTAATACTGATGTTATTTCCAACATTACGTTCATAATTTAAACTGTAAATAACACCATTCCCAAAACCCTCAATATAGATAGCATTCTTTGCAACCTTTTGCACTTCTTGAGCATATAAATATCCAGCAAGAAATATAGCGATAAGAAATGCTAATCTTGAATTGTTGCTTTTTGATACCTCCATGGCTTCAGGCAAATTTATTTTTATATCATAAAGATTCGCCTTTTGTCACTAAAATTTACAGCCCGAGCAAACTCAAAACTTTATATGTCAATCCAGCGAAAACTGCAGCACCAGGTAAATGTATGTCTTCCCTATAAAATGGAGTAATGAATGTTTTGTTAATTTTTTCAATCAATTGATGAGCTACTTCATCCGCTGAATGCTCAAGCTCGGAGAATTTTTTTGAAAGTTCTTTTTTATCAGAGAAATTCACGATTATTTTGTCAAGGATATCAGCTACTTCTAAAAGTTTATCAGATAGCTTTTCAAAAAGCACGAAGAACTCTTTCTCCTGTGGTATTGGTACTAACTTCGTTTTCTCATCTCCTTTTTGTTTTTAAAATTTATTTAACTTCGTGAAATAAATCTTTAATTTGCCTTCTTGGAGTCGGTTCAGGTTCTTCATCTGGAAAACCTATAGGTAAAATTGCCACCGGTATTAAATCCCCACCTGCACCTATTATTTTCAGAACTTCTTTCTCATTAAAAGCACCAACCCAGACACTTCCAAGTCCAAGCGCTGTAGCTGAAAGTTGTGCATAAGCACATGCGATCGTTGCATCCTGAAGGCAATATAATTTTCTCCCACGCAAACCATATTTAATTGCAGACCTATCGGGATTCGCACAAAACACAAAGGCTATCGGCGCCTCAGCTATAAATTCTTGATCAAACGCTGCTTTAGAAAGTTGCTTTAACTTTATTTTGTCTCTTACCACGAAAACTTCAAACGCTTGTAAATTGCCAGCAGAGGGAGCAAGGTTAACCGCTTCAAAAATCAACTTCAACTTTTCTTCAGGTATATCGTCGGGCTTAAATTTTCTAATAGAATGCCTTCTTTTGACCACATCAAAGAACTCCATACCAAGAGCTTGTTTCAATTCTTGATAATCCGTATTTAATTGCAAGGTTTACAGCTTCTTTATACTCCTGTGCGGTTATCCTTCGTGCCAATTCCGGTTTTAAATATGCATTAAAATAAGGTCTATACTGAGCCATTATGTTAACATAAGTATTTCTTGAGATCTCGTTTGCTATAAATTCAAAAACCTTTTCCGAACCAGCAATATTATTCGGCAAAACGAGATGACGAACAAGCAAACCTCTGACAGCAATGCCATCAATAATTTCCAAATCTCCAACTTGACGCCACATTTCTTTTACCGCTTCACGCACAACATCCCAATAATTGGGCACACCTGAATATCTCAACCCGTAAAAGTTGTCCGAGTACTTTATATCAGGCATATAAATATCAATGATACCATCAAGCAATTTCAATGTTTCCACCGACTCATAACCACCACAATTGTAAACTATTGGAATCCTAAGCCCTTTTTTAACCGCAATTTCAATCGCCTCAACTATTTGTGGGATATAGTGTGTTGGGGTTACAAGGTTAATGTTATGACAGCCAATTTTTTGTAAAAAAAGCATTGATTCAGCAAGCGTTTCAACTGTAACTATTTCCCCTTGCTTAAACCTACTTATTTCATAGTTTTGACAGTAAATGCAATTCATATTGCAACTTGCAAAGAAAATCGTCCCCGATCCATTACGCCCAACCAAACAATCCTCTTCCCCAAAATGCGGATGGACACCTGAAATTATCAATTCTTTCCCCACCCTACATTTACCCTTTTCCCCGATGTTTCTATTCACATGACAATTTCTTGGACATAAAGTACAATCATTTAAAATCTGCTTTAAAATCTCAACTCTATCCTTTAGATCCCCACTACTGCTAAGTTCTAAATATCTTGGCTCATATTTAACAGTTGTCAATGTTCTCATAAATTCAATTTAAATTTAAACTAAAACAAGACCCTGGGGATTTTCCCCAGGGCTTTTTTTACATCATGAAGTTGTCTTTGTCATAGCACCCCAAAAACCAAGAACGATCAAAATAATTCCAAGAATAATTGCGTTAGCAATCCCCTGCAATCCGGGGATAAAACCAGTGATACCAAGCCATATACCAGCCAATCCAATTATAACCGAAAAAACCTTCAAGAGACCTTTAATCTGACTGAAAAAAAGCCACAATCCCAGGGTGAATGAAAAAATCCCAGTTAAAAGGTACAGCACTTCAAAATCTCCCTTTGAAATGGAAATCTTCATAAAACCCTGACCAAGAAGAAGCCAAAGACCGATGAGGAAGGTTACCCAAAATTGCCACATGGCGGACCTCCTTAATTTAATTTTATTTTATCGCTCGCCTTTTAAGCGAGCGCTATTTTTCAAGGGGGATAATTCAAGAAAAAGAGAAAAAGCAATATCCAAAAATTAAGTTAAAAAATTTTTAACTTATTTTCAAGTCAAAAAATTTGACTTTTTCTCAAATTTTGCTCAAATTCATTAAAAAAATTAGGCGATAGATGAGTGGTTCTGAATTTTATCAACTTTTTAGCTATCGGGAATATAGACCAAATTACGCACTTCACTTACTTTTGTTTGTGGTAACTTTCCTAACAGTTGCAATCGCTGGAGTGCAATGGATATTAAAAGACCCATACGAGTTGAGTAATTTACATCTTGGATTGCCTTACGCTCTCTCAATTCTTTTCATAATCGCCTCACATGAATTCGGACATTACTTTGCAGCTAAAAGACATGGCGTTGTAACAACGCTTCCCTTCTTTATTCCTTTCCCTCCTATTCCATTTGTCTTAAACTTTGGAACACTTGGTGCGATCATAAGGATAAAATCAGTTGTCCCGAACAAAAAGGCATTGTTTGATATAGGGGTCGCCGGTCCAATTTCTGGATTTATCGCTACTTTACTTGTGCTAATTTATGGATTTTTAAACCTGCCTAGTGTGGAATATCTTTATCAAATTCATCCTGAATATCGCTTTCTCCCAACGCTTCCGAAAGGAGATTTAACATTTGGAGATACATTACTATTTTTGATCTTCAAAAAATTTTTCTCTCTAATAAATCCCGAAGCTTTTATCCCACCGATGAATGAAATTTATCATTATCCATATTTATGCGCTGGTTGGTTTGGCCTTCTTGTAACTGCTATGAACTTAATCCCGATTGGACAACTTGACGGCGGACATATAATTTTCGCCATGTTTGGTGAAAATCATAAATATATAGCCAGGGGTTTCTTTTACAGCCTTGTCGTTCTCGGCTTATTTGGAATTTTTGAACAAAATATCGGTTGGCCAGGTTGGCTTGTGTGGGCACTGGTTTTATATTTTGTTGTAAAAATTGAACATCCACCGGTTGGAACTTTTGGTGTGCTTGATAATAAAAGAAAAATAATTGGATGGATAACAATCGCAATATTTATTCTTTCAATTTCTCCAGTTCCCATAACAATAAAGTGATAGCCGAGAATGAAAAAGAGCATCCTTGTCTTGCTTTTGTCCTTTATTTCCTGTCAGAAGGAAGATACATCTATGTTTGATGTCGTATTTTCAAACCAGCCGATTATAAAATCCGCTACCATAGAACCCAAAACTATAAATCTTGACAGCATCTTAATTGGCGGTGAAAAGAAGCCAGAAGATACAATTTTGGTAAAGTTCAAAGCCACAGCTATCGTCTATGACATAGATGGTTTCAAAGATATCGCAACTGTTAATCTTGAGGTCATAAACCCAATCAAAAATTTGACTCTGACTCGCGGAGACCTTCAAAAAATAAACGACTCAACTTTCACTTTACAGACAAGTTTCAATGTTCAGAGGAAAGACGACGGAAATTATTATGTTAAATTTTCTGCAAGAGATAAAAGTAATTTGCCAAGCAACGAGATTTACTTAAGTTTAAAATTATATAGAGGAAATCGTCCGCCGTTTATATCTGATTTAAAAGCGCCGGATACTGTTTTTGTCCAAGATCAAACAACTTTGATAAAAATCACCATTAAAGCCACAGATCCAGATGGAATTGAAGATATAAAAACGGTTCAATTCAATTCATTCAAACCTGATGGAACACCATCATCAGGGAATCCGTTCAAGATGTATGACGATGGTAATTTAAGTGGAATTAGCGGTGACGATATTGCGGGAGATGGTATTTACTCAATTATAATCCAACTTCCTCCTAACACACAAAAGGGAAAATATAGATTTGAATTTCAAGCCATTGATAAATCAAACGCAAGCAGTAATATCTTAACACATTATATCTATGTGCTATGAGATGGATTGCATTCTTGATAATTTTTGTTTTAAACTTTTCACTCGCACAAATCAAGCTTAGCTACAAATTGGATTCAAGCGATTATTCCGATCTCCCAGCGGGAAATGTTGTGACGAATATTTCAATTTGCGGTGATAAGGTATGGATAGGAACAAGTAAGGGATTAAGCAGAACAACGGATGGTGGAAAGACATGGAAAAACTATTATAACACACCGGAATTTGGAACAAGCAAAATTTCAGCGATCGCTTGTAGTGGTGAAACTGTTTGGGTTGCTGTTGCTAGAACCGTTAAAATTGAGAACAATGAATTTCCCGAAGGTCTTGGACTTTTATATTCAACAGATGGAGGTGAAACTTGGACGAAGGTAAACCAACCTATTGATAATAGAGCGGATACTATTGAAATTTACGGTATTAACAAAATAAAAGCGTTACCCATCACAACAACGATAAATAATATAACATATGATATTGCGTTAACCAAAGATGCAATTTTCATTGCTTCTTTTGCTGGGGGACTTAGAAAATCAACTGACATGGGAAGAACTTGGCAAAGGGTCGTTCTACCTCCAGATAACTTAAATCAAATAAATCCTGTCTTGGATTTGAATTTTGAACTTAATCCTGTCAAAAATTATAATCACCGTGTCTTCTCAGTTATAGCGGTGGATGATTCAATTTTATGGGTCGGTACTGCAAACGGAATAAATAAATCAACTGATGGAGGAAAAACTTGGGTTAAATTCAATCACCAAAACCAAACTAACCCAATTTCTGGAAATTTTGTAGTAGCTCTTGGGAATCAAAAATTGAAAAATACGACAACGGCGGAAGAAAATATAATTTGGGGCGCAACAATAAACGCAAACGATCCCGATGAATTCAAAGCTTTGAGCTATTCAAGAGATGGCGGGAACTCTTGGAAAACAACTTTAATTGGAGAATTTGTCCATAACATCGCCTTTAAAGATTCAATTGTCTATGCGGTAAGTGATAACGGATTTTGGAGGTCAAACGATTTTGGAGATTCCTGGGAAAGATACACACGGATGACAAACATTTTTACAAGACAAGAAATTTACACAACTGTTTTCTATAGCGTTGGAGTACAAGCTGATACCATTTGGATTGGAACTGCCGATGGTCTCGTTAAGTTCATTGAGTCAGATATAAAGAGATGGGAAGTTATAAGGGCTTATGAAAAGGTTTATAATTCAGGTAAAACATACGCATATCCAAATCCATTTTCCCCACTTAATGAAGTTACGAGGATACATTATGCTGTTGATAGAAATAATTCAAATGTTACGATTGAAATTTTTGATTTCTCAATGAGGAAAATAAGGACTATTATAAGAAATGCTGTAAGGAATGGTCCGAGGGAATTTGATGAGATATGGAACGGCAGAGATGAATCTGGAAATGTCGTCCCAAATGGAGTGTACTTTTACAGGGTTAAAATAGACAACAAGGAAGTATATGGCAAGATACTCATTATCCAATAGCGTAAAGATCATTTTAATGATTGTATTATTTCAATCAGTAGTTAATTCACAAAATCTTTCAGTTGCGTCGTTTTCACGACTTGGCTTTGGAGCGAGAGGAATTTCCTTGGGTAATGCAATGGGAGCGGTCACAGAAGGAGAAGTAACTGGTTACTATAATCCTGCGGTTTTGCCATTCGTTAATTTAAAAAGAGGTACATTGACAGTTGGTTTTCTCTCGCTTGACCGAACCCTTGACTTTGTACATTACACACAATCACTTTATCCAACGGCTGGTTTTTCCTTTTTTTTGATAAGAGCTGGTGTAAAAAATATTGACTTAAGAGATGTTGATGGTTTTCATATAGAAAATTTTAAAACGAGCGAATATATGTTTGGCTTTTCATTCTCAAATAAGTTAAACCAGAGATTTTCAGTTGGTCTGTCGCTTAAATTTTACTACAGCGAAATTTATCATGACTTTAATGCACGAACTCTCGGAGTTGACTTCGGTTTCATTTTCAAATTGCACGATAACTTATTTTTTGGCTTCGTTCTTCAGGATTTAAACGCTAAGTATAGATGGGATTCAACAAACCTATATGGAGAAAAAGGTCATCTTGTGATAGAGCGATTTCCTATTACTAAAAAAATCTCAACTTTTTACAAACTTAAGGATATAATCCTTTTATCATTTGATTTCAGTTTCGTGGAAAAACAAAAAAGGATAAATTTTGGCTTGGAAACATACCCGATTGGTAGAAATCTTTCACTCAGAAGTGGATTTGACATGTTTAATAATCCTTCTCTATCTTTGGGCTTTGGACTGCGACGAAAGTTTAGCAAAGTTATTATTTCATTTGACTATGCTTATAAATATGAGGTTAATGTTCCTTTATCTTCGGTCCAATTTTTTAGTATCGGAGTAGAGATTTAAAACTTAAAATTCAAACTTGTGATGAGAAAAATAATTTTGATTTTTTTAGTTGCTTTGAAATCCGTAGCTATCAGCGGTGGTAAAAGTAATTTTAATTTCTTAACTATAGGCATAGATGCAAAGGCAGTTTCAATGGGAGACGCTGTAGTTTCATCACCAATTAGTTTTGGCTTTATCTATTACAACCCAGCAATTTTATCTATGATTGAATCACCATCTGTAATGGTTTCTTATCGCAATTGGATGGTGGACGGCGATATTCTTTACAGTGCAATTGGCATAAAAAATAAATTTGTTAACATGGCTTTATCCCTTCACACCTTGATAATATCTAACATAGAATTAAGGGAGAAACCGGGTGACCCAATTGGCTATTTCTCAGCGCGAAATGTGGCTGTTTCTTTTTCAATTTCTCCAAATTTCAAATCTAAATTTAAACTCGGGTTAACTACAAAATATATATTAGAAAAAATCTTCGTTTACGAAACCAACACCTTATCCGCCGATTTAGGTTTTTTATATATTTTAAACTTCCGAGAACTTGAACTTAACTTTGGCGGGGCGATAAGGAATATCGCTATCCCATCATCTATAATGTCTCTTGGAGCATCTGTAAAGTATGCCACCGATTTTGCAAGGTTTCTCCTAACTTCCGAACTAAGATATAGAAATCTTGAAAAAAGGTATTCACTTGGCGTTGGCTCAAGCTTTGAATTTAACTCTATTTTAAATTTTCAAGCTGGTTATGAATTTGGTTTCAATGTGCACTCATTTAAATTTGGGCTTGGTGTAAAAGTTTCAAAGTTTTCTTTTAACTATGCATATTCACCTTTTGATTATAGTTTACCCTCTTCACATACATTATCATTAATCTATAAATTTTAGTAAGATGAGAAGAATAGTCATTGTTTTTCTAGGAAATATTAAAAATGACTCAAGAAGTTTCAAGATTTATAATTCATTAAAGGAGGCAGGCTATATCGTAAAAGTTATCTGTGCAGTTGAGCCAAATGAGCCAACCATTGAAAGCAACGATGAAGTAATAAATGTAAAATTAAGAAAATTCAGAAAAGCGCTTTTTAAAATTTTGTCTTTTTATTTTAAATCATTGCCTCTGATAACAAAAATGTGCGCTGATATAGTTATATCATCTGATTTGTTTTCACTTCCGATCGCTTGGCTGATCTCCATAAAATGCAATGCCAAAATGATATACGATTCAAGAGAGTTGTATTCATCCCTTGCTTCAACAAAAAATAGGCTTTTTGTCAGGAAAACAATATCATTATTTGAAAAAATTTTTACTTTAAGATGTTCACTGATTTTAACAGTTAATCAATCAATTGCTAAGTTTATTTCAAGTAAATTTAAAAAACCGATTTTTATTATAAGAAATTTTCCAACCACTAAATGGAAATCAGGGAAAACATTCGCCTACGAAAGGCAAATAGAGAATGCTCTTCTTTATCTTGGTCTTTTTCATCAAGATAGAGGATTTGATGTCTATTTTGAATTAATTCAAAAGTTATCTTTTGATTTTAACGATATCAAACTTTTAATCATAGGTAAAGGTGAATTAAAAAATCTACTCTTGAAGGAAATTCTAAAGCAAAATCTTGAAACAAAAGTTGAAATTTTAGGTCCTTATTCCCCAGACGAAGAACTGAAATTTCCCAATGTTAAAAAAATCATAGGTCTTTGCATAATAAAACCGGTTTCGCTTAGTTATTTTTTCTCCCTTCCGAACAAAATTTTTGAGTACATACAAGCAAAAATACCATTCATCGCTAGTGACCTGCCCGAGATTAGAGCTATAGTTGAAACTTACAAAGTGGGTATACTTGTGGACCCTTCAAACATAAATGAGATTGTTGAATCTACAAGAAAACTTTTGACTGACCAAAATTTGTATCTCACGATGAAAGATAATTGTGAGCGTGCTACAAGAGAGCTAACCTGGGAAAATGAGGTTAAATCTTTGTTAGATGCCTTGAAGATGTTATAATTTTGCTTTATTTTTCCACCCAATTTTTTCAATTTGACGTCCAATTACAAAAATTATCACCCCCACACCAGCAAAAATCATCTCATTTTTCATGCTACCCTGCAACCCAGCGATTAACCCAATCAATGTTTCGACTATTCCAATTGCTTGTAAGATTTTCCCCAAAGATATCATTTCTTCTCTTGAACTTTTATGATAAAGAAAATACCGACTAAAAACAGAAAAACTGAGATTAGTTGAGCTTCCGTAAGCCCAAAAACTAGAGGTGGATTTAACCGTAAAAATTCTATAGTAAATCTTTCAATGGATGAGAAAATTAAATAAAAACCAAAAAGTTCTCCAGGATTTTTAGTTTTATTTCTAAAGTAATACAAAAAGCCAAAAATGAGAAACATAGCAAGAAATTCATATATCGGGGTTGGATGAAGTTTTATTGTTTTATCAAATTCCGTTATGAAACCAAACTTGTCTTCTCCAACTATTTTTGATGATAAGATGTGATAATTATACCTCTCGGCAAGGTCTGGAAAACGCTCAAAATATTCACGAAGAGCATAGGTCGGTTTTAGTGTTCCATTAGCATAGATAGTTCCCCAAGGCAACGTTGTTGGAATGCCATAATCTCCATCGCCAGAGAGGTGGCATCCTATTCTTCCAATGCCATACCCAAGAGCCGACGCGGGAGCAATTGCATCCATAACTTTTAAAATAGGAAGTTTTTTCCTTTTAACATATATAAACAAAGCTATAAAAGCGAGAATAAAACCACCATACCAGGTTAAACCACCTGCAGAAAACACCATTTCAACTGGGGATTTGATGAAATCGCTAAAATTTTCAAGAAGATACAAAATTTTTGCTCCAATTATACCGAAGACAACAGCTAGAACTACCATTTCGTTTGCGTAATTTACATTCAGTCGTAATCTTTTAAATTCACGACTCACCAAAAAATCCGCCACGAGAAAAGCAATTGCCATCATCAAACCATAACTGTAGATTGGAATCGGTCCGATCTGAAATAAAATAGGACGCATCCCGTTAACTAACCTTTATTTTTACAAACTTATTTTTCCGAGGTTCGCTTTTAACTTTTATTTTGTCGTCGGTTATTAAAACTTGAAAACTATTTTTGATCTTTTCCTTCTTAACTACCGTAATTTTATAAATCCCTTCCTTATATCCATAAATTCTATACTCAAAACGAGCCGGACCAAATTGTGAAATCGGAGAGCTAGGTGGTTTGAAACCGAGTATCAAAAATGTTAATTGATTGTCTTCTTTTTGGACTTCAACATTCAATTCATAAGAAAATGCAACGAAGTGCTGAGTTGTTTCTATTAAAAATTTTAAAAATTTTTCATCTTTTATCTCATCGTAGTCAATAGATAAATAAAGCGTAAAGTCATATTTGAATTCAGGCTCAATTCTTGGTGATTTCCTCGGCATATTTATCAACGATATATTCTACAATTTTACCCAATGACACCTCAATTTGCTCACCGCTATTCATATCTCTTACAAGACAAACATCTTTTCCCATTTCACTTTCACCTATTATAACAACATAGCGTGAACCCTGTCTATTTGCTTCTTTCATCTGGGATTTCAAACTTCTATTTAAAAGGTCAACCTCACATGGTATATATCTCTTTCTGAGTTTTTGAGCTATATTTAATGAATGAAGTTTAGCTTTGCTCCCCACTGATGCGATAAAGATGAAAGGTTTTTTATCTTGACCGAAATTGTAATTATTTTTCTCAAGAATTATAAGCAACCTTTCTACCCCCAAAGCAAAGCCAACCCCTGGAATATCAGGACCACCAATTAAGCTTGAAAGCATATCATATCTTCCTCCACCTGCGATAGCATCTTGCGAACCGAGCTCTTTACTTAACACTTCAAATGCTGTTTTTGTGTAGTAATCAAGACCACGAACTAAATGAGCATCAACTTCGTATGATATGCCAAGCACATCAAGGTATGTGAGTAACTCCTTAAAATGAGCATCACACTCGTTACAAAGGTAATCTAAAATTTTGGGCGCGTTTTGGACTATTTTTCTATCAGATTCATCTTTTGAATCAAGTATACGAAGTGGATTATACTCAAAGCGCCTTTTGCTTTCTTCAGACAAACTATCGTAAAAATTTTTTAAATAGTCCCGCAAAACAACTTTATACTTAGGTCTGCACTTTTGACAACCCACAGAGTTAATTTTCAACAAAAAATTTTTTACGCCAAAGCTATCAATTATGTGAAGCGTCAATGAAATTATCTCCGCATCAACCTCAGGATTTACACTGCCGATCGCCTCAGCACCTATTTGATGAAATTGTCTCAAGCGACCTGCTTGAGGTCTTTCCTGGCGAAACATGGGAGAAATGTAATAAACTTTGAAAAGGGGGACTTTTTTATTTATCTCATATTGAATGTACGCTCTCATTACCGATGCAGTCATTTCCGGCTTCAAAGTTAACTTGGTCCCGCCCTTATCTTCAAATGTATACATTTCTTTACTCACGATATCAGTTAGTTCACCAATACCGCGAGCAAACAGTTCAGTTTCCTCAAAAATTGGAGTTCTTATTTCTTTGTAGTTATAAAGATCAAAAATTTCACGCACTTTCGTTTCTATATGTTGCCATTTAAATGAATCTTCAGGCAAAATATCTTTCGTTCCACGAACATTTTTTAAGGCTTTTTTCTCACCCAAGATATTTTTCCTCTTCAGTTTTAAATAATTCAACAACTTCTTTTGGGGTTTTGGCGTTTAGTAGTTTTTCTCTGAAATTGTTGTCATTCATCAGCTTTGAAACTCGGCTCAACAATTTAATGTGAGGTCCGACCATGTTATCTCTTCCGACAATCAAGAATATAAGGCGAACAGGTTCACCGTCAAGCGATTCATAATCAATTGGCTTTTTAGTAACGGCAAAAGCTGCTACTATATCAGTCACAGCGTCCGTTTTCCCATGTGGAACGGCAAATCCCTTTCCAACTCCTGTGGTCATAATCTTTTCACGCTCAAATACTGCTTCTCTTACTTTATTTGCGTTTTTTACCTTATCTGACTTTGCTATAATATCAACAAGTGCATTTATTGCATCTTCCTTTGTAGAAACATCAAGTCCAACAACAACGAAATCCTCAGTTAATATGTCGCTTATCTTCACCTTTTTCCCTTATTTTATTTTTCTTGCAACATTATCCAACTTTTAACCTTCTCTGAGTACTCAGCAATCAACTTATCAACCATTTTTTCATCGTTTGACTCAACGAAAAGATGAACCTCGCTCCTTTGTCTATCTGGGAGTATTAAAATCCAAGTTAAATCATCAAAGAAAATTTTAACGCCATCAATAAGTTGTCTTTTGAATTTTTCACTTTCAAGTGTAGCATATCTCATAACTTTACCTTTAAGATCACGCGGGCATGGAATTGACAACCTTTTCAAATAAAGCTTTGGCAATTTCTCTTCAATTTCTCCAATCTTAAGTTCAGTTAAAGCCATAAGTTCAAGTATTTTTGAAATGGCAAACATGCCATCAGAGGCAAATAAAAACTCCGGAAAAATATAACCGCCTTTAGTTCCACCGACAAATTTAATCTCTGGGTCTTTCAACACAGCTTCCATCATTCCATAATGTGAGTTCTTTGTTCTAACAACCTCAACACCATACTCGCTTGCTATTAAATCCACTTCAAGCGATGCGGAAATGGGCACGGCGATTTTCTTTACTTTCTTCGCATTTACGGTTAAAAAAAGTTTCGTTACAATTGAAAGTAAACGATTGTCTGATAATAATTTTCCTCTTTCGTCAATTAACCAAATTCTTTCCGCCCCTGGATTTAGCATAAAACCAACATCGCATCTAATTGAAGTTACAATCTGCGATAGTTCGTCCACCGCCTTTTTAAACTCCTCATCGGATCTTGTTAATTTGGTGGGCTCAAGATATGCGTTTAAGGATATAACCTGACACCCAAGCTGTCCAAGGATGTTTGGTAAAACTGTTACTGCTACTCCATTTGAATAATCAAGAGCAATTTTAAAACTTTGCTTCCTGATCGCATCAACATTAAGCGCTGATAAAAATTTTTCAACATATCCTTCAATGGTTCTGACAGGGAAATTAATCGTCCCGACTTTATCATGAGGAACTCTTGGAAAATCCTCTCCAAAAAACAACCTTTCAATTGCTTTCGCTTTCCCTACAGGTAAATCCATACCGTTAGAATCAAAGAAAATAATATCGGTTTGATTTTTGTCCACCGGGGATTTGCGAACATGTAGACCTCCGGCGTATCTACCACTGCGAAGCTCATGGCGGACCATCGGAATAGACGCAATTCTTATATCATCAACATTTAACCCCGCCGAAATCAACCCGCAAATCAAAGCTCTGTTCATCATCCTTGAGACATTATCTGCATCACGGCTCACAATAACTGTTTTCCCTTGCCCAAGTAAAGCACCGAAAGCTGCTCCAAGCTTTGCCCCAAATTCAGGTGTCATTTCTATATTTGAAATACCGCTTACCCTTGCCTCAGTAAAAAGTTCGCTTAACCATTTATCTTCCCAAACTAAACTTTTTGATAAGATAGAACCATCTTCAACAACTTTTAATGGCCATAACTTTATATTTGGAAGCAACTTCGCTGAGTTTCCAATTGTACAACGATCGCTTATAAAAACATTCTCGTTTATCTCAGCCCCCTCACCGATAAAATTATCATAGCCGATTACATCAAGTGTTAGCTTTGCCCGTCTTTTAATTCTTGTTCTATCCCAGATAACTGAGTCAATTATCTCGCACTCATCTTCTATTTCACAAAATGAACCTATCACCGAATTAATAATTTTTGCCTTTTTGCCTATCCTTGTATTATTTCCAATCACTACAACACCTTCAAAACGCTCGTAATCCGCAACTTCTACATTTTCCCCGACATGAATCACGCCTTTTGGAGTTTCAATTCTTTCACCTTTGATCTCAATCTCAACCAGTCCGGCTAAACAATCAAGATGTGCTTCAAGATAATCATTTAATGTACCGATGTCCCTCCAGTAACTTTCAGCTATATAACCATAGAAGGGGAATTTTTTCTCAAGGAGGAGCGGAAATAAATTTTTGCTGAAATCAAATTCTTGCTTGTAGGGAATAAACTCAAGCACTGATGGATCAAGAACATAAATCCCCGTGTTAATCGTATCGCTGAAAACCTCACCCCAACTTGGTTTTTCAAGAAAACGAATTATCTCTCCACTATCTCTTACGATCACTATACCATAAGGTAGTGGGTTTTTAACCCTTGTTATAACAATTGTCGCCTTTGACTTTTTATCGTGATGATATTCAATTGCTTTAGATAAGTCAATATCTGTCAGAACATCACCGCTGATGACAAGAAATTCATCCTCACCGATGAAATTTTCGGCATTTTTAACACTTCCAGCAGTCCCGAAATCAGCTTCCGCTCTTACATAAGTTATATTCACCCCAAAATCTTTTCCGTCCTTGAAGTAATTCATTATAACATCGGGTTGATAATAAACCAAGGCAACAATGTCGGTTATTCCGTTCTTTTTTAGGAGCGTAATTATTCTGTGCATTATCGGTATATTTACTATCGGAACCATCGGTTTAGGGATATTCATCGTCAGAGGTCTGAGGCGAGTTCCAAAGCCACCAGCCATAATTACTGCCTTCATAAAGACACAATCGGGTTGTTTTTGTTTAAATATAACACATTGGGGGAAAATTAACAATCATTATTTTTTCTTTTCATCAACGAGCTTGCTATGTTTTATTCCATAGGCAAAGTAAATTGTCAAGCCGATTAATAGCCACACGATGAAACGAATCCAGGTTATCAAAGGTAAACTTAACATAAGGTAAAAACACGATAAAATTGCAAGGATCGGCACAATTGGGACAAGTGGTGTTTTAAAGTGTCTTTTCGTTTCAGGCGAAGTATATCTTAAAACGAGAACGCCACCTGAAGTCAAAACAAAAGCAAAAAGAGTTCCTATATTCGTAAGCTCAGCAGCCTCTCCTATATCTGCGAATGCAGCTGGTATAGCGACAAATACACCAGTGAGTATTGTTGTCACATAAGGTGTTTTAAACTTTGGATGAATTTTAGCGAACCATTGAGGAAGTAGACCGTCTCTTGCCATTGAAAAAAATATCCTTGGCTGTCCAAGCTGAAAGACAAGCAAGACCGCCGTCGTTGAAACCACAGCGCCAAAAGAGACAATCCCAGCTGCCCAATTCAAGCCGATAACGCTAAAAGCTTTTGCAAGTGGTTCGGGAACATTTAACTCGGAATAATGAATCATCCCAGTCAAAACAATCGCCACAGCAATATATAATATCGTCGTTATAATTAGCGAAGCGATTATCCCGATAGGTAAATCTTTTTGTGGATTTTTTGTCTCTTCAGCAGCTGTTGAAATAGCATCAAAACCGATATATGCAAAGAAGACAAGCGCAGCTCCTGTCATTATCCCTTTCCATCCGTTAGGTGCGAATGGATGCCAGTTCTCTGGCTTCACATAAAAAGCCCCAACAATTATGAAGAATAACAAAATCACAAGTTTAATTGCAACCATAACTGCGTTAAAAGTGGAACTTTCTCTTATTCCAATCACAAGGACAACGGTTATTAACGCTACGATTCCGAAAGCTGGTAAATTGAAAAAAATCGGAATCGTTTTATTTAAAAATGGTAGAGTTAGCTTAGGCGCTGAGGCTAAAATTTCGGGTGAATTCATGGCGCGCACATAATCAGTTGTGAGCCAAGCCGGGAGCGTGATTCCAAAACCGCGTAGCAGTTCAACAAAATATGCAGACCAACTTATAGCAACAGCGATGTTTCCAACCGCATATTCAAGTATTAAGTCCCATCCTATTATCCAAGCGACGAATTCGCCAAAAGCAGCATACGAATAAGTATATGCGCTACCTGAAATTGGGAGCATTGATGCAAGCTCGGCGTAGCACAAAGCAGCAAATCCACACGCTAAAGCAGTTATGATAAATGAGATCACAATTGCTGGTCCAGCTCCAATATGATGAGCACCGCCTGCAGAAGCTGTCCCCGTAAGCGCGAAAATTCCAGCCCCAATTATAGCTCCAATACCAAGGGCAGTTAAATCAAGCGCACTTAGTGCCCTTTTTAACCTATTTTCTCCACCTTCCGCTTCAACTAAAATTTGAGAAACTGATTTTTTTCTAAATAAATGCACTTTCTTCACCTCCAAAATTTTTGTTTTTACTCTATGGGCTCAAATCTCGCTGTAAAATGCCTTAAAAGTGGCGCCTCCCAAACAATCCTGTACCCTTTCAATTTGTCCCTATTTTTATAAACCTCGGTGATCACCTCAACAACATAATCAATATGACTTTGTGTATAAACCCTCCTCGGAATAGCAAGACGAACAAGCTCCATTGTATGCGGGATGAATTTACCCGTTTCTTTATCTTTTCTCCCGAACATGACACTTCCGATCTCAACGCTTCTTATCCCACCAACTCTATAAAGCTCAACAACGATTGATTGTCCCGGAAATTGCTCTGGCGGTATATGTGGAGCAAAGCGCTTCGCATCAAGATATACCGCATGACCACCGGGTGGGATTAAAACTGGAATACCTCTTTCAATTAATTTCTCCGCGAGATATTCAACTGATCTTATTCTATAAACAAGGTAATTTTCATCAATCACTTCTTCAAGACCTTGAGCTATTGCCTCCAGGTCTCTTCCAGCAAGTCCTCCATAAGTTGGGAAGCCTTCAGTTACGATCAAAACATTTCTCGCCTTAATAGCAAGCTCATCATCGTTAAGAGCAAGAAACCCACCGATATTTGCAAATGCGTCCTTCTTAGCGCTCATCGTACAGCCATCAGCATATGAGAACATCTCCTGCACAATTTCAAGAATGCTTTTATTCTCATAACCCTTTTCCCTCTTCTTTATGAAGTAAGCATTTTCAGCAAAACGACAAGCATCAAGAAACAAAGGAATTCCATATTTACTGCAAACCTCTTTTACCTCTCTTATATTTTTCATTGAAACAGGTTGTCCCCCGTTTGAATTGTTTGTAACCGTTAGCATAACGAGAGGTATATTTTCCGGTCCTTTTTCCTTTATAAAATTTTCAAGTCGCTCAACATCCATATTCCCTTTGAATGGATGCCATACATCCGGTTGAATTCCCTCAGGTATAGGTAAATCAACTGCCGTCCCACCGACAAATTCAATATTTGCCCTTGTAGTATCAAAATGAGTGTTGTTGGGAATGAATTTTCCAGGTCCTGCTACAATTGAAAACAAAATTTTTTCAGCTGCTCTGCCTTGATGAACAGGTATAACATGCTTAAATCCCGTTATTCTTTTGACCACTCTTTCAAACCTGAAAAAACTTTTTGACCCAGCGTATGATTCATCTCCATCCATTATACCAGCCCACTGTTTTGAACTCATTGCGTTTGTCCCGCTATCAGTTAAAAGGTCAATTATAACATCTTCAGCCGGGATGTTGAAAACATTATATCCAGCTTTTCTTAAAATTTCCTCCCTTTCCTCTTCCGTTGTAAATTTTATCGGTTCAACCGCTTTAATTTTAAAAGGTTCAATGATTGTTTTGAACTTCGTCATGGCAACCTCAAGGTTTATTTTAACAAAACCATTTTTACCTTATCCCGATAAACAATCCCACCAACATCAATTACAACCAACTCACAAAAGTAAATTCCCGAAACTAAATCATTTAACTTCAAATCAAGCGAATATCTTCCGACAGGAAGCTCGCCCACAAAAATTTCTCTAACTTTCCTTCCCAAAACATCATACAGCGAAATTTTACACTTGTAAATTTTACCCGCCATTCCTCCAATTTCAAAGTCAATTTTCGTCTCAAAGTTAAATGGGTTTGGATAGTTCTGGTAAAGTTTGAAATTCAAAGGGGTGCTTGATTCAGCTTTGTTTATAACGATGGCGTTTACCTTTTTCAAAATTTTCTCGCTCGGATCAAATTCAATTTTTAAATCATTTCTGTTGACAGTAAAACCAAACTTCACCACATAAATTGTATCAGGAGTATGATTCCAAAAAGTTAACAGTGTATCAAAACCTTGTGTGCTGACTTTAAATTCCACTGGAACTTTGAAAATCCTGCTATTTTTTTGAACTTGCCTGATGTTAATTACAATTTGCGAATCAATAGCGGTTATATAAAAATCAAAAACTGGATAACCCGAATCCAAAACCCACTGCTCAAAAAACCAATCAAAATTACTTTTAGTTATCTCGTTTACAACATCATTGAATTTCCTTGTCGTGCCCGTTCCATAAGCATATCTTTTCCCCCACTCTTGAAGGACTTTGAAAAAGGTTGAATCACCGATTAAATTTCTCAACATATGTAAAACCCAGGCTCCTTTGAAGTAGACAGCTGTTCCGAAAAGTTTTCCAGGTGGTGGATTATAAATCGCATACCTAATTGACGAATCTTCTTTAAAATACGAATTCGCCCAACTTTTAAGCTTTGAAACAAACGCATCTTTCCCATATTTATACTCGGTATATAATGCATCGCCATATGATGCAAAGCCCTCATTCAGCCATATCTCAGCCCAATTCTCACAAGTCACAAGGTCACCCCACCATTGATGAGCAAGCTCATGAGCGATTCCTCCCTCATAGTTTCCATTGAGCCATCGCCTGTTTATCGTCGTCATCGTTTGATGTTCCATCCCACCATAACTGAATGGGTAAACGGCGACCATCCCATATTTTTCAAATGGATATTCACCAAATTTAACGGAGAAAAATTTCATCATATCAACAACATTTTTAAAAGCGTTTACCGCTTTCAACGAATCCTCACGCCAAACATAGTATTTAATTTCAATTGAATCAGCTTGGTTTGTTACCCTCTTATACCAATCCGAAAATGTTATATACTCGGATGTAGCAAAAGCTATAAGGTAAGTTGACATCGGAAAGGTTGACCTCCAATAGAAAATCCGCTCATCCCCAATTATTTCATCTCTTATCAATAGCCCATTTCCAGCGACGAGAAAATTTTTGGGTACCTTTATGACAAGTTCAACGGTTGCTTTGTCCCAAGGTTCATCATAACAAGGAAACCAAAACCTTGCGTCAGATGGTTCAGTCATCGTATAGGCGATATCATATGGAATTTGCGCTTCTTCTTTTTTATAAAAGTAATAACCACGATCCAAATTAGAACTTCGTCTGAAATAAACTTTTAACTCAACTGTGTCTCCGGAGGGAAAAACCGTTGGGAAATTTATATCAAGACTTTCAAAACTCTGTTGGAAGTTTAGTTCAACATTAAACCAACCCGATGAAGTTTTCAAAAGAAGAACAGAATCAACGGAAACCACATCTTTTACAGCATGAAATTTGACAATTGAAGCATTTTCTTTTAAGAAGAACCTAATTTTCACAGAGCCGTTGTAAAAACCATTTCTTTCAACAAGACCTTTATAAAGGTCAATGTAAATCTCATAATGAAGGACATCAAAAACATCACAATAAACCATTGTAGCGAAGAAAACGGTAATGATTAAAATCCTGATAAGCATAATGTGATGTTTATTTTTTGAAGATGAAATATGAATTCACCATTAATACGCCTGTTAAAACCAAAGATGCACCACCGAGGATGTTTGCTGAAATTTCCTCCTTCCCCACAAATACACCGATAAGCACAGCAAAAACTGGAGTTAAAAATGCTGTTAGCGACATTATCACAGCTGGGACTTTCTTCAAAAGCCAGTAATACACTGTGAATGTTACAATTGAACCGAACACACCAAGATAAATCACACTCCCAATGCCTTTAATTCCTAACTTTGCCGTTCCCCAGTCCTCAAATATACTTGATAAAACAAGAAGCATAAGACCGCTTAATGTCAGCGGTAAAAAATTAATAGCGAGAGGGTGAATTTCAGTGCCGTACTTCTTAACAACAATTAAAACAGAAGCATTTAAAAGTGCGCTCAAAATGACAGCGAACATGCTCAGAACAAATTTTTTATTCAGAACGAAAGAACTTCCGTAATTAGCTGTGTCCATTTTAAAAATTAATACCACTCCCACAAATCCGAAAATTAATCCGATGCGTTGTAATAAATTAAGCTCTTCCTTTAAGAATAACCTTGAAAATAAAGCAGCGAAAAAAGGCATCGTTGAGAAAAGGATGCTCGCAAGGTTGCTCGGTATAGTCACCTCAGCCCAATAAACAAGCGAAAAAGGAATTAAAAAAGAAACGAAAGCAAGATAAAGATATAGAAAGATGAACTTTTCGTTAACGGGAACAGTTATCCTAAAAATCCTTAATAGAAACAACAAAACGATGCTTGCTGTTAAAAATCTCATTGAAAGTGAAAGAAAAACGGGTAATTCTTGCAATCCAACCTTTATCACAAACCATGTTGAACCCCAGATAAAACAAATCAAAAAGAAAAGGAAAATTTTAACAGCTGTCTTTTCAAAAATTTTCATCAATTCTCGGGGTTTTAATTTAAAATTGCATTGAATAAAAATTTAAATGTTGCCCAAGTTTGGGATCTATGTTGGGGTCTGAACGCAAACAAAAAGACCTTTCCTTTTTCATATGGCACTTCACAAAGTGCAATTTTCCCTTTGATTTTATCCAAGCCAAGTAAGTAACCGCTGAGTAGAAGATTTACTTCATCAAAAGTTGCGATTGTGTTGATTTTATCTGAATAAACAGAAGTTGAAAAAGCTATCGGGTTTATGATATAGGCTGGAACTTGTTCTGTTAAGCCGGTAGAAATTGAGTTATCAGGGTCGTTTAATTTCAAATTTACAATCGTCCCGGGAGCGAAAAATTCTTTGATGCTTAAATTCTTTAAGCCATTTCTAACAGGTAAGCCCAATTGTTCTATTGCGAAGTCGCTTGCTTCTCCAAGGGCTATTAAAGTCCCACCCCGTTTTAAAAAGTTTTTGATATTTTCAACGCCCTCTTTTCCAATACCGCCCGTATATTCCTCAGGCATACTTGGGAAATCAATCCTTTGTGTTTCTCTGAATTCTCTCCCTTCAAGAATAGCACTTGTCCCCATGCTCGGAAGAATCAACACATCAATTTCATCAAATGTCTTTTTATCCTTCATCTCTTTATTATGAAGAACCCTGTAATCAAAATAAAAACTGTCAAGGACAAGCCGTGTCCAACCCTCATCCATGCTCGTTATCCACGGTTGATAAATACCGACATTCTTTTTCTTTATCTCAACAAGCTCGCTCTCTTTCAAGTCGTCAACTATCTTAATCTCAATCCCAAGATTTTTTGAATACGGCTTTACCTTGTCAATTATAACTTTATCATTTCTCAAGACAAAATTTCCTTTAAATTCACCGGTTTTCGTCGTAAAGACCTTAATTCCGTCTTTTAAAAGCAAATTGACGAGACGATATGAATTTATGAACCTCCTTTCAATAATGATGAAATTTCCCTTTCCTATGAATTTTGATTCCCCAAAATCAAGAGAACTAACCTTTTCCATTTGTATTTCTTTTTTCTCTTTCAACTCAAAGACATTGACTCCCATCTGCAAAGGTAAAGTCCAAGCAGTTACATCGTAAGGTCTTTTTGGAGGTCCATCGGGGTAAAGCCGAATATCGGGATAATTTTGAACCTCCATTACATCTTTAATGAAAGGTCTGCATGGTTGTGAGAGAGGGATGATGAAAGTATTTTCAGAAAACATTTTGCTTTCAACAATGAACGATTTTTTAGCTTTGTAAATTTCAACTCCTGCGAATTGCAAACGCTTTAAAAGTTCAACAGCGGAATTCGGGTCATTTTGTTGGTTTAGATCAATGATATAAGCAAATGGTGGTTCGTTTAAACCCTTCTCAATAGATTTTTTATTCGCATTGTAAAATGTCCATAGAATTTTTTCTCTGTTATTGGCTGAAAAGTTCAAAATTGCGTATGTCGCTGCTTTCTCGTAATCAATTATATCTCTCAATCGCCACCATCCTTCTTCAAACGGATTCAGGTTGTTATTTGACAAACTATTATCCGGTATTTCATCCCCAAGACCTCTTACACTACCATAAGGTATGTAAATCGGAGTAGCAATTCGCACACTTGCTGCTTCAGAGAGAATTCCAACGCGGTTATGCCAAAGCGGTGTCTTTGACATAGTCCCTTGAAAGTATGCGTTGAACCTTCCACCAGTTACAACACCTTTGAACCCTTTTTGAACCATATCAAACACAATATATTTCCCAAATAAATTTGTCAAAGCCATTATCTCCGGCAAAACATTTGGATTTACAGGGTCAGAATATGGCGGGACAAAAAAGCGAGGACCATCAGAACCCATTTGATGTTGATCGTAAACGACCTGCGGAAACCAATCGTGATATAAAACCTTGGCGGTGAGTCGTGTCTCAACTAAACTAAAAAAGTGCCAATCCCTGTTATTATCGTGACCAGCATAATAATGATAAAGCCAAGGCATTGGGGATGCTTCATACTTTGTCCCGACATATTTTTTATACCAATCAACAATCATCTGCTGACCGTCTGGATTTAACGATGGAATTAGAAGAATTACGCAATTTTCAAGGATATTCTTCATTTCATCATCATTTCTTGTGGCAAACTCATAAACTAATTCAACCGATTCTTGACTTGAAGCTATTTCGGTGGAATGAATATTCATCGTTACCAAGACAAAAACTTTCCCACTCCGAATTAATTTCCTCGCTTCGTCTTCGCCGATCGTGTAAGGTTTAGCAAGTTTTCGTTGAATCTCTTTTAAATTTTGAAGATTTTTCATATTCCTTTCAGATGAAGCGATGGCGACTATAAACGGTTTCCCAAGCGTTGTTTTACCAAGTTCTTCAACGATTACTCTATCTGAGTTAGCATCAATATATTTGAAATAGCCAACGATTTCATCCCATCCGATTAGCTTCTTATCCTCACCCATTCTGAAACCGAAATATCGCTCTGGCGAATTTATTTGCCCAAAAATCAAAACTGGATAAAGCAATAAAAACAACCAAAAAAGGCGAATCTTTGCTCTCATTTTTCCATTTCAACTTTTGTTTTGGAAGAGAACTTCAACTGCTATTCCTTTTGACGAAAATTCCTCAACAAGTGCTTCCGAAACAACATTAAAATAACTATCGCTCATCGCAAACTCAATTGAATTATCTCTATAAATTTTCGCAGTTCGCCAAACATAGTTCATTTTATCAATTAACACATAATCAACAAAATTGCTGATCTGATTTGCAAGTTCTCTTGCATCCATCGGCAAAATCGGTCCAATAAAAGCAAATGTCTTTAAGTTGTTTTCCTTTAACTTTTCAAGGGTCTTAATCCGACTTTTTATCGTTGGAGCTTTTGGCTCAAAAATTTTCCTTATGTTATCATTGTCCGTCGTGATTGAAATTCCAATTTCAATGCTTTTTTCTCCGACGAATTGTTTGAACAAATCAATATCCCTTAACACAAGAGGCGAACGCGTTAAAACCCCAACATTTAATTTAATTCCTACACCGCTGTATTTAAGAAGAACTTCAAGGCATTTTCTTGTCAATAAAAATTTCTTCTCGGCAAATTGATACGGGTCGGTCATAATGCTAAACCAGATATTTAATTCCCTTTCCCCAATTAATGAACCCCTTGCGAAGATTTTTCTCAATTCAATTTCCAACCTTTCAACGATATTTATCTTCACACCGACGAAGCCACCCCATTCAACATCATCAGGGAAGACATTGCGAAATTTTGAAAAACGCGACATAAAATCAGCATAGCAATACGAACAACCAAACTCACACCCGAAATACGGATTTATCGTATAATCAATCCCCGGAATCCTTGACTTAGAAAGGGCTTTATTTGTCTCTATCAGCTTTAAGGTTTTCCTTTTCATTGAGTTCAAAATCTCCTCATTACTATTCCTGACAAAATTTTCGGGTAAAAATATGTTGACTTCTGAGGCATCGTTGCTCCTGAAAGAGAAACACTCCTGACATCATTTATACTCGGTGGATTTAAAATAAAGGCAACTTTATCAACTTCCTCCGAAAGTTTAAGCGCCTCATCTAAATTGTGGGTATAGCTAAGTTTGATTTCCGAGGTATTTAACCCAAGCAAATTAAAAATAAATTCGTGTAGAATCGTCACATCAAGCGATTTGACTGGCTCGGGCAAATCGTTTGACAAAACTGAGTTTATCATATCCTTGTTTTTCATCTTCAAAATCAAAAAATCATCCCGATCAAGACAAACTCCAAAAACTCCCTTTTGAAAGTTTTTAATAGGAAAGTGTTTTTTGAAATCTTGGCTTGAGTTAGTTTTTATTATCTCAAACTGCGCTGAAATTTTCTCGGAGTTGAATTTATGTTTGAATTCAACTTTGTCCACATTTGAAATTATCCTATGCGTTGGCAAGATGACAAGACCTTCCGCTTCCATGTTTGTTAAATATGTCAAGATATAGTCATACGAACTCGGGTAATCCCCCTTATGAAGAGAGGCGATATAATCCCTGAACATCAAGCCCGTTTCGTATCTATGGTGACCGTCTGCGATAAAAATTTGCAAATTTTCAAAAATTTCGCCGACTTTTTCAAAAAATTTCGCATTTTTTATCTCATAAAGATAATGCCACACCTTACCCCCAGATGGAAATTCAAAATTGAAAAGTGGCAAGCTTGGTTTGAACTCATCAATTAATTTTTCAAGTTTGAATTGTGGATCGGAGTAAATTCCAAAGATATGGTCAAATTGTGCGTTTGTTGATTTTAAAAGGTTAAATCTATCTTCTTTTGGTTTTGGGAAGGTTTTCTCGTGCGGGAAAATATCACCCTTGCCGAACTCCTCAAGCTTCATCAAACATATAATTCCAATCCTTTCGTAAAACTCCCCATCAATTTCAAATTTTTGCTCGTAGATGTAAATCGCCTCTTCATTTTGCTCAACCAACACATTATTTTTTAACCAGTCATCAAAAATTTTTTTGGCTCTTTCGTATCTATCAGCGTCTCTGTTTAGAATCAACCTTATAACATTGAACTCGTGCAGGTCATAAAGCTCGTCCCTTTCCTTTTCGCTTATCACATCGTATGGCGGAGCTACAACTTTTTCAATTGGCAAATTTTTGTTATATATGATGCCTTTAAACGGTTTTATTTCTGGCATTTTAAAATTTCAGTTTTTTAGTCAACTGTGTAACCCAACCTCCTCAACCACGCTTTACTATCTCGCCACTTCTTTCTTGCCTTGACATAAAGGTCAAGATAAACTGGACGACCAAGAAACCATTCAATTTCTTCGCGAGCGAGCGTTCCAACCTTTTTTAACATTTGCCCATCTTTTCCGATTATAATTCCCTTTTGCGACTCCTTTTCAACATAAATTTCAGCTCGGATATAATCGCGCTCTTCTTCCTCCTTTGCCTCTCTAAACTCAACTATTGAAACAGTGGTTGAATATGGTATTTCTTGTCTAAAGAGCTGGAAAATTTTCTCTCGTATTATCTCAGCAACGAAAAATCTCTCCGGATGCTCAGTTATCATGTCAGGTGGATAAAACGGCGGATGATTTGGCAGGTATTGAAGCAAAACTTTCTTCAATTCATCTATATTTTGACCCTTTAACGCTGAAATCGGGACAATCTCTTTGAATGGGAAAACTTTGCTAAAAAAATCAATTATCGGTAGAACCTCAAGTTTATTGACTAAGTCAACTTTGTTTATAACAAGTATTATCGGCTTTTGATCAACATAGCGTTTTAAAATTTCAAATGGCAATGTTTTTGTTATAGCCTCGTTGGTTTTCACCTTTTTGACATCAACCATAAAAAGAATTATATCAGCGTCGTTAAGAGCGGACTCAGCATATTCCATCATCACCTCCTGAAGCAAATATCTCGGTTTTATTAAGCCAGGCGTATCAAGGAAAACAATTTGATAATTCTCCCCCGTCATTATTCCAATTATCTTATGCCTTGTTGTCTGTGGTTTCGGCGTCACGATTGATATCTTATGCTGGAGCAAAGTGTTAAGCAGGGTTGATTTTCCTACATTTGGTTCACCTACGATTGCAACATATCCGGCTTTGAAATCTTTAAATTCGTTCTCCATCGTTAACTTACCATGTTTGATATTACTTCAACGGCTTTTGGGATAATTGAAATTTTTATCCATCTTAAATTCGTCCCGATTATTTCTCCGTCTGCGTGAAGGACAAGATCGGAGTCGGACTTTATTTCTATCTCCCTTGCTTTCATCATCGTCACCTCCGGATATTTGGTATGTTTTCCTTTCAAAACAGTTGGCAAAACCTGAAGAACCCTAAAAATTGAAAGATCGTTTACCAGGCAAACATCAAAAACTTCGTCATTTATTCTCGCATCTGGCGTCAGAAGAAAACCTCCACCGGCGGATTTCCCGTTGCCAATAGCTACAAGGAAAATCCGCCCTGATATGTTCTTATCATCAATCCTGATGTTCATCTCTGGTGTTTTATACTTTGCGAGTGTTTTCAAAAGAGCAAGTGTATATAGCGGAATCCCGCGAAAATGCTTTATCTTTCTACTTTCATCAGCAGCCATTGCGTCAAAACCAATCCCAACTCCATTTATAAAAAACCTATTTCCGGATGTCCCATCATTTCTTAAAAATTCAATCAAGCCAACATCAGATGTGATCGTTGTTTTCCTTCTTAAAGATTCAATTGCCATCTCAATTTTAAACGGTTTCAAATTTAACATCTTGGCGAAATCATTACCAGAACCAATTGGAATAACTCCAAGAAGTTTTTCAGAGCCACTTTGAAGAATTCCGTTGACAACTTCATTTACTGTTCCATCGCCTCCAGCTGCTACGATAAGCTCTGCCTTCGTCTCTTTTGCTATTTGAATTGCCTCACCTGGCGCCGTTGTTAGTTGAAATCTTTCAAGATATTTTATCGCCCTCGCATACTGAAGGATTTTTTGATATAGTTTAGCGCCTTTCCATCTCCCTGCATAAGGATTTAAAACTATATGAGTTTTCAGCTCATTTCCAAGTTTAAACCATTTTGATAGAACAAACTCGTACGCCAACTTAAAATCCTAATTTATTTTTGACTGAAAAATCCATGTGGCAAGCCAATATCTGCCATGGTCAATAGCCCTGGTTTGGCATTGAAAATTAAATATCCACAATTTATTAAACTTCCAACTGTTGCTGTATCACCAAAAACACCATTTAAAATTTTCATTTTTATCGGCGGTTCACCATCTATGTAAACTGCGTCATAATCCTTGTGATCCCCGATGAACATCTTTAAATCAAGTTCTATAACCTCACTGCCATCTTTAAAGCCGATAGCTCTATGATGTATACCAGCAACCCTTCCTTTCTGAATTGTAAGATAATCCGTCCGCAAGTTTTTATATGTTACAATTGGATCAAGCTCCTCTTTAATCTCATCAAGTTGAATGTTGAGAACATAAGCAAGAAACTGAAGCGATTCCACAAGTCCAATATGACCAAATCTACCGGTTGCCTTTTTTTCCTTGAATTCGCTTACCTTCAGCCCAGCTCCAATTTTAAGTTGAAGTGGCAAACGCCTTTTTGACGCATTTACAACTCTCTCAACCCTTATTCTTTTAACGCTCGTGCAAACTTGCGTTAAAACAGATGGTAAAACATCCATAACAAAACCTGGATTTACACCAGTGCCAAGTACTCTAACTTTAAATTTTTTCGCAAGATTGTCAATTTCCTCTGCAATCTCACGGTTTCTATACCACGGGAAAAATAATTCCTCGGTTGAAGAAACTATGTTCAACTTTAACTTTATCAAATCAATAAGCTGTTTTCTAACATCGCTCATAAAGGATGTTGTAGTGTGAAAAACCAAATCAACCTTTTTCTTCTTCAAAATGTTTTTGATATCGCTTTCAACTTTGATCCCAGTTTCACCAAGCCCAAGAAGTTCACCTAATTCTTTTCCGACCTTTGAAGGATCAATATCAACAGCGCCAACGAGATTGATTCTTTCATTGTGCTTTTGTAAAATTGTTTTAGCGCAAAGTTGTCCTATCGGACCTAAACCAAACTGTACTGCGTTGATTTTTTTCTTCATTTTTTTCTCCCAATTTTGATTTTTAAAATGTGCTTTTGAAGCTCAATTGAAAAGAAGCAAATTCGTTGCTTCTGTTAATAAATTTAATAAAAGGACCATACAAATTGAAGTTAAAACCATAAAGAAAACCGCCCTTGGCAAACTTTCCGTTATGTAATTTATCGCTATAAATAAAAGCGATAACGAGTAAAGTTTCAGGATTAAATCAATCAAGGCAAAAATATAGAATGGGATCGGTTTTAAATCGTAAGGTTTTGGTGTTTCCGTGAAATAGTAAATCCCGAACACTGAAAGTTTCGCTGGCAGAAGAAACGAAATTGATATTGACATCGGCGCAGTTATATATGATAAAAGCGCAAAAAGTGATTTAAAATTAGGTTTTTCATCACTAAATCTAAAAAGCAACTTTAACACAAGCGAAATACAGAGAACAAAGATTAATCCAACAACTGAGCCAATAGCGAAAATAATAAACATCAACGAAATTAAATTATCAAACTTTTCCCCTGCGTGAAGCAAGTAGAATATATCAACTGACAAATACACACCAAAAAGGTAGATGAGCAAAACTACAAAATTTTTTCTCTCGGAGATAATAATCTTGTGAAAAGCGATCCTTGGGCTGGAGAAAAGCAAATATAAAATTTCAAAGAAATTCAAAACCCTTACCGGACTTTGAAGGAAAGCGGAGCAATTTCGGCACTTAACATCAAATTTTGAATTTTTAACACCACAAATTGAGCATATCATCACTCCCTCTTCAAAATTTTTCTGAGTTCATTTATTTCAATGACTTCAAAATTGTCCCCTGTTTTTAGTTTATAACCTCTCAAAAATTCCTTGCTTTTTAATTTCTTCTTCCCCTCAATTTGAACTTCAATTATTTGAACTGGCTTTAAATCCGAACAGACGGCAAACAGTGAATCTCCATCAACTATAATTTGCCCCGGTTTCAAAGTGGTAGCTTCAGATATTTTTTCAACAAGCTTTGTTCTGTATATTTTCAAAATTTTCCCGTTTAAAAATGTAAAAGCACCAGGATTAGGAGAAAGCCCACGAACGAAATTATGAACCTGCTCTGCTTTCATTTCATACCAATTTATTTGGCACATCTCCTTCTTGATTTTTGGAGCTGGTGTTGCAAGCGTTTCGTCCTGCTTAATTGTTTGAACGTTTCCTGTTTGGATGATTTTCACGGTTTCAAGCAACGCTTCTGCTCCAAGTTTTGCAAGTTTATCGTGAAGTTCCCCAGCCGTTTCATCCTGTCCTATTTCAATTTTCTTTTGAAGAATGATATTCCCAGCGTCAACTTTCTCATCTATAAAAAATGTCGTCACACCTGTTTCTTTCTCCCCATTGATTATTGCCCAATTTATAGGTGCTGCTCCCCTATACTTCGGCAAAAGTGAAGCATGAACATTAATCGTCCCAAGTGGTGGAATTGAAAAAACTTCTTTTGGAAGTATCCTGAAAGCAACGACGACTATTAAATCGGGAGATAATTTTTTAAGCTCGTTTATAAAATTTGGATCTTTCAAATTTTGAGGTTGAAGAACTTTTAAATTGTTCTGCAAGGCGAAAACCTTAACGGGGGGTGGGGAAAGTTTATATCCCCGACCTTTCGGCTCGTCTGGCGCGGTCACAACCGCACATATCTCATACCCGTTTTTTAAAAGAACTTCCAAAGATGGAATTGAAAATTCAGGAGTTCCCATAAAAACTATTTTCATTGAAGCGACACAATTTCTTCTTTTTAATCACTGCTTTGTCTTCTACTTGTTACCTCAACTTCAGGAAAGATAACCTTCTTTGTCCCTGGGACAACCACTGGATAATGCGCCTTTACATTGCCTTTTCGTATCTTGGTTAATTTTGGTTTCAATGTCTTCAACCTCACTGGAGAAAGATAATCAATAAAGAATTTCCCATAAAGATGATCAACTTCGTGCTGAACGACTCTTGCAAGCAAACCTTCACATTCAATTTCGTTTACCTTCATATCAATATCTTGATAGCGTAAAACAACTTTTGCAGGTCTTATTATCTCAGCCCTTATTCCCGGAATGCTCAAACAACCCTCTTCCATTACATCTTCACCATCAGAATGAACAATTTCCGGGTTAATTATAACCATTCTTTTAAAATCTTTATACTCCTCATAAACCGAAACATCAATCACAGCAAAAGAAAAAGGAATCCCAACCTGCGTTGCTGCAAGTCCAATCCCATCGGCAATTGTCATCGTTTCAAACATGTCTTTAAGCGTGTCAATGAACTTCTCGTCCACCCATTTAACTTTTTGAGCCGGTTTCTTAAAAATTGGATCGCCATAAAGATATATTGGAAGTATCATCAAAGTTCCTCTGTTAATTTTTAAATTTCTCCACAAATTTTTTTATCCTTCTGATAACTGTATTCTTCCCGAGAACCTCCATAACCTCAAAAAGCCCTGGGCTTATCTTCATTCCGGTAATTGCAAGCCGTATCGGATGGATTAATTCAGCAGTTTTTATATTTTTCTCCATAGCGAAAGCCCTAAGTTCCTTCTCAATTTCAATAGCGTTGTAATTTTCTAACTTTCTCAACCTCTCAAGGAAGCTTTCAAGTATCTCCGCTGTATTCTCTTTCCAGTATTTTTTTAGCCCTTCCTCATCATATTGACTCGGGTCTTTAAAGAAATATCGTCCAAAAGTTACGAAATCTTCCAGAACCTTAACTCTATCCTTCATTAAATTTATAACTTTGAGGAGGTAATCCTCACTTTCAACTTCGTAGCCGTATTTTTGAATGAACGGTTTCAAAAGTTTCAATAATTCAAAATTATCTTTCCTTCTGATATATTCACTGTTCATCCATTCAAGTTTCGCCTGATCAAATATAGCGCTTTTCTTTTGAATCCTTGAAATGTCAAATGCTTCAATGATTTCCTCTACGCTCATTATCTCGCGATTATCTCCAGGTGACCAACCAAGCAAGCAAAGAAAATTAAACATTGCTTCGGGAAGAAATCCTTTTTCTCTATATTCAATAACAGCAGTCGCGCCATGCCTTTTGCTTAATCTTTTCTTGTCTGGTCCTAAAATTAGTGGCACATGTGCAAAAACCGGTATATCCCAACCAAGCGCTTGATAAATTAAAATCTGCTTAGGGGTGTTTGAGATGTGATCATCACCTCTGATGACATGAGTAATTCCCATATTGTGGTCATCAACAACAACAGCCATATTATAAACAGGTGTCCCGTCTGATCTCAAAATTATAAAATCATCTATTTCCGAATTTTTAAATTTTATCTCTCCATGAACGACATCATTAAAAATTGTTTCGCCATCAGGAACTTTAAACCTTATAACCTTGGCTCTCCCCTCTTTTTCAAACTTCAATTTTTCTGCCTCAGTAAGGTATAAGCACTTTCTATCATACTTGTATGGAATTTTTTTCTCTTCCGCCTCTTTGCGCTTCATTTCAAGCTCTTCTTCACTACAGTAGCAGAAATAGGCATGACCGCGATTTAGCAAATCGTAACATGCTCTGACATGTTCATCAATATGTTGTGATTGAAAATATAAATCGCCGTCCCAATCAACCCCAAGCCACTTTAAACCATCTACGATTGACTGCACCATTTCATCACTTGATCTCTCTTTGTCGGTATCTTCAATTCTCAAGTAAAATTCACCTTTATTTTTTCTTGAAAAAAGCCAATTGAAAATCGCTGTTCGTGCTCCTCCAATATGTAGATGACCTGTTGGACTTGGTGCAAATCTTGTTTTTATCAATTTGCAATAACGAAATTAATTTTTCTTAGTTTAAGGACGAGGATACCCTGCTAATTTGCGAGTTAATTCATCAATTTCAGAATCCGCTAAAACAACATCTTCAAGCGCTCCACTTAAATAATCTTGATATGCGCTCATATCAAAAAATCCATGACCAGAAAGATTGAATAAAATTACCTCTTCCTTGTTTTCCTTCCTTGCTCTAACCGCTTCATCAATCACCGCTCTTATAGCATGAGCAGATTCAGGCGCTGGAACAATTCCTTCGGTTTGCGCAAATTTTAAAGCAGCATCAAAAATCTCATTCTGTGTGTAAGCTCTCGCTTCAATTAAACCATCCGCATATAACTTACTTACAATTGGACTCATACCGTGATACCTTAATCCACCTGCGTGTATCTTCGGAGGGATGAAATCATGACCAAGCGTGTACATTGGCAAAAGCGGAGTTAACTTGCTTGTATCTCCATAGTCGTAGCTATAAATTCCCTTTGTAAGTGTTGGACAAGCGGATGGTTCAACCGCAAGAACTCGCAAAGATTTTTTCTTTTCATAAAGTTTGTCCATCAAGAAAGGAAAGCTGATACCTGCGAAGTTTGATCCACCACCAACACAACCAATTATCAATGTTGGGTATTCATTAATTTTTTCAAGCTGTTTTTTCGCTTCAAGTCCTATTATAGTTTGATGCAATAAAACATGGTTTAAAACACTGCCAAGAGAATATTTCGTTTTTTCGCCCTTGATAGCAACTTCAATCGCTTCGCTTATGGCTATGCCTAAACTTCCGGGAGAGTCGGGGTCTAATTCAAGGATTTTCCTTCCAACTTCGGTCTCATTGCTTGGACTTGGAGTCACATCTGCGCCCCACATCTGCATGAGAACTTTTCTATATGGCTTTTGCTCATAACTTGCCCTAACCATAAAAATTTTACACTTCAAATCAAAGTAATTACAAGCAAAAGCAAGGGCACTTCCCCACTGACCAGCCCCTGTTTCAGTAGTCAAAACTTCTATCCCTTCAAGTTTATTATAATATGCCTGAGCGACAGCCGTGTTGGGCTTATGACTTCCTGAAGGACTGACACCTTCATACTTATAATAAATTCTTGCTGGTGTATCAAGCGCTTCTTCTAAATTTCTCGCTCTTATAAGTGGCGTTGGTCTCCATAATAAATATACTTTCAAAACTTCCTCAGGTATTTCTATCCATTGTTTCTCGCTTATTTCCTGCTCAATCAAACTTTTTGCAAAAATTGTGCTTAACTCGTCAATTGATACTGGTTGACCTGTCTTAGGGTTTATTGGAGGTTTGGGTTTCTCTGGCAAGTCGTAAACTATATTATACCATTTCTTAGGTATTTCTCGTTCGCTTAAATATACCCTGTTACTTTGCGTCTTAACTCTCCTTGTCTTCCTCATTTCAACTTGAATTTTATTTGTAATAGTTGTTCCAAACATTTAACCAAATATATGCAAGCCGAACAGCTGATTTTTCCATTCTTGAAAGGACAAGTGAACCAAGTCGCTCGTTCATAATTGAGTAATAATCGTCGGAATAAATATATCTTGTCCTTCCATCTCGCTTCTCAACTCTATAGAGTTTCTCTACCGGTATTTTATCCTTTGCAAATCTATCCGCCTCAAGTATCGGCTCAATATAATTATAACTTTCAAGGACAATATCAAATGCAAATTTAACTTTGTCAGAAATCGGTTCAAAATTAACAAGTTCACTCGCAAGTCGCTTCGGATTAAAATTCAACCCATTCTTGGAAATCATATGCTTCACAAGTTCGGTTTCAAACCTTGAGTGAATTCCCGGTTGATTTGTCAACTGCCCGTCGTAATTTTCAGTGACATGTAAAGGTTGATGTGCATCTTCAACATAATGCGCAATCCATGAAAAATATCTCAACATTTTTTCATTACTCTGATTTGAAATCGCCTCACCTAAACTATCCATCACATCAGCGATTCTCCATGGTAAAAGCCCGTTTTTTTGAACATTTTCAAATCCAAATTTCTCAATCGCTTTTCTTTTATCCCGTGGTAATTCCCCAAAAGGATAACTTCCATATCTATCAATATCAATAAAGTGATTGAATTGCTCATCTTTAAGCTCATTTCTAACCATATCAGGTTCAATGCATCTCTCAATAATGGTTGCTTTGTTCGCATCAAGAAACTTTTTAAGTGAGTTGAATTTCTGTTGTTCAACACCCTTTACGCTTTGAAGGTTCAAAATTATATCAATTGCAAGTTCAGTGATCTTTTTGTGGGCTTCAAAACCCCAAGAATTTGCATTTTCAATTTTAAATTGAAAAATCAAAAAAAGAGCAATTAAAGTAAAAATGAACTTTCGCATTTAAATGGAGTTTTTGTTTTCAATTTGCAATAACGAATAAAAAGTGGCGGTTGCCACACAGCAACCGCCTAAATAAACTATCTTAACTTCTTCTTATGCCTCATCTTCCTACGTCTTTTCTTCCACTTATGCTTGTTCATCTTCTTTTTCCTCTTCTTCCTGAGGTTAGGCATAAATTTTCACCTCCAAATTAATTTTGTTAGAATTTATGTTGCTCAAGCATCCTTTTTGCCTTCTGGGCAACATCGGCATTCGGATTAACATCAATGCATTTGTTAAAATATTCCCTCGCTTTTTCAACATTTCCAGTAGCGAGATTTACAACTCCAAGATTATAAAGCGCCAATTGATGATTTGGGGCATAGGATAACGCCTTCTCCATCTCCGCTATAGCTTCATTAACTTTGCCGAGCTCAAAAAGACAAATCCCCATATCAACCCTGGCATCTGGGTCTGATTCATTTCTTTCAAGATATCTCCTGTAGTATTCAACAGCTTGATCAAAAATATGAACATCTTGAAGTAAATTTGCAAGTTTCAATGTTGCCTGAATATCGTCTGGATTTGAATTAACACGCTCTCGCAATTTATTTATCTCAGCCATAATTTCAGAGTTTATTTCGGGATGTTGATGTACATCCACCGCTTTTTCCTTTTCCTTTCTCATAACGCCATAAACAACCAGTAACAAGAAAACAACTGCAAGCCCAACATAAAAAACCTGAGTTGATGAAATTTTAAATCTCTTCTGCTTTCTTTGTTTAACCTCTTTTTCTCTTTTATGCTCCTGAACTTTGGGTGGTTTAAATTCAATATCAATTCTTCTTCCGCTCTCTTTTTCAGAAGTTGATTCCAATGCGCCAGTCAAAATAGAGCCACAACTTACACAATACCTGCTCCCAACTTCATTTTCATATCCACAAATTTCGCAAACCAAAACCTTGACTTCTTCAGCCAACTTTGAACCACAATTATAGCAAAACTTTGCTTGTTCAGGCAAAGTTACACCACAAACGGGACAAATTTTTTCGCTCATGTTAAAAATTTCCTTGATTTTTAAGCGTTTGATTTCCCTTCTACACTTGAGCCAGACGACGAACCTTGAATTCCCTTCTCCTCAAGAATTTTATGCCTCAAACTTTCAATGACCATCTGTTTGAACTCCCTTGTTGGCTTAAAATCAGGTACATATCTGTCTTCAAGTGGGACAATCTCACCTTTTTTTGGATTTCTCGCAATTCGTGCTTTTCGTTTCACAACTCTAAAAGTCCCAAATCCACGAATCTGAACATAATCACCTCTCTTCAAAGAATCCATTATTATAGAAATCGCCCCATCAATTATCCTTTCAACATCAGCAACTGAAACTATAGGTCCTATTCTCTCGGCTAAAATTCTAACTAATTCTGTCTTCGTCAATTTCTCATCTCAATTTTGTTTTTAATTTTTACGGAATAAACTCACACCGATATTGTAAAATCGGCTGATTTAAAATTGCTCCTTTTATCTCATCAAAAGTTTTTGACTCAAAAAGTATGTCAAGAAGCCCTGGTTTCTTTTTTCTCTCTTTAACAATCTTCGGCTCTCCTTTTATACCAGCCATTTCTCCAGCAATTTTTATAGCAGTTTCAAGTGTCCCGAGCGTATCAACAAGTCCAAGTTCAAGAGCTTGTTTGCCCGTGAAAATTCTGCCATCAGCGATTTTCAAAACATCCTCTTTCTTCATTTTCCGCTCATTTACAACATGGTTAACAAACTGCTCGTAAACATCATCTATTACACTTTGAAAATACTTTCTTTCTTCCGGGGTTAGACCACGATAGGGATTCCCTGAATCCTTAAACTTCCCACTTTTCACTATTTCAAAATCAACGCCAATTTTATCAAGCAATTTTTTAAAATTTGGGAATTGGGCTATAACACCAATACTTCCAGTTATAGTCCCGGGGTTTGCAATTATTTTACTTCCAGCAAGAGAAACATAATAACCGCCACTTGCAGCAACCGAACCCATAGAAACAATTACCGGTTTTTTCTCCCTTGCCTTCTTCAATTCTTGAAATATCTCCTCACTTGCTGATACTCCTCCTCCCGGAGAATCAACATAAAAAACAATCGCCTTGACCGATGTACTTTTTGCGTATTTCTTTATCTGCTTTACAATTTCCTCCGAACTTATAATAACTCCTTTCAACTCAATTAAAGCAACTTTATCCTTCCCGGAGTCAATTTCCTCCTCAGCTTCAACTTTCATAGAAGAAACAAGCGTATAAAAACTCAATGCCACCAAAAGCACCGCCAGAGATAGAATTATTCCAATTATTCCCAAAAACCATTTCGCTTCCTTGCTCATCTGTAAAGGGCTACTTTGTTTTTCTTGAATTAATTTTACGAAAAATTTCATTAAAAATCAATCAAAAAGACAAAAGATAAATTTTGTCTTCCATCTCCAAAAATGATATATTAAGAAAAAATCACAATTTGCATTAACGAATCTATGAGAACAAAAATTCTAAATTATCTTCACAAAATTCTTGACCCTGTTTCCGCGGAAAAGATGATAAAATCCCTACAATCAAGTCCGCCACTTTGCATTAGGACAAACACATTAAAAATCTCACCCGATGAACTGAGAACACGACTTGAAAACCTCGGTTTTAAGTTAAATGAAGTTGAATCAGTCCCGGGTGCTTTCACAGTGCTTGAGGAGCCCGTGCCGATTTCAAAGACAATTGAACATTTTGCGGGTTTATTCTACATTCAAAGTTTATCATCTATGCTTCCAACGGTTGCATTATCTCCCCAACCTGGGGAATACATTCTTGACATCGCCTCTGCTCCGGGTTCAAAAGCAACGCATATTGCCCAGTTAATGAAAAATTCCGGTGTAATTTTTGCGAACGATGTTATCCCCGACCGTTTAAAAGTCCTCGTTCATAACATTGAACGACTTGGGGTTTTAAATATCGCTGTTACTTCAATGGATGGAAACAGATTTGGGAACATCCTCCCCGAAATTTTTGACAGAGTTCTTGTAGATGCGCCATGCTCAGCGCTTGGCATAATCTCAAAAGCGAATGAAGTTTTGAATTGGTGGAGTGAGAACGAGGTGAAAAGATTCAGCAACAAACAACAGCAACTTTTAACAAGCGCTATAAAGTCGGTAAAACCAAACGGGATTATCGTTTATTCAACTTGCACTCTTACTGTTGAAGAAAATGAACTTGTCATAGAAAACGCACTGAAAAAGTTTCCGATTGAAATTGAAGAGATAAATTTCAAAAACATTGACTTTGACGAAGGAATTACAATTTACGACGATATTCAACTTGATGAAAGATTGAAAAAGACAATTCGTATTTATCCTTTTAAATTTAATTCCGAGGGATTTTTCATCGCAAAAATAAGAAAAACAGACACAACTGTAACGAGAACAACCGCCTTGAACGATTTTAAAATTTTACCTTCGCAAAAGGAATCAACCGATAAATTCAAACTTTTAACATACGAGAGCCAAGAAATTAGATCGGCGTTAAATTTCCTGAGCGATAAATTCGGTATAGATGAAAGCATATGGGGAAAATTCGCATTCCACATAAAAGCAGATGAAATTTGGTTTTCTTCAATTGATTTTATCAATCTCTTCTCAAGCGATGACACAACCATAAACCGAAACCTCAAAGCTCACCTTTTAAACCAAATAATCCAACGACTCGGTATAAAACTTGCAAAGCATGTAAAAAAGGAAAGATGGAAGATCTCAACAAGTGCTCTTCAACTTCTTGCGCCATATGTTCATAAAAATGTCATTGACCTTGAGAACGAAAATGATGCAAAGATTTTCCTTAACGGTGGAATCTTAAAAAACTACAACGGAAATTTTGAACTCGGTGAATATATCGCAGTTAGATTTTCAGGGATAACGCTTGGATGTGGACTTGTCACCAACGATGGGATAAAGAGTCAAATCCCAAGAGGAAGAAGAACAATTGAAATTGAAATAAGTTGATATGGACGAATTAATCTACGGACATAATACCGAAAAAAACATTGTAGCGGTTCAACAGATTGATGAATCCAGGGTTAAACTTTACTTTAGAGAAGGAGACCAGGTAAGAGAGGAGATAAGGAATTTTTACCCGTTCTTTTTTATAAGCGATAAAAGCTATCTTGAAGGTTTCAAAAAAAATTTTTGGTTGAAGAAACTTAAAGGGAACAACTTTTATCAATATGTTTGCGCCTTTAACGATTTAACAGATATGTGGAATGCTGTAAGAGTTGTATTGAGAAATTACAGCACAAAACATATGGTCAAAGTAGAGACATACGCAGATGCGGAAATAATTTATTTAAGACCCGATCCAGTTCATCAGTTTTTACTTCAGACAGGCATAACATTATTCAAAGGTATGGAATTTAATGATATATACCGAATTCAACTTGACATTGAAACATACACAAAGCATAGATTCAGCAACCCTGATAGAATTGAGGATAGGATTGTTTTAATTGCGCTTACCGATAACCGTGGTTGGAAACACATAATTGACGGGAGAAGAAAAAGCGAAAAACAAATGTTATCAGAACTCGTTGAGATAATTCAAAAAAAAGATCCTGATGTAATTGAAGGGCATAACATTTTAAATTTTGATCTTCCTTATCTTATCAAAAGGGCGGAGTTAAATGAGGTTGAACTTTCCCTCGGGAGGGATAAAAGTAAGCCGAAGATAACAACGATAACCTATGATAAAGAAACCGTTTTTACAGGCATAGAAATATACGGAAGGCATATAATTGATACATTGATACTTGTTCAACTTTATGACTTTGTTAAAAGAGAGCTTGAAAGTTACTCGCTCAAATATGTCTCAAAATACTTTGGTATTTCATCTGCCGATAGAATTTTCATTCCAGGTGAAAGAATTTCCTGGTATTGGGAAAATGAACCCGAGACGCTAATCAAATATGCGATTCAAGATGCGGAGGAAACTAAAAAACTTTCAGAACTTCTCACCCCACCTTATTTTTATTTAACCCAAATGTTACCATTTTCATTTTGGCAAGTTATTAAATCAGGTTCATCATCAAAAATAGAGTCAATGCTTGTAAGGGCATATCTTCGTCAAAGGCATTCGCTTCCGAAACCGGATGTGGGTTTTCAAACAACGGGCGGTTATACGGACATTTTCTATACGGGAATTTTTGAAAATGTGGTTCACGCAGATATTGAATCCCTTTATCCTTCAATAATGATAAACTTCAAAGTAGCGCCTAAAAAAGATGAACTTGGCGTATTCCTGAAGATGCTTGAAAGTTTGACAAAAATGAGAATTGAAGCAAAGCATAAAATGAAGACAACTGAAATACCAGAGGAAAAAGCGAAGTACGACGCAATACAATCCTCATTTAAAATTTTGATAAATTCATTCTACGGTTATCTTGGCTATAGTCGTGCTATTTTCAATGATTATGAAAGCGCTGACAAAGTAACCTCAATTGGGCAAGATATTTTAAAACATCTCATCGCTGAGATAAAAAAACGCGGTGGCAAAGTCATTGAAGCTGACACAGATGGAATTTATTTCCTTCCGCCGGAAGAATATTCAACCGAGGAAAAATCCCATGATTTTGTGAAACAGGTTTCATCAATTTTGCCAGAAGGGATAAATCTCTTCTACAACGGATTTTACAAAAAAATGTTAAGCTACAAAAAGAAAAACTATGCTTTGCTTGATAAAGACGGAAACATTGAAATTAAGGGCGCTTCTTTAATTTCGCGCGGTATGGAGCCGTTTGCAAGAAAATATATCGCACAGTGTATAAGGTATTTACTAAATGGTGAGATAGAAAAAATCCATGAGCTTTATAAATCTCTTTTTGAAGCGATCTCTGAAAGAAAAATTGACATATTTGAACTTGCAAAAACTGAAACTTTGAGGGAAAAACCCGAAAGGTACATTGAATTGGTTAAACTTGGAAGGAGAAATAAAAGCGCTGGTTACGAGCTTGCTATATCAAGGGGAAAAAATTACCGCCCCGGTGACAAAATAACCTATTACATCACAGGTTCAACCCCCGATGTTAAGTCGTTTGAAAATTGCAAACTCGTAGAGGAATGGAATCCTTTCCGAAGGGATGAGAATGTTGCTTATTATCTGTCAAAGTTGAACGAATACTCAAGAAGGTTTGAAATTTTTTTCAAACCTGATGATTTCAAAAAAGTTTTCTCTTTAAATGAGGGGATAAATTTTGATGATGTAGAAATCATCACAAGAAAATTGAAGGAAGAGATAAGTTAAGCTACTTTTTGCTTTTTATTTTTCTCAAACCACTCTTTGATAAACTGAACTATCTCCGTAGTAAGAGTTCCAGGTGTAAAGACCTCAGCAACCCCCATTTCCTTAAGTTTAGGTATATCCTCGTCTGGAATTATTCCACCAGCAAGTAAAAGAACATCATCAAGTCCTTTTTCTTTCATTAGTTTTATTATCTTTGGGAAGATCGTCATATGAGCGCCACTTAATATGCTCACCCCTATTACATCAACATCTTCCTGAATCGCTGCGGAAACTATCATCTCGGGCGTTTGCCTTAAACCGGTATAAATAACCTCCATACCCGCATCTCTAAGCGCAGCTGCTACAACTTTAGCCCCTCTATCATGTCCATCAAGCCCTGCTTTGGCGATAAGGACCCTTATCTTTCTTTCCATGTTTCGGAAAGTTTTTTGTTTTTCATTTTGCGATAACAATTTAAAAATTTTTATGAACTTTTTCAATTAGGTTGGATGAAAGCGACATAGCCATCAAAAGCTATGTCGCATTTTTAAACCCTTATGATTGGCTCTTTGATGAGGAAGGCAAACTATTAACGAACTGGGCGAGCTTTGACTTGTAAGATGCTGCTCTGTTTTTGTGTATTATTCCTTTTACGACGAGTTTATCAAGGATGGAATAAACTTTTTTAAGTGCAGCTTCTGCCTCCTCTCGTGTAGTTGCGTTTTTCACTTTTTTTATAAAAGTTTTCATTGTTGATTTGTAATGGCGATTTCTCCTCCTGCGTTTTTCAGCTTTCCTCATTCTGCGTTCAGCTGACTTAAGATTCGGCATTTTCCATTTTTCTTTGTTTATAAAAATTTTTGTTGCGGGGGCGGGATTTGAACCCGCGACCTTCGGGTTATGAGCCCGACGAGCTACCAGCTGCTCCACCCCGCGGTGTTTTGCGTTATAAATATAATAAATCAAACCGAAATTTTCAAGTTTTCAAAATTCCGCTTAAATTTATTAAAAAAGGATCAAGAACCAGAACTTGGTTAATTATACCAAAGAACGAGAAAGAGCGATAATTGTCGGTGTCATATTCCCGAATCAAACAAGAACACAAGTTGAAGAATATCTTGACGAACTTGAATTGCTCGCCGATACCGCAGGCGCCAATGTGGTTTGCCGTGTTTATCAGGAAAGGGAAAGACCAGATCCTGCTTATTTCATCGGTAAAGGTAAAGCGGAGCAAATAGCAAAAATCGTTGAAGAAGAAAAAATTGACATAGTGATTTTTGATGATGAACTTTCAGGGGTTCAGGTGCGAAATCTTGAGGAAATCATAAATTGCAAGGTGATAGATAGAACTACATTAATACTTGACATTTTTGCCTCCCATGCAAGGACAGCTCCAGCAAAAATTCAGGTTGAATTAGCGCAACTTGAATATCTCCTACCAAGGTTGACGGGTAGATGGCGTCACCTTTCAAAGCAATACGGTGGGATTGGGACAAAAGGACCTGGTGAAACTCAACTTGAAACTGACAAACGACTTGTTAAAAGGAAAATAGCAATTTTGAAAAGAAAGTTGAATGAACTTAACAACCAAAGAAAAGAACAAAGGAAAGGGCGGAAAAACATTTTTAGAGTTGCTCTTGTTGGATACACAAACGCAGGTAAATCAACACTTTTAAACGCTCTAACCGATGCAGATGTATATGTTGAAGATAAACTCTTCGCAACGCTTGATGCTACGACTCGTGTTGTAAAACTTTCGCCCGTAAGAAAAATCCTTTTGACAGATACCGTTGGTTTCATAAGAAAACTTCCACATCATCTCATCGCTTCTTTCAAATCAACACTTGACGAAATCGTTGAAGCGGATATATTAATTCATGTCGTGGATATTTCATCCCCGAACTTTAAAGAGCAAATACGAGTCGTTGAAGAAACATTAACCGAATTAAACACATCGGACAAGCCAACGATCATGGCTTTTAATAAAATTGACAAACTTGAAAATAGAGACATAATTTACAGTTTAGCAAGCGAATATAAAAACGCTGTTTTCATATCTGCTTCACGCGGAGTAAATTTACAAGCGCTCAAAGATAAAATTTCTCAAATAATAGATGAACATTATGTTGAAATTACAGGCAAGGTCCCTATCAGCGATAAAGAAGCAATTTCAGCCATCTATAAATTTGGCGAAGTTCTTGAGGCAAATTATGACGATGAACACCTAACTTTAAAGATTAAAATTGAAAAAAGACATCTAAACAAAATCTCCCACTATCTTACAAATTAACCTTCTTATCAAGGTCTAATAGAAATTCCAAAGGCAGTGTAATATGGACTTCCAGGAAACTCACCCTCAGTAATGGGAAAGATAGCCCCAATCTCAGGCGTTAACCTAAATTTACTTCCAAATGAATATCCAACTGCCAACTTCGCTAGCCCAGCAACACCAGAGAATTCATCCCTTGAGTTTAATGAAGGTATTAGTATTAAAACAGCTCCGACAGAAGCATAAAATCTATCCGTCCCAACAATTAAAGCCGGTTGAAGTGTTAAATATGAAAGTCCTAAAACACCAGAGACATAAGGAGGTTTTTCTGTAAATTGATATTTTGCATCTACATAAACTCCAGCAAGACCACCTTCTCCTTTCCTGGGTAGCCACCCATAAATCCGAAAGCCAATATCTGTATTAGAGCCAACCCCGACTCTCATGCCACCGAATAACTCATTTGGACCGAAATCCTCAAATCTCGCAATTGCTACTCCGCCATTAAATTCTAACTTGCCCATCTCAAGAACCTTAGGAGATTGAAGCTGAGAAACTGTAAAGCAACCTGCGAAAAGAATACAAAGAAATGATACTATCGCTCTCATATCTTTTTAGCTTTTTTTTAATCCCATTTCTCATATTCAACTGTGCACCATGCCTCATCATCAACATAAAGTTTATGAGCGGATTTCAACCTCGGCAATTTTCTTAATTTAATTTTATCGTACGCTTCAATTCTGAAAAAGGAAGACCTGAACCAATTAACATTTGGTAGACCGATTTTCAATTTTTTATTTATCAAATAATGCTGATAGTTTTCGTTCCATTGGTTTTCATCTTCTGGGTAATATGAAAAGTCACGCAGTATATCAGTTATAACCATTCCAGTTGAAAGTATAAACTTTTGTATGTGGTACCATTTCTCAAGGTTTGCTTCAATGTGTGTCAAGCCAAAATATCCAACTGATCTCCTTTTCTTTAACGCTTGCATGCATCTGTAAATAAAAATTATAAAGCCCTGCAATGTCTCAACTGGATCGGTTAAAAAGGTATCATACTTATTCATTTCCCTTCGTGGGAAAGAGTCAAGGACATCGTGAGTTATAGTTGAGATGTTAAGGTTATATTTCCTGCTCACATCGTTAATGAAATCGGTTAAGCGTTTATCAATTTCAAGAACTGTGATCTTTTCTGCAACGCCGAGTAATCCAATCGCTATGCTTACAAGGTCGTCATCACCAAGTATAAAGATTGACTTCCCTTCAACATCTCCCCTTTCATACATAAAAATTGCTCTCCTTACGGCATCCTCTGCGCTAATGAAACCTTGGTCAAATTCAATTGAAGGTAACGGTCTACTTTTTACTATTTCTTTGTATGTTTCAAAAATTTTTAAATACTCACCTTTTATTTGGATTCCGCCACGGCAATTTTCACATCTTGGATCGGGAAATACTTTTAGTGGTGCTTGCCCATTAAGGTAAAAAAACTCGCCATCTCTTTTGATTAAGTTTTTCTTCAGCAATTTGTTTAAAGTTTGATACAACTCCTTAAGGGTTCCATCTTGGCGATTGACAATCTCCCAAAAAGTTTTTGGTCCGGTAGAAAGGACACGCAACACCTGTCTTTCTATTCTTTCATCGGCCATATTTTCCGCCTTTGAATTTTTTAATAAATTTACAATTAGTGATGTTAATTTGCAAAGAGGATGAAAATGGGAAATATTAGTTCCCGCTTTTTTGAACTATATTTATTCCAACTTTTTTGAGAAATTCATATGGCAAAGTCCCGCCAATGAAGATAAAGACATAATCGTTCGGTAATTCTATCTCCCCCTCAGGAGTTGTCAAGATAACTGATTTGTCTTTGATTTCCTTAACATTTGACTTAAAAACAACATTAATTTTCCCCTCGTCAATATATCTTTTTATCCTTTCTCTATTTCTTGGCTTTATTGATTTAAAAGCATCGCCACGATAAGATAGCGTTATCCGATTATTTCTTTGATTAGCCAAAGCCATGGCGGACTCAACAGCGCTGTCTCCACCACCGACAACAAGGATATCGCAATCGTTATAATTCTCTGCTTCTATTAATTTATAAGAAACCTTTCCAAGTTCTTCACCTGGAACCCCGAGCTTTTTCGGTGAGCCCCTCCTTCCAAGAGCAAGGACAACATTGCTACTATTGTAAACATCGCCGTCTTCAGTTAAAACGCTAAAAAAATCATCTGAAACTTTTATATCAACAACCTTTTTGCCAGTTTTAACATTTATGCTGAAATTTTTTGCTATTTCAAGCCATAGATTATAGAGTGTTTCTTTCGGAACTTCATAAAATTTAAGTTTCCCATACAAAGGCAATTCAACTGGAAATGTCATAACAATTTTTTGTCTCGGGTAATGTAAAATCGTCCCTCCAATGCTTTCCTCTTGCTCAAGGGTCACATATTTAAGTTTATACCCCATCGCCGTAAGAGAAGCAGTAAGACCAGCAGGACCAGCTCCAACGATTATAACGTCATATTCATTCTGATTTTTGGCTTTGGGTCTATTTTTTGCAATATATTCAATACATTTTTTTGCTTGCTCAACAGCATTTCTAATCAACCCAACTCCTCCAAGCTCACCAACTATAAAAATACCAGGGATGTTAGTTTGATAATTTTCATCCAATTCTGGAACCTCAACGACTTTGGTCGGGCTTCCCAAGACAAGCTCAATTGCGCCAACCGGACACGCTTGAGCACATAAACCATGACCAACACATTTATAACCATTGATTATCGTCGCTTTACCTTCAACAACCTCAAGAACATCACCTTCTGGACATGCTTTTACACAGCTTCCACATCCAATGCAAAGTGTCTCATTTATCTTTGGGTGAAGACCATAAGCTTCAACTAATCCTTCAGCTTTTGCCTCTTCAAGTTTTTCTTTGGCTTTCCTTTCCTTTTTCTTGAACTTCACATAATAAGGGACAAATATCAAAAGCACTAAAAAGAAAGTTATAATTGCAGTTGCCAATGTTTCCATTTTAAGAAGGTAAATTTGTTACAATCTATATCCGAATTCAGAGAAAATGCCAAGCCGTTTGAAATTTTGTTCCCAACCTCTCTCAACATCAACGATAAAAAACAACCTTTGCCCAAAGTTGAAAATTAACCCAGCACGTGCAACTGTGTTTGTGAAAACCTCCCCTGACGAAGTTTTGTAATCATAAGAGTTAAAGCTTACATTTGCATTTATTTCCCCGTTCAAGAGAGATTTATCAAAGGAAATCTCCTTTCCGAAAATCATGCCAAATCTTGATTTTGCCAATGAAACCCCAGTCCTAACACCAAACGAGAAAATATCATCAAAATTGAGATATGCCGAAGTAAACTGATCTCTCTGTTTTTCCCCTTCAATAAATTTTATCGTTGTGGTCAAATTTAAATTTGCATCAAACGGCAGATAAATAAATACTCTGCCACGAATATCCTTTCTCAATCTTTTATCAAAAAGTGTATCTGGGAAATCTTTCATCGTCTCAAATAGATACACACTCCTATATTCGTTGAAATCAATTCCCAACCTAAACCAAGTTGTTGTAGTGAAAACAATTGATGTGAAAAGATTTCTCAATTTCAATTTTCTTATTTTACTGCCATCTTGAACATCGTTAAGATCAAATTGCATTGATTGATGAAAATCGGCAAAATTTAGAATTCTAAAAATGTTTTGAACTGAAAGGAACTCCTCGTCAAGCTTTTTATTTTTTAAAATTTTAGAATAAGATAAAGCCAAATTGCCTGTTAAAAATGAACCCCTAAAACCTCTCACAACGAAAAATGAAAATTTCGGATCAGATAAAGAAAGCGAATTGTTCCATCTTGACGGTTGAGTTCCCCCAATAAAACCGATAGTTATACTTCTGCTTTTCATTAAAAACTGTATTCCATCAGTCCAACCGGTTCCGTAACCTGTATAAGGGAAAACCCTCCCAAGTGAAATTGAAAAATTTGAAAATTGATACTCCAACGATAGCTGATAAACCGATAACATTCTTTTCCTGTCTATCAAGTCACCATTCCTTGAAATGCTATAATCAAATTTTGAATAAACAACGAATTTAAAACCATCAATAAAAAACTTATCAGCATTGACCACAATTATAGCGCCTGGTCTATGATAATAAAGGTTTTGTGAGGTAAATAAAGAAAAATTTTGGATGCTGATTCTTCCATTCATTTTAATAGATGGCTCACGATTTTGGGTAAATTGGGGTAAATCAAGTTCAGGGGGTTTCCTAAAGTTAACAGTATCAATACCTTTAACGACAACCATTTCACTTCTTCGTTCGGTTGTAGAGGTAGTTTTTTTAATTTTCCTCACATACGCTTGACTTCCAATTTTTATATCTTTAATCTTATCTAGTGAGGACCTCGCCACTGAATTTTTATCCGAAACACTATGAACAATCATCGTATCTATTTTCGCATCGCTAATCATTACAAAAACTGTATCACCAATCTCTACACCATTCTTGCTCCCAAAATCAAAATAAACTTCACCAACCGTTATAAAAACAACTTTCCCATTTATCTTTAGAAATTCTTCCTTATCTTGGGAAGCAAGATTAAATTTACAAATGACTGTAATTAAAAGAATAACCTTAAACGCCTCTATGACACGATAGACAAGCTTGACTTTCATATCTATATCCTCCGACATTTCTATGTTTTCTATCTGTTGATGCTTGACCGTGGCAATATGTTATGCATGAAAAATTCTTGTAGTTGTTTGGATCAATATGGCAATCATTACAACTATTCCATTTCCCACGATGTTCTCCGGAATATATTCTAAAGAAATTTCTATCATGGTCAAAATTTGAAGCAGGTCTCCATCCTGAACTTGTATGACAAGTTGCACAAGTTGTAGGAAAACCGGCAGTTAAGTGATTTGGGTTTTTTGCATTCTCATATTGTATCCTGTGGCACGGATAACAATCAGTTGGAATAAGAACATCAAATTTCCAATCAATGTGGCACTTATCGCAACTTATAATTTGATGCGCCCCTGTTAAAGGAAACCCAGTTCTATTATGAAAGGCTCTCTCTCCTGTCCAAGAAATCGCCTTTATCGTATGACAATCACCGCAATTTTTACTAAAATTTAAAACAATATGATCAGGTCTTTTAGCTTCATTGTAATTCTTTTCGTGGCATGATACACATTCAACTGGGATTGAAACAACTTGAAAAATTCCCCCTTTCAAATGGCAACTCTCGCATTTCAACGAAGCATGGACACCAGAAAGCGGGAATCTCGTGTTGTTATGCTTTCTAACCACATCATAAAGCTTCCATGTCTTGAATGAATGACAATCCTGGCATCTGTTCCCAAGTTCACCTGCATGAAAGTCAAAATGACAAGAGGAACAACTTTTACCAACGGATGAAAAAATTAAATTACCTTTATTATCTTTCTTATGGCAATCAGTGCATTTTACCTTTGCATGAGAGTCAACCAGCCGAAAACCCGTGGTTGAATGGTCAAAATCAATTTTTTCTTTTATTGGCTTCCAGCCAGAAGTTGAATGACAGTTAGAACATTGAATATTTATTTGACCATGGGGCGACTGCGATAAGGCGACATTTATAAGAAATAATGTTAAAATAAACTTATTCATATGACTCAAGCTTTTGTTATACACTTTTATGGCATGAATAACAAGCTTGATTATCATAGATATAACCCGGAACATTCCTATGCTCGGTATCTAACTTCGTTCTATTATTGTGGCAATTTGTTGTACAAGAGTAACTTTGAAATGAATTCGGTGCGGAAAGATGACAATCAACGCAAAGTCGCCATCTCCCCTTTGAATAGCTATGCTTTCCAGAGTAAATCCTGAAGTATTGGACATCGTGATTAAAACTTGACGGCTTCCATCCATTTGTTGTATGGCACATTTCACAGTTATAAGGATAACCAACTGTATGAACAGGGATGAGAGCATTTGTATAGTTTGATTGATGACAAGAATAACAATCGGTCGGTGTCCCACTATAACCACTCTTATGACAACTTGAACATTGAACAACACTGTGTCTACCCGTTAACGCAAATCCAGTCCTGCTGTGATCAAATGTCGCAGGTCTCCAACCATCAGTCGTATGACACTGCTCGCAATTGGTCGGAAACCCCAACTGCCTGTGATCAGGATTAGTCGCAGACGCATAATTACTCTGATGACAAGAATAACAATCGGTCGGCGTCCCACTATAACCACTCTTATGACAACTTGAACATTGAACAACACTGTGTCTACCCGTCAACGCAAACCCAGTCCTATTGTGATCAAATGTCGCAGGTCTCCAACCATCAGTCGTATGACATTGCTCGCAATTGGTCGGAAACCCCAACTGCCTGTGATCAGGATTAGTCGCAGACGCATAATTGCTCTGATGACAAGAATAACAATCGGTCGGCGTCCCAGAAAATACACCTTTATGGCAGAAAGAACAATCAAGAATTAAATGCTTCCCTGTTAATTTGAAATTAGTTGTGTTATGATCAAATTTTGACGGTTTCCAAGCGAGAGTGGTATGACATATTTGGCACTCGTGACTAAATCCAGCTTCAGTATGATTTGGTTTTACAGCTGAAACAAAATTGTTTTGATGGCAAGTAAAACAATCTGAAGGTGTCCCGTAAAAAACCCCCTTATGGCAATAAAAACAATCTAACTGGGCATGTTTTCCATCAAGTTTTAAGGGTTGCTCCGGATGAACAAACTTAACCTCGCTCCATTTCAACGATTCCGCCTTATGACAATCGGTACAATTTGGACTAAATCGCGCGAGCACATGATTTGGGAAAGATACGTTTTCGTAATCCTTCTTATGGCAACCATAACAATCAAGGGGTAATCCTGAGAATTCAACCAAAGATTTATGACAACTTGAACAATCAATATTTTTATGTGCAAATGTCAAAGCAAAACGCGTTTCATTGTGCCTTTGCCTAAAATTTGTAATTTTCCATGTGTTAAACTCATGACACCGTTGACACTGAAACCCAAGCGTTGACTTGTGAAAATCAGCATGGCAAGAAATACACTGTGATGGGGTGTTGGAAAAGATCAACTTTTTATGGCAACTCTCACAACTCGCTTGTTGATGTTTCCCAAGTAAATCAAACCCTGTTTTACCGTGGTCAAATTTCATCTTTTTCATCTCAATTTTCCAGGAATCGGTCGTATGGCAATCGGAACAAGGAAAATTTATCTTTCCATGAGGGGACGATGTTTGAGCAAACACAAAGCGAGATAAAATCAACAAAAGAAATATCTTAACTCGCATGGCAACCCTCACAATTTATTGGAGTTGGTTTATATCTTATGAAGTTTATCCCATTTACAGTTTCTGTCTTATGACATTTTAAACATTCCACTTTCTCATGAGCACCAGTCAATTTAAACCTTGAATCAACATTATGGTCAAATGTAAGTTTCACCCATGTATCTGGAGTGTGACACCTTGAACAATCGCTAAATTGACCCATGTGTATATCTTTATGGCACGAAGCACATTCCTTTGGAGTTCCAATGTACTTTACAAAAATAGCCGAATTTAAACTTATCTTCTCATTATGGCATTTATCGCAAGCAACAAATTTATGTTTACCAACAAGTTTAAAGTTCGTCTCATCGTGGTTAAATTTTAAATCGTTCCATTTTGTAGTATTATGACACTTATCGCAGAATGTTTTTCCATCTTCAGTGGCGAATTGATTAGCATGATTATCCGAATGGCAAGTTTGACAAATTAATTCACCCCACTTGAAAATTTCAGAATTTCCTCTCTTATGACATACTACACAGGGAAGCGACATATGAGAATCAGAAAGCTTAAACCTTGTTTCCATGTTATGCCTATCAATTGAAAAAGCAACGGGGATAAAACCATCTAAAATATGACAATCGGCGCAGTCACCCCTTGATTTTCTGTCTGAGAAAACACCGTTATGATAATCCTTGTGACAGTCAACGCAGAGAGTATGTTTTAATTTAAAATTCTCCACATAATCAATTTCGCTTTTCACCACTTTAACCTTGTTATGACATTGCTTGCATTCCAAAAGATTATGCTTCCCTTCAAGTTTGAAATTGGTCAACCCATGGTCAAATTTAACCTTTAAAAGAGCCCAACCGTCTGGGAGATGACATTTTTCACATTTACCAAACTTACCTTGATGAAAATCCTTATGACAATTTGAGCACGATGAAAACATTATACCCTTAAAAATAACGAATGTTTCCCCTTTCACTTCTTTCCTGGGATGACAGGCGTAACAATCAACTTTTTTATGTAGTCCTGTAAGTTTGAAATTTGCCCTATCATGGTTAAATGACGCCCTTGCTGAACCCCAATTCTCAAATGAATGACAATCAACACAATTTTTGCTAAGTTGTCCTTTATGTTCATCCTTATGGCAAGATAAACAAGATGTGTCAAGCCCAAGAAATGTCATCTCTTTTTTTGTGCTTTTTATAAATTTTTTATTGTGGCAATCGTAGCATTTCAGTTTTGCATGAGCCCCATCAAGTTTAAAACCGGTTTGACCATGATTAAAACTTTTCTCATCAAAGTTTATTAATTTAAATTCCCTACCGAAATGCTCTTTATGACATTGAGCGCAATTTTGTTCGCGAACATAAAAATGATAACCTCGCGAAAGCTGGATCAATTTTTTGATTTCACTATGACAATCAAGGCATTTATCATTAGTTATTTTCTTTCCAACGGAATGACATTTCAAACAATTATTTATCCCTTCCAAATCTTTATGTGGATTTGACAATTTGCCCGGAGAAATCTGAATAAAAAGAGCAAATGAAAAAATCAGTAAAAGGTTCAGCATTTCTCCAATAAATTTTTTTAGTTAGAAAACCCATTTGTATCCAAGAGTTAATGCAACTATCACATGGATAAACAAAAGGATAAACATTATCAAAGTAAACGGAAGATGAATGACATGCCAATATTTGAAAACTTGTTTAAATGTATCAAGCAAAGCAATTTTTCGCATAAGGATATATCTTTGTCGTTCCAGTTTTAATAATTTTCTAATTTCCTTTGACGGCAAACCGGATGTCTTTAATGTTTTTTCAACTACATAAAATTTTTTCCTTCTTATAAACAAATCGTCAATTAAAACCAAGAGCACCAAAGAAAAGAAAGATAAAGTTTTCGGTTTTTCAAATTGAAGGATCATATCAATTTGGTCCAAAACCTGTTTATTTACCTCGGGAAAATTTAATATTATTTCATTTTGGATCTCCCTTCGCATTTCCTCAATTTCAAAAGAAGTAAGTTCATTTCCTTTTATTCCTCTTGGAATTTGAATGTAGATGAATCTTCCTATTACGCCACTCAAAACAACTGCAATCATACTCCACATGGAAACTCCAGCTATTCCTGTAAATTTAAAAGTTGTATGAAAAAGTATCAGAACAGGTCCTGTTAAACAAAGAAAAATGTGAAAGTTAAGCCAATCCCTAATATTTCCAGCCATTGAAAGCAACCGCAATCTTTTCCTTGATGAATAAGAAACCACGCCAATTATTACCATGGAGGTCCCAACTATTCCAAGTCCATGACCAATTTTACCGCTTGGCTTAAGGTCTTCGTGTTTACTATGGAAAGCTTTTTCTTTGAGAGGTGCAGTATAATATGAAAAACCATTTATCGCAATTACAATCCCACTTGTCAAAGTTAATAGCAAAAGAAACGATAAATAATTTCGGTGAAACCACTTTCCCATTCATTTCTTTTTACATAAAAATTAAAAAACCCACTGTCAATTGTCAAGTGATGGGCGTCAAATTAATAAATTCTAATGTAAAAATTTTACACAATCGGATAATTCGTGTGGCATTTTTGCATTTAATCCCCTTGAAAATTGCGCCTTTTTAAGTCCTATTTCAAAATTTATCGCTGGCACGGAGTTTGCAATTTAATTTGATCGGAATTAAATTAAAATGAAATTCAAATAAACGAGATGATGATAATGAAAGGAATTAACTTTTCGGAGAGGTTTCAAAGGGTAAGGAAATACTTCAGGAGGACATCAAAGGAGGAAGTTATATTACTTATAAACCAAGCGATTCATGAACTTTCCGAGATAGAAAGGAGGACGGACGAAATATGGAATCATATAAATTCATTAAATGTCAAAGGGAAAAAGAAAATTTACATTGAACTTGCTGGCGAGGAGCTTGATAAAATATCAGAGAGCGTTGAGAGAATAAAGGAACTTTTAAACAAAGCCAAGGGAAATGTAAAGCTATCTCACAAGAAGGAATACGAAATTGAACTTTGGATTTAAAAATCAATCAGGAGGGATTGATGCCGGTTACACTTGAAAAAGCATTTATTAAAATTGAAAAAGAACAGTGTAAGGGTTGCACGCTTTGCATTGAAGTTTGCCCAGTGAAAGTTTTAAAAATTTCGGATAAGTTCAATTCAAGGGGTTACCATTACTCCGAATATGTTGGGGATGGTTGCACTGGTTGTGGGGTTTGTTTTTATGCTTGCCCTGAACCAGGAGCGATAACTGTTTATAAACGTGGCGCTGTGGTTGATGAAAAAATCTTCTCATTAAATTAAAGGCGAGGTGAAATATACCTCGCCTTTTTTATTTTGACTGCTAAAAGCAGTTGAAAAAACAAAAAGGAAATTTGAAAATGGCAAAACAACTGATGAAAGGGAATGAGGCGGTTGTAAGGGGTGCAATTCTTGCTGGATGCAGGGCGTTTTTCGGTTATCCAATTACTCCCGCAAGTGAGATAGCCGAAGCAGCTGCACTTTTAATGCCTGAGGTTGGTGGTGTCTTCATCCAAGCTGAAAGTGAAGTAGCAGCGATCAATATGCTCTTTGGTGCAGCAAGTGGAGGAGTAAGAGCTATGACAGCATCTTCAAGCCCTGGCATAAGCTTAATGCAGGAAGGAATTTCATATGCAGCTGGGGCTGAATTACCCATGGTCATCGTTGATGTAATGAGAGGTGGACCAGGACTTGGAAACATCGCACCAGAGCAAGGTGATTACTATCAAGTAGTTAAAGGCGGTGGACATGGTAATTACAAAGTCATCGTCCTTGCGCCAAATTCCGTCCAGGAAATGTGCGATTTAACTTATCTTGCTTTTGATTTGGCTGAAAAATATAGAAATCCTGTTTATGTCCTCGCCGACGGCTTCATCGGACAAATGGTGGAACCAGTTGAATTTCCCGAGCCGAAAATACCGAAAGTTGACAAATCATGGTGTGTTGATGGTACAGCCGAGACAAGACATAATCTAATTACATCAATTTACCTCGCCCCTGAAGATCTTGAAAAGCACAATTTGAAACTGAAAGAAAAATACGAGAGAATTAAAAAGGAAGAGGTGAGATATGAAGATTATAAAACCGAGGATGCTGAATTGATTTTAGTTGGTTATGGTATAGTGTCAAGAATTTTAAAAAGTGTCGTTGACATAATGAGAAGCGAAGGATACAAAGTTGGTTTGTTAAGACCAATAACTTTGTTTCCGTTCCCGGATGAAAAAATTCGCGAGCTTGCTCGGACGGCGCAGATTTTCTTTGTTGTTGAGTTAAGCACCGGACAAATGGTTGATGATGTAAAACTTGCTCTTGAGGGAATGAGACCGGTTAAATTTTACGGAAGGTGTGGAGGGATGGTCCCATCTGCTGAGGAAATAATTGAGCAGGTTAAAAATATATTTGCTGAAATTGAAAAAGAAATTGAACATCAAAAGTGAGGTGAGAAAATGGCGGTGACAATTCTAAAAAAGCCATCAACTTTTTATGACATATTTGAAAGAAAACCCGACGCAGACAAAATAAACACACACTACTGCCCGGGATGCGGTCACGGAAAGCTTCACAAACTCATCGCTGAAGCAATTGAGGACTTTGGAATTCAAGATCGTGTCATTTTCATTAATCCCGTTGGATGTTCCGTATTTCTTTACTATTACTTTGACACGGGGCATATTCAAGTCGCACATGGAAGAGCTCCTGCGGTAGCGACTGGAATAAAAAGAGTTCATCCACATAGTATTGTAATAAGTTATCAAGGCGATGGAGATCTTGCAGCTATAGGTGGGAATGAAATTTTGCATGCAGCAAATCGTGGTGAGCATATAACTGTGTTTTTTGTTAACAATGCCATTTACGGAATGACGGGCGGACAAATGGCTCCAACGACATTGCCGGGCATGAAAACGACAACAACCCCAAGAGGCAGAGACATTCGTAATGAGGGATATCCACTTCGCATGGCTGAGCTTATAGCAACGCTTGATGCACCGGTATATGTTGAAAGGGTTGCTTTAACCGACGCAAAAAACATGGCAAAGGCAAGAAAAGCTGTTAGGAAAGCAATTCAAATTCAGATGGAGGGCAAAGGTTTTGCTTTCGTTGAAGCGCTTTCAGCTTGCCCAACCGGCTGGGGAATGAACCCACCCGATGCGGAAAAATGGATAAATGAAGTTATGACTAAATATTTCCCGCTCGGTGTTTTTAAAGATATTTCAGACAAGGTTGAGCCAGTGAAATTTGAAAGGAAAATTTTAAATGCCGAGGAAATAAAGAAAGCTATTGGTATTGATAGCGCCACAGTTCAACCCAAAAAATACAAAAGAAATGTAATCGCAGAAAAATACAAAAACCCGAAGATAAAAATCGCTGGATTCGGAGGTCAAGGTATTTTACTTCTCGGTTTAATGCTAACCCAAGCTGGAATGCTTGAAGAATATTATGTATCTTGGTTGCCTTCGTATGGACCAGAGATGAGAGGAGGAACTGCGAATTGCCATGTCAATATATCTGAAACGGAAATCGCCTCTCCGCTCGTCTCAATTCCGACTGTTTTGATTGCGATGAATAGACCCTCGCTTGAAAAGTTTGAGCCAACTGTTAAAAGCGGTGGCGTCATCTTTTATGACAATTCTTTGATTGATATTGAACCTTCAAGAAAAGATGTTGAAGTTATACCAGTTCCTGCGACGAAAATAGCCGACGACATTGGCTCAACAAAAATAGCAAATATGGTTATGTTAGGTGCTTACATTGGGTACACGGGTATACTTACGAAAGAAAGCGTATTTGATGCGCTTGACATCGTCGTCAAAAGGAAGGAATTAAATGAAATGAACAGAAAAGCCATTGAAGCGGGAATTGAATTTGTCTTGTAAAAACAAGGGGCTGAAAATTCAGCCCCTTTTCATTATTTTTAATGCTTCGTTCAAAACCATATCCACAGTTAAAAGTTTCATACATTTCATATAGTTCTCCCCTTCCCTGTTGCAAAAGTCAAGATGACACGGATGACATTCAACATCAACTCTTAACGCTTTGTGCCCCATGCTTTCAGGATAAGGAAACCAAATGTCTTCTTCACCTGGACCGAAAATACCTATTGTTTTTGTACCGACAGCCACTGCAATATGCATCGGACCACAATCGTTTGAGATATAAAGATCAAGGAGTGACAATACAGAGGCAAGTTCCCTCAGGTTTAGCGAATCAAGAAGATAAATTCTTCTCTTCAGCGTGAGATTATAAACTTCCAAAGCAAGATTTGTCTCCTTTTCTGAGTGAGTTATCACAACTGATGCATCGGTTTTTGAAGTTATTTTATCAGCAAGAATTGCGAAATTTTCCTTAAGCCACATTTTCGCAGGCCAAGTTGCCCCGGGGTGAATTCCAACAATTTTTTTATTTATATCAATGCCCTTGCTTTTCAAATAATTCAAAGCCCAATCTTTTTCCTTCGGAGTCAAAAAAATCTCCGTCCTTAGGTCTTGGTTCAATTTTCCTGCATCAATTCCAAGGGGTTTTAGATAATCAAGGTGAAATTGAATGGCGTTTTTCCTTTCATTTGTTCTCGGAATTGGATGCGTATATAAAAACTTTCTCCAGCCGAACGCCCCTCCTATTCTTGCCTTAGCACCGCTTAAAAAGCTTAAAATTGCACTTCTCGGGTTTCCAAAAAGGTCAATAACAAGGTCAAATTTTTTCGCCCGCAACATCAAGATAAATTTCCCCTGTTCAAAAATTCCCCAATTGAAATCAAAAGGTATTAACTCGTCAAGGTAAGGGTTGTTTTCAAGCAAGGTGATAGCATCTTTATCAGCAAGATATGCTATGTAAGCATGCGGGAAATTTTCCCGAACAATTCTTATAACTGGCGTTGTCAGGACGACATCGCCGATAAAGCGAAGTCGTGTTATGAGAATCCTTGTGTAATTTTTCAACTTTGGAATTTTATCATTTTTTTGACAAATTTAAAAAGAAAAACAATCTTTAAAAAGTCGCCTTGAAGAGAGAACATTCAGCTGGAGCGGTGATTTACAGAATTGAGGATGGACAGTTGAAATTTTTGATCTTAAAATACGGTCTCGGGCATTGGGATTTCCCAAAAGGAAATGTTGAAAAAGGAGAAAACGAAATTGACACTGTAAAAAGGGAAATTGAAGAGGAAACGGGGATAAAGGACATTGAAATTATTGATGGTTTCAAAGAAAGTGTTGCCTATTACTACCGAATGCACGGGAAATTAATTTATAAAACGGTGAATTATTATCTTGCAAAGACGCAACAAAAAGATGTTCGTCTGTCTTATGAACACGAGGACTATGCCTGGGTCACGCTTGATGAAGCGTTAAAGTATCTTAAACATAAAAACAGCATAAATGTCCTTAGCAAAGCATTTGCCTTTTTAAAAACAAATTTGGGTGATTTTAGATGAAAAATGTGATAAATTTCCTGCTTTTTGTTGTTTTGCCAATTGCTCTTATAATCGTTTTATTGGTTTTGATCTCAAAAGTTTCAATCTCCGAAAAGGAGGAAGAACTCTTTGACGAAAGTAGTTTGTTCATTTAAATCTCCTTGACTATTTGAAGATGACTTGATATATTTTGTAAAACTAAAACCGTGCTTTGAAAAGAAAAATAACAAAGAAACCGTTGATAGCAAGCAAAGGTTACGAAAAATTTGACATCGTTTCGCTATACAACCGAACCGTTCTTGAAAATGGAATAAGGGTTGTTTCAGAATCAGTTCCATATGTGAGAAGTGTTTCGCTTGGTGTTTGGGTTGATGTTGGCTCAAGGGATGAGAATGAAACTGACAATGGAATTACGCACTTCATAGAACATATGGTTTTTAAGGGGACAAGAAAAAGGAACGCCCAAGAAATTGCTGAATTTGTTGAGGACATAGGTGGTTATTTAAATGCCTTCACGACAAAGGAACACACCTGTTTTTATGTCCGAATTTTGGGGGAATGGCTTGAAAAAGGAGTTGAAGTTTTGGCGGATTTGGTTCAAAACCCAACATTTGAAGAAAATGAAATAGAAAAGGAGAAACTTGTTGTTTATGAGGAAATAAACGATGCAGAGGATGACCTTGAAGAATACATCGGCGATCTCCTTGAATATCAGCTCTTTTATCCGCATCCATTGGGTTTTCCTATCATTGGAACGAGGGAAACAGTTGGAAGTTTTACGAGAGAAAAGCTATTTGAGCATTTAAACAAGTTTTACACTGCTGAGAATATCGTCATTTCAGTAGCTGGAAATTTAAGGCATGATGATTTAGTTGAACTTGTGCTAAAGTATTTCAGAGACACAAGAGTAAAGAATGGAGCTTACAAAATAAGAGAGGCGCCGAAGATTTCAAATCCCAAAAAGTATGTTATAGAGAAACCATCAAGTCAATCGCACATTTGTATGGGGGTTTTGACATACGGTGCAAAAGATGAACGAAGGGATCAGGTGCTTTTACTTAACACATTGCTTGGGGATGGAATGAGTTCAAGGTTATTTCAAAATGTCCGCGAAAAATATGGGCTTGTTTATTCAATTTATTCATTCTACTCAATGTTTAACGATTCAGGAATTTTTGGAGTTTATTTTGCCTCGGATGAGAAAAATGTTGGAAGAACGCTTGATATAATTTTTAAGGAGTTCAAGTCAATCGTTGAGAATGGGATTTCAAAAGAGGAGCTAAAAAGGGCAAAGGCACAGGTTAAAAGTTCAATTCTGATGGGTCTTGAAAGTATGTCAAATAGGATGCAACGCCTTGCACAAATAGAGCTTGTCTATGACGGGAAGTATTCCGAAGTTGAGGAAATAATAGAAAGGATTGAAAAAGTTGAGCCAGAAGATGTTCAACGCTTAGCTCAGGAAATATTGAAAGAAGAAAAATTCACAACAGTAATAATCAATCCAAGTAAAAACAATTTGGAGAAACGCCATGATAATAGGAGTCCCAAAAGAAATTAAAAGGATGGAAAACAGGGTAGCACTTTTACCAGCGGGTGTTTCAATTTTGAAATCACACGGGCACACGGTTCTTGTTGAGAAAGGAGCTGGACTTGGAAGTGGCTTTAGCGATGAACTTTACCGTGATGCAGGTGCGGAAATTGTTGACGACCCAAAGGAAATTTACGCAAAAGCGGACATGATAGTTAAAGTCAAAGAGCCGATCGGATACGAGTACGATCTTTTGAGAAAAGATCAGATAGTTTTCACATATTTTCATTTCGCAGCAAGTCGTGAGTTAACCGAAGCGGTTATTAAATCTGGATGTATTGCGATTGCTTATGAAACAGTTCAAAAAGATGATGGAAGTTTGCCATTGCTTGAGCCGATGAGTGAAATTGCGGGAAGAATGGCACCACAAGAGGGGGCAAAATATCTTGAAAAATCAATGGGCGGACGTGGCGTCTTACTTGGCGGTGTTCCAGGCGTTGAACCCGCAGATGTTGCGATCATAGGAGGTGGCGTCGTTGGAACAAACGCAGCGAAAATCGCAGCTGGACTTGGTGCAAGGGTTACGATACTTGATGTGAACTTGCAAAGATTGAGATATCTTGACGATATAATGCCGAAAAATGTGGTAACTATGGCTTCAAATGAATATAATATTTTTAAAGCGGTTAAGCGTGCTGATGTCTTAATTGGCGCTGTTCTAATTCCTGGGGCAAAAGCACCTAAACTTGTCACCAAGGAAATGGTTGCTCAAATGAAAGAAGGAGCAGTTATAATTGATGTCTCTGTTGATCAAGGCGGTTGTATTGAGACAATAAGACCAACAACACATGACGACCCGGTTTACATTGAATACGGCGTTGTCCATTATGGCGTTGCAAATATGCCCGGAGCTGTACCAAAAACATCAACAATCGCTCTTACCAACGCTACCCTGCCTTATATAATTGAACTTGCAGATAAAGGTTTTGAGCTTGCGATAAAGGAGAACAAAGAATTGCGAAGAGGTGTTAACATCATAGAAGGCAAAGTCACCCACAAAGGCGTAGCTGATGCCTTCGGACTTGAATATACACCAATTGAAGATTTGATCAAATTTGATTAAGAATAAAAGAGAGAACCTTGAAAATGGCTAAAATAACAATAGATGGAAAAACAGTAGAAGTAAAAGACGGACTTACAATACTTCAAGCTGCGCAAGAAATTGGAATTGACATCCCGCATTTCTGCTATCATCCCGCCCTGTCAATAGCTGGAAATTGTAGAATGTGTCTTGTTGAGGTAGAAAAAATGCCTAAACTGGTCATCGCCTGTGCCACAAGGGTCACGGATGGAATGGTCGTTTATACTAAAAGTGAAAAAGTTGTAAAAGCAAGACAAGCTGTCCTTGAATTCATACTTATAAATCACCCGCTTGACTGCCCGATATGCGACGAAGCTGGTGAATGTAAACTTCAAAATTACACATACATTTACGGACCTGGGCATAGTAGATTCACTGAAGAAAAAGTGCACAAGCCAAAAAGAGTTCCGCTCGGGGCTAATATCGTTCTTGATGTTGAAAGATGCATAATGTGCTCAAGATGTGTTAGATTTTTTGATGAGATCGTGAAAGACCCGCAATTGACATTTACGCAAAGAGGAGATAGGGTTGTTTTGACAACCTTCCCGGGGAAAAAACTTGACAATCCGTATTCAATGAATATCATTGACATTTGTCCAGTTGGAGCTTTGACTTCAAGGGATTTCAGATTCAGGGAAAGAACTTGGAATATGACTGCGATTGAAAGCATTTGTCCAGGTTGCGCTCGTGGTTGCAATGTTTATCTTTGGGTCAGGAATAATCAAATTTTAAGAATCACACCAAGGCAAAATATGGAAGTTAATAAATACTGGATGTGTGATTATGGAAGATTTACATATATCCCCGTTAACTCTGATGATAGGATTAAATCCCCTATGGTTCGGAGAAATGGCGATTTAATTGAAGTTGATTGGGAAACAGCCATATCGGAAGCGGTGTCAATTTTAAAAAATGCAAAGCCCGATGAAATTGCCGTCATCGGTTCTCCATTCGCAACGAACGAAGATAATTTCGCTCTTCAGAAATTCGCCAAGACAGTTTTAAAAGCGAAGTATATTGACTTCATCAAGCATGTTAAAGATGGTGACGAAGATAATTTCCTTATAAGGGCTGACAAAACTCCCAACTCACTTGGAGCTTACCTTGTTGGAATACGACCGGGGAATGGATACGGGCTTGATGCGATTTTGAACGGTTTAAAAGAGCGAAAGTTTAAAGTCATCTATGTCATGGACGATGATATTGTCCTTGATGACGAGATTTACAATTTACTTGATGATGTTAAGGTAATCGTCCACGCCACGAATAAAAATAAGACAGTTGATAAGGCAAGCGTCGTTTTCGCAAGTGCTTCATTTGCAGAAAAAGAGGGAACTTTCACAAACTTTGAAGGCAGGGTTCAAAAAATTAACATCGCCGTTCTCCCATTGAACATTGAACCGTATATGCTTTACAAGCCGAGGAAATTCGGAGAGGCAAAACCGAACACCGGTGAAATAAACAAAGCTGAACTTGCACACGCAAGATTATTTAAATTTGGGACACCGTTTGACAGATGGGCAAGCGGTGAAAGGAGAAATGTTAAACCATCTTGGAAAGTCATCACTGAATTAGCGAATAATCTTGGGGCGAAGTTTACTTACACAACCGCAAAAGATATCTTTGAGGAAATCACCACCGCTGTTCGTGAATTTAGAGGACTGTCTTACGAGAACTTGAAAAACGGTGCAATGATAAAAAAGGATTAAAAAATCAAAAACGAAAGCACTTATGGAATTACTTTTAATCGCCATCTTAAAAGCCATCGCTTTTATTCTCTTGTTTTTGACCGTCGCTGCGGTCTTAACCTATGTTGAAAGGCGAATCTCTGCTTTTATACAAGACCGACTTGGACCCAATCGTGTTGGTCCATTTGGACTTTTTCAGCCAGTTGCTGACTTGATAAAAATACTTTTCAAAGAGGAAATAATACCCGCAAATGCCGACAAAACATTGCACACAATAGCACCGATAATTTCACTTTTCGTCGCATACAGCATAATAGCAGTTTTGCCCATCGGAGAAAAAATCGTAATCGGCGGAAAAGAGATTAAACTTATCGTCGCTGATGTAAACATCGGCTTTCTTTACATACTTGCGCTAAGCTCCATGGGCGTATATGGAATCACCTTGAGCGGTTGGTCGTCAAACAACAAATATTCACTTCTCGGAGCTCTAAGAGCATCCGCACAGATGATAAGTTACGAACTTTCACTTGGACTTTCGCTTGTTGGAGTTGTTCTCGTCAGCGGTTCAATTAGAATTGATGAAATAATTAAATCTCAAGCGAATGTTTGGAACATTTTTTATCAGCCGGTTGGATTTATAATTTTTCTCGTTTCAGCTTTTGCTGAAACAAATCGTCTACCATTTGACCTACCCGAAGCAGAACCTGAGCTTGTCGCTGGCTATCACACTGAATATTCAGGGATGAAATTCGGCGCATTTTATTTAGCTGAGTATACAAATGTCATAACTGCAAGTTTGCTTACGACCGCTTTCTTCCTCGGCGGTTGGTATTTCCCGTTTATTGACATATACTCTGGATTAAATCCCAACATTGCAGCAATTTTACAAATAATCGTTTTCTTTGCAAAAGCTGGAATAATAATTTTCCTCTTTATGCTTGTAAGGTGGACATTGCCTAGATTCAGATACGATCAACTTATGCGACTTGGATGGCAAGTTTTACTCCCACTTGCTCTTTTAAATGTCCTTGTGACTGGTCTTGTAAAAATTTTGCTATAAAACAAAGTCAACGGAAATAACCATGGAACAAAAAATAGATGGAAGAGCAAAAATAAAGCGAAGGTCAAACCTTAACCTTCTTGAACGACTTTATCTGCCCGAGATTTTCAAAGGTTTAACCATAACATTTCGTCAAATCTTCAAGCCGAAATTTACTTTTGAATATCCGGATGTGAAATGGAAACCCCCTGCATCCTTTCGCGGTCGTCCCGTTCTTGTATATAACGATGAAACAGGTGTTGAAAGATGCGTTGCTTGCGGTCTCTGCGCAAGGGTTTGCCCCGCACTTGCAATTGAAGTGGTCGCTGGAGAAACTGAACTTGACAAAGAAAGATACCCGAAAAAATTTGAAATAAATATGTTGCGTTGTATCTATTGTGGTCTATGTGAAGAGGTCTGCCCTGAAGAAGCAATTGTCATGAGCGATGAATATGAACTTGTCTTCACAAACAGAGAGGAAGCTATCTTCGGAAAAGATAAACTTTTAGTCCCAGCTTCAAAATTGAAAGAACGACTTGATTTTTTGAAAAAGATGAGATAACAAAGTTAAAACTTGCCTATGGATGATGATAAAAGTTCAATGCGAATTCGCTTGATCATTTCTTTGTTATTTTTTATCACTTCATTTTCCCTATCACAGCGAATATCTTTCATTCAATGCCCCGATGAAGTTGTCAAAGGCGAAAAATTTTCCGCGATTTTCGGTCTTTATGCAAATCCACTTGATACGATTCTAATCGTAATGTCAATTGAAGGCGATATAAACCCAATGGAAGCTCTTTCACTTGACGATTCAATTTTTAACCTTCAACCAGCCACAAACGAAATAATTGAAAAACTTGACCTGAAAAACCATCTTGACGAAAAGTTTTCCGCATTCGTTGACATAGGTAATCATTCATCAACAATGCGAACCTACGCCTTTATCTTCAATCCGAGGTCATCAGGTGATTTTAAGTTGAAATTAATCCCGATCAATCTTTCTTCCAATTTGACGAAAAAGGAAACTTCAATTTTTGAAAATCAAGCAAACATAAAAGTAAAGCAAAACGCTGACAGGATTTCTGGATTTTGCGCGAGATTTGATAAAAATGGCTACATAAAATTTACACTTAATGAAAGCATTAAAAACGGTTTCACAATTTCATTTTGGCTTAAAACCACGGGAATGAGGGCTAATGTGATTTCAATGACATCAACCATTGACAAAAGTTTTATAAATGTTGGAATTAAATTCGGCAGGATGACATTTACAATTAAAAATTCAATTGGAAAGTTTGAAATTGATGTCCCGAAATTTATAAGCGATGGTATTTGGCATAATTTTATAATCAATGCTGACCCGATAAAAAACACGCTTGAGTTTTTCATTGATGGCGCAAAAGCAGAAGAGATCTTCATACCAAATTTAAAACTGTTTGAACTTAACAGACCGAGTGTTAAAATTGAATACGGTCAAATTGACGAGATCGTGCTTTACAGAACATCAAGACCCGATATGATAAGCAAACTTTCCCAATATTATGCGAAATTTGACAGCGATGTTTCCTTCCTGCTTAAGTTTGATGATAAGACGACGACACCAATGGGCAATTTTTCAGGATTAGAGTCAAACGGGGTTAAGCTTGTTGAATCAACAGCGCCAATTTACTCATCTGCTGTTAAAATCACCGCAGAGATCAAATCAAACAACATCGTCATAAACTGGGAAGTTGATAACCCATCGCTCATTGAAAAGTTCATACTTGAAAGGAAAAGAAACGATGAAATTTATAAACAAATTTTTGAAATCGCCTCCTCAAACCAAAAGAGATATTCATATACCGAAACCCTTGCGGAAGACAATGTGCTTTACTATTATAGAGTAAAGCGAGTCAACAAAGATGGGAGTTACGAATACTCGGACGAAGTTAAAATAGGACTTGGCTTAAAAAAAGATTTTGAAATAATAGGAAATTTCCCGAACCCATTTAATGCTGAGACAAAAATCATTTACGACCTTTTCAATGATACTTATGTACGGCTCACCGTTTACGATATAGTTGGAAGAGAAATTGCCGTACTCGTTGATGGGTTTCAAAGCGCCGGGAGATACGAGGTCACATTTAACCTTAACAATGTAAAAAATAGCGATATCACGAGCGGAATCTATCTTTACAAACTTCAAACGCAACGCGGTTTTGAAATAAGAAAAATGATAGCGATAAAATAAACCCATGAAGAAACTTCTCTATCTCTTACTTTTAATTTTCCCTGTCTCCTGCTCTTCTCAAAAATACATAACCGATATAAAAATGCTTGTTGAACTTGATGGAAAGTGGCTATTCAAAATTGACCCTGAAGACAAAGGGCTTGAACAACTCTGGTATTCCGCTAACTTTGATAGAAGCGATTGGACGGAGATTGAAGTCCCGGGATTTTGGGAAAGATACGCAAATTTTGCAAAGTATGACGGAATCGCTTGGTATTACAAAAGTTTTAAAATTGAGAAAATTGATAAAAGCAAAAAATATGCGATCTTCTTCTCCGGGGTTGATGACGATTGTGGAGTTTGGTTAAATGGAGAATTTGTCGGGGAGCACCGTGGCTATAGCGATGAATTTTACTTTGACATCACGAAATTTTTAAAGCAAGGCATCAATGAAATTGTCGTAATGGTGATTGATCAAGGTGGTCCAGGCGGGATTTATAAGCCAGTTAAAATAGTTGAATACTCAAAGGTTGAGGAGCTGTTAAAAGGAGAATTTTACTACAAAAAAGCGAGAACCTCTCCCGATTGGGTTAAAGATGCCGTTATATATGAAATTTTCCCCAGAGCTTTTTCACCAGAGGGAAACTTCAAAGCGATTGAAAAAGAGATACCACGCCTAAAAGAACTCGGGATAAGTGTCATTTGGCTTATGCCTATACATCCAATCGGTGAAATCAAAAGAAAAGGAACCTACGGTAGCCCCTATTCAGTAAAAGATTACTTTCAAATCAACCCAGATTATGGAACAGAGGATGATTTTAAATCACTGATCAAAACAGCGCATCAAAACGGGATAAAAGTCATAATTGACCTCGTGATAAATCATACTTCTTGGGACAACAATCTGATAAAAGAACATCCCGATTGGTATGTGAAAGATGAAAATGGCAACATCGTCTCACCGAATTCTGATTGGACAGATGTAGCGGATTTAAACTATGATAATTCAGATCTCAGAAAGTATATGATAAAAATGATGAAATACTGGGTTGAGAAGTTTGACATTGATGGCTACCGTTGTGATGTTGCCGAACTTGTTCCAATTGACTTTTGGAATGAAGCGAGGGACGAACTTGACAAAATTAAACCAGTCCTAATGCTTGCTGAGGGAAGTTTACCTGAACAACATCTAAAGGCGTTTGATTTAACATACAGTTGGAATGTTTATGATGTGCTTGCGAGAATTATAAGAAAGGGACATCTTCCATCGGCGCTTGATGCTGTTCTTCAAAGCGAGATGTATAAATTTCCAAAAGGTTCAATCAGGTTACGCTTCAATGAAAATCACGATAAGCCGAGAGCGGTTAGATACTTCGGTGAAAATGGCGCTCTTGTTTCCGCTCTTATAACCGCTACTATCCCGGGAGTCCCTTTAATTTACAACGGTCAGGAATACGGAGATACAACCAACATTTCGCTATTTGAAAAGCAGGTCATTAAAAAAGACACATCAGATGAAAGAGGAAAGAAGTTTTATGCGTTTTACGAAAAATTGTTTAATTTTAGGAAAAAATCACTTGCACTGCGAAGAGGCGAAATGATTAAAGCGATGACAACAAACGATGATAAAGTTTACGCCTTTTGGAGAAGATTTGATAATGAGACAGTTCTTGTAATAGCGAATCTTTCAAATTGGGGAGTCACAACGAAGTTAAAAATTGATGATGTGCTTAAAAAGAAAATCGTCAACGGAATGGTAAAGTTTTACGATGTTTTTGAAGAAAAAAATTTTGTGATGAGGGTTGATGATTTCACAAACTTTAAACTTGAACCATTTGAATTTAAACTTTTATCCATCAATTAAAACAAAATCTGAGACCATGCTATGAAATCATACACCGAGTATTTGACATTCAACACGAAGAACAAGCGCGAGATAATCAACATCACGGACAAAGTAAACGAAGCTTTAAAGAAAAGCGGGATAAAGGAAGGATTTTGTCTTGTCTCCGCAATGCATGTCACTGCTGGTGTTTTCGTAAACGATGACGAGGACGGTTTGATTGAAGACCTAACGGAATGGCTTGAAAAACTCGCCCCTTTCAACCCAAACTATAAACATCACCGAACTGGTGAAACAAACGCCGATGCACACTTGAAAAGCTTGCTCATACATCACGAGGTCATTATACCCGTTACCGACGGACGCCTTGATTTCGGACCCTGGCAACAGGTGTTTTATGCGGAATTTGACGGTCAGAGAAGAAAAAGGGTCATTATAAAAATCATCGGCGAATGACTCTGTTAATCACATCCTCAAAAATTTTCCTCGTCTTTCGCATACGACTTTTAATTGAATCAACGAATTCATCAGCAAATCTATACCCAAGGCAAAGCGAAAGATATTCAAGCTTTTGTGCTTCAACCGGCTCTGGAAGTGAATTTGATTTCCTCCATAATGAAACTCTTAAAAATTTCTCAACTTCCCGATAAAACTCGTAATTTGAAATCAAAGTTTTACATTCATCCTCATTTAAAATTTTCAATTCAGAGAGTTTTAAAAGCGCCTTTACGGTATGTGATTCAATCTCGCCCAATTCCTTAAAGTGTTTCAACTGCAAAATCTGCGCGATAAATTCAACATCAACAAGCCCACCAGCACCAACCTTGATGTCAATTTCGCCTTTCGCTACCTCTTCCATCTTCTTTCTAATTTTAACGAGAGAATCAACAAGTGACTTTGTAAACTTAACATTTGCAATCCTATCGTAATAAAGCGATAATGCTTCCTCAGCTAATTTTTTGTTCCCACGGATGTATCTAAATCTTGTAAAAGCCATCAATTCCCAAAATTCCGCCCTTTTAAAAAGATAATTTTCAAAATAATCAAACTTAACAATCATCGGAGCGTTCCTTCCTTCAGGTCGTAATCGCAAGTCAACTTGATATAGTTTTTCAATTTCCACCTCGCCCAACTTTTTAATGAATTTTTCACACCTTGAAGAAATCTCACGCAATTTATCCTGTCCAATTCCTTTCATAGTTAAAATGACCATATCAATATCTGAATCAAAGTTCATCTCAACAGAGCCATACTTTCCAAGCCCAAAGATGACGATGTCATAATTAAATTCCCTACCAAAAAAATCATCAAACACATAACCTACGATCAAGTCAGCTTGATTTGTAAGTTCAAACATGAGTTTGTAAATGTCAATCAATCCATCAATGTTCAAAATGAAAAGTCGCAGTTCATTGGCGAATTTAAAATCAAAAAGATTCACTTCTTCCCCTCTTTTAAAAAACTCAAAGATCTCGCCTGAATTTCTCTTACTGCTTAAATTCCCCTCTGAAAGTAGTTGCTCCAAAAGATGATTTTTAATTGAAAGCAAATTTGAAAATCTGGCGCTGTACTGAGATATATTAACTAAAACCCTTCTGACATCATCTTCCCGAATCAACTCGTAAAACAATTTTGAATATTTGAACCCCTCTGCGATTTTTCTAAAATTTTCAAGTGTAACATCCGGGGAAATTGTTTTTGAAATTTCATTAAGGAGAACAGGCGCGATTTTTTGAAATTCATTTTCTTCAGCCGAAGTAAAGATTCTCTCCCCAGTTATAAGTTTCCCCTTCGCTAAAAATTCAATGTTACGCGAAGCTTTTTCCAAATCCCTAAAATTTAAATCCCGTAAAAATTTTTTGAAGTTCTCCGCTGAGGTCTCATCTCCAATTAGCTCCATGATTAAAAAACCTGGTTTTACATCAACTGGGAAAATTTTATTATAAATTTGCCTAACTTGTTCAAATCTTTCATCAAGTTCTCTTTTGAAAATTTTCCAGTCCGGGGCGTAAGATTCCGGGAAAGATAAAGATTCTTTTGCTTTTTCATAATTTCTCATTGCCTTCGCAAGCCAAGTCAATGTATCTGGATCGGTTGAAATCGTGTGAGTTTGAATGTTTTGTGAAAACTGAATCAGATGTTCAATTCGTCTGAAATAAATATAATTTTCCCTTAAAATTTTAGCATCTTTTTCGTTTAAAAACCCGAAAAGCGCGAGTTTATCTATCGCCGATAAAGTATTGGCTTCCTTTAATTGCGGGAAATTACCGGCGTTTAAGAGCTGAAGCGCTTGAATTATAAATTCAATATCTCTTATTCCACCAGGGCGAAGTTTTACATCGTATTCATTTTTTGAAGTTGCTTCAATCTTTGCTTTCAACCTTGCGATTTCTTCGACTGGGTCTTCAACGAAAGATTTCGGGTAAATAAAATGGTCAAGCATTTGGATAAATTTTAAGCCAAATTTAACATCCCCAGCGATTGGTCTTGCCTTTATAAGCATTTGCCTCTCCCAGAGCTTGCCGTAAATCTCGTAATATGTCAGATAGCCAAGAAGTGACTTCGCAAGCGAGCCAACGCTTCCCTCAGGTCGCAATCTAAAATCAACTCTATAAAGTGCTCCTTCCTCGGTTTTCTCCGAGAGAAAATTTATCAATACAGAAACAAGATGATTGAAAATCTCATAATGCGACAAAACCCCTTTGTTTGTAATCAATTCACCATCCTGATTGTAAACGAAAATCAAATCAACATCTGAGCTGTAATTTAGTTCCCTGCCACCAAGTTTACCCAAAGCAATTAAAGCGAACTCCGTTTCAGGGAAAGAGGAAAATTTTTTCTTTAAGTGTTCAATTGCAAGATTAAGACATGTTTCAATGATCGCTTCAGCGAGATCTGAGAGAGATTGGACGGTTTCTTCAAAGCTCGCGACTCCGAAAATATCACGCACCCCGATTCGTAAAATTTCCCTCCTTTTATATCTCCTTAAAGCGTTTAATTTACTTGATAAAGTCGCATAACTTAAAAGTGAAGATATTTCCCGCTTGTATTCATGTTTTGTCTTCAATTTATCAATCGTATCTGAATACATAAGCCATTGGAAAAGTTCGGGGTCTCGGACGAGTATGTCTGCAAAGTATTGAGAATATCCAAAGATCGTCAACAACATTTTCATCGTCTGTGGATATTTGGCGAGGTCTTTGTAAAGAGATGTCTTATTGAATGAGTTCTCAACGAAACGAAGAAAATTTTTCAAACTTTGTTCTGGATTCGGGGAATGCTTTATAGAAAGGGTGAAATTTTCAAGAAATTTCTCGGAAAGATCAAAATCTAAAGTTGATTTGATAAAATCGTCAAAGATTTTATCAACTTGTTCAATTGCTTTTTCGCTTGACTTAAAAATTCTTTTTAAAGTTGCTTCTATCTCAGGACCTAATTTTCGCATTCTTCAAAGAATCACTCAGGGCTATTTTTTCTTTCTGAGAGATACTTTCCCTTCTCCTCCTGTATTCCAAAGCTGACTTGACGAAGTCCCGAAAGAGAGGGTGTGGTTTCGTCGCCCTTGATTTCAATTCCGGATGAAATTGAACGCCGACAAACCAAGGATGTTGAGTAAGTTCAATTATTTCAACAAGCAGTCCATCTTCCGAAAGACCGCTGAAAACCATTCCATGCGACTCAAGAACATCCCTGAATTTATTGTTGAGCTCATAGCGATGTCTATGCCTTTCGCTTATTTTATCAGTTCCATAAGCGAGAAATGCTTTTGTCCCAGGTTTTAAGACAGCTGAATACGCACCGAGTCGCATTGTTCCACCTTTAGTTTGAATCCCGATTTGTTCCGGCATCAAATCAATAACTGGATATGGTGTTGATGGATTAAATTCCGTGCTGTTTGCCGATTTTAAACCACAGACATTTCTGGCGAACTCAATTACAGCGCATTGCATCCCAAGGCAAATCCCAAAGAAAGGAATGAGGTTTTCACGAGCGTATTGAATCGCCTTTATTTTCCCCTCAATCCCGCGCTCGCCAAATCCACCAGGAATTAACAAACCATCCACATCGCTTAAAAATTTCTCTGCGCCATAAACTTCAATTTCTTCAGCTTTAACCCACTTTATTTCAACTTTACACTCGTTTTCCGCCCCAGCATGAACGAATGCTTCTATTATGCTTTTATATGCATCCCTTAACTCGGTATATTTACCGCAAACAGCAATTTCGACTTTCTCCTTCGGATTTTTCACCTTCTCAACAAACTTTATCCACTCTGTAAGATCGGGCTCTCTTGCTCTAATATCAAGTTTTTTGAGGACTATATCGTCTAACCCCTCTTCATAAAAAATTAACGGTATCTCATAAATTGATTCAACATCAATTCCTTGAATGACCGCTTCAGGTTCAACATTTGTAAATAAAGCGATCTTCTCTTTTATTTCCCTCGTCAATGGTCTTTCAGTTCTACAAATCAAAATATCGGGTTGTATTCCAATTTCAAGCAATGTCTTGACGCTGTGTTGCGTTGGTTTCGTTTTCAACTCGCCAGCCGACTTTATAAATGGAACAAGCGTGACATGTATATTTATTGCGTTCTGTTTCCCAACCTGAAGCATGAATTGTCTTATCGCCTCAAGAAAAGGTAAACCCTCAATATCACCAACTGTTCCGCCGATCTCAGTTATTATAACATCATAATCATCTTCCTTGGTAAGAAGAGTAATTCTTCGTTTTATTTCATTCGTTATATGAGGCACAACTTGAACCGTAGCCCCAAGGTAATCACCTTTTCTCTCTCTCATTATCACTTCATAATAAATCTGTCCCGTGGTGGTGTTATTCAACCTTGACATATTAACATCAAGAAACCTCTCATAATGTCCAAGGTCAAGGTCAGTTTCAGCGCCGTCATCCGTCACATAGACCTCTCCGTGTTGATAAGGGTTCATTGTCCCGGCATCAACATTTATATAAGGGTCAAATTTTTGAATTGTAACTTTTAAACCCCTTGCTTTAAGCAAAAGTCCAAGTGAGGCGCACGCAATTCCTTTACCGAGCGATGATACAACGCCACCGGTAACAAAGATATATTTTGTTTTTTTATCGCTCATCTTTTAAAGCCATTTTTTTATTTTTCAAAAACGCTACAACCTTCTCAACATCTTCTGGTGTATCAACACCAATTGTATCACTTTCGCTTATCACAACTTTTATCCTAAAACCATTTTCAAGTGCCCGCAATTGTTCAAGCTTTTCAATCTCCTCAAGCAACGATCTCCTTAAAGAGACAAACCTTAAAAGTGATTCCCTTGAATAAACATAAAGACCTATGTGTTTATAGAAATTGCCAAGCCTTAGCCAATCTTTCTCATTTTTGGCGTCACGACAAAAAGGGATGGGGCTTCTTGAAAAGTATAAAGCGATTTTGTCCTTGTCAAAAACTACTTTAACAACATTTGGGTTAAAAATTAAATCAACATCGTTGATCTTAACAGCCAAAGTTGAAATATCAACTTTTTCACCGTTCAAAAATGGTTCAATAGCTCGGTCAATCATTTCTGATGTCAATAATGGTTCATCCCCTTGAATGTTTGCCACAATATCAGCATCAAATTCGTTCAAAACATATGCAACCCTATCCGTTCCGGTCTGTATGTCGCTTGGCGTCATAATGACATTACCTCCAAAACTTTTAACAACATTGTAAATCCTCTCGTCATCTGTCGCAACGATTAAAAAATCCAAAAGTTTTGAACCCATGGCATTCTCATAAACCCATTGAATCATCGGCTTTCCGAGAATATCAACAAGTGGCTTCCCCGGAAATCTCGTTGAAGAATATCTTGCAGGAATCACACCAATGACTTTTGCCATGGTTTAAGTTTCTTCGCTATCTTCTTTAATCTTCGGCTCAACCGGGATAACCTTCGGGACCTTAAAGAAAAATTCAGTTCTTGAAGGAGCGTTTTTCAAAATCTCCTCCCTCGGATAACTTGGTTTAACTTCATCTTCCCGAAAAACATTCTTCAAGTCAATCACATGATAAAGTGGTTCAACATTTTCTGTGTCAAGCTCGTTTAACTTATCAATATACTCAAGTATCTTGTTGAATTGCTCCGTGAATTTCTCTTTTTCCTCCTCTTTAAATTCAAGTCGTGCGAGATTCGCTATGTATTCAACATCTTTGATCGTTACAGGCATTTTCAACCCTCGCTTTGTTTTTCAAAGAGATTCCTTTTTATCACATCCCTTGTTAACTCCATAAGTTTTTCCTCCCCTTCCCTACCGTCAAATTCATCAACTGAAATTGGTTTATCAAGAAGTATCTTTATGGTTCCGGGATTTATCTCAAGTTTATGCTTTTGCATAATCTTATGACTTCCGATTATTGTAACCGGGACGATGGGGGTCTTTGCTCTTATTGCAAGCATAAAACCACCTCGCTTGAACGGAAGAAGCTTACCGTCAGCGCTTCTTGTCCCTTCTGCGAAGACGAGAACAGAAACACCGCTTTTTATCTTTTCAATAGCCCTTTGGACACTACGCATAGCCCTTTTTGGATTTCTCCTGTCAATGAGAATATAACCGCCATATTTCAAAAGCCAACCCCAGAGAGGAATTTTCCCCAATTCTTGCTTTGCAAGAAATCTTATCTGATCCGGTATGCCACGAATCAAAGCTGGTATATCCATCGCGCTTGCATGATTTGAAATGTAAATGTAATTTTTCCCGAAATCAATATTTTCCTTACCAACAACCTCCACTTTAACATTAAAAATCCAAAGCACAAGCCCCGACCAAATCCTCGCCATAAAATGATAAATTTTGCCCTTGTAATTAAACGGTAGGAGCAAAAAAGTAATTATCGCCATCGGTATGGTGATTAAAACTATAATTCCTGCTTTCACAAAGAAGATAAACCTCTTCATGTCAGTGGCAATTTGAGGTGTTAGTTTTTTCAATTATAATCAAAAAGGAGGACAAAATCAACTACCGACTTTCCTCGCACAGATTGCAACATAACCCATCCACTTATCTCCCCCTTGATCAAGAAAAACACTTACCTCGTGTTTATACTTTTTCAATTCTTTAAATTCCTGCTTTGAAAACTTTCGCTCTTTCAAAGAGTTAATGATTATCTTCTTGAACTTTGAGTAGTAATCTCTCAACTCAGAGCTTATATCTTTGACATAAAATGCTTTAAATCCATATTCCTCCATTTTGCTTATCTTCTCATCAAGTGAATCAATGCTACCTCCTTCAATATACCAAGCATCTCTTACATAAATTGGGACGGGCGTTTTTTTCCAGTAGAAATCAGCAATTCCAATCGTTGAGTTTTGCTTAAGAACCCTGAAAAACTCCTTTAAAATTTTGCTTTTCTTATACTGGCTTAAAATTCCCTCTGTAATAATTGCGTCAAAACTTTCATCTTTAAAATCAAGGTTTAATGGACTCATAATCTTGACGCTAACTTTGTCACCAAGACCTGCTTCAATTATTTCACCCTTTGCTTCCATGACGATCTGGGGAACTTCATTTATCCCGAAGACATTGCAATTAAAGTTTTTAGCTATATAAATCAAACTTTCCCTTAAATTAACACTCGCCACAAGGACATTGTACCCGTCTTTAATTTCAATTTTTGAACATAAAAGTTTGGTTATCTTCGTGTCCCCAAGAACGGGAAGTTTTTCTTCTTTCTTTGACATTTTAGAATTTAACGGGTTTCAAATTTGCATATTTTAAAAGTAGAAGCTTTCGTCCGAAATTTTCAAAATCAACAACAGCGCTTGCTTTATCCCCATTTCCCGATAGATCCACAATCCTTCCAATTCCAAAAACCTCGTGAAAGACAACCGAACCAACTGTAAAGTTGTAACTTTGTTCAAAGTCCTCTTTCTTCTTCGTTTTTCTCGCTTCATCTTTAGCGCTATGATAAAGGACGAGCTCAATTGGAATTTCATCAAGAAATCTTGATTTCCTTTGATACATAACATTTCCAGCTTTCATCCTTGACTTTGCGTATGTCAGATAAAGTTTTTTCATTGCGCGAGTGATACCCACATAAAAAAGACGCCTTTCTTCCTCAAGTTCCCTCTTGTTGTAAATTGCGTTTGCAATTGGGAAAAGACCCTCTTCAAGACCCGTTATGAAAACAACCGGGAACTCAAGTCCTTTTGCGCTATGCAAAGTCATCAAAGTGATTGTATCTCTCTTATTTTCCCAAGTATCAATATCGCTTATCAGTGAAACTTCTTCAAGAAATTTTTCAAGAGCATTTTTTTCGGGATTTTCATTTGAAAACTCCGTTATAGCCGAGAGAAGCTCTTCTATGTTTTCAATTCTTTGAAGCGCCTCTGGACTTCCGTCTTCTTTGTAAAGTCGTATTAAACCGAGGTCATCAATGAGCGCTCTTGAAAGTTCACCAGCACTTATTTTATCTTTCAGGTCAATGTATTTTTGAATGAGAAGATAAAAATTAAAGAGATTTTTTCGCGCTCTGTCGGTAAGCCCGGGTATAGAATTTGTCCTTGAAATGGCTTCAAAAAGTGATATCCCTTTAACGCTTGCAAATGCCCTCACACGATCAATCGTCGTCTCACCAATACCACGACTCGGGAGGTTAATTACCCTAAGAAAACTTTCATCATCCTTTGGATTAACGATCAACCTCAGATAAGCAAGAATATCCTTTACCTCCTTTCGCTTATAAAATGCGATGCTACCAACAATCGTATACGGTAATCTCTCTCTTCTTAATTCATCCTCAAAGGAACGGGATTGTGCGTTAGTCCTGTAGAGGATAACAAAATCACGAAGATTATATTTGTTCTTTCTGATCTCCTCTTTTATGAAATGAACAACTCTTTCAGCTTCATCTCTCTCATCTTTACATTCAACAACAACTATCGGTTCCCCTTCGTTATTATCCGTCCACAAGTTCTTCAATATCTGCTCCGTGTTATTTTTTATCACGGAGTCAGCAGCGCGTAATATCTTTTTAGTTGAACGATAGTTTTGCTCAAGCTTAAAAATTTTGCAATCGGGGAAATCACTTTTAAAATCAAGGATATTTCTTATTTCAGCTCCACGCCACGAATAAATGCTTTGAGCATCATCTCCGATAACACAAAGGTTTCTGTGTTTTTGTGCAAGCATCTTCAACAAAATGTATTGGACCCTATTTGTATCTTGATATTCATCAACAAGTATATACTTAAACCTTGATTGATATTTTTCAAGCACATCTTGAAAATTGACGAAAAGTTCAACCGCTTTCACAAGCAAATCATCAAAATCCATTGCGTTCCTTTGGAAAAGCGCGGTTTGATATGCTTTATATATGTAGGCAACTTTAAGTTCAAATTGATTCTCAGCCATGGAAAGGTAACCATCTGGAGTGATCAAAGCATTTTTTGCGTTGCTTATCTTACTTTGAACTATCCCAGCGTTTATGCTATCCTCCGAGAAGTTAAGTTCTTTAATGAGATTTTTTATCAAACTCAAGCTATCATCTTGGTCATAGATCGTAAAGTTTTTCGTGTAGCCAAGTTTTTCAGCTTCAACTCTTAAAATCTTAGCAAAAACAGAGTGAAATGTCCCAATCGTGACATTTTTTGCCGGATCACCGACAAGATTAAATGCCCTTTCTTTCATCTCATTTGCTGCCTTGTTCGTGAATGTGAGGGCGAGAATTTCATATGGCTTAACACCAAGGGACAATAAATAAGCAATTTTATAAGTCAAAACTCTTGTTTTACCACTACCAGGTCCTGCAATTATCAAAACAGGTCCATTTATCCACTTAACCGCTTCCCTCTGCTCTTTGTTTAAGTCCTTCAAAAAATCCCTCATTGTAAAAATTTAAATTACTTCAAGAATTCCCTTACAACTTTAGCAATTCCATTTGGATCAAGTCCGTATTTTTCGTACAATGCTTTCGGACTCCCCGACTCACCGAATTTCTTTATTCCGATCCTTTTAACTTTAACTGGATAATTTTCAGCGAGGACCTCCATAACCGCGGAACCAAGCCCACCGACAATGTTATGGTCCTCAACTGTGATGATATTCTTCGTCTCAACGGCACACTTCACAATCAATTCTTCATCTATTGGCTTGATTGTATGTATATTCACGACGCGAACACTTATGCCATCTTTTTCAAGGATTTCCGAAGCGATCAAAGAGTTAAAAACAACTCCGCCTGTGGCAAAGATAGTCGCATCTTTCCCATCCTTTAAAATGACGCCTTTACCGAAGTTAAATTTGTAATTTGGCGGATTCACATCCTCCAACGCTTGTCGTGTTAACCTCAAAAAAACAGGACCCTGATGTTTTGCGATATATTCAACAGCTTGCTTTGTTTCAACATCATCGCAGGGTTGAACTACAACGACATTTGGAAGCGCTCTCATCAAAGCTATATCCTCAAGCCCCATTTGGCTATAACCATCTTCACCGATGCCAATTCCGGCATGTGTTCCAACGAGTTTAACATTTGCGTTTGTATAAGCAACGGACATCCTTATTGTTTCATATCTCCCGATCAGAAAGCAAGCAAAGCTACAAGCGAATGGAATTTTACCAGCAAGGGCAAGTCCTGCTGCTGTGCCAATCATATTTTGTTCGGCTATGCCCATCTCAAAAAATCTGTTGGAAAATCTCTTGGCGAATTTTATTGACATCGTTGATTTTGAAAGGTCAGCGTCAAGAACGACGATTTCAGGGATTTTTTCCCCAAGTTCCTCAAGCGCCTCCCCAAATGAAACCCTTGTTGCTTTAGCTGGCATTATTTCACCTCCACCTTTTGTGATAAAAGCTCGTTCAATTGCGCTTCAAGTTCAGCAAGAGCAAGCTTTGTTTCATCATCATTTGGTGCTTTCCCATGCCACTCGTGATTATCCTCCATAAAAGAGACGCCTTTACCTTTTACCGTGTGGGCAACTATAAAAGTCGGTTTACCTTTAACAAGTTCAGCTTCGTCAAAAGCAGTTAAAATCTGCTCAAAATCATGACCGTCAATTTCAATTACATTCCAATTAAAAGCCCTTAATTTTTCAACAAGCGGTTCAATGTCCATCACATCTCTAACATACCCATCAATTTGACCCTTGTTGTAATCAACTATCGCGCAAAGATTATCAAGTTTAAATTTCGGTGCGGACATTATCGCTTCCCAAACTTGACCCTCTTGCATTTCGCCATCACCAAGGAGACAATAGACCCTATAACTTTTATTGTCAATCTTACCTGCAAGCGCAATCCCCTGAGCTATTGACAAACCCTGACCAAGTGAACCAGTTGACGCTTCAACATAAGGAAGATCAAGTCGCGAAGGATGACCTTGAAGACGAGAGTTTATTTTCCTCAAAGTAAAAAGTTCATCATAAGGGATTACACCTCTATGGGCAAGAACAGCGTATAAAGCTGGCACTCCATGTCCCTTTGATAAAATAAATCTATCCCTGTTCGGATCCAAAGCATTTTCAGGCGTCCTCTTTATCTTCTCCCAGAACAAAGCAACAAGTATTTCAACACAGGAGAGAGAACCACCGGGATGACCCGAACCGGCGAGGTTTAACATTTTTATGATGTCAATGCGGATTTTTGTGGCGATTATCTTGAGATCAAGGATAGAATTTTCCATTTATGTCCTTGATTTGTTTTAAACTTTCGGCAGGTGAAAATATAAAAATTTAACAATTAAAAAACAATTGCGATTTTCTTAACACAAAAATAAAAAAGAAACCTGTGGGCAGGTAAAACCCACAGATTTTACTTTCTCGTTCTTTGCGGATGCGACTGAGAAGTTGTTTGTTGACGCGATGTTTGCTGTGGTTTTACTTGCTCCCCTTTTGGAATGAGCGACTTCCTGCTCAAAGTAAATCTCCCCATATCATCAATCGTCAAGATTTGAACTTCAACTTCATCCCCAACCTTCAAAACATCAGATACCTTCTCAATCCTCCTATGGTCAATCTCAGAAATATGAAGAAGCCCAATTTTCCCCGGCAAAATTTCAACAAAAGCCCCGAAATCAGCTATTTTCCTAACGATGCCTTTGTAAACTTTTCCAACTTCGGGAACCTCTGCAAGCTGTTCAACCATTTGTTTTGCCTTTTCGCAAGATTCCTTATTTGGACCACTTATCCAAACAAGCCCATCATCTTCTATGAAAACCTCAGCGCCAAATTCTTGCTTCATCATTTTGATGTTTTTCCCAGCTGGACCTATAACCCACCCTATCATCTCAACGGGAATCCTTGTAGTGATAAGTCGCGGTGCATAAGGTGATATTTCAGGTCTTGGTCCCGGGATTGTTTTTTCAAGTATATCAAGAATTTTCATCCTCGCTTCTTTTGCTTGTTCAAGGGCGCGCTCAAAAATCTCATAGCTTATTCCACTTATCTTTATATCCATTTGAAACGCCGTTATCCCATCCCTTGTCCCAGCAACTTTGAAATCCATATCTCCAAGCCGATCTTCATTCCCAAGTATATCGGTCAAAATCGCAACTTCTTCCCCTTCCTTTACAAGCCCCATCGCAATCCCAGCAACATGTTTTTTCAAAGGAATTCCACCATCCATCAAGGCAAGCGTGCCAGAACAAACGGTCGCCATTGACGACGAACCATTTGACTCAAGGATGTCGGAAACAACCCTTATCGTATAAGGGAATTCTTCCTCTGGCGGTATCAAATTTTTCAGTGCTCTTTCAGCAAGGTTTCCGTGCCCGATTTCCCTTCTACTTGGTCCTCTAAAAGGTGCGACCTCACCAACGGAGAAAGGCGGAAAATTGTAATGGAGCATAAATCTTTTTGTATACTCGGGCAATAAACCATCAATCAACTGCTCGTCCATTTTAGTCCCAAGCGTTACAGTTGCAAGCGACTGCGTCTCACCACGCGTGAACAACGCTGAACCATGGGTTCTTGGCAAAACACCAACTTCAGCTGTAATCGGTCTAATATCATTTAGCCCACGCCCATCTATTCTCCTACCTTCCCGTAAAACCATATACCTCATATCAAGTCGCTCTATTTCCTCAACTACCTGCTTCACCCAAAATTCAAGCTTCAACTCATCCAAAACCAACTCGTTCATATATCTTTGTTTAAGTGCTTCAATCGTCTCAAGCAAAATCGCATCCATCTTTTCCTTACGCTCAAGCTTCTTAAGAGGAGTCCTGTTAAGTTCCTTAATCTTCGGTTCAGCTATCTCCTTGACATCGTTAACAATGCGTTCTGGAATTTCCTCTTTTACGAGTTCTCTTTTTGGTTTCCCTACTTCTTTAGCAATTTCAATTTGCACCTCACAAATCTTTTTGATATACTCGTGGGCAAACTTTATCGCCTCTACCATATCCCTCTCGGAAATTTCTTTCGCCTCTCCTTCAACCATCACTATTGAGTCAATCGTCCCAGCAACTACAAGGTCAAGCTCGCTCTTGTCAAGTTGAGAAATCGTCGGGTTTATAACAAATTGACCATCAATCTTGCCAACCCTCACTTCAGCTATTGGACCATTCCAAGGGATGTCCGAAATCATAAGTGCCATTGAACTTGCAATACCACCAATTACATCGGGGTCATTTTCAAGGTCAAAAGAAAAAACTGTAACCGTTACCTGTGTCTCACATTTAAATTCCTTCGGGAAAAGCGGACGCAACGCCCTATCAATTAAACGCGCTGATAAAATTTCTTTCTCTGTTGGCTTCCCCTCCCTTTTCTCAAAACCACCTGGAATTTTACCAGCTGCCGATGTCTTCTCCCTATATTCAACAGAAAGAGGCATAAAATCAATGTCCTCCTTCGGCTCATTTTCTGCAACCGCGGTCGCTAAAACCATCGTGTCGGCATATCTCACCATTACAGCTCCATCAGCTTGCTTGGCATACTTACCAATTTCAAAAGATAATATCCTTCCACCTATTTCAATTTCCCTTTTAAGATACGACATAGAATCCGTCACCACCCTTTAATTTTTTTATTTTCTCAAATTAAGCTCTTCAATAATTCTCTTGTAACTTTCGTAATTTGTGCGTTCAAGATATCTCAACAATCGTCTTCTCTTACCGATCATTTTCATCAATCCCATCCTTGAGTGCTTATCCTTGGGATGCTTCTCAAAATGTTCACCAAGCTGATTGATTCTGGCAGTCAATATCGCTATCTGAACCTCAGGTGAACCGGTATCTTTTTCGTGTTTACCATACTTTTTAACGAGTTCTCTTTTTTGCTCGCTTGTCAATGGCATATCCTCCCAAATTTTTTGTTTTAATTTCTCTTTAAATTTGAAATCTCCTCACTTGAAAACTCTTTCTCAATCAATTCAATCGCTGTAGTTTTATCAACTTCAATTTGCCTTAAAAGTTCAACCGGCGATGAAAACTTCATCTCATCCCTTAACCTGTCAATAAACTCAACTTTTATATGCTTGAAATAAATTTCTTCATTGAAATCCAATATATGAACCTCCATAACTCTTTCACTATCAAGCTCAAATGTCGGTCTATATCCGATGTTCGTAACTCCGAAATAATTTTTCCTATCCAATGTCACCCTTACCACATAGACACCGTTTTTGGGTATCAGCTTTCTCCTTGAATTTGGCTCTATGTTCGCCGTTGGTATCCCGAGGGCTTTACCTCTTCCACTTCCCTTAACAACTACTCCATTTATAAAATAATATCGCCCAAGTAATTTAGATGCAAGTTTTACATTCCCCTCATTTAAAATTGACCTTATTTTTGAACTGCTCACAGGAACACCTTCAACTACAAACTGAGGTAAAAGCTCAACCTCAAAATCGTATTTTTGGGCGAATTCCATCAACTTTTCAGGATTGCCTTCCCTATTCCTCCCAAATGCATGGTTATATCCAACTATCACTTTCCTCAAACCAATTTTACCCATCATTATTTCCCGACAAAATTCTTCAGCGGTTATATTTGCAAAATCAGGCGTAAAATTCACAACTAGGACGACATCGGGTTCATATTCGCTTAAAAGTTCTATCCTCTCGTCAATCGTCGTCAAAATTTGAAACTTCTCACCGGGTTTTAAAATTTCCTGAGGATGCGGATCAAAAGTCACAACAACTGTCCTTGAACCTGTTATCTCTTTTTCCCTTTTCATCCTCTTTAAAATTTCACGATGGGCAATATGAACTCCATCAAAAACACCAACGGTCACGATTGAATTTACATCTTTACTGATCCTCTGTATGTTCCTTACTACTTCCACTTTCAGTTGCAATTTTTTTTAATTCCTCAATCGTCAATGCGTCATCAAGCTTAAAATTGCCTATCCGAGTCCTAACAAGCGATTTAAGATACGCTCCGCATCCTAATTTTTCACCAAAATCATGGACAAGCGACCTTATATAAGTTCCCTTTGAGCACCTAACCCGAAAATAAACTTGCGGAAGTTTTATATCAAGAATTTGAAAATCGTAAATGTTAACCTTTCTTGGCTTACGCTCAATTATTATACCTTTCCTCGCAAGCTCGTAAAGTGGCTTACCTTTATGCTTTAGTGCTGAATACATCGGCGGAACTTGTTCAATCTCCCCGATGAAATACTTCACTGCATCTTTGATCTTCTCCTCGGTTATCCCATCAAGCGGGCGCCTTTCAACAATCTCAGTTTCAGGGTCAAAACTTGAAGTAATAGCACCAAGCTCCATTATTCCCTCATATTCTTTATCAAGTTGCGATATTTTTGAAAGTTCCTTTGTCTTTTTACCCGTAGCAACGATCAAAAGACCTGTTGCGAAAGGGTCAAGCGTTCCACCATGCCCAGCTTTCTTCACCTTAAACCATCTTTTCACTTTGTCAACGACTTTATAAGAGGACCAACCCGCCGGTTTATTAACGAGAATTATATCACCTTTCTTTATCCTCTGTGCCAGTGGATTCATCACCCTTGCTGTTGTCTTTCGCACGATTTTCAATCTGTTTCAAAAGAGCATTAATTCTATCAACATGTTCAAGCGTATCGTCAAGGTAAAATTCAATCTCGGGTATAAATCTCAACCTCAACCTTGAGCCAAGGCGAGAGCGTATCGTTTTTTTAAGTGAATCAATTTTTCTAAGTGTGTTCTGTTGGGTTACCTTGTCACCGTAAATGCTAATGTAAATTTTCGCATATCTAAGGTCAGGGCTAACCTTAACATCAGTCACAGTCCAAAATCCAACTGTCTCATGTTCAAGAACTTTTGAAATGATATCCGAAACTTCCTCTTTTATAAGTGAAGCCACTCGCTGTGGTCTAAAAGTGCTCATTTTTTCCTCGGTTAATTTAAAAAATTCTATACCTTCTTCACCTCTTCAAGTTTTCGTTTAACCTCAAGGATATTGTAAGCTTCAATTATATCCCCGACTTTAATGTCGTTGTAATTTTCAAGCGCTATACCACATTCAAGACCAGCTTCAACTTCCTTGACATCATCCTTAAATCTTTTCAGGGAAGCGATTTTCCCGTCATAAATAACTATTCCATTTCTTATAAGTCGCGCCCTCGCATTTCTCAAAATTTTACCCTCTGTCACAAAACAACCCGCAACCGTTCCAACTTTCGCAATTTTGAATGTCTCCCTTACCTCAGCGGTTCCGAGTATCTCTTCTCTTTTCTCTGGTTCAAGCATTCCTTCAAGTGCGCTCTTTACATCGTTGATCACATTATAAATGATATTGTAAAGTCGTATCTCAACATTTTCGCTTTCTGCGAGTTTTTTCGCTGCTGATGTTGGTCTAACATTGAAACCAATTATGATAGCCCCAGATGCCTGAGCCAAGAGGACATCGGACTCACTTATAGCACCCACTGCTCTGTGAATTATCCTAACTTTTACCTCTTCATTTGAAAGCTTCATAAGTGAGTCGGAAAGTGCTTCAACTGAACCATTTACATCCGCTTTTATAATAATAGGCAATTCCTTAACTTTGCCCTCTTTGATTTGCTCTGAGAGTTTATCAAGCGAGACAGCTCTCAATTGTCTAAATCTTTGTTCTCTCTTCAATTGACTTCTTCTATTTGCGATTTCACGAGCGGTTTTTTCATCTTCAACCACAACGAAAGAATCACCAGCTTCAGGGAGATTATCAAACCCGATCACTTGAACTGGGGTTGATGGTTTTGCGACCTCAACTCTGTTGCCTCGTTCATCAAACATCGCTCTTACTCTGCCGAAGGTTGTGCCAGCGACAAACGGGTCACCGATTTTTAATGTCCCGTTTTGCACAAGGACAGTTCCAATAGGACCGCGTCCTTTGTCAAGTTTTGATTCAATTACAACACCACGAGCTTTTTTCTTTGGGTTCGCCTTTAGATCCATAATTTCAGCTTCAAGCAAAATCTTCTCAAGCAAAAGATCAACATTCTTTCCATATTTTGCCGATATTTCAACGCATTGGTATTTCCCGCCCCAGTCCTCAACAAGAATTCCCCTTTCTGCAAGTTGCTGTTTAATTTTATCTGGGTTTGCTTCCGGCTTGTCAATTTTATTTATAGCAACGATTATCGGGACATTTGCAGCAAGTGCGTGGTTAATCGCTTCAACCGTTTGTGGCATAACCGCATCATCAGCAGCAACAACGAGAACAACTATATCCGTCACCTGAGCCCCACGGGCACGCATAGCTGTAAACGCCTCATGCCCCGGGGTGTCAATAAATGTAATTTGCTTGCCATTGGGCAAAGTAACTTGATATGCCCCTATATGCTGAGTTATACCACCAGCTTCACCAGCGACGATGTTGCTCTGCCTTATGTAATCAAGAAGCGTTGTCTTGCCATGGTCAACATGTCCCATGATTGTGACAACAGGAGGTCTTGGTTCAAGGTCCTCAGGACGATCTGGTTCTTCTTCAATTATATCTTCAAGATATTCTTCAGCTCTTTCAACTTCAAATCCGTAATCGCTCGCTATCAAAGTTATCGTATCAAAATCAAGTCGTTGATTAATTGAAACAACAAGCCCAAGGTTAAGACATTTCTTGATTATTTCGCTTGCTGGAACTCCAATTATATTTGCAAGTTCATTAACGGTGATAAACTCCGCAACTTTAATCTTTTTCTTTTCGCGTTCAATTTGCTCAATCTTCTTCTCTTCCTTCTCCTGCCTTTCCTTTTTCTTGCGCTTCTTTATTATTTCCCTTATATCTGGTCCTGAATCCTCAATTTCAGCCAATGTCTGATCAATTCTTCTCAAAATTTCATCCTCATCAAGCTCAACTCTACTGCGTTTTGCTTTTTTAATTGGCTTTTTTATTTCACCCTCAAATTCAAATGCTTTTCTCCTTTCTTCCTTTTCCTTTGATTGTTTCTTCTTTCTTGTCTCTTCCTTCTTTACCTCAACTTCAGGTGCATGGACAACTTCTTTTGTTTCTTTTTCTTCTTTTCTCGTTTCCACTACTCGCTTCCTTTCCTCTCTGAATTTCCTCCGTCTTCTGTCTCTTTCCCTCCTGCCCTTCCTTTCAAATCTATCTTCTCCCTTCTTCTTTCTCTTTTCCTCACCCATATCAACATAAACCAAACCTTCTGTTGGTTCATGCTTCTTTTGCTCCAATTCCTCAACCGGTTTTTGCTCCACTTTCTCTTGTTCCTCCTCTAAAACAGGTGTCTCTGCAATTTCCGTCTTAACTTCTTCTTCGGTTTTAACTTCTTGTTTAATTTCCTGTTCAACTACTGGCGCAATCTCCTGAACCAAATCCGATTCTTGCGTAACTTCTTCAACCTGAGCAACTTCAACAATTGTTTCTTTCTTCTCTTCCCCAGCTTCAACTATTTCAACGTTACCACTTTCCACAACTCCAACTTCTGGCTCTTCAACTTTTGTAGCTTTCTCAAATGTTTCTCTTTTCTTCCTTTGACGCTCAGCGAGCTCTTTTTCATGCTTGTAGTGTTTATTTATCACCTCAAGCATCTTGTCATCAACCAAAGCCATAAGATTCTTAACCTCTGAAAATCCCTGCTTCTGTAAAAAGCTCACAAGCTCGTCTGAAGAGATATTTAACTCCTTCGCTATTTGATATATCCTCTTTGGCATTTTACCTTACCTGGACGCTTTTCTTATTATGTTTCTCAATCTTTTTATTTTTTTGTCATCAACATTTGGCAAACCGGAAAGAATTGATTTTATGTTGTCATCTGAAAGGGCTAAATAATCCCTGTTGGTTTCAATTCCCGCATCTTTCAAACGCTGATAAATCTCCTCACCTATTTGATCTTTCAAATCGGACAAACGGACAATTTTTTGGACATCCTTTTTCTCACCCTCCGTTCCGACTATCTCAATATCATACTCAGTCAACTCAGATGCCAATTTAACATTAATTCCTTCCGTCCCAACAGCCGTTGAAATTTCTTCGGGTGGGACATAAACAATGGCTTTCCTCTTTTCTTTGTCTATTTCAACAGCTTTTGGTTTCGCCGGCTGTAAAGCTCTTGCGATGAAGATAGCTGGGTCATCGCTATAAGCGATGACATCTATGTTTTCATTGTTAAGTTCCTTGACTATTGAATGAATTCTAACTCCCTTCATACCAACGCAAGCGCCAACTGGGTCAACCCTTTCATCCGTTGATGCAACTGCGACTTTTGATTTCTTCCCGGGAATTCTCGCGACATTTTTTATCACAACGACACCATCGTAAACCTCGGGGATTTCAAGCTCAAACAATTTAACAAGAAATTGGGGGTCAGCCCTTGAGACGATAATTTGCGGACTATCACCCCTTTTTGCATCCTTTGGATTAGGTGGTTTAACCTCCTTAACAAGAACCCTTAAACTTTCGTTCTTCCTATACCTTTCATCCGGGATCATTTCACTTTTCGGCAACATCAATTCGTTCTTATTATGCATAAGCAAAACCAACTCCGGCTTATTATCCTTGCCAAGGTAAACCTGATATATTTCACCTATTAATATCTCGCCCTTGTGCTGTTCATACTCCCTCATAATTGAATCGCGCTCAAACTCACTCAACTTCTGAATAAACAATTGTTTCGCCTGCGAGATCAACCTCAATCCGAAATCTTTCAAATCAACTTTATCAACGAATTTTTCGCCTACCTCAAGCGTCGGGTCAGTTTCCTTCGCCTTCTGCACCGAAATCTGCCTTAACGGATCTGTCACAACATCAACGATGTCTTTCATCAAATAAATCTCAATATCGCCCCTATCCAAGTTAACAATAAGGTCATATTCAGCGTCCTCACCATACTTCTTTTTGATAAGCGTTCTGAATACATCCTCAAGTATGAATGCTATCTTATCCTTTTCAATTTTTTTCTCCTTAGCAAGTTGCGTAAATGCTTCAACTATTTCACGATTCATAACAACCAAAAAATTTATTTTACCAAACGATTTCTGTTTTTGCCTCAACTATTTGCTCATATCTCAAAATGATTTTTCCATCCTTCAATTCAAGCTCAATTTTATCATCATCCGCTGACACAAGACGCCCCATTACTTCAACCACTTGCTGAGAGTCCTCCCGCAGATACTTAACCCGAAGAAATCGCCCAATGTTCGTTATATACTGCCTCTTAACCTTAAACGGATTTCCAACCCCAGGGGATGAAACCTCAAGACGATAACTCCCAGGGATTGGGTCGTAAACATCAAGCGCATCCGAAATCAACTTGCTTATCTTCTCGCACTCATTTATCGTTATCCCATCGTCAGTGTCAACAAAAACCTCAAGGGTTAACTTTTTCCCAACTCCCTTTAAGTTAAGATCAACTAGATACGCGCCTGAATTTTCAACTATTGGAACGATTATCTCTCTTAGCTTGGACTTTAACTCTTCAAGATTTAACATAATCAAAAAAAATAGTGGGTCGTAAAGCCCACTAATTTGGTTTTTTAAAAATATAAAAAAACCAAAACGAAATTCCAAATTTACATCCCAACCCGCTTAAAGTTATAATCCCCCCTGACCTTTCGGGAGAACCTGTAAGTTGTTGTATTGGGGAAAATCAAAATCCTTCTTATATGGTAAAAATCCTCATGCAAAATAACAGGTCCCGAATCCGTCGCAACGCCATACTTATAACCTGCTTTCTTAACTATCTCTTTGACCAGATCGTTAACCTTACCGTATGGATAACAAAAGCTTATAATTTTGACGCCAAGTCGTTCTTCAAGGGTTAACTTTGAATTAAAAACCTCATCCTCCACATCATATACGCCCAACTTCGTCAAATCCCTGTGATACCTCCCGTGAGAACCAAATTCAATCCCATAATCTAACATCTCCAAACATTGTTCTGAATTCAAAAGCTTTACCTTTGGCTCTCCAAAGTTGCTGTCCCAAATGTTATATTCAAGGTCGGAAACAAGAAAAATCACCGCTTTGAAACCGTATTTTTTCAAAATTGGGAAAGCAAGTGTGTAGTTATCTTCATACCCATCATCAAAAGTTAAAATCACATATTTTTCGTTTGGATTTGTTCTATCAACATTTTCTAAATCTTTGAAAGTTATCGTCTTAAATCCTCGCTTGGCTAAAAATTTCATATGCTTTTCAAACTGCTCAACTGTAACAAAAATGCCATGTCTTCCTGCCTCGCTTTTGTCCCTTACAACCCTGTGATACGCAAGGATTGGAATCTCACGCCTTCTCTTCCTTATTATCAATGCTTGATAAACACTTTCAATCCTATTGAAAATTTTAACCGGGTCATACTCTTTTAAAACAATTTCCCTCACATCTTGCTCAACCTTGTTATGATTCAAACTTTGCCTCACATCGTTCAAAATTTTAACCCAATCAAATCTTCTTTCCTTAGCGATGTCGCCGAAATTACTCTCCAAACATTCTTTTATGTTTTCTCGTGTAACCCGCCCGATACCTTCCGATTCCCCAATGGCTATCGTCGGCTTGCCCAACATAATTGATTTTATCGCTATTCTCCCAGAAGCGATTATAACATCAAACTGATTCATAACTTTCCAAAATTCATAAAAATCACATATCTGACCGAGAAACTTAACCTTGCCGAAAAATTTCTTAAATCTTTCGGGGATACTTTTCGCTCCAAGAACGACGATTTCAGCATCCACCTTATCAACGATATTATCAAGAACTTGATAAATCACATCACCTTTCGGACCTGTTAAACGACTTGAGATAATGCCTATTGTCTTCCGTTCGCCTGAGGTAGGCACATCAATTTGAAAAATAGAGACAGGATTTCTTAAAACTTCTATCTTTGAACTTGGAACATTAAAGTCCTCCTGTAGATGCTTCGCTACATTCTCACAAACAGCAAAAATGTAATCTCCGAAAACCTTGACAATTTTACTTGACAAGTGAACATGAAGTTTTCCGTGAACGGTTGTGACAAGAGGTATTCCACAAATTCTTGAAGCAAAATAAGATATCCACCCGGATGCACGTGAATTAGCGTGAATTAGCTGGACTTTGTTTTTCTTGATGAAAAGGATAAGGAAGATAATTTGATAAATTCTATTCCAGAGCTTTCTCTTGTTGAAATTTACTGGTATATATTTTGCTCTCGTTTTTAAACTCAATGTGTCCGACATTATAAAACAAGTATGCCCTCTGTCAATCAACTTTTCTGCGATTTCAATAGCATAAACTTCTGCACCTGTAATTTCAAGTTGAGATAAAGTCAGAAGAATGGTCATAACGATAGCACCTCCGTTAATAAAAAAATCCCCGACCCGCGGTTGGGTCGGGGCTGTTGAGCTTTACTCGCCCGGCTTCTTCTCTTTCTTTTCCTTTTTGACTTTCTTTGCCTTCTTGACCTCCTTCTTAACTTCCTTCTTCGTCGTGTCAGCCGGGGCTTTCTTCTGCTCTGTTACAGCTGGCTTCTGCGGTTGCTGAGCCTGCTGCTGTTGCTGTGAAAATACAGCAACATTTAAGCCGAGAATCAATGCAACCGCCAGGATAATTAATCGCTTCATTTTTGCACCTAATTTTGTTTTGAAATTTATTTGCACTTATAATTTACAAAGCCAACATTAAAAGAAGATGAAAATAAAATTAAAAATTTTTCATCTATACGGCTCACAACCACAATCAGCGAAAAAGAAATGGCATTGACATTTTGGCTTTTTCCCAGCAGGGCATGTTATCTTACAAGATGTCAAAAGACAATCCGCTTCACATCCCGGAATCTCGGCTGGCAAGACCTCCTTGCTCTTAACTGGCGTAAGAGATGACAAAGAAAAGTTTATTAGCTCGCTTAACTCTAAACTATCTAATTTTTCAAGTTCCGTTCTATAAACGCTTAACGACCGCATATACCCTTCCAAATTCCCCGTCTTGGCGAAATTAAAGGTTTCAATTATAGAAGAGACAAAACTCTTTTTCCCCTTAAAAATAGCGCTCTCCTCAAGCCATTTAATTAACTTGTTGAAATTTTTTTCATGTTCAGGTAAAACTATAACCTTCGCCACACCCTTTTCTTGTGAAAATACACCAACATTTAAACCGAGAATCAATGCAACCGTCAGGACAATTAATTTTTTCATTTTTGCACCTAATTTTGTTTTAATTTTTCATCCATCTTTAACTTTGGCGGGGTAAGATAACTGTAAATTTACTTCCCTGACCAAGTTCGCTTTCAACCTCTATCCTTCCGTTGTGCATTTGGGCTATCCACTTTGCTATTGAAAGACCAAGCCCAGCTCCACCACCTGCTCTTGTTCTTGCTTTGTCAACCCTATAAAATCTCTCAAAGATAAAATTTAACTCTTCCTTCGGAATTCCAATCCCTGTGTCACTTACAGATATATTCACAAATTCGCTCTGATTTTCAACATTAATTTCAACTACGCCGTTTTTCTTGTTATATTTGATTGCGTTGTCAATCAAGTTTAAAAATAACTGTTTCAATTTCATCTCATCCCCATCAACAAAAACCTCTTCAATCCGCCCAACTTTTAAATTGACCTCGTTTTTCTCAGCCAGTATTTTCATATCTTCAAGTAGTTCCATCAAAAGTTTAGCAATGTTAACCTTTTTAATATCCAACTTAATTTGACCTGTCTCCGATTTGTACAACATCAACAAGTCCTCAATCATATTTGAAAGTCGTACAACTTCTTCAAGTATATCAGCAAGTGTTTTTCTTAGAGCAGAGACGCTTTTTTTGCTTGTGAGGGCGAGCTCAATTTCTCCCCTTATTATCGTCAGCGGTGTCTTCAACTCATGGGAGACATCAGCTGAAAATTGTCTCATGCGTTCAAACGACCTGTCAATCTGCTCTATCATTTCGTTCAATGTCTTCACAAGATTTGATATCTCATCTTGAGCTTTTGGCTCTGGTATCCTTCTATGCAAGTTTCCACTTGCTATCTCCCTTGCGGTTTTAACTATATCATCAACTGGTTTCAATGACCTACCCGCAAGGAAAATCCCCCCAATAACTGAAACGATAAGAGCAAACGGGATCAAAAGGATAAAGATTTTAAACAGATTTGTCATTGCGTGGTTTACCTCATCAAGTGGATAAGCAATCCCGACAACTATATAATCAGACCTTAAAACGGCTAATCTTATTTTATGAGAGTTGAAATTTTCAACCGTTGTCAAAAAGACATCATTACTTTTTGAAATTGTATCAATGGGCAGGTCAAGCGAACCCAAGCTTAACGACCTGTAAATTTCGTTTCCATTTTTATCTTTTATCTGGATGAATTGCTTTCTTGAGCTCAAGAGCGTATACTCATAAATTATATTCCAAATCTCATCCTCAAGCGTTGAATCAATACTCGCTGTTTCTCCTTCCTCCATCTCAGAGGTTTCGCTTTCAAGATTTGAAATTTTCGGCTCAATCACATCAACAAGCCACTTCACCTCCGAACGAAGAGAACTGTCAAGACCGTTAAGCAAATTTTTCTTGGTGTAGTAGAAAGTAAGCGCGCTGTAAATTGCAATTGATAAAAGAAACGACACTGAATAAAGGAAAGCAAGTTTAAATTTTATTGAAACGGACATTTTATGCATTACTCCTTAATTATGTATCCAACACCGCGAATTGTATGTATTAACTTTTTGGGGAAGCCCTCGTCAATTTTTTTCCTCAACCTTCTGACATAGACATCAATTATATTTGAGCCGGTGTCAAAGTGATAGTCCCAGATATGTTCTGCTATCATAGTTCGCGTTAGAACCCGTCCTTTATTTCTCATAAAATATTCAAGAAGCGAATATTCACGGGCTGTGAGTTCAATTATCTTTTCCCCTCGCTTTGCGATATGTTTTACTGTGTCAAGTTCAAGGTCAGCGACTTTTATTATATTTGATTTTTCTGAAGATGTCCTTCTAAGAAGCGAACGGATACGAGCGATCAACTCAGCGAATGCAAACGGCTTGGTCAAATAATCATCCGCCCCGCTGTTCAAACCTTCAACCTTATCATCAATTGAACCCTTAGCGGTCAGGATTAAGATCGGCGTTTGAATCCCATTTGCCCTCAAACTTTTTAGAACTTCAAAGCCATTTTTCTTGGGCAAAAGTATATCAAGTATTATAAGGTCATATTCAGATGTCAAAGCCATAAATTCACCACTTTCACCATCATAAGCGACATCAACGGTAAAATGTTCTTCCTCAAGTCCGCGTTTTATAAAACTTGCAACCTTTTTCTCGTCTTCAACGAGAAGTATCTTCATGCCACTTTTACAAATTTATTTTTACAAACCTTTTAACTTCTCATATCTACTTATTATCCTTCCGACAACCATCCCACCCTCATACTCTGGAACGACGACCTCATCAGCTCCAGCACCTTTCATCGCCTCAGCGTACCTTAAATTTCCAGCCCTTGAAATAACCTTTATCTTTGGATTCAACATTTTCGCTGTTATCGTTATGTAAAGATTATCGGCATCGTTATCAATTAAGGTACATATAAACTTCGCCTGTTCTATCCCAGCGCTTAAGAGAACGCTCCTTCGCCTTGCATCACCTTGAATTACATTTAAACCCTCCCTCAATAGTTCCTTAACTATACTTTCATTCATCTCAATCAAAACGAATGGAAGTCCCAATTTTATAAGTTCATCAACAACTGTTCTACCAACTTGACCATAGCCACAAATTATATAATGCTCTTTCAATTTTGAAATTGACATCTCGCTCATTCTCTTCCTCCATAAAATTTTTATTTCACCGCTAAAAACACTCACAAGTATTCTCTCAATGAACCAAACCTGAAAGAACAAAATTCCAACATAAACGACGAAAGCAAATATCTTCGTCTCAGCTTTTCTATGTTCAGAAATTGCGTGTGGATGGGTTATCCAGAAAAAAGCATCCACCCAGGTAATATCTTTTTCAAGATTTTTGTAAATGAACATTGAAAACGCGAAAAATAGAACGAGAAAAATAAGCGGTGGTAAAATAGCGCTGATAAAAAGTCGGAAAATTTTAGAAAGATTAACAAACATCACAAATACAAATTTTTTTAATAACCCATTGCCAAACCGTAACCGCGGGGATCAACCGCCCCATATTTAACGCCATTTTCATCAATCAAAATCGCTTGAACCTCACCTTGATAGCCCGCCCTTTCAACAAGTTTATGTCCTCTCCTTTCAAGGTTTTCAATTACATCCCTTGGCAAACCTCTTCTCTCAAAAAATATCTGATCGGGATACCACTGGTGATGAATCCTCGGTGAATCAACAGCTTCTTGAATGTTCATACCAAAATCAACAACATTTAAAATGACTTGAAGCACAGATGTTATAATCGTAGAACCACCGGGAGAACCAAGGACGAGAAATGGTTTCCCATTTTTCAAAACTATTGTCGGGGTCATTGAACTTAACATCCTCTTTCCAGGTTGAATTGAATTTGCTTTACTCCCAAGCAATCCAAATTGATTTGGAGCGCCGGGTTTCGCGCTGAAATCATCCATCTCATTGTTAAGGAAAAATCCAGCCCCATTAACAGCAACCATTGAACCGAAATAACTGTTAATCGTTGTTGTAACAGCAACGACATTTCCCCATCTATCAACAACAGAATAATGTGTTGTGTGAACTCCTTCAGAAGTCGGTGAAACGGAGCGTATGATTCTTGAACTTGGAGTGGCATAGAAAGTATCAATTTCACTTGCGAGTTCTTTTGCATATTCCTTTGAAAGTAATTTATCAAGAGGAATTTGAACGAAATCAGGGTCACCAAGATATTCAGCTCTATCTGCATAAACTCGTTTCATAGCTTCAACAAGGTAATGAATCGTATATGAGGAGCCGAAGCCGTATTTTTTCAGATCAAAATTTTCAAGTATGTTCAAAAGTTCAATTAGGCAAACGCCTCCTGAACTTGGCGGACCCATTGATATGATTTCATATCCGCGATAATTGCCAACAACAGGTTTTCGCAGGACAGGTTGATAATTTTCAAGGTCTTCGTATGTTATTAAACCACCACCGCGCTTCATCTCCTCAACTATCAAATCCGCAACCTTGCCCTTGTAAAATCCATCGCGACCTTTGTCTCTGATAAGTTTTAAAACTTTCGCCAAATCTTTCTGTACAAGTCGGTCGCCAGCACTATAAGGTTGCCCATTCTTTGAGAAATATCTCATCGTGGATGGAAACTTTTTAAAATGTTCAAAAGCATTTTTAAAAGCATTTGCGAGCCCCTCATTTACGATGAAACCCTTCTCGGCAAGTTCAATTGCCGGTTCAAGGACTTCTCTTCTTGACATCGTTCCATACTTTTCAAGTGCGAGCAATAAACCAGCAACTGAACCCGGAACCCCCACCGAAAGATGACCCACTTGACTTTTCTCTGGGACAAAGTTTCCATTTTCATCAAGGAACATATTTTCACTTGCTTTCATCGGTGCCTTTTCCCTGAAATCAATTGTGACCGTCTCACCGTTTGCCATTCTTATGACCATAAACCCACCTCCTCCGATATTTCCCGCTTGTGGATATGTCACAGCAAGTGCAAATCCAACGGCAACAGCTGCGTCAACCGCATTCCCACCTTTCTTTAAAATTTCAACTCCAACTTGCGTTGCAAGTGAATCAGAAGAAACAACCATTCCGTTTAATGCCTTTACAGGTCTTCTTGAAGCTGATTCCGAAAAACCGAAAAGCAAAATCAAAAGCGCAAAAACAGAATAGGTTAACCTTCTCATCGCTTTGCGTTTTTTTGTTTTAATTTTACACATTTTTCAAAGATTAATCAAGAGCCCGATAATTTTAACTTGAATTTCAAAGTTTTTGTTTTTACATTAAAGTGGTGATATGCCAGAAATAAACACTGGCTTAGGTAAAGCACATGCAAACCAAATTAAAGGAGGTAAAAAGCCATGTCCCAGGCACAAACAACACAACCCACCTATGTAAAGGGGTTAGAAAATGTAATAGCAAACCAAACCAAGCTTTGCTTCATTGACGGAAAAAGAAGCAAGCTTCTTTACCTCGGCTATGACATAGCAGATTTAGCCGAGCATTCAAATTTTGAAGAAGTTGCCTTCTTACTGTGGAACTATCGCCTGCCGAAAAAAGACGAATATGATGAATTTGTAAAGGCGATTCGCTCTGAGTATGAAATCCCCGATAACCTCATCACTGTTATGAAGCTTATGCCGAAGGATTCCGACCCAATGGATGTTTTAAGAACTTCAGTTTCATTCCTTGGACTTTTTGACCCAGAAAGAAATGATAACTCACTTGAAGCCAACAGAAGAAAGGCGTTACGCCTTACAGCAAAATTCCCAACAATTGTAGCAGCTTGGGAACAAATAAGAAATGGAAAGGAACCGATAAAGCCAAATAAGGAATTCAACATAGCGACGAACTTTCTTTATATGTTGAAGGGTGAAAAACCGGATGAACTCTTCGCAAAAATTATGGATGTGGCGTTGATTTTACATGCTGAACACGAAATGAACGCATCAACTTTCTCCGCAAGGGTTACAATTTCAACGCTTACGGATATGTACTCAGCCATAACATCAGCAATTGGCACCTTGAAGGGTCCGTTGCACGGTGGTGCAAATAGAGAGGTGATGAAATACTTGCTTGAAATAGGTGAGCTTTCAAAAGTTGATGATTTCGTCAAGAAAGCAATTGAAGAAAAGAGAAAGCTTGAAGGTTTCGGACATAGAGTTTATAAATCAATGGACCCAAGGGCTTTGATTCTAAAGAGGTACTCAAAGATGCTCGGTGAAAAGCTCGGGAATACGAAATGGTATGAGATGTCAGCAAGGATTGAAGAACTCTGGGTTAAAGAGTTCGGTGAGAAAGGCGTCTGGCCAAATGTTGATTTCTATTCCGCATCTGTTTACTATTATATGGGGATACCACTTGACCTTTACACACCGATTTTTGCCGTCAGTCGTATCACTGGATGGACAGCTCATGTGCTTGAACAGCTATCAGATAACAGAATTTACAGACCAAGGGCTGAATATATCGGTCCGATGGATCAAGTTTATGTTCCGATTGATCAGCGTTAAAAAGAAAGGGGCGGATTTGAACCGCCCCTTTTTTTATTTTGTCCTTGAAAAGTTTGCCAAACGCTGACACACGATATCTTGAACCATATTCGCCGTAGATACAGGGACAAGATAATTATTAACCATCATCGCAAACGCAACAAGTTCCCCGTCAATCGTTTTAACATACCCTGAAAGCGACCTCGTATATTGGACATAGCCAGTTTTAGCTCTCACATTGCCCTGCGCTTTTGTTCTTCTCATCCTTGTCTCAAGCGTCCCATCAACACCAGCAATTGGCAACGATTCATAAAAATAGGAGAAATATTCGTGTCTATACATATAGTTTAAAAGCGTCAAGATTTGAAACGGCGTCACAAGATTTAACCTTGAAAGACCAGAACCATCGTAAATTGATATTGATTCAGGGGCGATACCCATTTGCGCAAGTGCATTTTTAACAACTTCAACCGACTTTTGCGTTGAACCCTCTCCACCGAAAATTTTCCCAAGCGTTCGGAAAACTTGCTCAGCATAAAAATTTTGACTTCGCTTGTTTATCACCTTTATTATCTCGCTCAAAGGAGGCGACTCATAAGAAGCAAGAACCCTCATTTCATCATAATTCGGTGAAAGATTTGTATCATCAATGTCAATCGGTTTGCCGTTAACCCTTATACCTTTTGATTCAAGGACCTCCTTAAAAACAGTTACAGTGTAAAGCGTCGGATTATGAATTGAAATTGATTCCTTATACGAGCCCGTCTTCAAACTTATTCTTCCAAAGATATTTATTATGTTTGTCCCCGGGATTCTGAAGAAATCAATCTGGGTAGTGCTATCTCTATGAACTGTTAAAACGCGATTTACAACCTTAACATAGCTTGTGTTCGGGGTAAGCAACACAATTGCTGTATCCCCTATCTTTTTCCCGGGTCTAATTTCAAAATCAACACAATTATCATTAAATGACAATGCGCTTATATGCGCAGAATACCAATATGTTTCATCATCCCATGCCCAGCCAGTGCCCATGTATTGATCATCAAAATAATTATCGTCTCCTATTATATCCCCATTTATCTCTTTTATCCCGAGATTTTTCAAACTATCAGCCCAGTCCTTGAATGTTTTTATCACATCTCCATTGTTAAATCTACCTGAAATTGTCGGGTCACCACTTCCACGGACGAAAAGATTTCCATTTAACACGCCGTTTTTTATCTCGCCATCTGTATAAACATTCGTCTTATATTTAAAATCTGGACCGAGTTTCACAAGGGCAACTGCCGTGGTGAATAATTTCATATTTGAAGCTGGTATAAAACTTTTATGCTCATTTAACCTGTAAAAATACTCACCCGTTTCAAGCGATTGAATAACAACGCCCCAATATGCATTTGAAAAATTTGGATCGGAAAAAATTTGATCAAGTTCATCCTTTAACCTACTTAAAGATGTTTCCTCAGAATAAGAAATTTCCGTTTTTATTTCAGAAGGTTTTTCTGACTCAACAACTTTTTGTGCGGAAGCACAAGAGTAAAAATAAAGAAGCAACGGAAGAAGAATTAGATTTCGCTTCATTATCCCCACAAGATTTATTTTTCAAGACCAACAAGGCGTTTTAATTTCTTTATTTCTTTATCTGTTAAATATCTCCACTCGCCCCGTTTCATTCCGCTAACCGTTATCCCTCCAAAGCTGACCCTGTGAAGTTTTTGAACTTTATACCCCAAGCGTTGAAACATCCTTCTTATTTGTCTATATCTTCCCTCACGGATCACAATCCCAAGTTCTTTCTTCTCGCTGTTAGGCAAAATATAAACCTCGCAAGCTGATGTTTTTCTGCTATCAAGCATTATCCCGCGCTTTAACTTCTCAATGTCTTCCATCTTTATAGGTTTATCAAGCGCAACTTTATAAGCTTTTTCAACTTTGTATCTTGGGTGCATCAAACGATAAGCAAGCTCTCCATCGTTCGTTAATATTAATACCCCCGTCGTGTTTCTATCAAGCCGTCCGACAGGGAAAATCCTCTCTTTAACCTTGACAAGGTCAAGGACGGTTCTTCGTCCTTTTTCATCTTTCACGGTGGTAATGCAATCCTTGGGCTTGTTCAAAACAATATAAACCAATTTCTCTGTCATTTTAACTGGTTTTCCATCAACCGTTACCTTGTCTTTCTTAGGGTCAATTTTAACCCCAAGCTGTGTCACAACTTCACCATTTACTGAAACTCTACCCTGTTTAATTAACTCATCGGCTTTCCTCCTTGAAGCAACACCACACATGGCAAGATATTTGTTAAGCCGTATAAGTTCTTTCTCGCTCATTGCTCATCACCTCCAGATATAATCTCTTCAATTTCGGTTGGTTTCGGAAGATCGGATAAATTTTTCAAACCGAAATACTTCAAAAACTCTTGCGTCGTCCCATAAAGAAGGGGTCTTCCAATGGTTTCAGCTCGTCCAACTATCGTTATGAGTTTCCTCTCAAGCAGGTTTTTAATCACATGGTCAACATTTACGCCACGAATTGATTCAATTTCGGGCTTGCTTATCGGTTGTTTATACGCTATTATCGCAAGCGTTTCAAGAGCAGCTTGTGAAAGTTTCTTCTTGCTCCTTTCTTTGAAAAGTTTCCCAACCCACTTTGCAAATTCCGGCAAAGTCGCAAATTGATAACCACCAGCAATTTCAATTATCCTGAAAGACGAACCCCTCTCTGAATATTCCAAATTTAAATCATCTATCGCCTTCTTAACATCTTCTTCAGTTATGGTTGAAGAACCATTCTCCGAAAGAAATTTTTTTGACGGCTCGTTGATTATCTCCTTAATCTGTTTCAAGCTCAATGGCACATCCGATGCGAATATCAAAGCTTCAACTATTGATTTTAAATTTTCCACCGAAGCAGGTTGATTTTGTTTTAAATTGCGTTCGCAATCCACCCTTGAGAAGCATCCTCAATTATAAGTTCACCAAAAACCTCTTCTTGCGAAATTCTTATCTTTTTCAACCTTGCAAGCTCCAACAAAGCAAGGAAAGCGACAATTATCCTCGCCTTTTCAACATATGAATCAATTATCTCATTGAAGGAAAACTTACGCTTGAACTTCAATCTATTAAGTATATTTTCCATCTCGTCCTCAACTTTATAATTTTGCGTCTCAATTTCGTGATAAACCGTTTCCCTTGCGCCTTCAAGGGCTCTCTTAAACGCAGTTAAAAGGTCAAAAAGCGAAACATCTTTCAAAAACTCCTCATCTTCCTCAAAATAATCCCTTGCGTCATTTTTAAAATAGCCCCTGTAAAAAAACTTTCCCGCTTCATCTTCCATCTTGCTAAATTCAAAGGCGAGTTCTTTAAACTTTTTATATTCAGCGAGTCGCCTTGCAAGCTCAGCCCTTGGATCTTCTTCCTCTTCTTCACCTTCAACTTCTGGCTTTGGTAGAAGCATCTTCGCCTTTATCTGCATAAGGGTTGATGCCATCACAATAAACTCGCTCGCAACTTCAAGGTCAAGAATCTGCATAAGATGGATGTATTCAAGAAATTCCTTCGTTATCTTAGCGATCGGAATGTCATAAATGTTAAGCTCGTCACGCTTGACGAAAAACAAGAGAAGGTCAAGCGGTCCTTCAAAATACGGCAATTTAATTTTGTATTTCATTCCCTATCCCATCTTCATTGCTTTATGAACTTCATCCATGGTCTTTTGCGCAACTACGCGTGCCCTTTCCTCCCCGGATGCTAAAATCTCCTTCACTTCTTCCTTATGCGATTCAAAATACTTTCGCTTTTCTTGGATCGGTCTTAAAAATTCAATTATTTTTTCAGCACATCTTGCCTTACACTCAACGCAACCGAGCTGACCAGATTCACAACCCTTCCTTATCTCAGGGACTTCATCGGGATTGAATTTTTTGTGATAAGTGAAAACAAGACATATATCTGGTCTTCCGGGATCGCCTTTGTAAATCTTTTGCGGATCTGTAAATGCTTTTTTCATTTTACTTTTGATTTCATCAGATGGATCTGAAATCAAGATAGTGTTTCCAAGCGATTTACTCATTCTCTTTCCATCAAGACCTGGAAGTCGTGCGAATTCAGTAAGAAGAGGTTCTGGCTCAGGGAAAACTTCCCCGTAGACCTGATTAAAACGCCTTGCGATGTCTCTTGTTATCTCAACATGCGGGAGTTGGTCCTCACCAACTGGAACGAGTTCCCCTTTGTAAAGCAAAATATCCGCAGCTTGTAAAACAGGATAACCAAGATGTCCATAGGTTATATTGTCAAGTTGAAGATCGCGCACCTGCTCTTTCAATGTGGGATTCCTCTCAAGTCGTGAAACACTTATAAGCATTGAAAAAATCAGATGTAATTCAGCGTGTTCTTTCACCTGGGATTGCCTGAAAACGGGGCTTAACTCGGGATTTATTCCAGAAGCGAGCCAATCAATGAGCATCTCAATTGAGTTCTCATAAATACCAGAAGTATCAACATTTGTCGTCAGAGCGTGATAATCAGCTATAAGAAAGAAGCAGTTATGTTTTTTCTGCAACTCAACCCAATTTTCAAGAACTCCAACCAGATGCCCGAGATGAAGTTTTCCCGTCGGTCGCATCCCACTTAGAACAACCTTCCTTTCCATTTAAACTAAATTTTTGTTTTTCAATAACTTTAATTAGCTGTTTCGCCAGGGTTCAACTCAATGACTATTTTTCTTAAGTCCGCAGGCAGATATTTTTTCAATTCCGCCGGTGTTCCAGCAAGTATTGGGAAAGTCCCGTAATGCATTGGTATAACGAATTTGGGCTTGACAAGTTTTATCGCCTCAGCTGCTTCCCTTGGACCCATGGTGAAATGACCGCCGATGCAAACAAGCATAAGGTCTGGCTTGTAAAGTTTCCTTATAAGGTCCATATCGCCAAATAAACCCGTGTCACCTGTGTGATAAACTTTAAATCCATTTTCAAACTCAACCACAAAACCGGCTGGATTTCCACCTTCAACCATATTATTATCGTCCGAAATCCCTGAGCTATGAACCGCTGGAACCATTGTAACTTTAATCCCATCAACATTTACGGTGCCAGAATAATTCATTCCAATCAATTGTTCCTCAGCAACTCCTTGTTTAGCCAAATATCTTGATACTTCAAATATGCAGACAACTTTTGCGCCGGTTTTCTTCGCAATTTCAGGTGCTGAACCCACATGGTCAAAATGTCCGTGAGTTAAAAGTATCAGGTCAACTTTTGAAATTTCCTTCGCGGATTCAGGCGCTTTCGGATTATCAAGCCAGGGATCAATTAAAATGACTTTACCGTTTGGCGATTTCAAAAGGAAAGCTGCGTGCCCAAGCCAAGTGACTTCAACACCTTTAAACTTTCCCTTTTTCTCAGCCGAGGTCATAACCCCGGCAAACACGATAAGAAAAATCAAGGATAGAAAAATTACCTCCTTCATTTTGAACCTCAAATTTTGTTTTTGACTTTAAAATAATTTCGGAAACTGGATTAAAAATTTCAAGCGATGTTAAAACTCTTGATTTGACTTCCTTACCGCATCCCTTATCGCCTCAGCCACGACATAGGCAGAAAGTTCAGCGACAATTTCAAACTCGGTCTCAATTTTACCTGTTGAAAGCGTAAAGACGACATCACCATCATAGCTTGTATGCGCTGGTCTTATAGCTCTTGAAATCCCGTCATCAGCTCTCTTTGAAATTTTATATGCTTCAAGTTTTGTTAACTTTGCATTAGTCATCACACACGCAAGCGTAGTATTCGTCCCGAATTGAATTTTCCTTTGGGTTGCGAATCTAAACCTCACCTCTTCACCGATGAATTTACCATCTTTCCTTGCCCCGGCGATTATCTTCCCATCTTCATCAACGACATCTCCAACGGAATTCACAACCGCTATTGCAGAAACTATCAAATCGTCAACCTGAACGATTGAAAAACCAAGTCCTCCGTTCATCCTGTAATCAAACCCAGCCCATTTTCCAACCGTCGTCCCAGTTCCAGCACCAACAAGACCAGTTTCAAAATCGCTACTTGCAGTTAAACACGCCTTGTAGCCATCCTCTGCGGTAGGTCTTACATTTGGATTTCCAACATTTAAGTCATAAACAACAGCACAAGGTACAATAGGGACTTTTGCCCAGGGAGTTTGATATCCTATCCCGTTGCTTTCAAGATAACGAACTACGCCGTCAGCACTTGCAAGCCCAAAAGCACTTCCTCCAGTTAACACAACTGCGTGAACTTCCGAGACCGTCATATCAGGCGATAAAAGTTCAAGTTCCCTGCTCCCGGGAGCATTCCCGCTAACATAACAACTTCCAACCGTTCCCTCCGGACACAAAATAACCGTACAACCTGTTAAAGCGACGATATTTGTTGAATGCCCGACTTTAAAACCAAGTTTTCCAAACATAGCGAATTCAACTTTTATATTTTTTCAAAAAACATCAAAATTCCGATGACGATAAAAGCGATAGCTGCGATCTTTTCTATAATATGCGTCGGAATCACCCTTGTGATCAAATTTCCAGCAACTGCGCCAATCAATGTTATAACAGCAAAGGCAATTATAGCACCGAGAAAAACAGAAAAGGGTTTTTTCGTCTGAGCTGATAAAGTCAAGACAGCCAGTTGTGTTTTATCTCCAAGCTCAGCGAGAAAAATCGCTAAAAATGTCGTCAGGATGATTTTCAAAGACATCGCTTCAACCTTTTTTGTTTTTGTAGTTATAAAACAGAAGATAAAGAGAAATCAAGCCCGCTCCAATTATATCGGCCATAGCATCCGTTGCGTCTGGAGTTCTGCCGGGGACAAGTTCCTGATGCAATTCATCAAAAATCCCATAGATAACGCAGATAAAAAAAGCTATCGCTATGCTAAAATTTTTCACAAAGAAACTTTTCTCCTGAAACTTAAATCCACGATAAAGCAAATAATTCAAGACCCCAAACAAACTCGCATGGACAAATTTATCAAACAAATCAAACGGCTCTTCCGGGAAGTATCTCCCCGGGATTGAAGAAAGCAAAAAAATTAACCCCATCCAGACCAGAGCTGGGAATTGATACTTTAAAAAATTCTTCACCCCTTCTTTTCTTCCATAACTTTTGAAATCGCCTCCGGGATCATGTTAAGGATGTCCATTGCCATCATAGGCAATTCCCCAAATTTATCGCGAGCTAAATCACCAGCAAGACCGTGAAGATAAACCGCACAAATTGACGCATCAACTGCATTCAAACCTTGCGCCATAAATCCTGCGATCATTCCAGTCAAAACATCTCCGCTTCCTGCGGTTGCCATCCCTGGATTCCCGGTCGGATTTACATAAACCTCGCCATCAGGAGTTGCGATAACAGTAGTGTCTCCTTTTAAAACGAGGACAACTTTATACTCTGTTGCAAAATCCCGCGCAACATCAATTTTATGCTTCCTGATTTTCTCCAATGGTAAATCCGTTAAACGGGAAAACTCACCGTGATGAGGTGTTAAGACAATTTCAGCGTTAAGCGTTTTCAAAATGTTCAAATTGCCAACAAGAGCGTTCAAGCCATCCGCATCTATGACCGCTTTTTTATTTAACTTTTTCAAGATGTTTAAAATCACCTGCTTCGTCTCGTAATTTTTTGAAAGCCCAGGTCCCACTATCAAAACATCAGCCCAATCAATATGTTCCTCAATTAAGTCAAGTGCATTCCATCCGATTGTATGTTCGTTCGTCTCCGGAAGAGGTAGTTTCATAACTTCGGTTAATTTTGATTCAAGTATAGGGGCTAAACTTTCCGGGACACCAGCGATAACTGCTCCAGCGCCGACTTTCATCGCTGAAAGAGTTGCCATTGTAGCTGCTCCTGTCAAGCCCGGGGAACCGACAAGCGCAAAAATTTTCCCACAACTATACTTGTGAGCATTAAAAGGTCTATACGGCATCCTTTTCTTTATGTCAGCTTGCTCAACATAAAATGTTTTAATCCCGAACTTCTTATACACGAAACTCGGGATGCTCAGGTCAACTATATAAACCTTCCCGGGCAAAATTTTACCGAGGTTTAAAACGAGCCCCGTTTTTATCAAACCCATAGTCGCTGTCACATCAGCTCTGACTGCTATATCACCGACATCGCCAGTATCAGCATCCAAGCCCGATGGGATGTCAATTGAGATGGTGAAAATTCTCTGTTGATTTATCCAATTTATCACATCGTAAAACAAACCTTGTACTCGCCCTTTAAAGCCGGTTCCGAAAATAGCGTCAATTATCAAATTTGGTCGCGGATAATAATTTAACTCGCTGACATCTTTAAGTTGAACGATTTCAAAAACATCGTTTTCGGATTTCATCTTTTGAATTTTAATTGCCATCTCATAGTTAAATTTTGCATCTTCGCGCAACTTTTCCGGCTCCGAAAGAAGGAATATATAGATATTTCCGCCCATGCTGAACAATTTCCTTGCAACGGCAAGCCCATCGCCACCGTTGTTGCCACTGCCACAAAAAACAAAAACATTTTTCCCAACGACCCCACCATATTTAAGCAACATTGAGCTAACAACACCGTTTGCAGCGTTCTCCATAAGCAAAATCCCAGGGATTCCAAGCGTTTCTATCGCATAATTATCGCACTTTTTTATTTCCTCAGATGTCGCGATCAAAAGCATAAATCACGCAAAATTTTTTCCTTTTTAATTAAAACAACTTCTCAAAAAATTTCATCACTAAACTTGGCAAAATCCCAATGATGAAAATTCCAACCGACGAGATCAAAATCGCTACTTTTCCAAAAATAGAAATCTCCATATCTCCCGGATTAACCGTTGTCTCTGTGATTGGTTCTTTTAGATACATATTTACAACGACATTCAAATAGTAATAAACCGAGACAAGAGTTGCAACAACGCCAAGTACCGCAAGCCAAGTCATACCCGCCTGCACAGCGGAAGCGAAAAGATAGTACTTTCCAACGAAACCAGCAAAAGGCGGAAACCCAGTCAATGCGAACATAAAAACTGACATTAAAACACCAAGCAAAGGTTTCCTATGCCCAAGCCCAATATAATCTTTTATCTCAAGTGCTTTGCCTTCTTCTTTTTCAACAATTGAAGCAACACCAAAAGCACCGACTTGCATTAAAACATAAGCCAAAGAATAATAAAGAATCCCCTGCTTTCCCATTTCATTTGCGGATGCAAGTCCGATCAAAATATAACCAGCATGAGCTATGCTTGAATATGCAAGCATCCTTTTTATGTTTGTCTGTGATATTGCAATAACATTGCCAAGTATCATTGAAAGAGAAGATATAAGCGCAATTGCTTTTCTTATCTCCTCATTTGCTCCATTGAGCCCGAATATAAAGACGAGAACAAATGCAGCAAACGCTGACGCCTTTGAAACCGCTGACATAAAACCACTTGCTGGCGTTGGAGCACCTTCATAAGCATCGGGAGCCCACATATGGAAAGGAACAGCTGCAACCTTAAAAGAAAAACCAACGAGTATAAGCCCAACGCCAAGCCAAAACAAAAAATCCGATTGATAATTCCCAAAATTAGCGGAGATGATTTTTAAATTCGTCGTTGCAGTGCTTCCATATATAAAAGCAATCCCAAATAATAAAAATCCTGTGGCAAAAGCCCCAAGCAAAAGATATTTTAAACCGGCTTCATTTGACCTCGGGTCAGTACGAATAAATGCTGAAAGAACATAAAGCGAAATTGACATCAACTCAATCCCAAGAAAAGTTATTATCAAGTCAAGTCCAGATGCAAGGAACATCATCCCTGATGTGGCAAATAAAATTATCACATAAAACTCACCGTAATTAACCCTTCTTTTGACGAGGTAATCCTTTGACAACAAAATCGTCAACAACGCACCAATTACAAAGACGAAATCAAAAAAACTCGCATAACCACCAACAGCCATCATACCGTTAAACGCCGTTGAATACATAGGATAAGTATAAACCGCCAAATATCCCGAAACCAAAAGACCAAATACGCTTATCCAAAAGCTCACATTTTCGCTTTTTCTTAAAAGTGCTTCAATTAAAACAACCACTAAAGCAGTCAATGATACCGCAACCACAGGTGAAATTCCAATTAAGTCCTGATAAAGGTTCATTTTTCCCTTTAAAAATTACTTTTCAATAAACTCTGAAAAACAGATACCAAATAAGGGTGAAAATCGGTAGAAGGATCGGAATTGAATACTTGATCATATAACCGAAGAAACTCGGCATCTTAACATGTGCTTGCTCCGCTATTGATTTGACCATGAAGTTTGGACCATTGCCTATATAAGTCATAGCCCCAAACAAAACCGCAGAAACAGATATAGCTTGAATATATTTCCAGGATTGAGCGGTCACAGGGAAAACATGTGTATTGTGAAGTATCGTCAAATGGCTCAATTCGTTCGGGCTTAACATTCCAAGCATCGCTTTCATATGCATTGGGTTATCAACGCTTAAACCGTGAAGACCAAAAGCTGCGCTTAAAAAGTTAAGATAAGTCGGGGCATTGTCAAGAAAACTTGAAAGAATACCAGTCCCCCAGAAAAATTGCCCAGGATGAGTTATGCCGAGTTTTTCAGCGTTAAGCTCAAGCCAATCAAGTGCTGGGACCATCGTCGCGAAAATTCCAGCAAATAAAATCGCCACTTCTTTTATCGGTATGAAATTAAAATCATTTCTTTCGTGAATTTCTCTCTTCGTGGTAAGATAACTCGCAACCGCTGAAGAAATCATTATTACCTCACGGATTGGCTCCTCAAGGAAAACCGCACCGAGAATTATCAACAAGAAAATGACATTGTGTAAGCCCTCAACAATAGCTTGTTCTCCCTTCGCTTCAATTTCAAGCTCCATCGTATCGGGCAACTTCTTAAAATTGTATCTGTCAATCAAATAAAAAACCAAAAGAACAAGTCCAACAGCCAAAGCCCAAATGTACCAAACCCTCGTTATAACCCAAAAGAAAGGAACTCCCTTCAAATACCCAAGAAACAACGGCGGGTCACCTATCGGAGTTAACATACCGCCAATGTTTGAAACGATGAATATAAAAAAGACGATGTGATAGCCGGAAATTCTATACTTGTTCGCCCTTATATACGGTCTTATCAAAACCATTGACGCACCTGTCGTCCCCAATAAATTTGAAATCACTGCGCCAATACCAAGCATAATCACATTTGAAAGAGGTGTTGACCTTCCTTTTATCCTTATATGAATCCCACCAGCAACAACGAAAAGGGAGCCAATCAAAGAGATAAAGCTGACATATTCTATCGCAGTGTGAATCATACGAGGCGCATTTTTCAAAATGAAAAAGTAGTAAACAACCGTTACAGCACCAAGCGCAAATGAAACGAACGGATAATTATGCTCCCACCAATGTCTATTTATGAAAGGCATGACCGCAATCGCAAGGAGCAAAATAACGAAAGGAGCAATCATCACTGGATTAACGGGCAAAATCTCGTATTCTATTGCAAATGCGTCGCTTGCGGAGAAAAAGACCAAAATTAAAACAAGGGTTAAAATTTTGATTAACCTCATTTTTTCCTCGTTTTGTTTTCAAGTTTCATCTCTGAGCCCTGAAAACGCCAGCTCTATATTTTTCAATTTGTTCAACAACTTTTTTAACGGATGGTTCCGATTTCTTCAAAAATGTGTTCGGATAAATCCCAATCCAAACAATGAAAATGAGAACAAGCGCAAGTGAGATGATTTCTCTTAAATTTAAGTCCTTCAAATTTTGATTTTCCGCCTTCGTCACTTTTCCAAAAAATATGCGTTGATAAGCCGTGAGAAGATATACCGCAGCGAGTATCACTCCAAGTCCAGCGAAGATTGCATAAGTTGAAGTTCCAAGAAACTTAGATTTAAAAGAGCCAAGAAGTATTAAAAACTCTCCAACGAATCCATTCAAACCCGGAAGACCAAGTGAAGAAAGGGCAACTATCATAAAAAATGTCGCATAAACTGGCATAATGCGAGCTAATCCACCGAATTCCTCAATCATTCGCGTATGTCTTCTGTCATAAATCATTCCGACAAGCATAAACAAAGCCCCTGTTGAAAGACCGTGATTTACCATTTGAATTAGACCACCTTGTACGCTTTCAATCGTTAAACCCATCAAACCAAGGACAACAAATCCAAGATGGCTAACGGAGGAATAAGCGACAAGTTTTTTCAAGTCCGGCTGAACGAAAGAAACAAGTGCACCATAAATTATACCGATAACCGCAAGCACAGCTATATACGGCAAGAATATGAAGGTTGCGTCTGGGAAAAGCGGGATTGAAAATCTTAAAATCCCGTAAGTTCCCATTTTCAAAAGCACACCTGCAAGGATTACGCTTCCAGCAGTCGGTGCTTCAACATGTGCATCCGGTAGCCATGTGTGAAATGGAAAAAGAGGTACTTTTATAGCGAAGCTCAAAGTGAAAGCGAGGAACATCAAAGCTTGCGCTTTCAAGGGAATTTTCGGAGCGATCTCGTAAAGCTTTTCAAGGTTTGCCGTGAATTGACTTGTCATTTGACTTGCGTAATTCCCAAGAGCTATTATAGCGACAAGCATCAACAAACTTCCAACCATTGTATAAATCACAAATTTAATCGCAGCATAAATTCTATTTTCACCGCCCCAAATTCCGATGATAAAATACATTGGAATTAACATCATCTCCCAAAAAACATAAAAAAGGAACATATCAAGCGCACAAAATACGCCGTTCATCCCTGTTTCAAGAAGCAGAAACATAATCACATAACCTTTAACTCTTTTCTCCACCGAGCCCCAAGTCGCAAGAAGCCCAACCGGGGTCAGGAAAGTCGTCAAAACCAAAAGCAAAAGTGAAATGCCATCAATCCCAACTTTATAAGAAATGTCAAGCGTCTTTATCCAAGGATAAAGCTCAACGAATTGAAAGCCCGGTTTCTCAGATTGAAATTTCACAAAAACATAAACCAAAAGAGCGAAGGTCAAAACGCTGAAGATAAGTCCAAGTGATTTAATAAGATTCTTCCTTTCAGAACTTATCAAAGAAATTATAAGTGCGCCGATGGAAGGTAGAAAAATTATCGCTGTTAAAATGTGTTTCTGAAGCCACTCCATCTTTCAGTGCATTTAATTTTTAAAGGATGAACCACAAAATTATCAATATCCCAATGACGAATACAACAGCATAGAATTGAACGATCCCGTTTTGGAAAAATCGTATAACAGAACTAATCATAGCGGTAAACCTTGCACTTGCGTTGACAGTCCCATCAATGACCTTCACATCAAAGAAACGCCATAAAAACTTTTCGCTTCCCCAAGTTATCGGTTTTACTACAATGAGATCATACATTTCATCAACATAATACTTGTTATAAAGCAACTTGTAAATCGGAGCGAAAGTTTGCGTCAACTTGCGCACGACATCAATTCGGTTAAGATACAGATATCGTGCTAGCAAAATCCCGCCAATGCTTATCAACACTGAAACCGTCATCAAGAGAAATTCCGCCGTTGTGGAGTGAGATTCCTCAAGTATAATTTTCGCATTTGCGTCCTCAAATACCGGCTCAAGCCAGTGGTGTATCAAATTGCTCACACCGAAAGATTCAGGGATTCCGACAAATCCTGACACGACGCTAAAGAAAGCAAGGATGATAAGAGGAATTAACATAACTTTCGGCTCCTCGTGCGGGTGCTTGACGGAATGTCTCGGGGATGTTTCAAAAACTAAAGCAACAAGTCGGAACATATAAAAAGCAGTCATAAATGCCCCAACAGCTCCAAGAAGCCAGAGGAGGAAAGAACCTTGCGAATATGCGCCCCACAAAATTTCATCCTTGCTGAAAAATCCAGAAAGAGGCGGAATTCCAGCAATAGCAAGGGACGCTATAAAGAAAGTTTTGTAAGTGATCGGGAGATGTTCTTTTAAACCGCCCATCTTTTGAATATCTTCCTCATTGTTAAGAGCATGCATCACAGCCCCAGCCCCAAGGAAAAGAAGCGCTTTAAAAAATGCATGCGTCGTCAAGTGAAATATCCCAGCCGAAAAAGCCCCAACTCCCATAGCAAGAAACATGTAACCGAGCTGACTTATGGTTGAGTAAGCGAGAACTTTCTTTATCCCATTCTGAACGAGCCCCATGGAAGCAGCGTAAACGGCGGTTAAAGCTCCAACTATTGCCACTATCAACATCGTCGTTGGAGCAAGCGCATAAAGAACAGACGACCTTGCGATCATATAAACGCCAGCTGTTACCATCGTCGCAGCATGTATCAATGCACTAACTGGCGTCGGTCCAGCCATAGCATCGGGCAACCAAACATATAGAGGAATTTGCGCTGATTTCCCAGTAGCTCCGACAAATAACAGCAAAGTGATCCAGAAAATGGTCGTATCCCCAACGCTAAGCTTATTGGCAATTGAAAAAACAGTGTTAAAGTTCAAACTCCCAAAATACTTATACATCAAAAACAAACCGATCAAAAATCCAAAATCACCAACCCTGTTAACTATAAACGCTTTTCTACCAGCATCGCTTGTTGTCATTTTTTCAAATGGTTTATCATACCAAAACCCGATCAAAAGATAAGAACATAAACCAACTCCCTCCCATCCGAGGAACATAAGAAGGTAATTATCTGCAAGCACAAGCGTCAACATCATAAATATAAACAAGTTCAAATATGCGAAAAACCTCGCAAATCCTCTATCACCGTGCATATAACCGATTGAATAAACATGGATCAAAAAGCCAACACCTGTTACAACAAGTACCATCAAAATTGAAAGCGGATCAACAAGATATGAAAAAGAAACCTCAAACGAACCAACTTTAATCCATGGGAAATACTCAACGATAAATTTCCTCTCGTAAGATGGAAAACCCAAAAGCTCAAGATAAATTAAGAATGCCACAACAAATGAAGACCCAACTGTTAAGCTTCCAATCCAACCGATGATTTTCTCATTCCTTATTCTCCACCCAAATAAACCGTTGATTAAGAACCCAATTAATGGGAAAACGAGCGCCAGACCGATATACTTATGCATTTTCAGGTGCCTCTTTTTTTACCATTTCAATAAATTAATTTCGTCAATGTTTACAGTCAACCTATTTCTGAAAATCGCTATAACGATAGCAAGCCCAACAGAAACCTCAGCTGCAGCTACAACCATAACGAAAAAGACGAGCATCTGACCGATTTCATTCCCGATGTAACTTGAGAAACCGACAAGTGCTAAATTCACTGAATTGAGCATAAGCTCAATGCACATGAAAATCACAATCGCATTCCTCCTTATCAGAACACCAAGCACCCCAATGGTGAAAAGGATCAAACTTAAAATTAGATACCAAGAAAGTGGGACCATTTAAACTCTCTTTTTTTGTTTTTGTAGACCGTTCCTTTCCATTTCATTCAAACCTTCTTTTAGCGAGGACGATTGCACCAACAATCGCAACAATTAAAATCAAGGAGGTTATCTCAAACGGAAGGATATAACTTGTGAACAATTTCTCTCCAATGAACTCAATCTTGCCTATCTCAACTGAATTCTCCGCTGGCTTCAAGAATCTACCTTCGGTTGATTTGAACAATCCATATGCTATCTCAGCAAACACAACCAAAACAAGCAAAAAAGCAAACAATCTTCTAAGGTCAAGGCGATCCGCTAATCTTTTCTCATCTTCCAAATTCAAAAGCATTATAACAAACACAAACAAAACCATTATCGCGCCAGCATAAACCAAAACTTGAATTATAGCCAGAAACTGGGCGTTGAGCGTAAGGTAAAGTATAGATAATGATAGGAAATTTACGATTAGGAAAATTGCGCTTCTGACTGGGTTAGCCCTTGTTATCATAAGAATTGCCGATGCAATTGAGACAAATGCGAGCGCTAAAAAAACAAGTGCTTGTGATGTCATCTGGCTTAAACTTTATTTTTGAACACTCAAACATCGTTGATAAATATAAAAATTTAAACCTAAATAATCAAAGGTTTTTTAAAATAAAAAAGCCCCGGACATTTCACCCGGGGCTTCTCTTTGGGGGGAGGTGCTTACAGCGTCACTGCAACTCCGACTTTATCTGTTTGTAGATTTCATCAACAACTTTTTCAAGAACCTCCTTTGAATCATAATAACCCGATTGAATTCTCCTTTTTATCTCTTCAATTTTTTCCATACGCTTCATCCTGTAAATCTCAATTGCTTCGCTTGAAATTTCAACCCTGTCTTTTTTTTCACTTGTTTTACTGGGCTTTTTACCCGAGCTTTCCTCAGGGAACAAAATCTTACCGTTTATCTCGTTGATTTTCATTTTTCACCTCAAATATCTTAGTAATTTTTTCCTTTCAATGAGCTCCATCAGCTCCTCTGAAATCTGCTTCATTTTCTCCTTTATATTATCGGCATTTTCCCTGTCAATCTTTAATATCTGCTCACTCAGCTCAGCGATTTCCCCTTTTACCTGGTCAAAGTTCAAAATTCTTCCCTTTGAATTTTCAAACTCTTTTAAAAGTTCACCAACCTCATTGATCTTTTCCTCCCTGCGAAAAAGAAGTTCAGGCAAACCCTCAAACTCCTCATCAAGGATAAGCTCCCGAATCAAAAGCGTCATTTTTAAAATCTCCCTCAAACCCTCAAAAATTGCCTGAATCAATTCCTTATTTGATTCAAACTCTGGCATTGATTATCAAACCAAGTAGTTCACTTATCCTTTTTGAAATCGCAAGCAATTCCTCCGGGGGTATCTGACGAATTATCTCATTACTTTGCGCATCAATTATCTTTAAAACGGTTTTCCTCGTCTCTTTATCAATTTCAAACGCAATTTTCGTGTTGAAAATTTGGATGAAATTGTTCAACTCGCTTACGATCTGTTCAATCTCATCGGTTGACAAACCTCTCTCGCTTTGAGAAACCATCTGCACATCTGTACTACTATGGGAGCTAACATCGTATTGATCAATTTGAATGGGTTTAGTTGCGCTTATGTTTTTGACATCACCTATCATTGCAAGATTGATGTCATTTGTTGAATTAGTGCTTGTTGTCTTGTGAAAGCAAAATAAAGCGATTGAAGCTGTGCAAATTGTCTTCTTAGATTTTCAGCTCGCTCATCAATCAACTCGTTCAATGACTTTATCCTTTCTTCAAGCCGTTTTATCTGCTCTTTACCAAAATCAATCCTTTTATCAATAACACCACCAACTTGAACAAATGGATTGACGAAGTCCTTCAACCTAACTGCAATTCCATCGCTTGAATTAAAAAGCGATTCTATCTTTGATACATCATCAGCGATTGTCTTTTCAAGTTTTGACACATCAAAGATAACAAGCGTCCCGTTTGGGTTAATTTTAATTCCAACATCACTTAAAAAAGATGGATTAGCTGATGAAACGCCTGAGCTTATTCTTAAACGCAACTCCATTTTCAGCTTCATAAGCATTTGATCACCGCTGAAAGTAGCCCTATTTCCTTCCGTAGTTGTCTTTGTTTCGTCGTTTATAAATTTTATCAAATCGTTATACGCTTTTATAAAACTTTCAACTGTTCCTTTGACCTGTGAAATATCGGTTTGAATTGTCACAGAAACAGGCGTATCGCCGGGGCTTTGCGCCTTTCTCAGTTCAATAGTTACACCCGGGATGACATCGCTTATTTTGTTTGAACTTCTCGTTATATTGATGCCATCTACGATAATTTTAGCGTCAAGCAAATTCGCATCTGTGTAAAGATATCCGCCGTTCGTTTCAGTTGAAGAAAGACGATTTGAAAGAGTGTTTGAATCAAGACCGATGCTTGCAAGTAAATTCCCGTAGACATCCGACATAGAAATTGCATATTGACTACCTGTGTTTTTGCTTTTTATGACAAGTCGTGCCGTTGATGAAGTTGGATTAACAACGGTTGCGTTTACATCTCCAACTGTTGAGTTTATAGCGCTTGCGATCTTATTTAAAATCGCATTGTTCGTGTCCCCAGCCGAAATTGATACATTTACATCGGTTGAAACACCATTGATAATTAATCTTATCGTCTTGATACCTTCTCCAGTGGCGCTTAAAATTTCATTCCCGCTGATAGAAAAGCTTGAAGAAAGTATAGTATCTTCTTTCGCAAGTTGTTGGACGAAAATCGTGTGATTTGATACAATGGCGCTTGACTGGGCTGTAGCGTTTAAAACATCCGAATTAGAAACGACCGGGGATTTGACCTGAAACTTTGAATTAACGCCAACTGCCGACAAATCCTTCGCAACTTGATAAAGTGCGCTTAACTTTAATTTCAAATCCAAAAGCGTTGAGTTCTTCGTTTGAATTGAACTTTTTTGTGCCTCAACCGGCTTAACAAGTTTGCTTGTCTCCGATTGCTTGAACAATTGGATTAAATTATCAATCGGGTTGATATTGTTATTTGTGTTAAAGAAAAATGACATCTCCTGCACCTCACTTTAAATTGAAAGCTTTTGCCCAGGTCTCCCTTAACTCCTTCAAAATTTCAAGCGCATTTTCAAAATTTCCCTTCCTTATCTCATACTGGCAGTATTGATATAGTTTAAAAAGCGGAATTGAAATCTCTTTATAATCAAAGTCAAGCGATGCTATAAGTTCAGTTATGGCTTTGTTTGCTTTTTCCGCATCTTTCTTCCTACAGCTTACGATTGCAACATCATAAATTTTGAGTATGAGCTCAACTGGTGAGAGGTTGAGGATTTCGGTTTCTATGTAATTATTTTTGTTGTTCATTTCGCTATTGGATTTTTTTAAACACAATGGGGGTTGCCTAAATCGGCAACCCCCTTAACCTGCTCATCTATCTCTTGGCGTCATCATAAATTATCTGAACAAAGCAAGCACACCTTGCGGTGAAGCATTGGCTTGTGCAAGCTGAGCTGTTGCCGTCTGCTGTAGTATCATAAGTTTGGCGACTTCAACCTGTTCTTTAGCGATATCAGCATCAAAGATTCTGCTCGCTGCTGCTTCCGTGTTTGTCATGCCAACGATGAGGTTCGCTTCCTTGACATCAAGGCGATTGATAAGAGAACCAACATACTGAAGTTGTTCAGTGACTGTCTTTATTGCGGTGTCAACGGTCGTGATGAAGCTTGAAACAAGATCAGATGTCGTTACAGCACTACCCTTGACAAGAGAGCTATCAACGGTTATATCAAATTTAACCGTAAGGGTATCGCCGGCGTCGCTTCCAACTTGGAAGTCCCTTCCTGTTGCCCAATCGCCACCGCCAGCTCCACGGAGCAACTGCATACCGTTGAATTTCGTCTGCTTCACGATGTCATCAATTTCAGACATATAATCATTGATTTGCGTTGCGATTGCTTGCAATTCGTCATCGCTCAACCCACCGTTTACAGCTCTTGTCACCTGCTCTTTAATTGAAACGAGAAGGTCATTGATCTTCTGCAGACCTCCCTCTGCGATTGAAAGGACATTCTTCGCGTCTCCGACATTGTTTATCGCTTGGGCAAGACCCCTTGACCTTGCTTGCAACTTCTTCGCAATCGTGTAACCAGATGGGTCGTCGGAGACGGAATTGACTCGCTTGCCTGTGGCAAGCCTGAGCTGATGAACGCCAAGTTCACGATTGATGTCGTTCAAGGCATTGTAGGCGTTCATCGCTGCGATGTTGGTGTTGATGCGTGTGCCTTGTGAGAATGCCATGGCTATTTACCTCCTTGTTTTTTGTTTGACATTTTCCCGGGGCTTCCTTGCCCCGGTTGAGTTTTCAATTCTAATTATCGGATAAACCCCCAACTTACTTTAATAGCGAAATTAAAGATCACAGGAAAAATGCCGATAATTTAGGAAAAACACCGAAAGAAAATCCAATTTTTATCCCTTTAAAAAGTAAAACCGAATTCGCAAATGCAACGAATTTCACTTTGCATGATAGTTAAAAACGAAGAAAAATTTCTCCCGGGTTGTCTTGAAAGTGTGAAAGATGCGGTTGATGAAATAATAATAGTTGACACTGGCTCAACAGATAAAACTATTGAAATTGCTCGCTCTTTTAACGCAAAAATTTTTCAAATTGAATGGAAAAATGATTTCTCACTCGCAAGAAACGAGTCAATAAAATATGCAACCGGTGACTGGATACTGATACTTGACGCCGATGAGCGACTTGAACCTGAGGGAGTGAAAAAGATTAAAAAATATCTCAACTCAAATTACGATGGATATTATGTCAAAGTGATAAGCTTGGGCAAAAACGGACATCCAGAGGCGATAAATGAATATCCGAGATTGTTCAGAAAAAAAGCAAATTATAGATTTGAAGGGCGAATCCACGAGCAAATAAGCAATTCAATACTTAAAAACGGGGGAAAACTTGGAAAAGCTGATATTACGATAATACACCTCGGCTATGCTCAAGACGATGAAACGATGTCAAAAAAATACGAACGAAACTTATCAATCTTATTTGAACAATTGAACGAAAACCCAAATGATGCATACACCCTTTATCACATCGGCATAATCAAAATTTTAAAAGGAGAAACAGACGACGGCATTTCTTCCTTGAGAAAGTCAATCTCAATCCCAAGGGAGAAATCAAATCTTAATGACTCACTCCGTGCGGTTATATACAACATACTTGGAAAGTATGAACTTCAAAACGGGGATGAGATATCAGCTCTTAACTTACTTGTAAAGTCAATAAAACTTGCACCAGTTCAAGTTAGCGCATACTATTGGGCTGGAGTTGCTCAAATGAAAAAGTTTAATTTCGCTTTCGCTAAAAATTTCCTTGAAAGCGCATTGAAAAACCAACAAGCGATTTTAAAAGGTAAATCCCCAGATGTTGCTTTTGAAAATTTCATAAACTCAAATGAAATCACATATAAACTTGCGATTTGCTATTTTAAACTTGGCAACTTCCATAAGATGAACCAAATGATTGGGCTCATCTCAAACGATGAAAACTCACTCAATTCATTCCTGAACTTCTTGGCAAACGAATATACAGCGGGAAATAAAAACGCAATTCAAATTTTAAGGCAAATTTCAAAGATAAAGCCATGTTTTGAGGTCTATAAGATACTCTCGGGGATAGCACAAGTTGAAGGCGACCTTGAAAACGCTGTTGTATGTTTAAAGCACGCTTTAAATTTAAGAGACGACGATGAGATTAGATACAACCTCGGTTTATGTCTTGTCGGGTTGAGGAAATTTAACGAAGGAATTTTTTACTTAAGCGAATTTATGAACCGTGAGCGTTCTGAATTCTTTGAAGACGCCATTAAAGTTCTTGCGATTTCTTATCTTGCGATCGGTAATTACACCGATGCATTGCGCTGTTATGAAATTTTATCAAATCTACATCCAACTGACGAAGGGATAAAAAAGCGAATTTTATCAATTTCATTTAGATTGACCCCACAGGGTAAATAAGGTTGTTTAAATTGCAAAATCCCTCCTCATTTTTTAAATTTTAACTGCATAATTTGAGCACTTGAAAACTCATCAAACAAGGCAAATGCGTAAAATTTTGCTCTTTATTTTCATCCCTGCTTTAATACTTGCCCAAAAACCACAGGACAACAGAACTACAAATGTTGGAAGAATTGGGTTAACGGTAAATTCATACGGACAAATCGGCAATGGATTTAATCCGTCATTTTGGCCATCTCAGCCATCGTGCGAATTCCCAATAAAGCCGGTTAGAACGAGGATTGAACATCTTTTCAACGGCGGTTTATGGGTTGGAGGTTATGGGAAGAACGGGTTATCCGTTACAACAGCAACACACGATAGATATTTTTCAAGCGAATTCACACAGCCACCTGATCAAGGACTTTATGAACGCTCAACGCTTCTTGAATCAAGATATTACAGCCCAAATGCGATAAGTCACCAGGATTTTTACTGCGATTTTACAGACACAAATATAATTAATCCTTTGACCGGAGCACCAATCTCCGGGCATTATCCACTTGGTGTATCTGTTCATATGGAAACCTATGCCTGGCAATATGCAATCGCGGACAACTTCGTCATATTGAATTTCACAATAAAAAATGTCGTTGATGTCCCGATTGAAAGTTTATATGTCGGGCTTGTGACGGACCTTGTTGTAAGGAACACAAATTACAGATTTCCAGCAGAGGGCTCGGTTTTTTACTCTGGAACTGGACTTGGATATATTGACAGTTTGAGGTTGCATTATGCCTTTGACGCTGAAAACAGACCTCAAGATGGTCCAACTGATAGCTATATCGGGATAAAATTACTTGGAACTGAACCGATACTCGGCGGACATCTTGACAGTTTAAACAACTATACGGTTTATCAGGTCTGGCAATTTAGAGCAAGTTCTGGCGACCCGGATTTAATCTCTCCAAGCAACGATCAATTAAGGTATGATAAAATGCGAATTCCCTTCCCGAAGATAAAGCTTGAATCTTTAAAGCAACCCGGGAATAGATACACCTTACTTTCTGTTGGACCGTTTCCGACGCTTTATCCTGGTGATTCTGTCAAGGTTGCTTTTGCTGTGATAACTGCAAAAAAATATGGTGACGACCCGCAAAAAGACGATACACCATTGAGCAAAAAGCTTCTCGTTGAAAGCGCAATTTGGGCGCAGAAAACATACAACGGCGAGGACAGAAACGGCAACGGAGTACTTGACCCGGGCGAAGACCTTGACGGAGATGGAAAAATAACGAGATTTATTTTCCCAACGATTTTACCTCCACCAAAGGTTAAAGTTATACCTGGCGATAGAAAAGTTGACATTTACTGGGATAGATCAGTTGAGGATGTCGTTGACCCGGTTTTAAACAAAAAGGACTTTGAAGGTTACAGGATTTATGGCACGAAGACGGGCTTTGACATAGGATTTAGCACTGGTGAAGATGCATTTATATTGCTTGCTGAATTTGATAAAATGGGAAATGACATCGGACTTAACACGGGATTTAGCAAAATTAAACTTCCAGCGCCGGTTCAATTTCCCGATGATACCGTGAAGTATTATTACAAATTTACGGTTGAAAATCTTTTGAACGGCTGGCAGTATATCTTCGGCGTTGAAGCTTTTGATGAAGGCGACCCCATAAACGATATCCCGAGCCAATCAAGCGTAAGGGTCTTAAAGCGTGTCATCCCTGGAACGCCTGCGACATCGGATAAATCAAAAGAAGTCGGCGTCTATCCAAACCCATATTATGCAAAAGCAATTTGGGACGGAAAAGGTGGAGAAAGGGAAAGGAAAATCTACTTTTATAATCTGCCAAGGAAATGCGAGATAACAATTTATACGCTCGCTGGTGATATAGTTGATAGATTCATTCACGATGCGGACACTTACAACGGCTCGGATATTCAATGGTTTCAGATATATTCCGATGGGACACAAAAATTTTCGGGTGGAGAGCACGCATGGGATTTAATTTCAAGGTATGACCAAGCAATTGCAACAGGGCTTTATCTTTTCACGGTAAAAGACCTTGAAACAGGAGAGATAAAACGAGGTAAGTTTGTAATTATAAAGTGAGGGGAAAATGCCAGCAAGAAAAACGAAAACATCAGAGGAAATTTTAAAGAAACTCCCCGAATTGATACAGACGGATGACGCATTCAGACAGAGATTGTTTGGGATACTTCTTGAACATTTGCCTTCAAGAAGGGAATTCAATGAGATACTTGAAAAGATAGACGACACAATTGAAGAAATACGTGAGTTAAATCGGAGACAGGACGAGCATACAAAGGCAATCCGTGAGTTAAGTCAGCGCCAAGAAGAACACTCAAAAATTCTTGAAAGACATTCCCAGGTTCTTGAAGAGCATACAAAGGCAATCCGTGAGTTAAGTCAGCGCCAGGAAGAGCATTCAAAAGCGATACAAGAACTAAGCCAGCGTTTGGAGGAACATTCAAAAATCCTTGAAAGACACTCTCAAGTTCTTGAAGAGCACACAAAGGCAATCCGTGAGTTAAGCCAGCGTCAAGAAGAACACTCAAAAATTCTTGAGAGACATTCCCAGGTTCTTGAAGAGCATACAAAGGCAATCCGAGAGTTAAGTCAGCGCCAAGAAGAACACTCAAAAATTCTTGAGAGACATTCCCAGGTTCTTGAAGAGCATACAAAAGCAATCCGTGAGTTAAGCCAGCGCCAAGAAGAACACTCAAAAGCGATACAAGAACTAAGTCAGCGTTTGGAAGAACATTCAAAAATCCTTGAAAGACATTCCAAAGTTCTTGAGGAGCACACAAAACGTCTGGAGGAACACTCACGTGCAATTGAATCGCTTGTCAAGGAAGTTCACGAATTGAAAATTACGGTTGGCGGATTGGTGAAGGAATTCGGGGATATGAAAATTGAATTCTATAAACTTGCCGATGAAGTGATGAAGCTAAAGGTAACAGTTGGAAACATCGGTGCTCGTTGGGGAATTATGACGGAGGATATGTTTAGAAAGGCATACACAGAGATTATGAAAGTTCTATTCGGACCTGGATACAAAGTTGAAAAAAGAAAGATAAAGTATGACGGGAAGGAATCCGACCTGGACATTGTGATTTTTGACGAAAAGGAAATCATAGTTGAAATTTCTTCATCGCTAAATAAGAAAAAAGCGGAAAGGATAATTGAGAAGGTCAAAGCGTTCAGAGAGCAAGCTGGTAAAATGGTAACCGCTTATGTTATCTCAGCGAGCGCATCAGCCGAGGCGGTTTTACTTCTTTCAAACGAAAACATAAATGTGATAACACCGGAATTTGAAGAGGAAATTTAAAACAAAAAGGGATAAAATCATGCGAAAAGCAATTTTAACGCTATTGCTTCTCGTTTCAGCTTTATCAATCGCTCAAAATCCGTTTCCTTTGAAATCAATTAAAGACATTCAATGGGTTCATCCCGACTCCTTGAGAAAAGCTGATAGTTTGCAAGCGGTTGGAGTAGCTTTTAATTCCGCTACTTTCCCACATTGGATTGAGGATTCAAGATATTGGCATGTTCCACCGATTTCATCAACGCAATACGGGGACACATTTACAGTTGTCGGTATCGTTATGAATAAACCGCAGATTTATTTGCTTGGAAACAGATATGCTGTTTTCATTCAAGACACTGCTGGAGGACCCTGGAGCGGGATAATTGTCTTGGCAAATGACACAACCTCATCAAACACACAGGCAACCGGGATTCAGGTTCTTGACACAGGTATGGTCGTAAAAATTGTAGGAAGGGTTGAGGAATTTCCAGCGAATTCAAGCACTGGTTACACGGAGCTTTTCACAGTTATTCCCGACCCTCAAACAGGTCAAATAATACCGATTGAGATTCTTGATTGGAAACTGCAAAGACCTGAACCAGTTGAGGTGAGAATTTCTGATTTCGTAACAGGAAATGCATCCGTTGGTGGTCACAAGATTAACTTTTCAAATGGTGAAAAATGGGAGGATGTTTATGTTGTTATAAAGAATGTAAGCGTTGTCAACAGAAGTGGGACGGTTGGCGGAAGGTGGACTTGGTGGGTTGGGGATGATTCAGGGAATGTGATCCAGGTTTACGATGGTTCAAGGTATTTCAGGGGTGGCTCAGGGGCTTTTGATCCGAACTGGACACCGCCACCAATTGGGACAAAGCTTGAATACATCCGTGGTGTTATAGTAGGTGTTACAAGTGGTTATGCTATCACACCTTTATATCCCGGAGATGTGAAAATTTTATCTTTTGCTCCAGAAATAAACCATGCGTTCACAACGCCACAAAAGCGTGAACCAGCTAAACCGACAAGCACCGACACCGTTAAAGTAAGAGCGATCGTCAAAAAGACAGACCCCGACCCAAATGTTACTGTTGACACAGTGAAAATTTTGTACAGCGTAAATTACGGACCATTTAACGAAATAAAAATGTCAAAGATAAGCGGGGATACTCTCTGGGAAGGGACAATTCCACCACAACCAAACGGTTCTTTGGTGAGATATTTCTTTAAAGCTGTTGATTCAAAAAATCAAAGTTCGCAATTGCCCGGTGATACATCAAACGCTTACTTTTACTTCGTCAAAGATGGCGAGTTAAGAATAAGGGACTTGCAATATACAATTTTGAGCAATGGAAATACTGGTTTCTGGGATTTAAAAGTCACAGTTCGTGGAATTGTCACTGCAGATACAACTGATTTTCCAAATGAATCATCTATGCTTTTAAACCCTGGGACAAAAGACCAGTTGAGAGTTTACATACAAGATGACACGAGCGCATGGAGTGGAATTCGTCTATACGGGTCAAAATCCTATGTTGCGAAACGAGGTGATAGCGTTGAGGTTACGGGGATAGTTCGCGAAAGAAATAATGTGACTGAAATCGTCGTTGATAGCTTGAGAATAATTGCAAGGAATAGACCGATTTATCAACCTGTCGTTTTAAAAACTGGCGATGTTGGAAATAAACCAAACGGATACGAAAGCGCTGAAAAATGGGAAAGTATGTTGATTGAATTCAGAGATGTAAAAATCACAGATATTGACCCAGATAGAAACGGCGGTTCATTCCGCGAGTTTGTAGTTGATGATGGAACTGGACCTTGCAGGGTAAATGACGATGGCGCCTATACATATAGCGTTTATCCAGCGGATACAGCACTTGGATTTAGATTATTGCAAGTTGGAAACAGGATAAGCCATTTGAGAGGTATATTTTACTTTTCGTTTAGCAACTATAAACTTGAGCCAAGACAGGACGATGATTTTGGGACAATAACCAAAGTCGTAATCTCTTACAACCCGAGCGTTCCTGAAAAATTTGAACTTATGCAAAATTACCCGAACCCGTTCAATCCATCAACTTACATTGAGTACAAATTGCCCGAAAGGACGCATGTAAGTTTGAAGGTCTTTGATGTCCTTGGAAGAGAAGTTGCCACTCTTGTTGACGCTGTCCAAGAAGCTGGCTCATACAGAGTTAGATTTGAAAGCAATGAACTTTCAAGCGGTGTTTATTTCTATGCCTTAAGAGCGGGTAAGTTTGTTGATGTTAAAAAGATGATGCTTTTGAAGTAATTATGGCGATAAAAAGCGCTGAAGAATTACTTACGCTTGTCGTTGAGAGGTTGAAGCCGATAAAGCCGAAAAAGGTGATTTTGTTCGGTTCGTATGCGAAGGGGGAAGCGGATGAATTCAGCGATTTGGATATAATAGTCGTCGCTGAAACGAACTTAAAGTTCATTGATAGAATTGGGAAAGCAATTGAATTGATTGATTTACCGATGGCTGTTGATTGTCTTGTTTACACACCTGATGAATTTGAAAAGATGATAAAAGATGAAAACCCGTTCATTCAAAAAGCACTTGAGGAGGGCATTATAATTGAACTTGAAAATTGAAAACGCCAGAAACTGGTTCATTCAAGCGCTTTACGACTTTGGTGCTTCAAGGTCAAATTTTGAAGACGGTTATTACGCTCAAGCTTGCTTCTGGGCTCAACAAGCGGGAGAAAAATCGGTTAAGGCAATTCTATTTGCGCAAGGTGAAAGAATAGTCATTGGACATTCAATCAGAGAATTGCTTTCAAAAGTGAAAGATATTCAGATCAGCGAAGAAATTATCAATGCTGGGACTGAACTTGACAAATTTTATATTCCACCGAGGTATCCAAACGCTTTGCCAGGCGGATATCCTTCTGAATTTTACGATGAGAGTTCAGCGCGATTTGCAATCGCCAATGCCTTGAAAATTTTAAAATTCATTCGTGGGTATCTCAAGGAAAAATTTTCAATTGATGTATCAGAACACTGGAATAAAAATGTTGGTGAAGAAGATGAGACAAAATAACCGAAGATTAAACAGGAATCAACACTGGTTTATTTTACTGATTTTGTTTCCCTTGATTTTGACAAGTTGCAAGCAGAGACCAAACGAGCCATTGCCGAATGCAAGACCCGAAACTTACATCTCAATTTTCCCTGACTCAGCACTTAACCAATCAACCAGTAACTTACATCTTCACTGGTGGGGGGTTGACCCCGATGGTTGGGTAAAGGGGTTCGTGTTCAGCTTTGACAAGAAAAATTGGTTCTGGACTTACAAAAACGACAGCGTTTTCAAACTCACAATTCTCGGACAGGACACAAGCTATGATTTCTGGATTTTCGCTGTTGATAACACCTTGCGAATGAACCTTGAAGAGGGACAAAAGATTGATTTCGTTGATAAAAACAATAATGGATATTGGGATACAGGCGAGCGATTCAATCTTTCTCCTGATGATTGTTATGACGAAACGCCAGCAACGCTCAAATTTCCGATAAAGAACACCCCACCGACGGTTGAATTTGCAATGACTGGTGAATTCACCGGGACACGACTTGATGTCCCTGATACTACCTTTCCAATTGTATCATTTCAATGGATTGCATCCGATATTGACGGCGATAACACTATCTCAGATTTTTGGGTCGCTTTAAATGATACGACAAACTGGGTAATTGTTCCGAGTCAATTTAGATTCTTAACAATCGTCGCAGATGCAATTAACGACACAGTTGTTGACGCCTCCGTTTATCCGAGTTCAACTCAAACATTGGGAAGGACCCCGGTCCAGGGGAAATTAAAAATGCGACTTGACGGAAACAATGTCTTTTATCTCAAAGCGCGCGATATAGCCGGTTCATTCAGCCAAACCATAAGAATGCCAGCCGTGGGAAAAACTTGGTTCGTAAAAAAACCAAAATCAAATTTATTGATCGTCGCTGATTACGGAATTGCTGATAACTCAATATCCTTTTATAAATCCGTCTTTGATTCGCTCGGGATAAAACCTGATGTTTGGGATTTAAGGGTTGGAGCAAGATATCCAAGACGTGGAATTCTCGTCCCGCCATTCCCAAGGGTTGATTTCACCGAAACACTTATGAGATTTTATAACTTTATCCTCTGGGTTGCAAGTGATGAGACAAACTTTGACATCGCAGCTATATCTCTACCTCGTTTTAAGACGAAGGGCGGAAAGGTCCTTTTCTCGTTCATACTTCCGCAAATCACTTCGCCAGGATTTGATGTCGGAAAAGCTTTAAGCGACCTCTCAGGCGTAGTTGATAGCGTAAGTTCCGCTCCTTTAACTGAATTTGTTCCATCGGGGACGAAGATTTTAAATTATAACCCACAAGATACGACGAAACGCTCAAACTATCCGTTGCTTGTTCGTGATAGCCCATCGGATAATCCAATTGACGGCGGGAAAATCGTCGCCTATTTGAGAGCGCTTTATCCCTCGGTTAACGCAAAACCAATTTATTGGGTTGAGCCCAGAACGCAATGGAACAACTTAACATTTACAATTGGAGCGGAATCAAACGAAGGTAATTTCGTTCTCGTTGGTTTCCCGATTTACAGATTTAACGGGGCAAAAAATGCCTCTGTTTTCATTGAGAATGTCTTTAGAAATTTCGGCGCGCTTTCTATAACTAATTTAAAGAGGTGGTGATAAAATGAAGTGGCTTAAAATTTTCCTGATTCTAATTTTCGTTCAATCCCAACTTCTAACACAACAGGACAAGGGCAAGATAATCGGGAGAATTGTTGATGCGAAGACAGGTGAAGGTTTACCAGCTGTAAATGTCCTCGTCAAAGGAACATATTATGGAGCAGCAAGCGACTTTGATGGAAAATTTGAAATTAAAAATGTAAATCCCGGAACTTACACAATTGAAATCTCAATAATTGGCTATAAAAAAGTCACAATAACTGGCGTAAAAGTCAAACCTGGCGAAGTAACCGACTTAAAAACGATAAAAATGGAAGAGACCGTCTTAACACTTGAACAGGAGGTAGTTGTAATTGGCGAGAGACCTCTTTTCAACATAGAGGAAACACAATCAAGAAGGACATTGACAGCTGAAGATATTCAAATCGCGCCAGTTCAAAATGTCAAAGATATAGTTACCCTTCAAGTTGGCGTTGTGTATAGTGACGAAGGTGTACACATACGAGGCGGAAGAAGTTATGAAAGTTCCTATCTTGTTGACGGTGTATCGGTTCAGGACCCGCTCGCTGGAACTGGTTTCGGACTTCAACTCAGTCCTGATGTAATTGAAGAAATTGAAGTTATAACAGGCGGATTTAACGCAGAATATGGACAGGCGACATCAGGCGTAATTAGAGTGAAGACCAAAGAAGGTAGTGAAAAATTCCAAGGTAAGTTTTCATATAAATTTGACCATTTCGGTTTAAATAACAACTCACCTACAAACTTCAACACAGATATATTTGAGTTCAACTTAAGTGGTCCGATCCAAATCAGAGAAATTCTACCTTTTATGGGAAGTTTGACATTTCTTTTGAATGGAAACATTGGATATTCCGACGGCTATACTTACGGAAGAACTGGAAAAAGACCGGGAAAGCTTTACTCTTCATTACTTGCTGAAATGCTCGGCAAGGATTACACTCCAAGGTTAACTCCGCGCGCCGAAAACACTTACATGGGGATGTTTAAATTAACATGGAAACCATCAACGACTTTCAAATTAAATTATACATTCAGTTTATCCGCAAGCGTCAATCAAAATTCAAGGTCACTTCAAATCACGCTTGAATATGTTGAGCCAGGTCCTGGCTATCAATATGAATTTCAAAACATACTGCAAAACGCAAATGTTTATTCACATGTAAATTTAAATCATCAAATCGGTATAACCCACACTTTGAGCGAGAAGACATTTTACGAGTTAAACTTCAGCCGATACTTTACAAGGTTGAGAAGTGACGCAAACGGACTTGACTGGCGAAAGTATAAAGAGCCACGCGATGTCCCCCAACTCCCGCCCTATTATTACAACACGGAAAGCGACACAATAAGATTAATCCCGGGCGATGGCTTCTACGATACAGGAAACCCATTCACCTGGCACGACCATTCAGCGGTTGAATACACAATCAAAGGCGACTTAACGCACTTCTTCAGTGAAAAGAACAAGTTCAAGACCGGCTTTGAAATGACTTTCCAAAGGTTGAGATTCGTTGACATTTACCAGCCGTGGGTTCCGCCTATGGGATTTAACAACGATATGTATGAAGTAAGTCCCGCTTTCGGTGCTTTCTATGCTCAGGACAATATAACTTTCAGTGGTATGATTTTAAACTTCGGTTTGAGGTTTGATTATTGGTTTCCGGGGAAATTCGTTGATGACGCTGTAAGAAATCCGGAAGTTATAACGATTTCAGATGAAGCTCGCGAAAGATATTTCCGTGAGACATACAATTTCTTCGGTCAAAGGTGGAAAGGACGCCTAAGCCCACGCCTTGGAATTTCACATCCAATTTCGGACAATCAAACGCTTTTCTTCTCTTACGGACATTTCTCAAAAAGACCCAGACCTCAATTCGTCTATGCAAAACTTAACCCCGTCACTGCTAAATCAACATTTCAAAAATTTGGCAACCCAAATCTCAACCCTGAAACAACAGTTGCTTATGAACTCGGCTTGCGCAATCAATTAAGCGAAAACGATGTCTTGACGATAACCGCATATTACAAAGACATATTTGACTATGTCACAACAAGACAGGCAAGGATAACAGTTGCCGGACAACTCGGGCGAAATTATATCACTTATGTAAATCTTGACTATGCAAGAAGCAGAGGCATTGAAATTGAATATAAAAAGAGAATCGGTCGCTGGTTCAGAGCTACTTTAAGCGGTTCATACTCAATCACAACTGGAAAAAGCTCTTCTCCTGATGAGGGAGTCCTCGCGATAAGAGGTGAAATATACGAAAACATCAAAGAAACATATCTCGTCTGGGATAGACCGATTCAAGCTTCAGCAATTTTAAATTTCTTCGCAGAAAGAGGAAAGGGAATTTTCGGTTTAGGAAAAGGGAAACTTGACAACTTCAACATGTATTTGAGGGTTTTCTATCAATCTGGCAGAAGATATACACCATATTACGCAACGGGTGATACACTTCCAAACGGAAAGCCAGTTTATGTCCCCGACCTTAGAAATAGATACAGTAAAGTGGGGAAACCATGGTTTTGGGTTGATTTCTCATTTGAAAAATACATAAAATTCGGCGGGCTTGAATTCACTTTGCTACTTGAAATCACCAACCTTTTTGACAATAAAAACTCGCAAATCATAAACCCTGTAACTGGACGCGCATACGAGTATGGCGACCCGACGCCTGTTGACTGGAACGATCCGCTTTATCCAGAGCTTCAAGCGCCGGTTGACCCGTTTCCGTTCAACCCAGCGAGATATCTGCCACAAAGAAATATCAAACTTGGCGTGTCAATTAGATTTTGAAAATTAAATCATCAAGCAGTGATGCAAAAAACATTTAAAGCAATTGCGTTTTTAATTTTTCTGACCTCATTAACTTATGCACAGCTTTTCCCCGTCCTCGGTTCGCAAAGGGCTGGGATTTCAACAGCTCAATTTCTGAAAATTTCCGTCGGTGCAAGAGCCGTCGGAATGGCTGACGCCTATGTAGCAAACGCAACCGATGCATCCGCACTTTACTGGAACCCAGCGGGATTAGTTCAATTTAAAGAAAATCAAATCATTTTATCGCATACAGAATGGTTCGTTGATATAAAGCACGACTTTGTCGGTAGCGTTTACCATTTATCAAGAAATGACGCGATCGGTTTAAGTTTAACAGCTCTTTACACAGACGATATGGAGATAACAACAGAAACACAACCATACGGGACTGGGAGATATTTCAAATACATTGACCTCGCCCTTGGTATTAGCTACGCAAGAAGGATGACAAATCAATTCAGCTTCGGCATAACTCTCAAATATATTGAGGAAACGATTGATGTCTTAAAGATGCGCGGTCTTCTCTTTGACCTTGGCACATTTTACTGGATTGGGCTTGGAACATCAAGATTTGGCGTTTCAATTTCAAATTTCGGAGCTGATCTTGCACCAAAAGGTGAAGTCACACTACTTACTGGAGAAAAAATCTCAAACTTCCAATCATTCGCTCCTCCGACGATGTTCAGATTTAGCTTTGCGGTTGAACCGATAATGAACGAAACGCATAAACTGACTACAGCAATTCAACTGAATCATCCAAACGACAATGCCGAAAACTTCGGAATTGGGGTTGAATATGGATTTAAAGAGTCGTTTTTCATCCGCGGTGGTTACAAAATAAACGCGGACGAGCAGAACTTTACATTTGGAACCGGTGTTGCTGTTAAGACCGGTCCTATAAACATAAACATTGATTACGCTTACGCCAAATTCACACGACTTGGCGATACACATAGGTTTTCAATACTATTCAAACTCAATTGAAAATAAAATCCGATTGAATTGACGATGAAAAAATTTTTATGGCTGATACCAGCACTTGCCTTTCTTGGTTGTGGAAAAGAACTTGACTTATCACAATTCAGCGATGTCCCAAGAAATATATCTATCTCGGACACGGTTTATGTCAAAGAAGGCGACGACTGGAGAAGCGCGGGCGGTAGAAATTTTAACCAACCAGAGGATATTTACATCGGTCATGATGGCTTTGTTTACATCGCTGACACAGGCAACGATAGAATCGTGATGCTTGACCTCGCTGGGAACTACATTGGTGAAAAATTTATAACTCACCCCGTAGCAATCGCTCAAGATAGACGATTCAACTTGATAGTCGCTGGTGAACTCATCAAGGGCATATATAGATTTGGAGCAATTTACAAGATAAGATTATTTGAAGCTGGTCATAACATAAACATCGCAAGGGTTGATACAATCTACTGGGAAAAAGAAAAGCCACAGCGAAGATTCACCGGCGTTGCAGAACTAATTGACAATAGCTACTATGTCTGTCGCGTTGGACCTGATAACCAAAGTTTATTTGACCCCGACAATATGATCCTTCATTTCAGCAAAAATGACTCCCTTTATTCCACCGAATACATTGATTTGACGCCAAACCTTGAACCAACTGGAAGTGGAATCAGGTCAATAAATCAAATGAGCGCAATTGCGACTTTTTCGGACAGAAGGAGAGCAACTGATTTCATAGTTGCACAGACCGACCCTGGAGCAAGTTTTAAAGTAAAATGGTTCAGATTCAACCCCGGAAGTGAAGTCACCCCGCCAAACTGGGAGGCATACTTCAAACCGAATGCAACTGATATGACAACCCAAAATTTCTTCGTAAGCCCGGAAGATATAACGCTTGACACAAGGAATAATATCTATGTGATTGATGCAGGGCTTGACTCACTTATGAAATTTGATGTGAGAGGAAAGCTTTTGAAGGAATCATTTGGACCTGGAAAACTGAGTGATGATAAATTGACGAATCCAAAAGGCGTCGCCTGGTTTGATAGAATTCTTTACATCGCTGACACAGGGAACAACCGCATTGTTCGCTTCAAACTTTCAACAGACATTAGATAAAAATTAAAGTGCGATGGGTTGTTGATGGAAAGGTTGTATATTTACCAATGAAATTTACTTCGTTAGCTCAATGAAAAGTTCCTCAAAGGAGCCATCCTTTCTTTTCCTGAAATTCTCTATCTCACTTGAATCAAACTTAGCTATCAATTTCCCCTCTTTAATTATGCCTATTGTATCGCAAAGTTCCTCCGCGACTTCAAGTGAGTGAGTTGACATGAAGATTGATACACCTTCTTTAGTTTTTTGTTTAAGCGTTTCCTTAACGATGCGCGCACTTCTTGGGTCAAGACCTACCATCGGTTCATCTATCACGATAACCTTTGGGTCGTGAAGCAAGGCAGATGCAATTATAACTCGCTGTTTCATCCCCTGTGAATACTCCTCAATCCTTCTATCAATCCAGCGCCCAAGCTCAAAATGTTCAACAAGTAAATTAACCTTTTCCCTTATTTCCCCCTTTTCCATTTTAAAGAGACCACCGATGAAGAACAAAAATTCACGCCCAGTTAATTTATCATATATGAATGGTTGATCTGGAACATAAGCGAGCAAACCCTTCGCCTTTTCTGGCTCCTCCAATGCATCAATTCCACAGATGAAAATTTTTCCACTTGTGGGTCGTATCAGCCCAGCGATCATTTTTATAGTCGTTGTCTTTCCCGCACCGTTTGGTCCAAGAAAACCAAAAAATTCACCCGACTTTACCTCCAGCGTGAGATTATCAACCGCAACAAAGTCACCGAATTTTTTAGTCAAATTCTCAAGCCGAATCATAAGAAAAAATTTTGTTTAGAAATTTGGCGACACAACATTCTCTTGATAAAATTCGGTGATTATCCTCGCTGCTTCCTTCGGGTCATCCGTCAACTCAAAAATTTCCAAATCCTCCGGAGATATATTTCCTTCGGCGAGGACTTTATCCCTTAGCCAATCAATCAATCCTTGCCAGTATTCGCTTCCCATTAAAACCACAGGGAAACGGGTCGTCTTGCCCGTTTGAATAAGTGTGACCGCCTCAAAAAATTCATCAAGTGTTCCAAATCCACCTGGCAACACGACGAAACCCTGCGCATATTTCACAAACATAACTTTCCTCACGAAAAAATGCCTGAATTCAATCCCAACATCAACATAAGGGTTAAATTTCTGTTCAAGCGGAAGCTCTATGTTTATGCCAACGGATAAACCACCAGCTTCCTTCGCCCCAAGATTTGCAGCTTCCATTATCCCAGGTCCACCGCCCGTAATTATCCCAAAACCTGCCTTGACAAGCTCTTTTGCGACTTCCCTTGCCATCTCATAATACTTATGCCCGGGTTTAGTCCTTGCTGATCCAAAAATAGATACGCAAGGTCCAAGTTTTGTCATCTGATCAAATCCCTCAACAAATTCAGCCATTATGCGAAAAATACGCCAAATATCCTTTTGCCTGCTTTCAAGCCAAACTTTTTCATCCTTCAAAATTGGATTATTACCCATCTCAAAAAGAAAAACTTTATTTTAAAATCGCCTGTAAATGAAATTTTTCAAAATCTCCTTTCCAAACTCAGTCATGATTGACTCGGGATGAAATTGAACACCGAAAACGGGAAATTCTTTATGCCTTACACCCATAATGAGACCATCACTTGTCCAAGCTGTCACTTCAAGACAATTTGGCAATGTCTCCTTTTCAATTATAAGTGAATGATACCGCGTTGCTTTAAATGGATTTGGCAAATTGGTAAAAATTGAAGAATTGTTGTGATATATTTCTGACACTTTCCCATGCATTACGACAGGCGCCTTAATCACCTTTCCACCGAAGGCAACCCCAATCGCTTGATGCCCCAAACAAACGCCAAGTATGGGAACAGATACATAAAAATTTTTTATCACATCAATTGAAATCCCCGCTTCATAAGGAGTGCACGGTCCAGGTGAAATCACAATTGCATCCGGCTTCAAATCTTTGATCTCATCAATGGTTATTTTGTCGTTGCGAGCAACTTCCATTTCCACACCAAGCTCACCAAGATACTGAACAAGATTGTATGTAAACGAATCGTAATTATCAATTACAAGAATCATCTTTGGGTTTAGGATTTCTTTTCAATCTTGATAGAGCAATTCAACCGCTTTAAATGTCGCTTTAAGTTTATCAAGCGTTTCTTGATATTCATTCTCCGGGGAAGAATCATAAACAATACCTGCTCCAGCTTGAAAATATGCTCTGTTTCCTTTCATCACAATTGTCCTGATGGTAATGCAAGAGTCAAGATTTCCGGAGAAATCAACATATCCAACAGCCCCAGCATAGATTCCTCGTTTAGTCGGTTCAAGTTCTGCGATTATCTCCATTGCTCTTATCTTCGGAGCACCTGTAACAGTCCCAGCTGGAAAACAAGCATAAAGCGCTTCAATCGGAGTTACATCACTTCTTAATTTTCCGCTTATGTTACTTACGATATGCATAACATGGGAATACTTTTCAATAACCATAAATTGATCTACCTTTACAGTTCCGAAATAACTTATCTTTCCGATGTCATTTCTCCCAAGATCAACAAGCATTAAATGTTCGGCTTTCTCCTTTTCATCATTTAAAAGTTCCCTTTCAAGTTTTTCATCTTCTTCCGGGGTTTCTCCTCTCCTTCTTGTACCAGCAATTGGTCTCGTTTCAACGATTCCATTTTCAACCCGCACAAGAAGTTCCGGAGATGACCCTATGATACTTAAATCTTTCATCCTTAAAAAATACATATATGGAGATGGATTCACTACCCTAAGCATCCTGTAAATGTCAAATGGATCTCCTTCAATCCACCTTTCAGCCCTTTGGGACAAAACAGCTTGAAATATGTCACCATTGACTATGTATTCTTTTACCTTCTTAACTTTTTCAATGAACTCTTCTTTCGTCATGTTAAATTTAAAATCGTCGTCAATCTCAACCTTTGCGATGTCTGGGTTTATTCTCCTTTTGAGAAAAGATTTAACTTCTGTTATCTTGCCAAGCGCTTTGTAATACTCATCTTTTAAATTTGTTCCATCATCTTTATAAACATTGGATATGATGAAAATTTTCCTCTTCAAATTATCAAAGACGAGCAACGAATCAAAAAACATCAAAAATATATCGGGCGCATCTAAATCATCTCTATTTGAAGTTGGGATTTTTTCAATAAGGGAGATGCTTTCATAACCGAAATATCCAACAGCTCCACATGTAAATCTTGGGAGTTCGGGTGTATTCGCCGATTTAAAGATTGAAAATATCTGATTGAGCGCACCAAGAGGGTGCGATTCACCTTTTACTCTTTCATTTATAAACGAAAATCTCTCATCAATCACCTCAACTTTAAAATCAAAGCCCCTCGCCTCAAAAATCATAAACGGCTTAAAACCGATGAAAGAGTACCGGGCTATTCTCTCACCTCCCTCAACGCTTTCAAGCAAAAACGAATATTCACTTTTATCCCTTATCTTCATATAAACCGAAACCGGCGTCTCGGTATCAGCAAGTAGCGACTCATAAACTGGGATTATATTCCCTTTCTGAGCGAGCGATTCAAATGTTTCATACGATGTGTACATATCTCAAACTTTACTTTCTTTCAAGACAACCCCATCACCTTCAAATTTCAAAATTAAATCACGGACATTTTCAGGCAAAGGTTGTGGCTTAAATGTTTCGCGATTTAAGAGAACTATCACCGTTTCACCGGTTGCGACAGTTCTACCAGTAGTTTTCTCCTCAATCAGATACTCCATTTCAAAACTTGAATTTCCGATTTTTGATGTTCTTGTGTAAACATCAAGCACTTCATCAAACCTTGCTGGGCTGATATAATTACAGACATTTCTTGCGATCACGAAATAAAAATCATTGAAAAAACGCCCGGGCTCAATCCCAAGCGCTTGCCTTAGATATTCTGTCCTTGCAATTTCAAAATACTTCAAATAAACTGAATTATGAACTATTCCGTATGAATCAAGCTCAAAAGTTCTGACCTGAACCTGAACTTTAAACTTGAATTTTTCTTTTTCATATTTGTTCCTCATAATTGACCCATGACGCAATTTATTGCCACTACATTTACGATGTCCTCAACACTGCAACCCCTTGAAAGATCAAAGCACGGTTTCTTCAACCCTTGAACCAAAGGACCTATCGCCTCCGCACCAGCCATTCTTTGCGCCATCTTATAGCCAATGTTTCCAGCGTCAAGGTTGGGAAATATCAAAACATTTGCATTCCCGCGAACAGGGCTGTTTGGCGCTTTAATTTCTGCAACCTTTGGGACAATAGCAGCATCAAGCTGAAGCTCTCCGTCAATTATTAAATCTGGTCTTTTACTTTTTGCGATCTCCGTTGCTTGAACAACTTTATCAACCATTTCATGTTTTGCACTTCCCTTTGTTGAGAAGGAAAGCATGGCAACGATCGGCTCTTCACCTGTTAACTTTTTGTGATTCATCGCTGTTGAAATAGCAATGTCAGCAAGTTGTTCAGCTGTCGGATTAGGTACAACAGCGCAATCGGCAAAGGAATAAACTTTATTTGGGAATACGATCAAAAAGAAACTTGAAACGATTGAAATTCCATCCATCAAACCAACGACTTGAATTCCGGCTCTTAAAACATCCGCCGTCGTTGAAATTGAGCCAGCTACACTCCCGTCCGCCATACCTTCTCTAACCATCATCGCACCGAAGAAAAGCGGATTTTTCATCGCCTCCCTCGCTTCATCAAAACTTATACCCTTGTGTTTACGAAGATTATAAAATATATGGGAGAAATCGCTTAACAATTCTGATTTTAAAGGGTTTACGATCCTTATGCCAGACAAATTCACACCGATTTTTTCAGCAAGAGAATAAATTTTCTCTTCATCACCGATTAAAGTTACATCTGCGATTTTCTCATCAACTATGATCCTTCCTGCCTTCAAAGTTCTTTCATCAAGTGAATCCGGCAAAACGATGTGCTTTTTGAGTTTCTTCGCTTTTTCCCTTATTTCATCAAGTAATGTGATAGCTGGCATAGGTTCTTTTTCTTTTGTTTATGATTTATTTCTTGCCCAATTTAATATCTCACTTTTCAAAACCCTACCACCGAGGATTACGCTATCCGCGCCAGCATAAGGAAAATAAAGATAATCATCGTAAAAATATGCTCCACAGATAAAAACGACATTATTAACACCAAGCTCTTCGTCACCCCTTGTTTCAAATTCGGTCTCTGGTTTTAGAAATGGCTCAAACTTTTTTACAAGTTTTATGTAACTTCTATCATCCTTTTCAATGAGTGCAATGCCAAGATGATATTCCCTTGTGCTATCACTTTTAAAATTTCCGATGTGGTAAATCATGAGAAAATTTTTTTCATCAATTTTCAACGGTGGTGCTCCAGCCCCATTCCAACTTTTAACAAAGCCCGGTTTAACTTCACAATCAATCAGCACACCGAAATCCTTCCATTCACCGAGAATATCATCAGAGATCGCATAGTGAATAACCATTGACTTTTCCCCCTCCATTGGACGATGAAGCAGAACGAACTTCCCATTTATTTTTTCTGGGAAGAGAACGGCGTTTTTATTGTCAACTTCGTTTATCTCGCCCTTTAAAAGCCCATGCTTTCGCCAATGGACAAAATCCTTCGTTTCTGCAATACAAATGTTAATTTTATTCCCCTCACTCCCGCTTGCATACCCAGTGTAAAACATAAAATAAGATTTCCCGACTTTAGTTATCCTCGGGTCTTCTACTCCGAGATTTTCAAATTTTTCCTCGGGTTTCACGATCGGATGAGGGAATCTTTTGATGAGTTTCAAATCGGGGGAAAAAATCGCAAGCCCAAGGGACGAACGCTTAAATTCATCCATCCCTTGAGCTCTATAAACAACAAATACCAAAGCTCTGTGATTACGCAACTTGTCAAGTGTCTCTTTATCTGGCTTCATTGATTCAACTATTTCACCAACTTCGTCCTCATCTTCAACTAAAACGCAACCGGGATTAAAAACAACCTTGCTCTCCCAGGGATTACTTTCTACCTTCACAAGAATTGGTTTTCCAGAATTTAACCTTTGAACACCGAACACCCCCTACCTTCGTCTCCTTTCTTCATCTTTATCTCTTGAATAACTCCATTCAAGCTTACCCGAAAGATATTCTTCAATTGCTACATCAGCTGGCTTTGGCATTTGGTCAAATTCCTCCGCTATCTGAAGCTGTTCTGGCGGTGCTTTTGGTGTTTTCTCATCATCAAGAATCCTCACTGGCTCTTCCTCTTTGCCCTGTTGTTGCTGTGCTTTAAGAGCTCTCACTTCATCAAGTCGCTTATTGAACATTATCTTCCTCTCATCATTAACTTGCCTTGCCCTTTTAGCCATTATGACTATTGCTTCATAAGTATTGCCAGCAATTTCCTGAATCTTCTTTAAATCAAGCGGTTTGAGCCCCATTTTTTAAATTATTTTTGTTTTCAATACTCATGTCTTTGAACTGCTTTCCATCTCTCAATTTCATTGTAAATCGCTCTCAAAACCGATTTAACGGTATCTTCAAGTCGGTCATTTACAAAAATATAATCAAAATACGAAGCTTTTTCAAGTTCCATCGGGACACGCTCAAGTCGTTTTTGTATTTGTTCCTCGCTTTCGGTCTTCCTTCTCTTCAGCCTATCTTTCAATGTCTCCATGTTTGGCGGTTTAATAAAAATTAAAATTGAATCATCTGGAAATTTCTTTTTTATTGAAATAGCGCCGTTAACATCAACATCAAAAAGCAAAATATCGCCATTTTTCAAAGCATCTTCAACGACGCTTCGCAATGTCCCGTAATAATTCCCGTATATCTCCTCCCACTCAAGAAGCTCGCCACTTTGAATTTTCTTCTCAAACTCCTCGCGTGTGAGGAAAAAATAATCTTTTCCGTCTATTTCACCATTTCTCTTAGGGCGAGTTGTAGCAGAAACGGAAAATTTTACAAATGGAAAACGCTCCAAAATTTTCTTCGCTATCGTCGTTTTACCTGAACCGCTTGGTGCAGATACTACAATTAACATTCCCTTTTTCATAGTTTAATGGAAATTTTATTCAACATTTTGAAGCTGTTCGCGAATTTTCTCTATCTCTTCCTTAATCCCAACGACAAGATAAGTAACCTCAACATCGTCTGTCTTAGCACCTATCGTTGTCGCTTCGCGCAACATCTCCTGAAGGATGAAATTTAATCTCTTACCAACAGCAACATCATCACTCTTCATAACTTCAAGAAAGACATTCACATGACTTTTCAAGCGAATACATTCCTCCGTAACATCAAGCTTATCAGCAAGGATTAAAAGTTCTGCCTCAAGCCGATTCCTGTCAAATTCAACATCAGAAAAAATCTCGTGCACCCTCTCTCTTAACTTTTTCTGCCTCTCCCTTAAATTTTCCTCTGAAAGCTTCTGAATTAGATCAACCTTTTCAGAGATCATTTTTACCCTTTTCTCAATGTCTTCAGCCAGTTGTTCTCCTTCCTTGCATCTTGATTCAATTAAATTTTCCAGTGCCTTTTCAATCCCTTCCTTTAAAATTTCCCACTGCTCTTCTGAAATATCAAACGAATTAACATCAAATATGTTCGGAAGTGAAAGCAAATGCTCTAACTTTATTTCTCCCTTAACCTTGAATTTTCTCTTCAACTCGCGAAGCGCCTTAACATAAGCACCAACGAAATCAAAATTAACCTTTATCGGTGATTGGACAGAAGGGTTAACTTTAAAATCAATTGTCACGGTTATTTTACCGCGCGAAATTCTTCTGCGAATTAACTCTTTAATCTCAAACTCCTTTGGCTGAACAATCGCTGTAAGCTTTAAATTTATCTCAAGGAAACGGCTATTTAAACTTTTTATTTCAACGGAAACATCAATCCCATCCCTGCTGATCTGCGCCCTTCCGAATCCGGTCATGCTTGAAATCATAAATCCTTAAACAGTTAATTAGAATTCGCCTTAACAGAATTTAAAAGATACGCCTTTATGAATTCATCAATCTCACCATCCATAACCGCTTGGACATTTGATGTTTCATAACCTGTTCTGTGGTCTTTGACGAGATTATAAGGGTGAAAAATATACGAGCGGATTTGATTCCCCCATTCAATTTTTCTTTTTTGCTTTTCAAATTCATCAAGCTTTTCCCTTTCCTTTTCCTTTTGCAATTGATATAACCTTGACTGAAGCAAACGCATTGCCCTCATCTTGTTTTGATATTGTGAGCGCTCACTTTGACATTGAACAACTATTCCCGTCGGTATATGCGTTATTCTAACAGCTGTTTCAACTTTATTCACATTTTGACCACCATGCCCGCCAGCCCTGAATGTTTCAATCTTGAGGTCATCTGGATTAATTTCAATCTTCACATCTTCATCCCCAAGTTCGGGGTACACGAATACAGATGCAAAAGATGTGTGCCTTCTTTTGTTGGCATCAAATGGAGAAATTCTAACGAGCCGATGAACACCGCTTTCAGCTTTGAGATAACCGTAAGCATAGGGACCCTCAACTTCAACAACAGCGCTTTTAATCCCAGCTCCATCGCCTTCAAGCATGTCCACAATCGTCGCTTTATAGCCATTCCTTTCAGCCCAACGAAGATACATCCGCAAAAGCATCTCAGCCCAATCCTGCGCCTCTGTTCCTCCAGCTCCGGAATGAATCGTCAGTATCGCACTTTTCGGGTCATCTTCACCGTTCAAAAGATTTTTAAGTTCAAGCTCATCAATTTTCTTTTCAAGTTTTTTTATCTCTCGTTGCAACTCAGAAGTCAAAGATATATCTTGTGATTCCTCTGCGAGTTCAACGAAGACCTTCACATCCTCAAGCATTTTCTCTGCGGTCTCCCACTCCTTTATCCAATCCTTAACCCTGCTTATTTCCTGCATTATTCTTTGAGCGTTTGATGGGTCATCCCAAAAGTTTGCTTCCGATGTTTTCGCTTCAAGCTCTGAAAGATATTTCCTTTTCCCTTCTATGTCAAAGATACCTCCTTAAAATTTCAAAACGCTCGGAAATCTCGTCAATTTTTGACTTGAAATTCTCAAACATAATCCGCCCGTTAAATTTTGTTTTACTGGGATGTAAAGATAATCAAAAAGAAACAAATTTCCAAAACCCCAAAGAATAAAACAAAAAACCCTCATCTTAATCCTCATCAATGATATGACACCAGCGCTTTAATTAACAAAAGAGGACTAAGATGAGGGTGAGATTTGATTACTTAACTAAGAGCATTTTCTTTACATCCGCAAATTTACCCGCTTCAAGCCGATAAAAATAAACACCGCTTGAAAGTTCGCTCGCCTCAAAATTTACTTTGTATCTTCCCGGCTCTAATTCCTTATCAACGAGTTTCCCAACTTCGCGACCTAAAATATCATAAACAATCAATTTAACATTGACTCTTTCAGGTATCTCAAACTCTATCGTCGTCATCGGATTGAATGGATTTGGATAATTTTGATATAACTTAAACGAAGACGGTATCACATCTGCCACTTGTTCAACATCAAGTATAACTCCACCCTCACGGTATACCACTATTCTGTCTCCCCACCACCAGCTCAAAAACCATTTATTCCCTTGTTTATCAATCATTACAAACTTTGCCTGATCAATTGGCATTCCAGTATTTGATGAGTTAAACACTGACCATTGATTTCTGTCAAACTTTACAACTCCTTTATTAGTGGTTGCCCAAATCACCCCGGAAGCATCAATAGCTATTGAATAAACCGTGTCCCCGGGCAATCCAGAATTACTTCTATTATAAACCGTTGTATTTTGCCCGTCAAACTTCACAAGTCCTTTTCCGTAAGTTCCAATCCAAGCGTTCCCTGAGTCATCCACCGCAACCCTCCAAGTCCATATACTCGGGAAACCATTAGATGTATCATAAACTGCCCAGCTATTGCCCGAAATTTTCACCACACCTCCGGTTAGCTTTGCCGGATTTGTAAGGAAATCACGGTAAGCTGTTCCTAACCAGATATTTCCATTTTTATCGGTCGTGATTGATTGAACGCCTTCACTTGGTAAAGGTGAATTTTTAGTGTAATACCATGTAAAGTTCGTCCCATCAAATTTATAAACACCGCCATAAAAAGCTTCACTTGGATAGGGATATAGAGATGCATCACGCCCAGCCGGTCTTGTGGCTATCCATACATTACCACTTTTATCAAATGTAAAGCCAGTAATCCTTGTTGACTTTAGAGGTGAATTAATTGTGTCATATAGCGTCCATTGACCATTACTTAAGCGACCAACGCCTCTGTTGTTAATACCAACCCAGATGTCATTGTTAACGGGATTAATACCAACCGCAGTGATTGGGAAATCAGGCAAACCTGAATTATAGGGAGTGTAAATAGTCCAAGTTGTGCCATCAAATTTTCTCAATCCTCCATCAATTGTGCCAAACCACTTGTTCCCGAATTTATCCACAGCAATTGAACTGACCCATCCAGATGCGATATTATTTTCTGGGATATAATACACTTTCCAGTTACTACCATTAAAGACCGCAACAGCTCCTCTTAATCCAACCCAAACATTTCCAGTTTTGTTATCAACATAAACCACCTTAGCATCTGCGTTAGGTAGCGGTGAATTGTTTGGTCTGTATCCTGCCCACGAAGTACCATCAAAACTAAAAACACCACCGGGATACATAGTTACCTCAACCCCCAAATCAAAAGTGCCATAGGGATAATTACCGGATCCAAGTGCATGGTTTTGAAATGCGAACCACACCTTGCCAAACAGCGTGTCTATTGAAATTGAATATAAAGTATTCTTCCACCAGAATCCCCACCTTTTCACATCATAGAAGTAAACAGAGGGAATTGCTACACTTTGAGGTGGGTTTACTTTATCCCACCTGTACATACCATTCCAAGACGATATCCAGAAAACTTTTCTCTTTCTATCATAATTTGCCGTAACCAGCCAATCAGAAAGACCAAACGAAAATGCTGTTACAAGTTTAAATCCACAATATGCAGTACTATCCCAGACAAGTTTATAAAAATCACGAGAATCTTCGTAAGCCACATAAACATTCATTGAATCATCAAATAAAATCTTGTTAACCCGACCAGTACGACCGCTCCCACAAGAGGACCTAGGCGGAAAGTTTCTTCTATCGTACCGAGTAATAGCGCCTCCGCTATTCCCAGTCCATACATACCCTGAATCATCTACCGCAACAGCCGTCACAGGGTCCCCAATATAAACACTTATAAACCTATTCCCGTCAAACTTAGCAAAATAATAACCTAAACCAAGCCACTTGTTTCCGGAATCATCAATAGCAATGGCATATACCCAGTCATTTGGTAGTCGTGGGTTGCTTTTGGTATTATACCAGGTTATTTGACCAGTTACCGTATCAAGTCGCCCCAGTCCATATCCACTTGTTCCAATCCATACATATCTTCCTTCCACAGCGATGTCATTAATCCATGTCGCTTCAAACTTAACCCATTCTTGCGCTTGAGAGGTTAAAATTGAAGGGAGAAAAACTAAACAAGCCAGAATTAAAAGGAATTTTCTGCCCGACATAGCGACCTTCGTTTTTTTCTTCAAAAATAAAAAATGGCTCAAGTTACAATTGTGATTAATATCACACGATCAGTAATTTATCCCGAGGACTTTAAACACGAAAGCATAAATATCCGTTTGCTCTTCAATTATTTTTGAAGTTGGTTTCCCAGCTCCGTGACCGGCTTTCGTTTCAACCCTGAGCAAAATCGGTGTATCCCCAGCGTTAGCCGATTGAAGTGTCGCTGTAAATTTATAAGCGTGCAACGGAACAACCCTATCATCGTGGTCAGCGGTCGTTATAATGGTCGGTGGATAAATTACGCCTTTCTTGACATTATGAAGCGGAGAATATGCATAAAGAAATTTGAAATGTTCTGGGTTTGCTTCAGCATTGCCATATTCGGGTATCCAATACCTTCCCACGGTAAATTTGTGATATCTGAGCATATCAATAACGGGAACTTCACAAACCACCGCACCGAATAAATCGGGTCTTTGAACCATACATGCAGCTACAAGCAATCCCCCATTGCTTCTTCCATTGATAACAAGCTTCTTTGAATTTGTATAACCGTTTTTAATTAACCACTCACCGGCGGAGATGAAATCATTGAAGACATTCTGTTTTTTATCAAGCATTCCCGCCTGATGCCATTCCTCACCGTATTCGCTACCACCTCGTAAATTAGCCACCGCATAAACTCCACCAATCTCAAGCCAAAGCAATCTTATAGCTGAAAACGATGGCATTATACTTATATTAAAACCACCATAACCATAAAGCAAAGCGGGGTTATTTCCATCAAGTTTTAAATCCTTCTTGTGAATTATATACATCGGCACTTTAACCCCATCTTTTGACTCGTAAAATACTTGCTTCACGACATAATCACTCGCATTAAAGCCATTAAGTTTTGACTCAAAAAACAATTCAAGCTTCCCCGTTTTAAAATCATACCTATAAACATTCAATGGGAACAAAAATGAAGTAAAGCCGAAAAACATCTCCGTATCTTTTTGCTTTCCCGATAGCCCGGAAATAGTCCCCGCAGTTGGAAGTTTTATCTCCTTAACAAATTTCCCATCAAGTGTGTAAATCTCAATCTTATGTTTCACATCTTCTGTATAAACGATGACGAAATGGTCATTAATTATTTGCGCATTTGATATAACTGACTTTTTCTCCGGGATCACCTCAACCCAATTTTTCCTTTCCGGTTTATTTACATCAATTGCTATAATTCTATACCTCGGTGCATTTAAATCCGTCACGAAGTAAAAAACATCACCTTTATTACCGATGAAATCATAACTTGCGTCTGCTTCGTCAAGAAGGCGAATGAAGTCATCATTGCTATTTAACTTGCGATAATAAATTCTATTTTTGGGGCTTGTTCCATGTGTGACAGTCAATATCAGATATTTACCATCTTCCGTGATCTGCGGATAAAAATTTAATTCCTTTGCGTCGGGTCTTTCATAAATAAGTTTATCTTCCGATTGAGGAGTTCCAAGTTTATGAAAATAAACCTTGTTATAATTGTTTTCTTCCCCTTTCGGCACCGTTCCAGGCTCAGGGAAACGATTATAATAAAACCCCGAATTATCAGGCAACCAAGCTATGCTTGAGAACTTACACCATTTTAAAACCTCATCAAAATCTTTTCCAGTTAAAACATCCCTTATCTTTATTTCCTGCCAGTCGCTACCGCTAACAGAAACACCATAAGCGAGATATCTACCGTCTTTGCTGTAAGATAAATTCATAAGCGCGATTGTTCCATCCTCGCTGAATTTGTTTGGATCAATTACAAGAATATCTCTGCCCTTCAACCCCTCGCGCATAAATAGAACGGATTGATTTTGAAGACCATCGTTTTTGAAGAAGAAATATCTTTTTCCGGCTTTAACTGGAACGGAATATCTGGGATAATTCATCAACTCAGTCAATCTAACCTTTATTTTCTCGTAAAACGGAACAGAGCGAACGAAGTCAAAGGTAAGCTGATTTTGAGCATCAACCCATTGTTTAACTTCATCTGATTCAAAATCCTCAAGCCAACGATACGGGTCTTGAACTTTAAACCCATGATAATCATCAACTACATCAACGGTTCTACTCGGTGGATAATTTAATTTTTGTGCAACTGTGGAGGATACAATTAAAAGAACCAAAAGGAAAGTTTTAACTTTCATCTTTCGCACCTTTTTAGTTTTTAAGTTGTAGAACCGCTATGTTCTCAATGTGATAAGTATGCGGGAACATATCAACCGGTTGGAGCAACTCTATAACATAGTTTGGGTTGTACTCAAGCAGCAACTTCACATCTCTTGCTTGGGTTGTTGGATTACAACTGACATAAATTATCTTTTTCGGTTGAATCCTTGCTATCGCTTTCACTACATCGGGGTGCATGCCTGATCTTGGTGGGTCAACAATTATTACACTTGGTTTTCCAATTTCTTTCATCCACGATTTATCAACATAGAGTTTATCTCTTAAATCACCCGATATAAACTTACAATTTTTAACTCCGTTAATTTCAGCATTTCTCCAAGCATCTTCAACAGCGCTTTCAACAAGCTCAAGCCCAACAATTTCTCTCACATAAGACGAAATAAAAATTGATATCGTCCCTGTTCCGGAATAAAAATCATAAACGACATCATCGGGATTAAACTTTGCAAATTCAATTATCTTCCTGTAAAGTTTTTCCGCTTGCTTTGTGTTCGTCTGGAAAAAAGAATTTGAAGATATGCGAAAGACATAATCGCCAAGCTTTTCAGTTATAGTCCCGTCCCCGAAATAAACTCTCTCATATTCGCCCGTTGAAATCTGCGCTCTTCTGGTATTTATATTGTTAACAATAGTTGTAACATTTGGAAATTTTGAGAGCATCTCTCTTGAAAAATCCCCCATGATCTCGGGCGAGTCCTCAAATGTCACAAGATTGACCATCACATCCCCTGTGTTTTTCCCCTCTCTTATAACGAGAAAACGGAGATACCCAGAATTCCTTTCAGTTGAATAAATTGAGACCTTCCTTGACTTAAAATAATCCCTCACAAAATTCAATATCTCATTGCTCAATTCAGATTGTAAAAAACATTCATCAATGTCAAGAACTTTATCATATCTATCTGGTAGATGGAAACCAAGGGCAAAATTTTTCTCAACTCCAACTGAGCTTTTAATTTCATCTTCAAGCAACCACCTTTGCTCTGAAAATGAAAACTCAATTTTATTCCTGTAAAAGAAAATTTCGTCGGAAGGCAATGTTTGAAGCACGATATTTTCAATCCCTTTAAATCCCCCTATCCTTGAGAAACTCTCAATAACATGGTCTCTCTTAAATTCAAGTTGTGCTTTGTAATCAAGATTTTGCCACTTACAACCGCCACATATACCGAAGAACTTACATCTTGGCTCAACCCTTAAATCAGACGACTTTATTATCTCAACCGGCTCTGCTTCCGCATATGTTTTTTTAACCTTCGTGATTTTCACTTTCACCAAATCCCCGGGGACGACATTCCTGACGAAAACTACAAATCCATCAACCCTTGCGATACTTTTACCCTCAAACACTGTCTTTTCAATTTTAACTTCTATTTCGCTTCCTTTTTCAAACATATTCTACAATTTGTTTTGCGTTTTCAAAATTTCAAGGACCTTTTTCATATCATCCGGAAGCTCAGAGTCAAAACGCATAAATTCATTTCGCGCAGGATGGATGAAACCAAGAGTTTTTGCGTGCAGTGCTTGCCTTTGCATTATCTTAAGAAGCTCATCAACGAATAATTTTTTCTTTCTATCAATTCCACCCCAAGCAATTCTCCTCCCCCCATAAGTTGGATCACCAAAAACTGGGTGACCAATATGTGCGAGATGAACTCTTATCTGATGCGTTCTTCCCGTTTTCAACCTCAATTTCACAAGTGATAAAAATTCAAATTTTTCAATCACCTCATACTCTGTTACAGCCGGCTTTCCACCGCGAACCACAGCGAATTTCGTTCTGTCACTTCGGCTTCTTCCAACTTCTGCTTCAATCACACCTCTACTTGAGTTAAAATGCCCCCAAACTATTGCCCAGTATTCCCTTTCAACTGTTTTGTGAAAAAACTGCTTTGCAAGTTGTCTGTGCGTTTCATCATCTTTTGCGACGACAAGTAATCCGCTAGTATCCTTATCAAGCCGATGAACTATTCCAGGGCGAACCTCACCCCCGGAAACATTCACTCGCGATAAACTTGAACAATGATATAGCAAAGCATTGACAAGCGTCCCAGTGTAATTACCATAACCTGGATGAGTAACCATACCAGCAGGTTTATTAACTACGAGTAGATATTCGTCTTCATAAACTATCTCAAGTGGGATTGGCTCTGGAAGTAGTTCAGGTCTTGGCTCTTCTGGTATCTTTACAATTATCCTCTCACCTGGTGAAATTTTATGACTTGGCTTTACAGTTTTTCCGTTTACGAGGACAAGACCTGCTTCAATTAATTTCTCTATTTTGCTTCTGCTTGCATTTTCTATCTGGTTCACTAAAAATTTATCAATCCTCTCACGCTTTTCAACATTTGGGACGATAATTTCAATTTCCTTTAAAACTTTATGCTTTTTTACAATTTCATCAAATTCATTCACCACTTTCAGCATTTTTAAGACCGAGCTCGGGATTTGTTTCCTTATCGGTCAACTCTTTCTTTTGGCGAGCAAACAATAAAATTAAAACCCCGATTGTCACGGATGCGTCCGCTATATTAAAAATCGGCCATCTATCAATGTGATACCCAAAAATGTTCATATCAAAGAAATCAACATCAATGAAATCAACAACCCGTCCGTGGAAAATTTTCCCATAATTGAAAATAACACCGTAGAAAATTCTGTCAATTAAATTCCCAACCGCACCTCCAATTATCATACTGAGGGATAAACGGATTAAAAAATTGTCATTGCGCACCTTGTATAAATAGGCGAAGACGACTATCACAGCAAGAATTGCGAGAAAAGTCAGATAAAATTTATTCCCAAGATTTATCCCGAAAGCCATTCCTGGGTTTTCTGTATAGGTTATCCTAACGAAGTCACCTATAAGAGGTTTTGTTTCACCTATTCTCATACCGTCAACTTTGATCCCAAGCCATGGTATTTTAAAACCACGAACAAGTAGCTTGGTGGCTTGGTCAATTAAGACAATTAAAAATGAAACATAAAGGATTTTCACCGTGCTTCAAAATCCTTTCTTTTGGGCAAGTTTACATTCAATACAAAGTTGAGTGTGTGGGACAGCCTCAAGTCGTCGCTTATCAATCAGCTTCCCGCATTTTATACAGACCCCGTAAGTTCCCCTCTCAATTCGCATTAAAGCAGCATCAATGTAATTTAACATTTTCTCCTCGCGGGCAATGAAAAACATCGTTTTTTCCCTCTCTTCTGTTTCTGTCCCATATTCCATGTGAATTGAATAAGGTGTTCCAACCGGTTTATCGTTTTGTGTCGTCGCTTCAATCAAGGATTGTTTGTGTGCCTCAAGCATTTCAAGTATCTCCTCACGCTTTTTAAGGAGAATTTGCTTGAAATGTTCAAGTTCCTCCTTTGAATAAGATGACTTCACTTGTTCTTTCTGATTCGCACCACCGGGATTGATATTGACACTTTCAACCCGCGATTTGGGAGTTGAAACATTTTTTCGCTTTGCAACCTTTTTAACCGTCTTCTTCTTTGCAACCTTCTTCGCTGATTTAACCTTTGCCTTTTTCGCTTTGCTTTTTTTCTTCGCTGGCATAATTAACCTCATAAAAGTTTTTAAATTTCACCATTCAAAGCTTTGAACTACTATTACTCCTTTCTCCCTTGCGAGTTTTAAAAATGACTCACTTGCGTAATGCGTAACAAGAATTTTAACGACCTCAATATCCCCGTATTCTGCTTTTACTGCTTCAACCTTCTCCTCAAGCTCATCAAAGATATCTGCTTCAAATTCCTCTTTATACTTTTTACTTTCAAGTCGCATTTTAACCTCACCGACTATAATCACATCTTCGCCATTTTTCTTCGCCCTGCCGAGTAGATTAATTTCTTTACCGCCTACTTCCTTTCGGATCAATCTTTCAATAACTTCAATTCCGTACCTTTCCTTCAAAAACCGCGGGAGATTCCTAAACGCCTCGTTTTCAAAAGCGTAGGAAACACTCCGAGACAATCCAGCAAGGTCCATTCTAACTTTATTTAACGATTGTTCCGTCTTAAGCTGTGCCTCAGCAAGTTGAGCCAATTTTTCCTCTGTTCTACGCTGTGCTTCGGCAAGTTGATCAACCCGCTCCGTCAACTTATTCAAACGATCAGTCAATTCATCAACCCTAATTGTAAGCTGATTCAACCTTTCTTCAGTTTTTCGTTGTGCTTCTGCAAGTTGGTCAACCCGCTCCGTCAACTTATTCAAACGATCAGTCAACTCATCAACCCGCTCAGTCAACCTATTTAAACGATCGGTCAATTCATCAACCCGCTCTGTCAACCTATTCAAACGCTCTGTCAACTCATCAACCCTAATTATAAGCTGATTTAACCTTTCCTCCGTCCTGAGCTGTGCTTCTGCAAGTTGGTCAACTCTAATTGTAAGCTGGTTTAATCTCTCCTCTGTCTTTCGCTGTGCTTCTGCAAGTTCATTTATCGCCTTCCAAACGCGATTAAAGTTTTCCTCGGTTACCCTTTTAAACGACTCAATCGCTTCTTCGGTTCTACGCTGTGCCTCAACAAGCTTATCAAGTGAGTCCTTCAACGCTTCAAATTCGGCGCGCGTTGCAACTATCCCTTTTAGCTTATCATCCACAATGGAGACAACAAACTCATAAATTTCCTTGCTTATTTGCGGTTTCCTTGCCTTCATAAAATTAAAGTTAATTTAACTTCACTTTTTCAATTGAAATATCGCACGGCTCATCGTTCACATCCCACGATTTAACATAATCGGCTTCCCTGAATTCATCGCTTAGTTCTATCGCAAGCGTTTCGTTCTTGATATAATCTTTCAAAGCCATCACGGCTTTTTTCAACCTTTCGGATTCAGTTCTAAAGAAAATACGAATCCTATCAGTAACTTCAAAATTCGCCTCCTTTCTCATGTTTTGAACTCTGTTAACGAATTCACGAGCAAATCCCTCATTTATTAAATCATCTGTCAGCTCAGTATCAAGCGCAACTGTTATAACACCATCCGATTCAACAACCCAGCCCTTTATATCCTCATTATAAATTTCAACATCGGACCTTAAAACCTCAATCCTTTCCCCATTAACCTCAATCTCAACTTTACCCTCTTCTTCAAGCTTTTTTATCTTCGCTTTATCAAACTCTCTTATCGCCTGCGCAACCTTTTGAGCCGTCTTCCCGAATTTCGGACCGATTGATTTGAAATTTGGCTTCGCCCTTTTCTCAACTATTTCAGAATCATCATCAACATACTCAATCATTTTGACATTGATCTCATCAAGTATAACATCTCTCATCATTTCAATTTGAGATTTTTCAACCTCATCGGAAACAGGAATTATAATCCTTCTTAACGGTTGGCGAACCTTCAAATTTGTTTTCGCCCTTAAGGACCTGACTATATAAACTATTCTTTGAGCAAGCTCCATCCGCTTTTCAAGGTCAATGTCAATTTCTTCCTCATTTGGTTCAGGGATATATGCGAGATGAACAGATTCATACGGTTCTTTCTTTGTCACACCATTAAGATTTCTATAAATTTCATCCGCAAGGAAAGGAGCAAAGGGCGCCATAAGCTTTGCAACAGCGATGAGACATTCATAAAGCGTCTGGAAAGCGGATATTTTATCCTTTTCAACACCGCTCTTCCAAAACCTTCTTCTACTGCGTCTGACATACCAATTTGAAAGTTGATCAATCGTGAAATCGGTTATCAAACGCACTGCCCTTGTCAAATCATAATCTTCCATCGCCTCAATGTAATTTTTCACAAGCGAATTCAAGACGGAAATTATCCATCTATCAATCTCAGGTCTCTCCTTTACTGGAATCCTTTCTTCAGAATATGTGAAGTTATCTATGTTCGCATATAAAGTGAAGAACGAATAAGTGTTAATAAGTGTGCTGAAAAATTTCCTTTGTATCTCAACTATATCCTCCTCGTTGAAAAGCTTTGGCTTCCACGGCGGGCTAACCGACATAAGATACCACCTGACGGAATCAGCGCCATATTTTTCAACAACATCAAAAGGATCAACAACATTGCCCCTTGACTTTGACATCTTTTGACCCTCTTTGTCAAGGATCAGCTCATTTACAACGACATGTTTAAAAGCGGGCGAATCAAACAGAAAACTTGAAATCGCATGAAGCGAATAAAACCAACCCCTTGTCTGATCAATTCCCTCCGCTATGAAATCAGCGGGGAAATTTTCCTTGAAAAGTTCAACATTTTCAAAAGGATAGTGAAATTGAGCGAAGGGCATAGCCCCTGAATCAAACCAAACATCTATAACCTCAGGTGTTCTTCGCATCTCCCCACCGCACTTCTTACAATCAAAAACAATTTGATCCACAAATGGCTTGTGCAAATCCAACGGCTCCGGGACATTTTTGCCCTCTTTTCTTATCTCTTCAATACTTCCAACAGCTCTCATATCGCCACAATTTTCACATATCCAAATGTTGAGAGGTGTCCCCCAAAATCTATCTCTTGACAAAGCCCAGTCCTTGTTTTCCTCAAGCCAATTTCCAAATCTCCCAACCCCGACCTCTGGAGGATGCCATTTGATCTGTTTGTTAAGTTCAATCATTCTATCAACATAACGCGTCGTGCTTATGTACCACGACTCACGCGCATAATAAAGCAAAGGCGTTTTGCAACGCCAACAATGGGGATAACTATGAACGATGGTTTCTTTCTTATAAAGCAAACCTCTTGCTTTCAAATTTTGAATTATCTCTGGGTCAGCATCCTTAACAAACTTTCCCTTGAAATCAACTATCTCATCGGTAAACTCACCGCTTTTATTAACGGGTTGAAGCGTTGGAAGTTCATATTCACGCCCAACTTGATAGTCCTCCTCACCAAAAGCAGGTGCGATGTGAACTATGCCAGTGCCATCTTCAATGCTGACGAAATCTGCCGTCACCACATAAAACGCCTTTTTATCAACAGGAACATAATTAAACAACCTTTCATATTCCTTACCTTTTAAATCATTGCCTTTATATTCCTCAACGATTTCGTATTCCCCATCAAGAACCATCAAACGATCCTTCGCAAGAATCAAATTCTCACCTTTATGAAAAACCTTCACATAATTTACCTCGGGATGAACCGCAAGAGCGACATTTGAAATCAAAGTCCATGGCGTTGTCGTCCAAACAAGAAAATAAGTATTTTCTTCCCCTTTAACTCTCATCTTAACATAAACCGATGGGTCTTTAACATCTTCATAACCTTGGGCAACCTCGTGTGAAGAAAGAGGCGTTTCACATCTTGGGCAATATGGTTGAATTTTGTATCCCTTATAAATGTACCCACGATCAAAAAATTGTTTTAAAGCCCACCAAATTGATTCAATGTATTCGTTCGTGAAAGTTATATATGCATTCTCAAGGTCAATCCAATATCCGATTCTTTCAGTCATTTGCTCCCAATCGTCAAGATACTCAAAAACCGACTTTTTACATTCAGCATTGAATTTCTCAATTCCATATTCTACTATCTCATCCTTGTGTTTTATTCCGAGTTTTTTCTCAATTTCAATTTCAACAGGAAGCCCGTGTGTATCCCAACCCGCCTTCCTATAAACCTTATACCCTCGCATCGTCTTATACCTACAGACGAGGTCCTTTATCGTTCTGCTCATGACATGATGAATCCCAGGGCGACCGTTTGCAGTCGGCGGTCCTTCATAAAAAGTGAAGTTCGGTTTCCCTTCCCTTGTGCTTATGCTCTTCTCAAAAATTTTGTTTTCCTTCCAAAACTTCAAAATTTCCCTCTCAAGTTCTGAATACTTTATCTTATCCGTCAGCTCCTTGTACATTTCCTTAAAAAATCCCGATTTTGTTTTCGTTTATTGTGTTAGTGCTTTCTAAAAATGAACGACAAAATCCAAAGTATCAAAGTTAAAATCAAACTTAACAGAATGCTTGTCGTCAATGGAAAGTAAAAAGTGAAGTTTCTTTTTTGAATCAAAATATCCCCTGGCAACCTGCCTATGAAAGGGATTTTACCGCCTATTTTATCAGCGAGCAAAAGTACTAAACCGAAAAAGAAAAGTAAAGCTCCAAACAAAATCAAAATTTTCCCAAGCGATTGAAACATCTCCAATTTTAAACATTTATTTTTTCAACAAGGCGTTTCATCAATCTCGTCAATTTCGGTTCTGTTTCGCTTGCAACTCTTATAACTTCTTCAACGCTCAACGGTTGCAGTGCATCGGGGAAACATTCATCCGTTATGACAGAAATCCCAAACACCTTCATCCCCATATGATTCGCAACTATATTCTCCGGAACGGTTGACATACCGACAGCATCAGCCCCGATCAACCTCAAAAATCTATATTCAGCCCTTGTCTCAAGACTTGGACCTGTCATCGCAACATAAACACCTTTTTGAACACGGATTTTCTCTTCAAGCGCTATCTGTTCAGCAAGTTCAATTAATTCCTTGCTGTATGGCTCGGACATATCCGGGAAACGAGGACCAAGCTCATCGTCATTTGGACCTATCAAAGGATTGTCACCGAGTAAATTGATGTGATCTGTGATTATCATAAGGTCGCCTTTTCTAAAAAGAGGGTTCAAACCACCAGCAGCATTTGAAATCAAAAGATATTTGACCCCAAGGAACTTCATAACTCTGACAGGGAAAGTAATCTGCTTCATCGTGTATCCCTCGTAGTAATGAAATCTTCCCTGCATAGCTACTACATCTTTGCCGGAAAGTTTGCCGAAAATTAACTTGCCGTGATGTGATTCAACAGTTGAAATCGGAAAATGGGGGATGTCGCCGTAATCAATTATGGTCTCTGCTTCAATTTCCTTGGCAAGACCTCCAAGCCCTGTGCCAAGGATGATACCTATCTTCGGCTCAAGCTTCGTCCTTGTTCTTATAAAGTTCAATGCTTCCATTATCTGCTGTTTCAACTCGCTCATAGGAACTTTTCCTTTTTTTATTGTTCAAGGTTTTTGATTATATCGTCAAGCTTTATCTTTTCCTCAATTTTTTCAGAGCTTTCCTCTTTTTGATGGGAAACTGAAAGATTTAATTTCTCAAGTTCAGAGGAAAGGAAATTCCTCAACTCTGTCAAAATTCTATCCCTTTCAAGTTTAAGCATACTAACTTCGTTTGAAATCTTCACAAGTTCAAGTTTTGCTTTTTCAATCATCTCCTTTGATTTAAGTTCAGCTTCTTTGAGCAAAAGCTCGGACTGTTTCTTTGCGTTCTCTATCGTTTTCGTCGCTGTCTCCTGGGCTTGAACTACCGCAAGGTGGAGGTTTTTCTCAATCTGTTTATAAGCTGATACCTCCGTTTCAAGCATAGCGACTTTTTCTTTTAACTCCTTATTCTCTTGAAGAAGGTTCTCATATTCGCTGGCAAGCATTTCAAGGTAAACCCTCACCTCGTCAATATCGTAACCTCTGAAGGACCTCTTAAATTGCTGTTTTTTGATCGCAAGCGGTGTAAATTTCATTTTTTTATTCCCGTTATTTTCTTGGTCCGAAAATAGCCGTTCCAATCCTCACAATCGTAGCCCCTTCCTCAACCGCCACTTCATAATCGTTGCTCATACCCATTGAAAGATGCCTCATCTCAACATTTCTTAAGTTAAACTTTGAAATTTCATCCCTTAATTCACGCAAAGTCCTGAACATCGGTCTAACATCTTCAGGATTCGGAAGATATGCCGCAACCGTCATCAAACCCTTAACCCGAACATATTCACAGTTCTCCGAGATTTGTCTCACAAGGTTTAACGCCTCTTCCGGTTTAACACCGTACTTCGTCAGCTCTCCTGATGTATTAACTTCAATTAAAACATCAACAACCCGATTAATCCTTTTTGCTCTCTTGTCTATCTCAAGCGCAAGTTTAAACGAATCAACTGAATGTATAAGGTGAACAAAGTCAACAATATACTTAACCTTGTTCGTCTGAAGATGACCGACAAAATGCCATCTTACATTATCAATCGCTTTCCTTTTTTCAAGGAGCTCTTGGACTTTGTTCTCTCCGATATCATATATCCCAGCTTTCACAACCTCAATGATTCTTTCAACTGGGACTGTCTTCGTGACCGCAACAATTGTCACATCTTCAGGGTTTCTGCCCGTTTTGAGGCAAACCTCCCGAATTTTCTGTTTTATTTTCCGAACATTATCAAAAATCATCACCATTAACTCTGCCTTTGAGATTTAAATATAAATCAGGCATTTGAAAAAATCAAATATCCCCGATGCGATGTGAATTTGCTTGAGTGAAAAAAATTTCTTATATTTGTGATGAAACTTTGGGCCCGTAGCTCAGTGGTAGAGCATCTGCCTTTTAAGCAGGAGGTCGGAGGTTCGATCCCTCCCGGGCTCACTTTTAATCGTAATCAACAGGGGTTAAAACTTCGTCATTTTCAGTCATATCCTTTTTAAACATCTCGCGGATTTTCTTGTAAATCGGACCTGGCTTTCCGTCACCTATAGTAATTCCATCATATTTCACAATTGGAGCAACTACAAGCGTCGTGCTGAAAAACATCATTTCAGCGCTATTGTACGCCTCGCTTATCGGTATGTTCGCCGATACAACATCCTTCAAAATTCCCTCATCCTTCAAAATTTTCGCAAAGTAAATCGCCCTTTTAAGCATCGTTCCATGAAGAACTTTTTCAAGCGGTGGATACTTAAAAACTCCATCCTTAGTAACAACTGCGACATTCTTATTTGACCCCTCTGTTATATTTCCTTCTGAATCAATAGCAATAGCGGTATCAGCGCCGACATTATGCGCGAAAAACTCCATCATAGCATTAGAAAGATAATTACAACTTTTAACTTGTGGTGTAAATGGTTGCCTCAGTGGGAAAGGACTTGTTACGACATTTAAACCTTCTTCATAATATCTTGCGGGATAACTCGGGGAAGAAGTGATAATTAAGTAAAAATGTCCAATCGGCGATTCATCGGGATAAACGCTGAAACCACCTGTCCCGCGCGAAATCCAAAACCTCGCCATACAATCACGCTTCCCAGTTACAGCTATCGTCTCAAGAATTATCTGACGCATGCTTTCCTTGTCAAGCGGAATTTTTATCCCGATCGCAGTTGCAGAACGAATGATTCTATCAAGATGCTCATCAAGAAGATAAACTTTGCCATTGACGACAAGCGAATTATCAAAAACTCCATCACCACGATGAACCATATGATCGTCAAAAGGTATCGTCATTAAATTTGGATTGGTTACAATCGCATCCCAAACGGTTGAATACATTGCGAAGTATTTTTCTTTCAAAGGTGTCTCACGCTTAACCCAGTTAAAATAATCTTCTTCTGACCAAACTTTTAACTTTCTTTGTTTCATATCTGAACTTTAAATTTTTGTTGTTTTATTTCGCTTAAAACCTCGTCAAACTTCTCTATGAAAAAATCAACTTCGCTTTCGCTTATTATCAGTGGTGGTAATAACCTCACAACATTATTGCTTGTGCAATTCGCTATCACCCCTTTATTTAAGAGTTCCCTCACAATTTCAGAACACTCAATTGATAGTTCAACTCCGATCATCAAACCAACGCCACGGACTTCTTTTATAATTGGATGCCTTAACTTCATCCCTTCAAGTTTTTCTTTCAAATAATTCCCAACGGAAATTATCTTTTCAACGATTTGACTTAATTCTTTTATGACTTCACATCCAGCTGAGCAAGCGACTGGATTCCCTCCGAATGTTGAACCATGCGTTCCAATGGAAAAGACATCAGCAACTCTTTCATTTCCGAGGACAGCTCCAAGGGGCAAGCCCCCACCGAGTGGTTTTGCTACTGCGACGACATCGGGTTTCACCCCGTAATGTTCAAAAGCAAAAAATTTCCCCGTTCTCCACAAACCACTTTGAATTTCGTCAGCCACAACAAGAAAACCGAACTTTTCCCTTAACTCAAAAATTTTCTCAACAAATTTCTTGTCCGCTGGAATTATTCCACCCTCACCTTGAACAAATTCAAGAAAGACACCTACAACGCTATCGTTTATATTTTCCTCAAGTTGATCAATGTCGTTATATCTTAACACAGAAATTCCAGGCAAGAACGGCTCATATCCATTGCGATATTTATCCCTGTCCATTAAAGAAAGCGCCCCCATCGTTCTCCCGTGAAAAGAATTTGAAAAACTAACGATGATATTCTTCCCGAACTTTTTACCCCATTTTCTTGTCAATTTAATTGCTGTCTCAATCGCCTCCGCACCGCTGTTCGTGAAAAAGACCTTCTTATAGCCAGAAAACTGAATCAACAATTTCGCAAGGTTGACCTGCGATTCGTGAACGAAAAGGTTTGAAAGATGGATATACCTATCAATTTGCTCAATTATCGCGCTCTTTATCCTCTCATTCCCGTATCCAAGTGCGTTCACACCAATGCCGGACAACATGTCAAGATATTTTCTCCCTTCATAATCATAAAGGAAAACACCATCGCCATATTTTATGCGAACCCCGAGTCGCCTATATGTTTGAAAAAAGAGCTCTTTTTCAAGTTCAAAAACTGAACATGTCAAGATATTTTCTCCCTTCATAATCATAAAGGAAAACACCATCGCCATATTTTATGCGAACCCCGAGTCGCCTATATGTTTGAAAAAAGAGCTCTTTTTCAAGTTCAAAAACTGTCATCAATTACCTCCGCTTGACTTTGAAATTTTCTCAAAAAGCGAATGGAAAAAACTTACCTTTTTCCTCAACTCATCAATATCACCATCATTTATTATGACCATATCAGCAAGCTCCCTTTTAATTTTTGAATCCAACTGCGCTCTCATCCTTTTCAAAACCTCTTCCTTTGAACATTTGTCACGCTCCATGATTCTTTTAATTTTAATTTCATCATCAGCATCAACCACCAACACATAATCAAGTTCTTTATCAAAACCTGACTCAAAAATAAGCGCAGCTTCAACAATGACAAAGTTATACTTCCCTTCATCAGCGATTTTTTTTAAATCCGAAAGGATTCTCTTTATAACAGCAGGATGAACGATTGATTCAAGGAGTTTTCTTTTCTCATCGGATGAAAAGATGATGTCAGCGATGAACTTTCTGTTAAGTTTTCCCCCGATGTATGATTTTTCTCCAAAAATTTTTTTTATTTTCTTCTTCAATGACTCATCGTTTTCCATAATTTCCTTTGCCAGTTCATCAGCGTAGATCACCTTTGCCCCGAGCTCTTCAAAAATTTTACAAACCGTTGTCTTGCCAGCCCCGATGCCACCGGTTATTCCAACTGTTAAAATTCCATGTTTGAAAGCCAAATTTGAAGTTCTTTTTTCTAAAAAATAAAAAATTTTTACCGCAAATAAAAAAGCGTCCCGCTAATGCGGGACGCCTTTGAATTACTTAGCATAAGCAACAGAGCGAACCTCCCTTATAACCGTGACCTTGATCTGCCCCGGGTATTCCATTTCCTCTTGAATTTTCGCTGCTATATCTCTTGAAAGTTGTTCAGCGAGATTATCGTCAACTTTATCAGGTTCAACTATAACTCTAACTTCACGACCAGCTTGAATTGCGTATGTCTTTGCTACGCCCTCAAATGACTTTGCAATCTCTTCAAGCTTTTGCAACCTTCTTACATAACCCTCAACGGATTCCCTCCTCGCTCCGGGTCTTGCACCACTTATGGCATCAGCTGCTTGAACGATTGCAGCAATTGGTGTCTCCATAGGAATATCTTCGTGATGTGATCCAACTGCGTTCACAACGATGGGATGCTCACCGTATCTACTCAAAATTTCATACCCAATTAAAGCATGTGGACCCTCCTGCCTATCAACTACTTTACCTATGTCATGGAAAAGCCCTGCCCTTTTTGCAAGATGTGGGTCAAGCCCAAGTTCAGACGCCATTATCGCAGCAAGATAAGCTACTTCTATGCTATGCTGTAAAACATTTTGACCATAACTTGAACGATACTTCATCTTTCCAACGAGACGGACTATTTCACGATGCACATTGTGAATCCCAAGTTCAAGTAAAGTATTTTCCCCGACCTTATAAATCTCCTCTTCAAGCTCTTGCTTGACCTTTTCAACAACTTCTTCAATTCTCGCTGGGTGAATTCTCCCATCGGCAAGTAATCTCTCAAGCGCAATTTTAGCAACTTCACGTCTAAATGGGTCAAATCCAGAGATTATGACCGCCTCAGGGGTATCGTCAACGATTATATCGCACCCGGTTAATTGCTCAAACGCCCGTATATTTCTTCCCTCTCTTCCAATTATCCTCCCTTTAAGTTCATCGTTTGGAATGTGAAGCACAGTGACGGTAGTTTCAACCGAATGGTCAGCAGCTGTCCTTTGAATTGCTTGAACGATTATCTTTTGAGCTTCTTTTTTTGCTTCCTCCTTTGCCTGCTCACGGATTTCGCGGATCATTTTCGCAGCTTCTGCTTTTGCCTCCGCCACCATGCTATCAATCAAAATTTTCTTCGCCTCGTCTCTCGTCAAACCAGCTATCTTCTCAAGCTGAACCTTTTGTTCCTCTATCAGCTTGTCAATTTCTTTTTGCCTTGCCTCAATTAATTTTCTTTGCTCCTCAATTTGTTGTTGAACTTTGTTAAGTTCGCGCTCCCTCTTGTTTAATTCATCAGCTCTTTCATTCAGTTTTTCCTCCTTCGCGAGAAGTTGTTTTTCATACGATTGAAGCTTTTGCTTTATTTGATTTACCTCAATCTCAAATTCCTGCTTCTTCCTGAACCATTCATCCCTTACTTCAAGTAATTTTTCCTTTTTGATGTTGTTCGCCTCGCGCTCTGCGTCTTCAATTATCTTTTGCGCTCTTGCTTCAGCGCTTCCAATTTTCTTTTCCTCAACTTTTGAATGAAAGAACCATCCTATGAAAAAAGATACCAAAACAGCCAACGCGACAACTATGTATACAGCCATATTCTACCTCCTCAAGTTTCTTTTAAAAATTATCAACAAAAACAAAAACCGCGCTTGTCAGCCCAGCGAGCCCATTCCAACGATGACGCCTGCCTGGGTACTTCTTACTTCCACCGTCCGCATCTTTAAGCTCTGGCTAAACCAGAGCAGCGGACTCCCCAAACTTTTGGGGAGCGTGGCCTGTAATCCGCACCCAAGAGCCAGGCAATCAAAATAACGCTGGCTTTCCCCTGAGCCCTTACTGAGCTGACAGCGCGGTTACAAACTTAATATCTTATCAACCCGATTTGACAAATCCATCAACAAATTCTCTATCTCGCCTTCAACATTGTCATGTTTCATCCTTTCAAGAAACAACTCCTCGGCTATGTTAAGCGCTGTCAAAACAGCTATCGTCAAAGCATTGCGCCCCGGAAACTTGCTCTCCAATTCTCGCATCACACTATCAACATATTCCGCAACTTTATACCCAAGCTCTTCATCTTCAACTTTTAAGGTGTATTCGTTATTTAAAATTTTCACTTTAATTGTCTTTGTCTCCGATAAATTCAATTCCATTTCCAAAGTTTATTTTCCAGGGGAAAACCAGCACATATCTTTTCAAAGATAACGATTAATCCTATCAAGCAAAAAAACAATCCTCTTCTTTAAGTCCTCCTTCTCATCCGCAGAAAACAAAACAAAACCATCGCTTCTCAACTTTTCATTTTCACGCTTCAACTTCTCAACTTCATCCTCAAGCACTGACAATCTCGCGCGCAAACTTTCATTTTCCTCCTTCAGCTTTCGGACATATTCATAAACCTTGTCAAACTTCCCTTGCAATTCCTCAATCAACAAAGCCAAATTCAACTTATTTTTATCATCAACGATCTCCAAATCTTAGAAACCTCTAAGTTTTGCTCCTGTTCTTCCTTCAACATAAGATACAATTTCCTTCATCAAGGCATTGACCTCCTCATCCGTCAAGGTCTTCTGACTCGAGACAATCTCAAGTGAAAAAGCAACACTCTTTTTTCCATCTCCTATCTTCTCTCCTCTATAAATGTCAAAAAGATAAATTGATTTCAAAAGATCGCCCGCTTTTTCCTTTATCGCCTTCTCTAACTCACCCACAGGCACCGACTCATCAACGACAAAAGCAAGGTCTCTATACACACTCGGATATCTGGGCAACTCAACATAATGTCTTGACTCTATCCGTGAACCTTTAGACATCAAATTCAAATCAATTTCAGCAATGAATATATCTGCTTGAACATCAAACCTCTTCAAAAGGACATCTCCAACTTTAAACAACTTCCCGGCATATTTTCCATCTATTTCAACACCTATCTCAAGCTCAGCCAAAGCGCTTCTATTATTAGAATAATAAATAAATCTGTAATTTTCAAGAAAAACCGACTTGAAGAGACGCTCAATTTCTCCCTTCAAATCGTAAATGTCAAAGTTCCTCTCCTTCAAATCGTAGCTCAGTGGCTCTGCTCTTCCCGTCATTAAAATTAAAAGATGTTCCTTCTCAACATAATTGCCAACCAAACTTGATACATCATCTCCTGCGAGACCAACCCCGAAGACCTTGCCTATCTCAAAAAACTTCAAATCCCTTATACCATAACCAAAGTTATGCCTTACTACATCAAGAGCGCTTGGAATTAAGCTCGGTCTAAGTGCCGACATCTCTCTGCTTAAAGGGTTCAAGACCTTGACAAAATTATCGCTAAACAATGAAGCCATTCCCTCATCAAGCATGCTGTTTGTAACGACTTCTTTAAACCCGGCTCCGATCAACCTCTCACGAACAACTTCATTAAAATCAACTTTTGTTTTTTCAGTTGAAAAATGAACCACAGAACTCATTTTATCCGGGATTTTATCGTATCCATAGACACGGGCAACCTCTTCAACCAAATCAATCTCCCTTTCAATGTCAGGTCTAAATGTCGGCACCCTAACTTTAACAGAATCATCATCAACATTTAAAACCTCAATCTCAAGCCCTTCAAGTATTTCAATAACCTTATCTCTTGGGATTTCCATTCCGATGATTAAGTTGAGCCGTGAAAATCTCAATTTTACGATTCGTGGTTCAATTTTAACGGGATAAACATCAATTACTCCTTTCAAAACTTCGCCTCCGGCAATTTCAGCCATAAGTTGTGCTGCTCTGTCAACAGCCCAAATAACAGCATTTGGGTCTGCACCTCTTTCAAATCTATACGATGCATCGGTAGAAAGACCAAGGAACTTTGATGTCCTTCGTATGCTGATGGGATTAAAATAAGCGCTTTCAATCAAAACATTCCTTGTCTCATCAGTTATCTCTGAATTCAAACCACCCATGACCCCAGCTATTGCCACTGGTTTTTCAGCGTCACATATCATCAGCGTATCCGAACGCAGTGTTCTCGCCTTGCCATCAAGCGTAATAAAAACTTCACCATCATTTGCACATTTAACGACGATTTTATGCCCAGCGAGCTTATCATAGTCAAAAGCGTGAAGAGGATGCCCTACTTCATAAAGGACGAAATTTGTTATGTCAACGATATTATTTATAGGTCTTAATCCAACCAAGCGAAGATAATTTTGAAGCCATTTTGGGGATGGTCCCACTTTTACATTTAAAACAACCCTTGCAGAATACCTCGGGCAATTTACATAATCAACAATTTCAACGGAGGCAAAATCAGTGACTTTTCGCTCTGACTCAATTAGTTTAACCTCTGGTTTCTTCACTTTCAATCCGAACACTACCGCAAGTTCCCGAGCTATCCCTATATGACTTAAACAATCCGGGCGATTTGGGGTTATGCTTATATCATAAATCACATCATCAAGTCCGAAATACTCAGCTAATGGTTGTCCAACCTTTGCACTTTCATCAAGAACCATTATTCCCTCTTTATCTTCACCAAGCCCAAGTTCATATTCAGAACATATCATTCCATACGATTCAACACCGCGAATTTTAGCCCTTGTCAATACGAATGGTTTCCCTTCCGGATCGTGTTGATTTCTTGGGACGACAGCTCCGACAAGCGCAACAGGTACTTTTTGACCAACCGCAACATTAGGTGCACCGCATATAATTTGAAGCACATCCTTTCCAACATTAACTTTACAGACCGTTAACTTGTCGGCGTTTGGATGTTTATTCACCTCTACGACTTCCCCAACATAAAAATTTTTATACTTCTCACCAAGATATTCAACACTTTCAACCTCAAGCCCGAGCATCGTAAGCTTTTCCTTTACTTCTTCAGGTTCTGCTTCAAGGTCAATGTAATTTTTCAGCCAGTTATGTGATATTTTCACCGCTTGTAGAAGATTTTATTTTAGAATTGATCAAGGAATCTGAAATCGTTCTCGTAAAACAACCTTATATCATCTATTCCATATTTTAACATTGCGATTCTCTCAACGCCCATACCGAAGGCGTAACCGGTATATTTTTCCGTATCATATCCAACGAATTTGAAAACATTCGGGTCAACCATTCCACACCCAAGTATTTCAAGCCAGCCACCATATTTACAAACCCTGCAACCCCTACCCCCACATATGAAGCAGCTGACATCTACCTCAGCGCTTGGTTCAGTGAATGGGAAAAAACTAGGTCTAAATCTCAACTTAACATCACTGCCAAACATTTGCTTCGCAAACGCGAGCAAAGTCCCTTTTAACTCCGCAAAAGAAACCCCCTCATCAACATACAAACCTTCAACCTGGTGAAACAAACAATAACTCCTCGCACTTATCGCTTCATTTCTGTAAACTCTTCCAGGGGCAATTATCCTAACTGGCGGTTTCCTTGACTCCATCACTCTTATCTGAACAGGGGAGGTGTGCGTTCGTAAAATTATTTTATCCTCAATGAAAAAAGTATCTTGCATATCCCTTGCTGGATGCTCGGGAGGTATGTTTAACGCCTCAAAGTTATGATAATCATCCTCTATTTCAGGTCCAGAAGCAACTTCAAAACCCATCCCGATGAAAATTTTCTTTATCTCCTCAAGCGTTTGCGTAAGCGGATGTTTTCTCCCTGTGTATTTCAACCTTCCAGGTATTGTAAGATCAACAACACTTTCAACCTTGGTTTTCTTCCTCTCAATTTCAAGCTTCTTCTCGTTGTATTTCCCCTGAGCTAGCTCCTTCAACTCATTGAGCAATTTACCAAGCGCTGGTTTCTCCTCCTTTGGAACTTCTCTCAACTTATCAAAAAGTGACTGAATTATGCCCCTGCGACCAAGATATTTAACCCTTAACTCCTCAAGTTGCTTCTCATCCTCAACACTTAAAATCTCGGAAAGAAATTTTGACTTTACCTCTTCAATTTGATTTTTCATCTCTGAGTTAAACTTTCATTTTTAAATAAAAAACTCCCACCACCCTCACAAAATCAAAATTATAGACGGGTGATGGGAGCTAAACTTTAACTAAAAGCGAACTTTACAACTTCAGAGAAAGCATCTGGATTATTCACCGCAAGATCAGCCAACATCTTACGGTTGATCTCAACCTGCTTTTTCCTCAATGCTGAAATTAATTTTGAATATGTAGTTCCATTCAACCTTGCTGCAGCGTTTATCCTCGCTATCCAGAGTCGTCTAAATTCTCGCTTTTTCGTCCTCCTGTCACGATACGAGTATTGAAGTGCCTTCGCAACATGGTCTTTGGCTTGTCTGAGGGTGTTGCCTCGCATCCCCCAGAACCCTTTTGCCCTCTCAAGGATTTTCTTCCTTCTCCTCCTTGATGCTGGCTTATTCGTCGCTCTCATTTCAACCACAAATTTTAGTTTTAAAATTCATCAAGCAAGGATCAATTGCTTAATCCTTTTCTCTTCATATGGATGCACAAGCGTCGGCTTGCGAAGTTGACGCTTACGCTTCCTTGACTTGCCAGTTGCAAGATGACTTCTACCGGCTTTTTGCCTTTTGATTTTGCCGGTGCCTGTAACTTTGAAACGCTTCATCGCTGCGCGATTACTTTTCATCTTTGGCATCAGTGATTTCTCCTCCCAGCTGTTTGTTTTTTTCTTCCTGTTCCTTTAACATCTGTATTTTCTTTCTGTCAGGTGAAATAAGAACACTCATCACGCTACCCTCAAGTCGTATATCCTGCTCGACTCTACCGATATCCGACAACATCTCAATAAACCTTTTTAAAATTCTCTCACCAAATTCAGTATGTAAAATTTCTCTGCCTTTAAATAACACAGACGCTTTAACTTTGTGTCCCTCAAGCAAGAACTCCCTTGCATGTCTAACTTTAAAATTAAAATCATGCTCACCTGTATTCGGATGAAACCTTAATTCTTTTACAACTGCTGATACTTGTTGCTTCTTGTGAAGCTTCTCTTCCTTCTGTCTCTCATACTTATATTTGCCGTAATCCATCAATCTACAAACAGGCGGATTAGCATGCGGTGCGACTTCAACCAGGTCATAACCTCTTTCCTCAGCTAACTTTAACGCATCACGCGTGTTCATTATCCCGAGCTGTTGTCCATTTTCGTCTATTACCCTTACCCTCGGGACTTTAATCTGCTCATTAACCCGTAATTCTTTCTCTATGGCTGATTCCCTTTTTGTTTTTAAATTTAGCGTTTTACCTTTCTCCTTATCTCTTGCCTTGTCCTTTCGCCATTTGCTACAATTAGATCAGCGATATACTTAATCATCTCCTCATGCGATTTCCTGAATTCATCCATTTTTTCACGATGTTCTCTCCTGAACTCGTCAAGCCGTTCACGAGATTCTTTAAGATTTTCACCCAAAACCTGCATTGTTTTTTGATGTTCCCGCCTGAATTCATCAAGATTTGCAGTCATTATTTTCATCGTTTCTTGATGTTCCCGCCTGAATTCTTCTAGATTTGTGTTCATTATTTTCATTGTCTCACGATGTTCCCGCCTGAACTCCTCAAGATTTGTGTTCATTATTTTCATCGTTTCCCGATATTCCCGTCTAAATTCTTCAAGATTTGTGTTTAATATTCGCATCGTTTCCTGGTGTTCACGCCTAAACTCTTCAAGATTTTTGCCCATTATTTTCATCGTTTCTTGATGTTCACGCCTGAATTCATCAAGCCGTTCAGTCATAATCTTTATATTCTCTTGATGTTCCCTTCTAAATTCGCTTATCAATTCAATTATATTCCTCGCCTCTGCCTTAAGCGTTCTATTATTTATGATGGCATACAAAGTCAGAAAAACGCCAAGTATCGTTGCCATAACACCGCCCAATGTCAAAACCTCATAAAAACTCACACCTAATCAACCGATTTAGTTTCAATTTCAAATTTAATCCTTGCAATAAAACTTTCCAAATCAAAAACCCCGAGGTCACCTTTACCGTGTCGCCTAACTGAAACATTGCGATTTGTCTTTTCCCTTTCGCCTATAACAAGCATATACGGAATTTTCTTCGTTTCAGCTTCGCGAATTTTATAAGTTATCTTCTCATTTCTCAGGTCAACTTCCGCTCTGATTTTCATCTCTTTCAATTTTTGATAAATCTCAACTGCATAATCATTCTGAGCGTCCGTTATGGGAAGAACAGTCACTTGCACAGGAGCAAGCCAAACTGGGAAATTCCCGGCGAAATGTTCCGTCAGAATCCCAACGAACCTCTCAAACGACCCAAATATCGCTCTATGAATTGCAACTGGACGTTTCGGTTGACCATCTGCGTCAATGTAAGTCAAGTCAAATCTTTCAGGCAACATAACAAAATCAAGTTGAATCGTCGCAACCTGCCAGTCCCTTCCCAAGGCATCTTTAATCTGGACATCAATCTTTGGACCGTAAAAAGCCCCCTCCTTCTCCTTTAATCCATATTTTATCCCATTTTGTTCAAGCGCCGTCTTCAAGGCATTCTCCGCCTGTTCCCACAAAGCCGGGTCACCCATTGCGTTATCGGGTTTTGTTGACAGATAATAAGCTGGCTCAAACTTGAAAATCTTGTAGACATAGTTTACAAAATCAATAAGCTCATTTATCTCATTTAAAATTTGATCGGGTCTACAATAAATATGGGCGTCGTCCATGGTTATTTGCCTGACGCGAAACATACCTCCCAATGCCCCAGAAATCTCATTCCTGTGAAGACGACCAATTTCCGCAAGACGAAGAGGTAAGTCCTTATAACTTCTCGTTTTCATCTTATAAACATATGTGCTCTCGGGACAATTCATCGGCTTGAGCGAGTATATCTCGTTTTCAACTTCAAGAACAAACATATTCTCTTTGTAATGCTCCCAATGACCGGAGCGTTCCCAAAGGTCTTTCTTAACAAGTATCGGCGTTGAGATTTCCTCATATCCTCTTTTGTCAAGTTCCTCTCTTATAAATTTTTCAAGTTCACGGAAGATGACCATCCCCTTCGGCAACCAAAACGGAGCTCCGGGGGCTATATCGTGGAAAACAAAAAGTTCAAGTTCCTTCCCGAGCCGACGATGGTCTCTTTTTTTCGCTTCCTCAAGACGACGGAGATGTTCCTCAAGAAGTTCTTTTTTAGGGTAAGCAACACCGTAAACCCTTTGCAACATCTTGTTCTTCGGATCACCGCGCCAATACGCCCCAGCAACATTTAATAACTTAACATACTTTATCTTGCCCGTTGAAGGCAAATGCGGACCGCGACATAAATCCGTGAAGCTACCTTCACTGTAAAAGGTTATAGTATCGCCGTCCTCTATCTGCTCTATTATCTCAACTTTGTAAGGGTCGCCCTTCTTTTTGAAAAATTCAAGAGCTTCCTCCTTCGTCACAACTCTCCTAACATACGGTTCGTCCCTTTGCGCTAACTCCACCATCTTCTCTTCAATTTTTTGCAAATCCTCAAGCGTAAGCGGTCTATCAACATCAACATCGTAATAAAAACCATCTTCAATTGGCGGACCAACACCAAATTTCGCCCCGGGGAAAAGTTCCTCTATTGCGTGAGCCATAAGATGAGCTGAACTATGCCAGAAAACCTCCCTCCCTTCCGGGTCCTCAAATGTCAAAATTTTCAACTCACAATCATTTTCAAGCGGACGCGTTAAATCAACCACAACTCCATCTACTTTAGCAGCTACCGCCTCTTTGGACAAACGCTCGCTTAACATCTCCGCTATCTGCAACGGTGTCGTCCCTTTAGCAACTTCTAAAATACTACCATCAGGCAATTTTACCTTTATCCTCTCCTCCATAAAAAAATTAAAATTTGAGTTTTCACTTCAAGGGAAAGTTTGAGTTAAAAATAATAATTTCACCGACAAAATCAAAACAAAACCTTAACCTGCAACTTCAACCAGAACAACGGTTATCAACTTTAACTTTTCATCCACACGATAAAACAAAAACAATTCATCAATCAAGACCCTATAAATCCCCTCCTCAACCTCCTCACATCCACTCGGGTATGGCTCATCCCTTAAAATGTTAACTCTCTCAATAAAATCCGACATCTTCCCAAGGTCACCTTTGAAACAAGATAACAAATCAACCAACAAATCCTCCTTGAATCTTATATCATACCCTCTCTTATCAACCCTCATCCCTTTAAGAGCCAACCTTTCCATCTTTTTAAACTCACCATACGGCAAAATCGTTATATACTTCCTGCTCCCCTTCATAAGATGCATTATTTTCTTCTCATCCCAATTTTTCAATTCAATCACCAAAAATTTTCTTCTTAAAATACTCAAGCGTCTTTTTCAAGCCCTCTTTCCTTGGAACCTTCGGCTCCCAACCAAGTATTTCCCTTGCCTTCGTTATGTCAGGTCTTCTAACCTTCGGGTCATCTGGTGGAAGTGGCTTAAACACAATCTTGCTACTGCTCCCAGCAAGTTCTTTTATCTCATAGGCAAGCTCCAAAATAGTTATCTCGTCAGGATTCCCGAGATTTACAGGATAAACATAGTTTGACATCAAGAGCTTAAATATACCATCAACCAAGTCATCAATATAGCAAATGCTTCTCGTTTGTTTCCCATCGCCAAAGACGGTTATATCTTCACCTTTGAGCGCTTGCGTCATAAATGCCGGAATAACCCTTCCATCGTCAATTCGCATCCTTGGTCCGTATGTGTTAAAAATTCTCGCAATTCTTGTGTCAAGTCCGTGATATCTGTGATAAGCCATCGTCATCGCCTCGGCAAATCTCTTCGCCTCGTCATAAACACCGCGAATTCCTATAGGATTTACATTCCCCCAATAATCCTCACTTTGTGGATGGACGAGCGGGTCACCATAAACCTCGCTTGTTGAAGCAAGGAGAAACCTTGCTCCCTTTGCCTTTGCAAGTCCAAGCGCTTTATGCGTCCCCAAAGCACCAACTTTCAATGTCTGAATGGGATACTTAACATAATCCATCGGACTTGCTGGCGAAGCAAAGTGAAGTATAAAATCAACATCCCCAGGGACATACAAAAACTCAGTGACATCATATTTGATAAACTTGAACTTCGGATGACCGAAAAGATGAGCTATATTATCAAGGTTTCCAGTGATCAGATTGTCAAGACAAATCACCTCATCACCTTCGGCTATAAATCTGTCGCAAAGATGTGACCCTATAAAGCCAGCCCCACCTGTTATAACTACCCTCGCCAATTCTTACACCTCTTTTTTATTTTTTCTAAATTTGCTAATTTTAAGTGGACAAAATTGTTCCAAATTTGTCGGTTATCAACAAACAAAATTGGAAAAATGAATAAAGTTTACCCAAGGAAATTGAAAAAGCGACTTCTTGAAGAGATTGAACATCCCGAGATCGTCCTTTTGACCGGGATGAGACAAGTTGGGAAAACAACGCTTATAAAAGATATCTTCAACCATATCCAATCCGATAACAAAATTTACATTGACCTTGAAAATCCTCTCAACCAAATGATCTTTGAGGAGAAAAACTTTGACAACATCATTTATAATTTAGCACAACTTGGTTTAAACCCAAAAGATAAAATGTATATTTTCCTTGATGAAATCCAGCTCGTCCCTGAAATTGTAAAACCAATAAAGTACATTTACGACAATTACAATGTGAAATTTTTCCTGACTGGCTCAAGCAGTTTCTACTTGAAGAACCTTTTCCCTGAGTCGCTTGCTGGAAGAAAAGTGCTTTACGAGCTTTTCCCGCTTGATTTTGAGGAGTTCTTAATTTTCAAAGAAAAAGCAAGGGCAAACGAGGAAGTCAAAAGCTTTGAACAAAAAGCCAAAATGAAAAACAGGATTTCTTACTCAATGTTTATAAAGTTATTTGAAGAATACATGACTTATGGTGGCTTCCCAAGAGTCGTAATTGAAGATAAACCAGAGCGAAAGAAGTTAATAATTGAAGATATTTTCAAATCATACTTTGAAAAAGATGTCAAAACGCTATCGGATTTCAAGGAAATCGGGAGATTGAGGGATACGATTTTGCTTCTTGCTGGTAGAGTTGGTTCAAAGCTTGAAATTTCAAAAATCGCACTTGAAGTTGGCGTCTCAAGGGAAACAATTTATTCATACATCAATTTCCTTGAGAAGACATATTTCATATTTCTAATTTCACCTATAGCGAGGAACATAAACGGTGAAGTCAGGGGTGCTAAGAAAATTTACTTCTGCGACACTGGAATTCTAAATCAAATTGGAAAAGTCACGGAGGGTGCTTTGTTTGAAAATGCCGTCTTTTTAAACCTGAAAAAATTTGGAAAGATAAATTATTATCAGCGATACAAAGGTCCAGAGATTGACTTCATACTTAATGAAACGATCGGCTTTGAAGTAAAATTAAACGCCAGAAGTGCGGACATAAATAAACTTAAAAGAGTCGCTGAAAGCATTAAACTCACTGACTATTATCTCATATCAAAGGATTTTGTAGATGGAGAAAAAATCATAGTTGCGACAGATCTTTGAGAAACTCTTTAAGTGTTGGCAACTTTGCGTCTTTTTCAGAAAGGATGGGGTTATCAATCGGCCATTCAATCCCTATATCAGGGTCGTTCCAAATTATCCCTCTTTCATGTTCAGGGGAATAAAAATTATCAACTTTATATTCAACCTCGGCAACCTCAGAAAGCACGACAAAACCATGTGCAAATCCCTTCGGGATGTATAAAATCCTTTTGTTTTCCTCGGACAAAATAACGCCATACCATTTTTTGAAAGTTTTTGAATCAGGTCTTATATCAACAGCCACATCAAAAATTTCACCTCTTATACATCTGACAAGTTTTGATTGAGCAAACGGCTCTATTTGAAAGTGAAGTCCCCTCAAGACGCCTTTAATTGACATTGAATGGTTATCCTGAACGAACTTTTCATTTATCCCAAATTTTTCAAAATCCTTGTAGCTGTATGTTTCCATAAAAAATCCCCTCTTATCCTCAAATACCGCTGGTTCAATCAAGACAAGGTCTGGTATTTGATTTACCCTTGAAAATTTAAAAGGCAAGTTATGGATGAAATTTATTTTCTCCCAATTCCGTAATAGACGAAACCAAGCCCTTTAAGTTTTTCTGGTTTATAGATATTTCTTCCATCAAAGACGACAGGCGTTCGCATAAGGTTTTTCATATAATTGAAGTCCGGCTCTCTGAACTCCTGCCATTCAGTTACAAGGACAAGTGCATCAGCACCTTTAAGTGCTTCGTATTGATTTTTAGCAAATTTAATCCTCTTATCAAAAATTTTCTTCGCATTTGGGATAGCAACCGGGTCGTATGCGACAACACTTGCACCAAGTTTCAACAGCTCGTTTATTATCGTAATTGAAGGGGCTTCGCGCATATCGTCCGTCTTAGGCTTAAAAGACAAACCCCAAATTGCGATCTTTTTATCTTTCAACCTCCCGTTGAAATGTTTCTTTATCTTTTCAACGATCAATTTTTTCTGTCTTTCGTTGACTTCATAGACAGCTTTAACTATTTTCAAATCAACCCCATTTTCCCCTCCCATCTTTATAAGCGCCTTCAAATCCTTCG
>Ga0079997_117136_pt1 | contig 183507 bp, 195 predicted proteins | sample PerSpoCPS_CMetaG_FD_69200 | JGI IMG/M metagenome (GOLD analysis project Ga0079997, IMG submission 69200) | Archaeal communities from Yellowstone National Park, Wyoming, USA - Perpetual Spouter C (PS_C) MetaG (SPADES assembly) (version 2) | ecosystem: Environmental > Aquatic > Thermal springs >...
TCATTCAAGAAGCCCTGGCAGACTCTCAATTGCAAGCAGTCAAGGCCCAACTAGAAAGCCGTGGGTTTGGCATGAATGCCGACGAAGCCCAAGCGGTCCAGCTTGTGGGTGGGGAGCAGCTGGTGATCCCCTTCGGCCAGGATGCCCATCTGGTTTGGACCAGAACCAATGGCCAGACGGCAGCCGTGGGCTTAGTCCGTCAAGGGAACAAGACCCTCAACGTCGGGGCTGATGGGCAGGAGCGAGTGGTGAGGTTCCTCAGCGCCCAGCAGGCGGAGAAGCTCTTGAGGAAGCTGCGGGAGAAGAGCAAGTTCCAGGAGTTTGAGGGGAAGCTGGCCCAGAAGGGCAAGCGGGTGGGCAAGGTGCGGGTGCTCTTTGATGAGACCAATAAGATTGCCATCCTAGGGATAGCAGCTGAGGGTGATGAGAAGATAGGGCATCAGGTGCGGATCAAGGTGAAGGCTAATAAAGATGATGAGCCGGAGGACGATGCCGAGCCAGCGATTCAAGCCACGGCCTGTGGGCAGGCCACAGGGGAAGCAGTATCCACGGGAGCGAAGATGCAGCCGTTGGCGGTTCCTCCCGGAGATGGTGGGAGCTTTGAGGGTGGCTACGAAGGGCCGCAGATTTGTACTTCCCAGTGGGGGTATGACTATCTCTGTCTCAGTCGGACGCCTTCAGTGAGCCTGTCCACGACCAGCCTGGCTCTGCCCCAGACGTTCATCAATCAGCCGGTGCAGGCGTCGTTCACTATTTGGAACGGCGGGGGAGGGACGCTGACGGGGACGGTGAGTGCTCCCGCGCCGTTCAGCATCGTGTCTGGGGCAAGCTTCAGTCTGCTGCCGGGGCAGCCGCAAGAAGTGGTAGTGCGGTTCAGCTCAGCGACGGCGGGGAGCTTCTCTAAGAGCATTGCAATCAGCTCTAATGGCGGGAACACGACGGTGACGGCCACAGGGGTGGCCCACAAGGTGAGCTTCTCCCCAGCACAAGTGGACTTTGGCAGTGGGCTGTTCGTACTGCGGGAGCAGTGCGACGATACGGGAGGGTGCAAGCTACGCACAGAGAAGGTAGGCTTGCCGATAGAGAAGCAGTTGACCGTGAAGAATGAGGGGACAGTCAGTGTGAGCTTGACGCTGAGCACGGCTGGGCCGTACAAGATCGTGAGCGTGCCGCCGACGCTGTCGCCGGGGCAGAGCGGGCAGGTGACCCTGAGATTCGATCCCACGGAGTCCGGGAGCTTCAGCGGGAATGTACAGGTGGGGATCAATGGGGGACAGGGGAGCGTGAGTTCTCCGCCGTTGGTGGGCGTGGCCCATAAGATCGAGATCGATCCGGCGGTGTTAGATTTTGGCATCGTCTTTGTAGGGAGCACAAGAGAGCGGAAGCTGACGGTGAAGAACCAGGGCGTGACAACAGTGACACTCGAAGTGCCCAATACCACCCAGAATACAGCTTCGCCTTTTAGGGTTATGCTAGAGAGCCCGCTGGTGCTGACCCCCGGTGAGAGCAAAAAAGTGCTGGTGCAGCTTAGCCCGACAACGTCTGGGGAGTTCACAGGGACTGTGCGGTTAATGAGCGGCCAAGCAGTTCTTGAGATCCCTGCCAAGGCCAAGGCATACACAGAAGAGGAGTACCGCCAAATACTCAAGCAATCCATTCTAGCGACTTGTCAGGCTACAGAGGAGAGCTCCTTTAATAATTACCACTACCAAGCCCTTGAAAACTTTGTGCCAGCAGTGTACGATCAAGTTCCCCGAGTCCCTGTTCGAAACATCTTCTTTGTGCCAGGGTATAATCGAGACTACCTGTTCTATCGCATGCCCTGTCCAACGGACGAGGAGCTGGATGCTTTACTTGAACTCTTGATGGAGCCGGAAAACCAACCCCCATTAGATGACATCTTGCTCGAGCAGTTCGGAAACCCTGAGAATATTATAGCAGCGCTTAACGAGCTGTTCTATCTATTTAACCTTTTGCTTAATAGTCTAAGGGGCAATCCCAACGCAACTCAGGATGATATCAACAGAATACTCCAGTCGTTTGTTAGAGGCGACATCGATTACCTCATTCAAAAATATCATGGCTTCAGAGAGTTTTACACAGCCCTAGTGCAAGCAAGCCCTGATCTATTAGGAGTGATAATATCATTAGCAGGTCTGATAGCTTCGATACCAGGCGTGCCATTGTTACCAGGAACAGGAACAATAATTTCCCTAATAGGCCTAGCGTACTCAGTACTGACCATGCAGCAACCGATAGGTTTGTCACAACAGGAATGGCAAGCACGTCAGTTTGTCTTCCTTATGATGGTCATTATGGCTGAGTATCCTAACAGCCAAGCTACTATACAGGCTGTGATCCGGTCTAATGTCCATGGTGGTATGAGTGGTGCAGATTCTCGTATGGAAGCACTGCTAGTTATTGTAGCTGCCGGTATAGCAGCACAGGTACCAGCAGCTCAAGGAGTTGGCTTAAACCCGGGGTTCTATAATAAGTTCCTGGAGTTTGTAGCGACAGCCTACGGCCCAAACTCGCGAGTGAACAGCGGTCAGCTACGAAGTTACATGAACCACTTGGTGCGCTTTGGGAACTCAGTAAACCTCCCAGGAAACCTCGAATCATATGCTAATAGTATAGGTGGCTTTATCGCCTTTGTAGGGCTAGCTCAAGATGGCTGGAATATCGTTGGACACATTGGTAGCTTTGGGCACCCTCATCCGGAGGTTCATGTTATCGCCACTAAAGTTATCGCTGGGCGGGAGGTCGCTGTCTTCATTCATGTGGAAGCCAAGCTTGGGGTTAATGAAGTTGAAAAAGTGGCTAATATAATCGAGCGTATTACGTTAACTGCGCGAGGCTTCTATTCGTCCGAGATCGGGACTGCAGCTGAGCGTGTCACAGTGCTGCTCGTCTTCAGCGCGGAACCCGGTGCGGTAGCTCAGCTTGAGCAAGCCTTACAAGCCAAGAACTTGCAGACGCCCGTGCTCATCTTGTATCCTGAGAATGGGCAGTGGCAAGCTCGATGCGTCGGCAACTGCTCAGATAAGGATTTCCTCGACGCAGTAGCGGCAGCCCTGGCTCAGGCCCTAGGTACGCCCTACTCTGGAGGAAGTGAGAATGCCTTGGGAGAGATGTTGAGCAAGCTGGAGGAGGCCATGGAACTTGCTCAACTAGCCTACTTAGGCTTGTCTCCCGATAAGGCTTGGTGGATCGCTTACGGTGCCTGTATGGGAGATCTTGGATGCATCCTCTTCATAGCCGAATCAATTAAGAGAGAGCTTGAAGAGCAGTGCGGAGGCCCATGTCCAGTTCCCACGATGTATCCACGTGCCCTTCCCAGCAGAAAGCAAGGGGAGCCCTAGGGAGGTGTTAAGGTGAAGATAATGAGCAAGTTATGCGGATTGAGCTTGGTCGTCATCTTAGCTCTAGGGGGGAATCTGGGTGCGTTCCAAGCGACTCAACCTGCTCCAGGCACCCTGAAGTGGCGCTTCAAAGCTGACGCTATTGTGGCCTCGCCCGCTCTAGGCGTCGATGGCACAATCTATGTCGGCTCTTTGAAACTCTATGCTTTTCATCCCGATGGGGCTCTGAAGTGGCAGAGTTCCCTAGATCTTGGTATTGTAGATTCTCCTGCTATAGGTGCTGATGGCACAATCTATGTTGTCGGGGGAGCTGGTTTGAGTGCTTTGTATGCCTTTCATCCTGATGGGACTCTGCGATGGATCTTTGAACCTTTTCCAGGGGGGGCGTGGGCCGCTCCGGCCATAGGGGCTGATGGCACCATCTACATCGGCTCACTAGCTGGTGTCTTCTACGCGATCAATCCTGATGGGACTCTAAAATGGCGCTTCATAACCTGGGGGACAGGTGTGGTAAGATCCTCAGCTGCTATAGGTACTGACGGTACCATTTACTTTGGCACCGAGGATGGGGCCTTCTATGCGCTCAACCCTGATGGCACGCTGAAATGGCGCTTCCAGACCAGGATATCTGTGCAATCCTCGCCGGCGATAGGGGCTGATGGCACGATCTACTTCGGCTCCTGGGACGATTATTTCTATGCGCTCAACCCTGATGGCACGCTGAAATGGCGCTTCCGGGCCGAGAATGCCATAGATTCTTCACCAGCTATAGACACCGACGGCACGATCTACTTCGGCTCCTTGGATGGCACCTTCTATGCACTCAATCCTGATGGAACCCTGAAATGGCGCTTCAAAACCGGGGAGCGCATATGGTATTCTTCCCCGGCGATAGGGGCTGATGGCACGATCTACTTCGGCTCCTGGGATGATTATTTCTATGCGCTCAACCCTGATGGCACGCTGAAATGGCGCTTCCGGGCCGAGAATGCCATAGATTCTTCACCAGCTATAGACACCGACGGCACGATCTACTTCGGCTCCTGGGATTGGTACTTCTACGCGCTTCACTCTAGCAGCTTGGGGATAGCAAACTCCCCCTGGCCAATGTTCCGCCATGACCCCCAGCGGACTGGGCGAGCCTCTGGATCTAGGAGATAACTCTCACCGATAGCCTCTGGCCCCCGGGGTTCCGAAAATAGCGAAGGCATAGTGAGAAAAAGCCCAATAAAGCCTCACTTCATCCAAGAGGCCCCTTTATATTTGCGGCGCACCTGCTCTTCAGAATTCTCTTGGCGGTAGCGATCTATCTCTTCTTTGTTGTCATAGTGATACGCCAGAGCATCATAGACTTGAGCGTGCGTAAGATGAGGATAGAGCGCCACGATCTCGTCAGCCGTCTTGCCCATCTGCTCCAGTTCCGCAATGAGCGCGACGGTAATCCGAGTCCCTTTAATGACCGGCTCACCATCACAAACCCCAGGCCGGCGCTCAATATGCGGATGCTTCATTACTACAGACTTCGCCATCATTTTTTACACCACCATCTCGCCGGCACGGCGCTCACGACCCTCGCGCACCGGGCGCACCTCGACGACCTCTTCGGGATCGTAGTCCAAGAGCTTCAGCCAGTCTTCTACGTAATCCGTCTTGGGGAAGATCTCGCTCTCTTTGTACTCTTGGCGAATCGCTTCTTTGAGGTCTTCCAAACTGACGCCCTCAGCATCGGTGCCCTTCTCAATACAGCGTCTGATGGCCATGTCTTTGGCGCGTTCTACTGCAGACATAATCAAGGCACCGCTCACCAGGTCGCACCAGTAGAGCGTCTCGCGCCGCCCGCTCTTGAGCACAACCTCGACAAACGCCGTCTCCCGATCCCTCCGGAAGAGATAATCTGCCGCTTGCTCGACTAACGCGGCGCGCGCGGCCTGCGGGCTGCCGTACTCCCTGACTGTGGCCGGATCGAGAGGCACGTTCTCATCAAGATAGATCGCGAAGATGTCCCGCGACGCGTCACGATTGGGACGCCCCACTTTGACTTTTCTATCAATGCGCTCCGGGCGCAAGATCGCTGGGTCAATATAGTCGGGCCGGTTGCTCGTCAGCATCACCACGACATTTTCCAGCGAGACCAAGCCGTCCATCTCCGCGGCAAATTGGGGCACGACCGTGTTCGCGATATTTAAGTATCTTCCCGAAGAGCGCACCCGCAAGAGCGCATCCGCTTCGTCAATGAAGATGAAGACTAAGTACCCTTCTTTGGCGCGCTCGCGGGCCGCCGCGAAGATCTCTCGGATAAACCGCTCCGTCTCGCCCAGCCACATGTTGAGGAGCTGCGGCCCGTTGATGAGCATAAAGTACTCGCGCACGTCGCGCCCCGTGCGCTCCCGATAGGCCTTGGTGAGATTGTACGCCGTGGCCTTCCCAATGAGGGTCTTGCCGCATCCTGGCGGCCCGTAGAGCAAGATCCCCTTCAGATGGCGCTTGCCAAACTTCTTGTACAGCTCAGGGTACAGGAGCGGACGCTCGATCGTCTCGCGAATGAGTCGAATAGCTTCTTCTTGCCCGCCGATCTTCTCCCAAGGGATCTCGGGAATTTTCTCCAAGAAATACCCGCGCACCTCAGATTTCTGGAAGTGCTCCAAAGCGACGCGCATCGTCGGCTCCAGGCGCACCTCGTCGCCGACTTTTAAGTTTTTCTCTAAGAGATCCGTGGAGCGCAGCACGATCCGCCCGCTCAGCATCTGGGCGTCCATGGCGATTCTGAGTCTGCCGTCGGGCAAGACCTCAGCAACCTTCACGATGGGACCCTCAGGATGATACCCAATATCCCCGACGACGGCGAACGCCTCGTTGATCTTGACGCGCGTGCCCACCTTGAGCTTCTTCACGTCGAGATTGGGGTCAACGTTGGCGTAGTATTCGGCATCGCCTACGGCGATGTAGGCGATCCCCTCTTGGGGGGAGCCCAAGAACGTGCCGATGCGGTTGGCTGGCGCAGTCAGCTTTTCATACGTCTCGTTGAACTGTCGAATAGTCTCTTGAGCTTCGCGATAGGCGCGCTCATCAGCCTGGAGCTGCTCATATAAGAGCTCGAGCAGCCCCATGCGCGGATCGTTCTGCGGGGTGTAGCGCAGGATCTCTTCCAAGATAGCTAGAGCACGGATGCGGCCTTCGGGCCGGCTTGGTCGTGTGGGCTCGAAGGGCGGTCGCTCTTCGTCGTTGCGACGATTTCGGGATCTGTCAGCCATAGAGACACCTCACTGTCCCCTCTACAATAGACGAAACGCGGGCGTCCTGCAACCCGAAAAAAATCCCCGGCGGGCACACGCCCACCGGGGACTCTGTGTAAACGCCCTTACTTGGGTTGGACGTTTGCGGCTCTGGGGCCCTTGGCGTCGCTGGTGATCTCGAACTCCACCGCTTGGCCCTCCCGCAAGGTCTTGAACCCCTCGGCTTTAATAGCCGAGAAGTGCACGAACACATCCGGGCCGCCGTTATCCTGTTGGATGAAACCGTAGCCCTTGGCGTCGTTGAACCACTTGACTTTGCCGGTTGCCATTGTGCACAACCCCTTTCTGCTGTCTTATTTCCCCCAGACCGTCTCCGTGCATCAGGGGTTGTAGCCCCGGCACCATCACGCGTCGCAGGGTCGGACTTGGCTGGTGTGACCACTAGACAAGTCGTACAGCGTACACACTATAACACATTGTGTGTTGCTTGTCAAGCCCGCCTTGCCCAAGTTGGTTCTTTTGCGCTGCTATTGCTCCGTATCTATAACTCCTCGAATGCGATGTCGGACCTCCAAAAGGTGCGCCTTGGCCAGCGGGTCTTTCACCCCCTCGACCAAGAGATCGCTGATCGCTTTGTCTATCCGAGCGAGCTCGGAGTATGCCATCGCCGCAGCGTCGCTCACCCGATCGGGGGACTCGTCGGTAGCCAACTGAATCAAGAGATCAACATAGACGCTCTGGATCGCCCGCTGGAACGAGTCCGTGGGCGCTTGCTTGCTGAACACGTCAGCCCAGATAGCGTCAGTAAAGCTCATAAAGTGCTCAGCGAGCGTGTACGGGTTCTCTTCGTCGGAGCGATAGGCGTTGTCCACGATGCGCCGCAGGCGCTCCGGCCAGAACGCCGCCGTGAGCACTTGCGCTCGCATCCCGGTGATCGCATCGTGAATGGGGAAATGGAAGCGCTGGCCCACGCTCCAGCTTGAGGCCCAGTCCCACCAGCGCTCGCGCGGCATCTTGTCGAGCAAGTGTTTGGGGAAGCGCTTTGGGATCTCCGGGCTGAACGCATCGAGCACGAAGCGCAACGCGCGGCGCTGCTGCTCCGCGGGCAGAACCTTCAGCGGCGTGAGCACGTCGCCCTTGTGCGCGCGGGTCACTTCCATCCCGCCCAAGGCCTTCACATAGCTGATATACCCGCGCATCTGCTGATAGAGCAAGACGTTCACCGCGCTGCGCAGCGGCCAATATTCAGCGTCCTCGGCGATCACGCGCTCCTCGAGCCCCGGCCAGAGCCGCTCCACTAATTTCTGTAAATCCGTGTAGTACGCGATGGGGTCGTCACTTAAATCCCATTGGGTGATCGCGGGATCGAGCGCGTAGGGGTAATTCCACGCGTCCTCATCAGTCCCGTAGAGATGTTCGCGCTCGCCGTGTTGCTGGGCGATCGCTTGGAGTTCAGGGTGTGGCTGAAGCGTCTCGTTGCCTACGGGCTTGTAGCCCCACTGGATCGCCCAGATATCATACGGGCCCACGGTCGAGTTATAGTACTCCCCTTGGCGCTCGCGATCCGACGCAATGTTGGGCGGATTGTACTCCATCACCGACGCGGTGATCCCGTGCTGTTGGGTGAAGCTTGGGTCATGGAGCTTCTCAAACGGGGTAGCAAAGCTCGCTTTGAAGTTATGGCGCAGTCCCAGGGCGTGCCCCACCTCGTGCATGGTCGTCTCGCGCAGGGCTGCCCCAATGTATTCGAGGGGGATTTGGCCGCCAGGGCCGACAAGCCCATCGGCCGCAAGCGTCATGTGTAAGAGCGCCATATGCGGAGCTAAGCCCGCCTCATACGCGCAGAGCTTGCCCACGTTGTCGGGGTTGAGGAGCCGCGCCAGCTCACGAGCTTGCTCTTCACGCTCTATGAACGCTGTGGGGCTGTCCACCATGCGGAGATACTCGTTGGTGAGCGCCCGCACCCAGTCGGCCGTAAAGAGAATATCCGCGTTCAGAATCTCCCCAGAGCGCGGGTCTACATCCGAGGGACCAATAGCAAAGACCGACGAGACCGAGGGCATCCAGCGGATCGTCGAGTACCGAGCGTCGGCGGGGTCGAAGTTGGGGTCGTTGGGCTGATCGAGCGCGAGGATCGCGTTCTTGAACCCTGCAGCCTCAAACGCTTTGTTCCACGCCTCGACCCCCTCTTTGATGTACGGCCGGAACTCCTTGGGGATCGTATTTTCGAGATAGAAGATGATGGGCTTGACGGGCTCCGAGAGCGGCGCGTAGGGGTCTTTCTTCTCCAAGCGCCAGCGATTGATGATGCGAACGGAGTTCGTTGGCTCGGTCTGGCGCTCGTAGTCTTTATATGTCGTGACGAAGTACCCCACGCGATCGTCAGCTAATCTGGGCTTCATCGGCTCTTCGGGGAGCGCGAGCACGCTGTAGTGCAGCGCGATGGGGAGGGTCTTCTCGTCCGGAAGGATCGCGAAGATTCTGTCGGGGACGTTGGTCAATGGCGCTAAAGCTGCGAACATCAAGTCGGCCTCGATCTCGACGTTTCTGGGAAAGCCCTTCACAGACGAGATCGTCGAGCGACTGGGATCAAGCCGAAAGCCCGTCTTGAAGATCGCCGGCAGATAGTCAGCTAAGTTGGGCCAATCGGAGACGAACAGACTCGTAGCGTCAATCAAGTACCGTCCGGCGGCATCGTCGCGGGCGACGATCGCAAAAGCCCTTCGCACTGAGTCGCGGAAGCCTAACTGCACCATCTTCTCTAAGGGAGTTCCCGGAGCAGCCCGAAAGTACGGATTTCGCGTGAGCAGCTCGATCTTATCGTTGCGCAGTCTGAACTGTAACAGATCCGAATCGAGCGGGTAGCCCGTCAAGAGAAACGCCTCCCCGATGCCGCGAGCCATCTGGACCACGACCAAAAAGTCTTTGCCGAAGTGCTCTTGGGTGACTTCGAGATAGAGGGTGCCGTCCTTCTTGAGATAGAGATTGAAGAACCCGGGGAAGGCCTTCATCTCCGCGACGAACGCTTCGATGGGGCCTTTGGCCGGGGCTTCCTGGGAGACCAGGGAATAGTTCACCGCCAGCGCTGACAGGGCCAGCACAAGCCCGACTACAAAAACTTTGCGAGCACTCATATCGCTCCTCCTTTTCCCCTCACCCCTTTTCTCCCCTCTCCCTCGGAGGGGAGAGGGGACGGGGGTGAGGGTGAGACCTCAAAGCGATATTGTAAAAGAAATCGTCACTGCGCGCTAGCGCCTTGACGCGATCGCTCCCGCGCCGTAGCATTAGATCAACAGCAGAGGGGGAACTATGAAGCGTCTGGAGAACAAAGTGGCGATCATCACCGGATCGGGTCGTGGGATCGGGCGCGAGACCGCGCTGCTCTTCGCCCAGGAGGGAGCCAAAATCGTCGTGAGCGACATCGACTCGGCAGCAGGAGAGCAGACGGCGACAGAGATTCGCAGAGCTGGCGGCACGGCGATCTTCGTCCGCGCCGATGTCTCCAAGAGAGCAGATGCCCAAGTCCTTGCAGACACGGCCGCTCAAGAGTTCGGACGCATTGACATCTTGGTCAACAACGCAGGAATTCTCAAAGACGCGACGCTGCTGAAGATGACCGAGGAGCAGTTCGATCACGTGATCGCGGTCAATCTCAAGGGGGTCTTCAACTGCACCCAAGCGGTCGCGCCGGTGATGATCCAACAGGGCCAAGGCAAGATCATCAACGTCAGCTCGGTCGTGGCTCTCTACGGGAACTTCGGGCAGACCAACTACGTCGCGGCCAAATCTGGCGTGATCGGGATGACCAAAGTCTGGGCGCGGGAGCTGGGGCGCAAGGGCATCTGCGTCAACGCTGTCTGTCCGGGGTTCATCGCCACGGAGATGGTCAAGAGCGTCCCTGAGAAGATCTTAGCCGCGATGAAGGAGCGGATTCCGCTGGGGCGCTTAGGCGAGCCCAAAGAAGTCGCCCAGCTCTTCCTCTTCTTAGCCTCAGATGAGTCAAATTATATCAACGGCGCCGTGATCAGCATTGACGGGGGGATTACAGTCTAGCTCATGGCTATGTCCCAAGAATTTTTCGCGCTGGCTCAGGAGCTTTCCGCCAAGGGCGAGCCCTTCGCGTCGGCGCTGGTCGTGAAGACCGAGGGGTCTTCAGCCGCCAAGCCCGGCGCCAAAGCGCTCATCAGCGCGCAGGGCGAACTGATCTGGGGCTGGCTGGGCGGCGGCTGCGTCGAATCCATCACAATCTCGACTGCCCTCAAAGCCCTGAAAGACGGCGAGCCTCGGCTCATCGAGATAGATTTGACCGACGAACTGTCGGGAATGCCCTGCGGCGGCAAGCTCTGGGTCTTCATCGAGCCCGTCTTGCCCAAGCCCCATCTTCTCATCGTTGGCTCCGGCGCGATCGCCGAGAGTCTGTCCCAGCTTGCGCAGCTTCTGCACTTCCGCGTCACTGTCGATGACCCGCACGCCTCGCCCAAACGATTTTCAGGGTGTCAGCTTGTCACCGATGACCTCGACTTCAGCAAGCTCGAGATCACGCCCTATACGTTTGTGGTCATTGCCACTCAGCACAAGTCGGATCACTTGGCGATCAAGAGCGCGCTCGACAAGCGAGCGCGCTACATCGGGCTCATCGCCAGCCGCACGCGCGCCAAGATCGTGTTAGAGTACGTGCGGGGATATGGGTTCTCTGAAGAAGAGCTGAGCGTGATCCGGTCCCCGGCGGGACTCGACCTTAGGGCGAAGACTCCTCAAGAGATCGCACTCAGCATCCTCAGCGAGATCGTCGCACTCAGGCGCGGCGGCACCGGAGCCCCACTGAGCACCGCCGTGCTCACCGTAGCCGCGAGAGCAGATAAAAGATCCCCGACAGCACAAGACTGAGCAGAAGGCTCGTCGCCAGCGGAATGTAGATCTTGACGTTCGGGCGCTCGATGACGATATCCCCCGGCAGGCGCCCCAGCCACGGAAGAGATCTCCCCCAATAGAGCACTCCCCCAATCACGATGAGCGCAATCCCCATCAGCATCAAGATCTTGCCCAACGCTTGCATATCTTCATTATTATATAGTCACCAACTCCCCTCGCTCAAGGGACAGCAGGCCCTGGCCCTCTCTGTAATCTCCGTTACTATAGAGAGCAGATCGTCCAAGCGAGAGTGAGAAGTCATGCGTCCTCGAGTCATCGCTAGCGCGATTGTGATAGTCGGGATAGGTGCGCTCTTTTGGTATATCGGGCTCTACCAGCGCCCTGAGCCGTCGTCGCCTACGATACGCCAAACTCCTGCGCCATTGTCGAGCACTAGCCAGCTTCCTACGAGAGCTTTCGCTGCGCCACCAGCAGCTTCGCGCGCGGCAAGCCCTACGTGTCCGCGCGACGTAACAGATAATGGCATGCTGCGCTTGAGCGTACGATCCGTCGCTACGACAAGACAGCTTGGGTTCTGGACGCTCGACAAAGATCGTCAGTTTGTCATTCTTGAGGTCTTTCTAGAGGCGATCACGGACTTTCAGATTGCAAGCTCAGCGGTGCTCTGGGTAGAGGAGCCCGACGGCTCCACGCGCACGCGCAGCATCGCCACGGGAGCGCTCGCTCGCCCGTTGCTTTCGCTCAGCCCCTCGCGCGGCGAGGGCGTCGGCGGCCACGTCGCCTTTGAGATCAGCGCCCAGACCCACGAACTCAAGCTGCACTATGATCCGTTCTTGGCACGGCAGCTCACTCTGTGCGTGAGCGTCCCGTGAGGGTATACCCTACCGCAGCGCCCGTCCCCGCGGAGATGGGAATGGCCCCAAAGAGCACCACGGGGATGAGCACATCTCTTATCTGTTGCGCTTGCGGGGTCTCCCCAAGGGAGCGCAACGCCCAATCGAACGCAAAATACGCGAGCGCCTCGCCCAAGATCGCTCCCCCAAGCGCTAGCCAGACGTTGCCTTCGATCTTCTGAGAGCTCCCCACAATGTTCACGCCCACCGTCGCCCCCAGGGACACCCCTGGGACATACCCGAAGAGCATCGCTCCTGCCAGGCATGCGAGATCCGCCCACGGCCCTGCCGCTGTCGTCGCTCGGCAGAGGCCGTAAGCCGCCAATCCGCCCCCGACGCCACCAACGAGCGCGCCGATCGAGCCGCCCAAGACCAATCCCCCAAAATCACCGGACTCTGCTGGCTGCGCATGCGCCACGGGCGCGCTCAGCCCCATGCCCACAAGACAGATGAGCCAGATCGCTTTCTTCATATATGCTCTCCTTTCTCTGCAAAGACATGGAGCGCCGCGCGCACCCCAGCCCCAAGCTCAAGGGAGTACCCCAATTTATGCAGCGTCAGCTCCAAGGCAGCTATGGTGCCTAGCACGTCCTTGGCGCTCACGTCCCCGATATGCCCAATTCTGAGAATCTTCCCCTTGAGGTGATCCTGCCCACCGGAGATCTTGATCCCAAAATCCCGACGCAGGGCCTCCAAGATCTCTTTGCCGCTCAAGCCCGCAGGGACCCACAGGGCTGTACAGACCGGCCCTGGGCGCTCGCTGAAGAGCCGCAGACCCAGAGCGCGTGCCGCGGCTCGCGTCGCTTGGGCATAGAGCTCTGTGCGCGCCTGCAGATGCTCAAGCCCCTCCTCCAAGATCATCTCGAGCGCGGCATCGAGCGCCATGATCAACGAGATAGCCGGGGTAAACGGCGTGAAATAGAGATTCTTCCGAGCCGCCTGGAAGTCCCAATAGTACTTGGGCAGGTCAGATCGTTCGACGTGCTGCCAGGCGCGCTCGCTCACGCTCACGAACGCCAGCCCCGGCGGAACCATCAAGGCCTTCTGGGAGGCAGCCACCACGCAGTCTACCCCCCAGCGGTCCGGCTCCATCGGCACCACTCCCAAGCCACTGATGGCGTCCACGACCAGGAGCACCTTGCGCGCATTGGTGACCTTGGCGATGCCCTCGATGTCATAGACGGTGCCGGTGGAGGTCTCCGAAAGCTGGGTGAAGACCACACGAACGCGGGGATGCGCGTCGAGAGCCTCCTCGATCTGCTGCGGGGAGACGGCCCTGCCCCACTCCATCTGAATGACGTGATGCTTCACCCCGAAGGCGTGGCAGATCTCGCGCCAGCGCTGCCCAAATTTGCCGCCCTCGACCACGAGCACCTCGTCGTCACGGCTCACCAGATTCGTCACGCATGCCTCCATCGCCCCTGTGCCCGATGAGGCAAAGTAGAGGATCGTGTTCTGAGTTCGGAAGACCTGTTTGAGCTTGGCGTCGACCCTCCGCAGCAGCTCGGCAAACTCCTCCCCGCGATGATAGATGATCTCTTGACTTTCGGCGAGCGCCACGCGGCGCGGGACGTTAACCGGTCCAGGGACAAGCAAAAACTCTCTCATAGATCTTTTACTTTATCATAGAACTTGCTCTCTCTCAAGCGACTAGCTATAATCGAATCCATGCGATCGGACGGCTGGGCGCTGCTGTGGAGTTTGCTCGTTGCGACCCTGATAGTGATGAGCGGCGCATCGTCGCCTGCACCCTCCCCCGCTGGAGATCCCGCTCTCTCTTCGCGCTCCCTCGAACTTCCCGAAGGCCCACAGGCCAAGCTCGACCCGCTCTTGCGACTTCTTCTCCATCGTGCTCAGCGCGAACCGCAGGGAGACTCGGCTCGCTTTGCTCCTTTAGTGGCGGTGTACGGCCCTTTGGCGCAGACCCCCTTGACGGCCGAGAGGGGGGGACCAGGAGTGAGAGTGGGCGTCTTCATTAAGACAAGAGGATCATTCCTAAAGCCGGGCATGATCCCTCTAGCCAGGGATCTCTTTAGCGCGCGGGTCACCCTCGAAGAATTGAGAGAGCTTGCTCAGCTCCCCGAAGTCGTCTTCATCGAGGCTGATTATCGTCTGGAGCCGCATATTGATAGAAGCGTCCCTGCAGTAGGCGGGCGGCTCTTGCACGAGCTTCTCCCGGCAGCGACGGGAAGGGGGGTCATCGTTGGCTTTGTGGACACGGGAATAGATTGGACTCATCGGGATTTTCGTGTTGATCGAGATGGCGATGGCTTCGAGGAGTCTTCGCGGATCTTGTGGCTGTGGGATCAGACGGAGACAGGAGCTTTTGGAACACGCCGTGTGGTCCCGTTCGGCACCGAGTACACGCGCGAAGAGATCGAAGCAGCGTTGCGCTCAGGGATGAATAGAGTGAATGAGCGTGACGAATCGGGTCACGGCACTCACACCGCGGGGATTGCTCTTGGGGATGGCTCAGCATCGGGAGGGACGTTCGTGGGCATGGCCCCTAACGCTGAGATGATCATCGTCAAGACGAGCTACTTCAGTACAGATATTGTTGAGGGGGTGCGGTATATCTTTGACAAAGCGGAGTGGCTGGGCAAGCCCGCGGTCGTCAATTTGAGTTTGGGAGGGCACTTTGGCCCGCACGATGGGACGAGCCTCTTTGAGCAGAGCCTCGAAGCTTTGTTGGAGCGCCCCGGCCGAGCGATCGTCGCTTCCGCAGGCAACGACGGCGATCGAACGATTCACATGGGAGGGCAGCTGCGCCCGCGCGAAGCGTTCACGTTCACGTTTGTCCCTCAGCAAGAGAATGCGTATGTGAATATTTGGTATTCGGGGTCGGCGAATTTTACGGTCTCCGTGACATCGCCGGGGATCAACGGTCCGCCTCAGACCGTCTTGGCTGTGCGCGGCCAAGGGGAGTTCCAAAACACTCCCGACGGCTCAGTGGAGATTGATAACTCCGGGGGCGGGATAGACCCGCGCAACAGAGATCGCGCGATTGCCATCTCCTTAGAGAGGGTTCAGCCCGGCTCTCGATGGTCCATCACGCTCACGGACCAAGGGGGCACAGGCGGGAGGTTCGACGCCTGGCCGGGGCTCTCCGATATGGGCTACTTCCCCGAAGGGGACTCCTTCGCGACCGTGACCGAGCCAGCGACAGCCAAGAAGATCATCGCTGTTGGGGCATATACGACGAAGATCTTTTGGACTGGGATGGATGGCCAGCCCCATCGCTTCACGGACGCGCAGAGCGAGGGGCAGTTAGCGCCCTTCAGCTCGCGCGGGCCGACCCGCGACGGGAGAATCAAGCCCGATCTGACCGCCCCAGGGACGGCCATCGTCTCGGCGCTCGCGAAAAACTCGGAAGTCTCGCAGAGCCCAAAGCTCGTCCTGCCAGGGGGGGAGTACGCCGCCATGCAGGGGACGTCTATGGCCGCGCCGCACGTCGCGGGCGCCGCAGCGTTGCTCCTGCAAGCGCAGCCCACTCTCACTGCTGAGGGGATTCTCGCTCAGTTGAAGTCTACAGCGCTGCACGATGCGTTCACGACCGATCCGCGGGCGTGGGGGGCGGGCAAGCTCAAAGTTGACCGGGGTTTTGAGACGCTTGGGCTCCAAGAGCAGTTGAGCGCAGGGCGCCCCGCGCTCAAGATCGGCCCAAACCCCGCCACACGCTCGGTGACGCTCTTCTACTCGACCGTGGGCAGCCCCAGCACCGTCGAGCTTTTAGTCTTCGATCTTGTGGGGAGGCTCGTCTATAAGCGCCAGCTGCCCACCGAGGGATCTCGCTTCCAATGGGGGCTGCACGATCGAGAGAACAAGCCCCTTGCCCCAGGGCTCTATCTTGTGGTCGTGAGTGCCGATGGCCGCCCCAGCGCCCCTTACCCCTTGGTCGTGCGCAAGTAATCGCTATGAGATACTTCCTGTGGATCGTGAGCATAACGCTGCTCTCCCTCAGCAGTCGTGCGGAGCCCATCGTCGAGATGGGATCAAGCGCGCGGGCTTATGGGATGGGCGGAGCGCTCACCGCTCTCGCCGATGACGAGAGCGCCGTCTTTTACAATCCCGCGGGACTCGCTTCCCTGAGCAGGCTGACGATCTCGGCGTTCTATCAGCGCGCGTTCGATGTCGTGCATCATATAGCGCTGACGGGGGCGGCTCGCAGCTGGGGCGCGCAGCTCATCTATATAGATACCGGGCCCATCGAGAGCACCAACGAGTTTGGGAACCCCTCGGGTGAGCTGACACAGTACGCGGCGACCGCAATCTTAGTCGGCACTGCTTTCTCGTTAGGGAATCTCTCTTTAGGCGTCCGGGGCAAGCTCTTCGGAGATCCCCAACAGACCCACTGGGGAATAGATCTTGGAGCGCTTGTTCACCTAGGAACCCTGCGAGCTGGCATAGTCACGGAGAATCTCTTGGGGAGTAGAGCGATCTCATGGCGCGTAGCTATAGCTTCGGTCTTCGCTATAAACCCGCGGCTGGCAGTGACGCCAGCCCTTGAAGTCTGGGATATTCCAAGTCGCCCCGAGGTGCACGCGGGGCTGGAGATCTCAATAAACGGGGCACAGATCCGCCTGGGCTACGATGGCATAGCCCTGAGCACCGGAGCGGGAGTTCACTGGAGGGGTGTTCGGCTCGACTGGGCCTATCGGATGCACCCGCAGCTGCCTGCCTCTACAATAGTCACCGTCGCATATCTGTTCTAGAGAAGGAGGACGTATGGGGAATCGCATGATAAAGCTTGTGTGTGCTCTCGTGATCGGGATGATAGTGACGGCAACGGCGCAAGAGGAGCCGTCCCCCGATGAGGGCGCGCTTTCAATCAATTACTTTGGCGAGCTGGGCTGGACGGTCAAGTATGGGCTTGGGGACTCGCGGGAGCTCTCGCGACACGGCTACGCAAATCAGTTGCTCTTCGAGCAGTATATAGCGCTCACGCTCGATGCTGGAGTCCAAGTAGACTGGCCCATCTCCGGGGTGTTGCGCGTCAGCGCTCAGCTTGACAACCGCAAGGCGAGCAACTTGCAGAACTTCAAGCTCGGCTACAAAGCCCAGACGGTCGAAGCCGCTTTCGAAGATTTCTCAATGCGCGCGGGCAGCTCCGACTTCGTCGCCACGGATAGACTGCTCAAGGGGCTATGGTTCACGTGGACCATTTCTGAGACGATGAAGCTCTCGGGGAAGTTCGCGCGCGTGGAGGGGATTTCGCAGTCGCGCATCTTCCGGGGCAACACCAGCCGCCAGACCCTCGAATTTACCCACCAAGATCCCGCTCAGCCCTGGCTCGAAGCCCCCTATCAGACGAACATCAAAGGGCTCGAATATTTTCCGCTGCGCAGCTACGTCCCCGGATTTACTGTGATCTCCTTGCGCTTTGGGCTGACTGCGGAGCTGCGCACGCTGCTTGCCAACTATGGCCTTGAGTATATCATCGAGATCATCGAAGAGAACCCCGAACCAGAGCTCGATCCAGCGCTCTACGATGTCGTGAACGAGAACGGCTCAAGCTTCCTTGTGCTCAAGCGCCCAGCTCTGGAGATCTTGCGCGAGCAGATCCGCACCTACATCGAAGACTACAACGACGAGCACAATCTCTTCGACGAGGACGCTAAAGAGTATCCCCTGGGGGAGGGCACCGACTATGAACAGAACTTTCTGAAAAACTTGAGCAAGCACGTCGTGCTCGCCGCGGGTGACGAGGCATTTCCCCTGGAGAGCGCCAAGCGCGGGCGCTTCTTCTCCTTGGGCTACGAGAGCATCAAAGAAGAGACGCTTCTCATCGAGATCAAGCGCCAGGACACGTATACAAAGCTTCCCGACCCCGATCTGCCCCAGTTTCGCTTCACGCTCTTCCCTGATCAAGGGATCGTCGCCTTGGACTTCCCCGAAGAGTTTTTCGTCAATCCCCAAAGCGCCGTGCGCATCACGTTTGACTACACCGTGCCTGGGGGGCTCTATGTGCTGGGGCTTTCAGTCTTACAGAATAGCGAGCGCGTCTACATTAAACGCGAAGGCGAACAAGAGTATAAGCTCTTGCGACGCGACCAAGATTATCAGATAGACTACGAGACCGGAGCGCTGTTGCTGCTCCCTCCCTACGATGTGCTCGGCGACAAAGACGAACTGAAGATCGAGTACGAGCTCTTGCGCGGTGGGCTAGGCGGCTTTGCGGAACATCAACGGATCTTCACAGGGCTTTCGTATCAATGGACGCCGTGGCCGTTCGTAAAGCTCTCGCTCGACGCGTTGCGCGCCTTTGACACCCCGCCTCCGACCGAGAACAAAGATCGCCTGCGCACCATGCCCAACACCCACTCGGTCGTGGGGGTCTCCTCGGAGATCGATCTGGGGGATCTGAAAGCTGCCCTCAAGCTCGGCTACACAGAAAATATCTTCCCGACGGTGCCCTTCCGAGGGGCGAAAGAGTATCATTCCAACGAGCGCATCAATAAACGGAACGCGATCAACGTCATCATGGGGCTGACGTTCGAAGGGCGCCGGGTGACGCTGTTTGGGCATCAGAATGGGCTTTTAGTCTATGATGGCTCGCGGTGGCAGAATTTCACCACGGCGCAGGGGCTCTCCGGGCGCGGCGTGCGCGGCATCGCTGCGTACAGAAACACTGTGCTGTTGGCGACAGACTCTGGGCTCTCTCTGGTGAAGCTTGAGAGCGGGCGCTCGGTGCTCGAAAGCCTCGCCAAGCCCATCAACTGGAAGCGCTTTTATAACTTAGATGGTCTCCCCCATAACGAGACGTCAGACGTCTTCATTGATAGATCGGGCACGGTCTGGGTGGGCACTAAGGCGGGATTAGCTCGGGTTCCCCTGGCGCAGATCACCGAGAAGAGCGCGTGGAAGACCCTCAAAAAGAGCGATATCTCCGCGCTGCGCAGCGAGCTCATCACGAGAATTCTTAGCGACGGCACCCGGCTCTACCTTGGCACAGACAAGGGGCTGGTGCTCTATGAGCTGGAGACGGGGCGCTCCGTCGAAGTCGCGGAGCTGCGCGGCCAATTCATAAGAGATCTCGCACTGGCAGGGACGACGGTCTACGTCGCGACCGATCGCGGGATCTATGAGCTGACCGACGGGGTAGCAGTGGGCTGGCGCGTCGAAGACTTAAGAGTCTATGCACTTACTGTGCAGAATTCAGAGCTCTTCTACGGCGCGGAGATCGGGCTCTTTCGGCTTGGCTCTCCATCGCCGATCATCCAAGAGTATGCGATCACGGCTTTGGAGAAGAACGCGCGGGCGGAGCAGCTCTGGGTTGGCCCGCGCGCTACGGAGACGTTCGAGATGCCCCTATGGGAGCTGGACGCCGTGGGCACTGTCAAGCCCCACACCCAAGCCGAGACGCGCTTGAACGGCCGCGATGAGGCGCGCTTTGAGGACATCCCTCCCGAAAAGAATACTGATCGGGGATGGTTCGGGCAGCTCAGCGCCCAATATAAGATGGGCTCGCTGGAGCTGAGGGCGCTTCTTGAGGGGATCACGCCGCAATTCTTAGCTATTGGCGGGGAGAGCCGCCAAGAGGCCCAGCGCCTGACGCTCAGCGCCCAATGGCCCATCACTCCAACACTTTCGCTCTCCGGCGATCATGTGATGAGCTTCGCTGGGGGCTGGCGCACCCTGGTCATCACGGACACGGTGCGCGCCCTCTGGCAGCCCTGGGCCGATGGGCCGAAAATCAATAGCACAGTGGCGCTTGAACTGACAGATCGCGACCTCCAAGACCGCACCAAGGGGTTCGATACGACGAAGATCACCCTCAATCTCAAGGGCGATCATAAAGTATCTCTGATAGGGCTAGTGCCCTTGGCCCAAGAGCTCACCGTCAGCGCGACGTATGACGGCGTGGCGACGCTCGCGCAGCTGGGACGCTCGCTGCTTGACTCGCGCTGGGGCATCACTCTCGGTGTGACGATGACGCCGAGCTTAAAGCTCCGCGGCTCAGTCGCTCTTGGGGATCGCATCGCCCTTGGGGGGCCAAGCCTCCCCGGAGATTCTGAGCTGAGCTACTCCCTAGGCGGCGATTGGCAAAATAATTTTATGACGACGAGCTACACGCAGACGGCGCGCCTGCGCGCCGGGCGTGGCTCGTTCGACGAGAACGCCTCCGTCAACCTGCGCTTCGGTGATATGACGCTCGCGGGAGTGAAGCTGTCACCCACGCTCGCGCTCTCAGGCAGGCGCACTACCGTGCTCGGCAGCACGCTTCCCAGCGGGACGCTCACGCTGACGGCTGAGGGGCGGACGAGCTTCTTGTATGGGGCGCTCTCCGGATCGCTTTGGACGCGCCACACGCTCTCAAGCGATGAGCGCACCTCCCGACAGTCCCTCAAACAAGAGTTCACGGGCTCGGCGAGCTGGGCGCTCAGCCCGCAGCTTGCGCCGCGCGCCGAAGTGGGATTGGTGCTGGACACCCTGACCCATCCCACCTTGGGGGCCAAACAGACGCTCCGGCCGCGCGCGCGCCTGTCGCTCGATTGGACGCCCCAGGCCCTCTGGAAGACCAGCGCCGATCTCTTCTGGCAGATGACCATCGGCGAGCGCGAGCGCAGCCAAACAGTTGAGCTGAGCGGACGAGCCTCGTGGGACCCCGCCGATGATCTGTCGCTGAGCCTCGAGCTGCGCAGTTCGCTCAATACAGGGACGCGGGATAACAAGCCCCTGAGCGCTATCACGTGGGAGATAGCTCTGCAAGGCGAGTACGGGCTAGGGGAGGCGTGCGCTCCGGCACTCGAAGGCAGCGAGTGCTCGCTGTCGGCATCGGTGGGGTACTCGGGCCGACTCGATCGCAGCGTGGCCGTGCCGTTTGGGCAGGGGATCTTCGCCCAAGCCCAGCTCAACCTCAACTTCTGATATGTCTTTCGCACAGTTGATCTTCAAAAATCTCTGGCGCCAGCGGGTGCGCAGTCTCTTAGCGATCCTAGGGATTAGCTTGGGGATCGCGACGATCATCGCTCTGGGAGCGATCGCCGACGGCATGGAGCAGAACTTGATCGCCACGCTGCGCTCCGGCAAGGCTGACTTTTCCATCGGTCAAGCCCACGCCCCGATGATCGTGCTCAGCTCTGTTCCCGAAGCCCGACTCTATGAAATTGCGCGCTGGCCGGAGATCAAGCAGGCCGTCGGGGCGCTCGTGGCGTTCGCGAGCTTCCCTGGGAACCCGTACTTCTTGACGATCGGTATCGAGCCTGAGGCATTTGAGCTAGGCGGGGTCACGCTCCTTGAGGGGCGTGCGTTCTCTCCTTACGCCGAAGACGAAGTGCTCCTGGGGAAGATCGCAGCGAATACTTTGGGGATCAAGCTTGGCGATGTCGTCGAGATCGATCTTAGACGATTTCGAGTCGTTGGGATCTACGAGACGGGAAATCTCCTTGAAGATGGCGGGGCGCTGCTTCCGCTGCGCACGCTGCAGAAGCTCAAGAATCGCCCTGCGGAGCTGACGGTCATCCTTGTGCGCGTGCATGAGGGCGTCTCGGTCGAAGACGTGATGGCGCGCGTCGAGCGCGAATATGGGGGCTCGCTCATCACGCTGCGCTCCGCTGAAGAGTTCAATAGAAACTATCAGAGCTTGAGCTTGGTGCGCGCGGGCAGTTGGCTGATCTCGCTGTTAGCGTTAGTCATTGGCGGGATCGGCGTGATGAACACCATGATCATGTCGGTGTTTGAGCGCACGCGGGAGATCGGGATCTTGCGGGCGGTGGGGTGGCGACGCCGGCGCGTCTTGCAGCTCATTTTGGGGGAGTCGCTCATGCTTGGGGCCATCGCCGCGATCGTGGGGACGCTGCTGGGCTGGGGGGCAGCGCGTGCGGTGACGCTCCTGCCTCAGGTGCGCGGGCTCATCGGCCCGCTCTATACCCCAGAACTATTTACGAAAGCGCTGGTTATTGCGCTTCTGGTCGGGGTGGTGGGCGGGCTCTATCCGGCCTACCGCGCGTCGCAAATCTCCCCCCACGAGGCGTTACGCTATGAATGAGCAGATTGTGATCGCGCGCGACCTTGTGAAGACCTACGACAACGGGCGCACCCGCGCCCTCGATGGCGTGAGCTTAGAGATCTTCGCCGGGGAATTTGTGGCGATCTGCGGGCCATCGGGCTCCGGCAAGAGCACTCTTCTCAATCTCATTGGCGCCCTCGATCGGCCCGATTCGGGGGAGTTGTGGGTCGCTGGGGAGGATTTGACGCACAGCCGAGGGGATTTAGCGGGCTTTCGCGCCCGGAAAGTCGGATTTATCTTTCAGCTGCACAATCTCATCCCGTCGCTGACGGCGCTCGAAAATCTTTTGATTCCCACGCTGGAGCTCAACGAACCTCGGCGTGAGGCGCAGGCGCGGGCGCGCGAGCTTCTTGAGCGCGTGGGGCTCGCGGATAAAGCGCATCGGCGGCCGCCGGAGCTTTCAGGGGGCGAACGACAGCGCGTCGCTGTCGCCCGGGCGCTCATCAACAATCCCCAGCTGATCTTGGCTGACGAGCCCACGGGGAGTCTAGATTCCAAGGCAGAAAAAGCCGTGCTCGATCTGCTGCGCGAGCTGCACCGCGAGCGCGGCGTGACCCTGATCGTGGTGACGCACGATGCGCGGGTCGCTCAGCACGCCGATCGAGTGATCGAACTGATAGATGGACGAGTCGTCATCGGGGTGGACACAGCGCAGAAGCCTTGAGCTTCCACTTGACAGAAGATGTCGCACTTGATAAGATTGCAAGGCCCGTTTCAGTATCAGCTTGTCCAACGTGCTCAACAAGGAGTGATTCACTATGAAGCGCGTCATCATTATGGGCGCCGCCGGGCGCGATTTCCATAACTTCAACGTGTACTTCCGCGACAACCCAAACTACAAAGTCGTCGCGTTCACAGCGACCCAGATCCCCAATATTGAGGGCCGACGCTACCCCGCCAAGCTCGCGGGCAAACTCTACCCCAAAGGAATCCCCATCGAGCCTGAGGAGAACTTAAGAGAACTGATAGCAGAGCACAACGTTGATCTTGTGGTCTTCTCTTACAGCGATGTCTCGCATCAGTATGTGATGGAGCGGGCGAGCTGGGCCATGGCTGCTGGTGCGGACTTCATGCTCCTTGGCCCTAAATCCACCCAGCTCAAGGCGAAGAAACCCGTGATCTCCGTGACGGCGGTGCGTACTGGTTCGGGCAAAAGCCAAACGACGCGACGCGTCGCGGACATCCTCCGCAAGCACGGCAAGCGCGTGGTGGTGGTGCGCCACCCCATGCCCTACGGCGATTTAGTGAAGCAAGAGTGCCAACGCTTCGCAAGCTTCAAAGACCTCGATCGCTATGAGTGTACGATCGAGGAGCGCGAGGAGTACGAGCCCCATCTGGCGCGCGGCACGGTCGTCTACGCCGGGGTAGATTACGAAAAGATTCTGCGCATGGCTGAGCGCGAGGCCGACGTCATCCTCTGGGACGGAGGCAACAACGATTTTTCGTTCTTCGTGCCGGACATGACGATCGTCGTGGCTGACCCGCTGCGCGCTGGCCATGAAGTGACGTACTTCCCAGGGCACATCAATCTGTTATTAGCTGACGTAGTTGTCATCAATAAAGTCGATACAGCGTCGCGCGCCCAGGTCGAGCGCGTCCGGGAGAACATTCGGAAGTTCAACCCCAAGGCGAAGATCATCGAGGCGGCCTCGCCGATCTTCGTCGAAGACCCCAGCGTCATCGAGGGCAAGCGCGTCTTAGCCATTGAAGATGGGCCGACGCTCACCCATGGCGAGATGCCCTACGGCGCGGCGACACTCGCGGCCGAAAAGTACGGAGCCAAAGAGCTCGTCGACCCCAGGCCCTACGCCGTCAACTCCATCGCCGAGACGTTCCGCAAGTACCCCCATATTGGGAAACTCCTTCCCGCCATGGGCTACGGGGAAGAACAGATCAAAGACCTAGCGAAGACCATCAAGCGCACCGACTGCGATGCCGTCATCATCGGCACCCCAATTGACCTCAAGAGGCTGATCAAATTCGACGTGCCCACGACGCGCGTGCTCTACGAGCTGCAAGAGATCGGCCATCCCACGCTGGAGGAGGTCTTGGAGCCCCTGTTGGACTGAGACACTCATCACTCGGCGATCAGACCGACTCTCTGACTGCGCTGCACGGGCTTCCTTGGCCGCGCACGCCTGGCCACGTAGAGTGAAGGCATGAATCAGCGAGGACAAAGCGCTAGGCGCGGGCTCTTAGTTCTCTTGGTGGGCATAGCTTTGTTGGGGCAGAGCGCGCTGGGACAGTCCGTATTAGGGCGCTTCCTCAGCGAGCTGAGTTTTAACAACGTCGCGCCGTATTTTCTCAACGCAGAGTTTCGCATCCTGTCGCGCATCAGCGTCGCTGAGGCAGCGTTTGCCACCGACACGAAGTTCGATATCACTCTTTTGCGCTGGCAGAAGTTCATCGCCTCGGTGAGCGTCAATCCGCTGTCGGCGCGCAATCGCCTGACGTTCATCAACGGCTTCACGTTCAACAGAAACGAACTTGTAGCAGCGTTGAGCTTTGGCGGGGTCTCTCTTGGAATCGAGCTCATCTTAGAGAATCAGAGCCCATCGCTGGAGGTGGGGCTGGTCGTCGAGGCTGCCGCTAAGACCGAATGGTTCACGATCGCAAGTTACACGGGCTTTGGGGTCACCCAGATCGTCGAAGATCTCGATTGGGATCAAGTGCCCATCGTCAACGAGCCCTTCGGATTTGAACCCAGAATTGTGAAGCTGGACACGTTCAGCGAGCGCGAGCCCGATCGCGTCGTCACCGCGCCGTTTCTCTTCACCGAGGAGGTCGTCGCTGCGGAATTTTATGCCCTCGACATCGCGTCATTCAGCGTGATGACGCTCTTCACCCCCAGCGGGCTGCGGAAGCTCATCCCTGCGCTCGCGGTGAAGGTGAACGTCCCTGCCGCCGATCTGCGCTTGCGATTGACTATCAGCTCGACGTTTGAGTTTGTCCCGCCCAATGTGTTTCTGACGTTTCTGCCCATCGAGCTCTCCTTGCGCTGGAGCTTCTTCCAGTGGCGTAGTTTAACGCTCCTGGCCGATCCTCCCCCTCCTGGAGCTGGGGGCGGGGCGTTCTCGTTCCGAAGGCAGATCTTCCAGTCGCTCTTTGAGCTTGCGTTCTTCCGGGCGTTCACGGAGATCTGCTTTGGGCCGGATTGTCCTGGGGGATCGGGGCTGGAGTGGCGCTTTGGGGTCGAGCTGCGCTTCCTCTTCGGCGGGCCATAACAGAGCCCTCTGTAACGCCCATCACACCCGTATAAGTGCGATACTATTATTTCCTAACTCTTGACAAGAGTATTTTTCTGTGTTATAGTATTTTCGAAGGAGGTGTAGGAGCGCAGCTCAGCAACGGTCCGCTGATAAGGGCAAACCGCGCGAAAGCGCGGGGCGCAAAGCCACAGGCCTACGACAGCGCAAGCTGTCATGGTGGCTGGGCTGCCACGGACCATGAAGAAGATTATCGCAGCTGGCGTTGTGATCACCCTCGGCGCGCTTGGGCTCTTACAAGAGAGCTTCCCCCAGAATTCGGCAAGCGCGACGGTCTCGTTCCGCCTTGCCCCAGCGATGAGCTTATCCGTCTTGGGCACCAACCCTCAGGGGAATAGCGTCGTCTCCGTCTATACGATCCCGCGCCCCACCGAGCAAGAACGCCAAGCCGGATTCATCGAGCGCCTCCGCGCCTTGACCCTGCAAGCACGCAGCAACGCGCCCTGGGCCTTGCGCGTCCGCGCCTACGAGCCCTCTATGGGCACAAGCGACGACGGCACCTATCGCAAACCCGTGAGCGACTTTGAAGTCCGCGCCGCCCCAGGACCCTATCTCCCCCTCAGCGTCAATGATCAGACCGTCACTCGCGGCCCCTCCGGGGAGCACATCATCGTCCTTGATTATCGCGTCCAGCTAGGACCTCAGCATCGCGACGGCACCTACAGCGTGACACTGATCTACACCATCACTACCCCGTAAGAGCCTTGACAAGACCCCTACGTTCGGGTATATTATCGAGGACGATGCTATCACTGATATTAAAGGGGGTTCAACGCTATGCAGATGACGATCTACTACACGAAAGAAGATCTTCCGCTCATTAAGCAATTGGAAGCCAAGGCTGAGCGCGAGCGACGCAGCAAGAGCTCGGTGATCCTCTCCATCATTGAGGAGTATTTCGAGCGCAACAAGCGCATCGGAGAGATCCTCTGCGATCTAGGGAAGCTCACCCCAGAGAAGCTCAATCAAGCCCTCGAGATTCAAAAGAAAGAAGGGGGCACGCGCCCGCTTGGGGAGATCCTGCTCGCCAAGAAATGGATCACCGAGGCCGATCTGGTGCGTGCTCTAATGCTCCAGGGCAAACCCATCGACGTGAAGTGATCGCTCATGGCGCGCCGCTGGATGAGCGCAGGGGCAGTCCTCGCGGGGCTGAGTCTTGTGTGGCTGCCCGCAAGTGCCCTGCTCATCTCCCAGATCGAATTCGATCTGGCCCTGCCCCGCGGAGCCGTTGATACCCTTACGTTCTCCGTGCTCAATAACGAAACAGATCCCTTAGAGATTCAGATCAGCCTTGCCGACTGGGACCGAGATATCACCGGGGAGAATCGCTTCTACCCGCCGGGGACGCTGCCCCGCTCGGCCGCGCCGTGGCTTTCGGTCAGCCCGCTGCGATTCGATCTTGAGCCAAACAAGCAGCAAGAAGTTCGCTTCTCCATCAAAGTCCCCTCAGACATCGCGGGGACGTACTGGGCGGCGATCATGGTCGAGGCTGCCCCCAAGCAGACGCAGCCTCAGCCTCCAGGCACGACCGTGATCGTGCGGCGCCGCTTCGCCGTTAAGGTCTTAGAAACACCACCCGGCACAGGCACCAAAGATGGCCGGATCACCCTGATAGACGTGCGCGGGCTCAATCCCCCAAATTACTTGGTAGAGTTTGAGAACCGCGGGACGATCCACGCTCCGCGCGTGACGGGCCGGATCGAGCTGCGCGACGAGAAGGGCACCCTCCTCGAAAAGCTCGACCTTGAGAGCTTTCCCATCCTTCCCGGCGCCAAGCGCCTCCTTAAAGTGACCAGCGCCCGCAAGAAGGGGGATCTCTTGCCCCCGGGGAAGTATCTCGTCGTAGCTGTCATCGATTACGGGGGAGAGACCCTCGCCGGCGGGCAGTTTGTTCTGAGAATCAAGCCCCTGCAGCTCGTCCCCATCGGGACAGCTTCCGCCCCGCCTCAAGATCTAGATAAAGACGGGTTATACGAAGATATCAACGCCGACGGGAAGCTGACGCTGGACGATCCCGCCCTGCTTGGGCTCAATCTCGACAGACCCGCGGTGCAAGAGAACGCGCGAGCGTTCGACTTCGACAACGATGGCGACGCCGATTTCGACGACGTCATCGCCCTCAAGAAGATGGCCCAAGGGTCCTGACCAGGCTTCGCCCCAGACTTCATCTGGACTGTACGCCTTCGCCAGCCTTCGGCTGGCGAAGATGAACGTCAAGCGAAGCTTGTCCAGGCGAAGCCTGGTTAGCCGCGCTTGATGGAGAGCTTCCCTCCCACCTCGACGACCTTGAGCTTCTTGCGCACCATCTCCTTGAGCTCGCGCCCGGCGCGGAAGGCGGGCACGGCCTTGGAGGCGACCATGATGCGCTGCTTGGTCTGCGGGTTGATGCGCATGGAGCTCTTGCGCGGGCGGGCCTCAAAGGTCCCAAAGCCCGTAATGCGCACCGGCTCCCCGTCGCAGATCGTCTTGGTGATGGTGCTGAACATCGCGTCTACGGCCTCTTTGGCCGCCTTCTTGCTTAAGCCCGTCTGCTTGGCTACCAGCTCCGCCAACTCCGCCTTGTTCATCGCAGAATACCCCCCTTACTGAAAATCTGTGGTGGACTGGGCGACGGCGTCAGCGGGCCCTCGCGCCAGCCCTCGAATGCCCATATTTTAGAGGCTCACCCCCCTCGAAGGCAAATTGGAGCAGGACAGAGGTGCCCTCACCGTCGGGCAAACGTCCTTGGATCAACGCGAAAAAGCTCTTAGGATAAAGCATCTCGCAATGTGCCGCCTCCGAATCTCTTGGGGAGTGCTGCTCCTGGTGGTCGTGGGATGGGATGGGGTTGGCCAAGTGGTGGTGACGCCGCCGCCTGCCCCGCCGCCCGTCCGCCCCGGCGATACCCTCACCCTGCCGTTCATCGTCAAGAATATCAGCACAGAACGAGATATCTTTGAATTTTCCTTGGACGCTCCTGCGGGCTTGGACCCCCTGGGGATGCCTGAGCCTCTGGAGCTGGACACAAATGCCCAAGAGACCGTCTTCGTCAGCTTCGTCGTCACTCCCAGAGCGCGCGCGGGCGCTCACAGTATTACTCTTCTTGCTCGCTCGCGCCGGAATCCGTCTATAGTGGGCCAGGCGAGCGTGACCGTCACCGTCAGCGCAGCCCCAGGTTTAGAGCTGATCCCTCCAAGGCCTCAAGCCGTCGAGCCAGGAAGCTCAGCGAAGCTGCTCTTTCTCTTGCGCAATACGGGCAACGTGGCCGACCGGGTCGCCCTCGCGGCTCAGAGCCCGTTCCCGGTCACGGTGCCTGCGGGAGAGATCCCTCTTGACGTGGGGGAGCGCCGCGAAATCCCCATAGAGATAAAGATTCCCAAGGGTGCGCCCTCAGCGAGGGTGCGCGTCACCCTGCAAGCCACCTCCCGGCTCTTTCAGATATCTGCCACGGCGACGGCCGTTGTGGAGATCTTGCCCCCGCTGCCCCAAGACGTCAAGGGCACCCTCTTCTTGACGATCCCTTCGGAGGTTGGATTTCAGATTGAGGGGCAGACGGGGCTTACTCTTAGTGCTTCTATAGCGATTCGGGAGCTGGGCGGGGCCTTGGTGCCCGACCGGCCCGCGGTGCGCCTCAACGTCGGTGGCTCCCTGAACATCACGAACACAAGCTCTGGGACGATCACCGTCACCGTCTCCGATGGGCGCCCTCCCATCACTATCGCCCCTGCGGCAAGCGCTCCGTTGAGCTTCCCCACATCGGGAATCTTCACCGTCGCCGTCAGCGATGGGGCTCTCCTCCCGTCGGCGATCATCGTAGCTGTACAAGACTTGCTCTTTCGGCAGAGGCTGAGCGGGCGCGGCGCGGTCGCTCAGCAAGGCCAGCTCTCTTATCTGCTCGATCTGCAGAATCTCTTCGAGCTGAATGCGATCTCCTTTGAGCTTGATACCAAGCCGGTGGGGATCGCCCTTGGCGATCTCTCCCGGCTGGTCAGTTCGCTGGCGACCCTCAGGGGCCGAGGCGGCCAGCTCTCCGTACAGCCTGGATTTTTTGACGCAACGTTCTCCGTGGCCATGCTCACCGGAGGCCGCCTCGCTCCTGAGATCGAACTGCGCATCACCGACGATGCTAGTGAGCTTCCTCCCATTGTGACCGTCAGCCTCAATCAGCCCGTGCGATTTCGCAACGTCGGGCTTGCCCCACACAGTGTAGCTATCCCTAGCGCAGGGAGCGTTCTCCTTGCGCCTGGGCAGTCGTTCGTCTATATATTTACGGCTTTAGGGCAAGTCCCCGTGACGATAGACACGACATCTGTTACGTTTCTTGTGATCGCTGAGGCGTTTTGCAGCGCGTCGTTTCTGCTGTGCCTTGGGGCTGAAGGCCACGGGTCAGTGCTTCCGGGGGTGACTGTGGGGCAGGCGGCGCTCTTCGGCTACGCTTCTTCAAATCTGATCACAACGCTGCTCCATCAGATCCGGTGGCAGATCCCCGGAGGAAGCGTCACTGCCGTCGAGGGCGGGCTCACCTGGCAGAACGGGACTTTTTTAGATTCGGCCCTGCGCGCCAGCTCCGAGCTGCGCTTTGGGGACTTCTTCGTCGCTGCCTCTGTCCTGCGAGCCGGACGAGACTTCGTGGGCGACCGCCGCGACGAACAGAGCCTCCAAATAGTTCAGTCTTTCTCTAGCCCAAACCTCTCGCTGGGGCTCCTCTTCGAGCGCGCTCGCACGAACGTCGCCAACGATCCCCTTCAGCAGACGTTCACCCGCCAAGAGGCACGAGCGTTTCTGAGCTTAAAGCTCTCTGAGGTCCTCCCGACCGTGCGGCTCTCGGCCTCGTACAGCTCACTTATAGGCACCGGGCCGCTGCCTCCGACGGGCTTGGAGCGATTCGCGTTCACCTTGCAGGCGATCCAGCCCCTGGGGCGTCTGGGAGACGTCTCCGTCTTCACGGAGCAAGCGCGCCTGGTCAATAGCGTTGCCGGCACGGAGATCGGTTTCGGCACGGTAGGCAGTGATTTCTCTCTGAGACTTCCGGAGCTGCGCGCGGCGCTGAGACTGGAGCACCGCTCCCAGGTCGATCTCCTCTCGAGCGCTCTTGTGAGCCAAGCGCTCATAGCTTCGGCGGGGGTGGAGCTTCTGCGCCGTCCCTTCAGCGTGCGCCTCGGGGTCACGCGCTTCCCCCAGCGCACCGATTTGAGCGTGGGGCTTGCGGGCCAGCTGGGGATCGCGGAGCTTGCGTTCTTTGGGCTCGTGGGGCTGCTCGATCTGGGCGGCGCGGACTTCAGCTTTGGATTAGCTCTTTTGGCTCGCTTTGACGCACCGATCCCCTTCCTCGTCGTCAAGGGCCAGGTCGAGGGGTTCGTCTTCATAGACGCCAACGCGAACGACCGGCGCGATCCTGACGAATCCGGGCCGAAAGATCTCATCCTCACGCTGGGGAACGAGAGGGCCCGCACGGACTCCCGCGGCTTCTTCAGATTTCCCCCGGTCTTCCCAGGGACGTATGAGCTCAAAATCGAGAAGCTTCCCCCGGGGCTCGTCGCCAAGACTGCGCTGCCTCAACGGATTCAGCTCGTCGCTGGCCAGATCCTCAAGCTCGAGATCCCTCTTGCCCAAGTCGCGGTGATCGAAGGGACAGTCTTCAACGACGAGAACCGCAATGGCCACCTAGACCCCCTGGAGCGAGGGTTGAGCTTCGTGAGAGTCTTCTTGACAGACGAGTCCGGGAAGACCCGCGACCAGCGGACTGATCTTGACGGACGCTTTGTGTTCAGCGAGCTGCTTCCGGGAAAGTATACGGTTGCGCTGGACGCGCGCACGCTCCCGGAGAACTTCGTGCCCACGACCCCAGCAGAAGTCACAGTCGAGCTGAAAGCTCAAGAGCGCATCACCGTGAACTTTGGGGCGGCGGAGCGCCCTCGTACCGTCAAATTCCCGCCGGTGGCCGACTTTACGTTCTCGCCGGAACGCCCTAAAGTCGGCGAGACCGTGCGCTTCGATGCGTCCGAGTCTTTCGACCCCGACGGACAGATCGTCAAGTACGAGTGGGATTTCGAGAGCGACGGGACGATAGATGCCCACGGGGTCATCGTCGAGCACGTCTTCGCCCAGGCGGGCACGTTCACGGTGACGCTGATAGTCACAGACAACGACGGCGAGACGGGCACGGCGCGCAAGACGATCGTCGTGGGGCCAGCACAGCTCACGAGAGCCGGCGCAAGAGCTGACGAAAGCGATAGAAATACTCAGCCCCGGAGATCACCGTGACGGCGACGACAATGGGGATAAGCACAGCTTTCACGCCCTCGGCGTCCCAGCGGAACGCGCTCTGGCTGAGCAACACAAACACAAGTCCGATCTGAGAGAGCGTCTTGAGCTTGCCCCAGAGGCTCGCTTCGAGCACCACCCCTTGAGTGCTGATCACCGTGCGCAGCCCGGTCACCAAGAACTCCCGCGCGATGATCACGATCACGGGAACTGCAGTGATTTCTCGCAGTTGCACGAACGCCAAGAGCACCGAGATTATGAGAATCTTATCGGCGATGGGGTCGGCGAACCTTCCCAGATTGGTCTCGTTGCGTCGCCAGCGTGCGAGATACCCATCGGCGGCATCGGTGAGCGCGGCCAGGGCGAAGAGCCCCAGGGCGATCAATCCAAAGTTTGGCCCAGGGACGAGCACAAAGTAGAGGATCGCCGGGATCAAGACGATGCGCAGCAGCGTCAGACCGTTGGGCCAATTCATGGAGCTATTGTAAAGCGACTGGGCAGCGAGGGCAAGCAGGGGGCAGGTTTTGTGCTCGGTTGTGAGAGCTTCCACACGCTATGAGTTGACTTTTGGGGCTGAATTCATTATAAACTATGCAGAGGAGGAAGGCCTTGGTGACTACTAATGGGTAGAAAATACCTTCTGAGGGAATCCAAATCAGTTGCGCCGGACATCGAGCAGTTGATGGACTGGCTGGCTCCGAAGGTGCGGCTCGAAAACCCTCACAGCATTCGAGAATACCTATTGCGATTTACCGAGCTCTTGGACCTGATCCCACAAGCGGTAGACGCTGCAAAAAGACACTTTCCCAAAGCGCAGCTGGTTATGGATGTCTACCGGGATCCTGAAATCACTGACTGTTACCTTGTCTTGTATATCAGGCTAAAGCACTACGATGATTCTGTCATGGAACGGTTGGAGAAGGCGGAAGCGGAGTTTCTTGATCAGCTCGTGAACAAAGCAGGGTGGATTCAGCTGACCACGGACTTTCGGGAGCCGGAGGGAAAGGATGCCCTTTGATTGGCGCGAGTATCTGGAGTTGGCGAGGGAGCTTGCGGGTCTACGAGGATCTGGCTATTCCCAGGAAGCAGCAGATCGTTCTGCTGTCAGCCGAGCATATTACGCCGCCTTTTGCTGGGCGAGGAACTACGCAGAGGCAAAACTGGGATTTAGGCCGCAAAAAGGTCCGGACGATCATAAGCGCCTCAGGGAGCACCTCCAAAATCAAGGGCATTCGGGGTTAGCTTCAGACCTAAACAAGTTACGAGGTTGGCGGAATGCCTGCGACTACGATGATCAGGTACCTCAGCTTCATCAGCAAGTTAATTTCAGCATCAAAGTTGCCGACAAAATCATTCAAGCGTGCAGGTAACTATTTGACAACCCCATCTTCAATTCTTCTCTTGAATTACAGTAAGAATGAAGCTAGAGCAAGCGCGCGCAGAACTCCCGCAGGGCTGTGGTGACAGCCCGCGGCTGCTCGAGCATCACCATGTGCCCGGCACCTTCGATGATCTTTAGCTGAGCAGTTGGAATGTTCTGCTGGAGGTACTCAGAATATTTTACCGGGGTGAGCTTGTCGTCGCGCCCACAGAGTATCAACGTGGGGAGAGCGATCTCAGAAAGCCGAGCCATGACGTCGAAGGTGTTACAGCTCGAAAAGTCCCGCAAGAGCGCCTGGGCCCCATTGCACCGCATCTGAGCGCGGGCTCTCTCGCGTAGCTCCGGGGGGCTCTGCTCCGCAAAGGCCCACTGCACGATAAAGTCAATCGCTCGCTCAAAGTCCGTCTGGCAGAGTTCTAAGATCTGCGGATGGACTCTGAGCTTCGCCCCAGTGCCCACAAGCCCTAAGCCCACAAGATTCTTTGGGCGCTGGAGCGCCACCATCAGCGCGATCGCCCCGCCCATCGAGTGCCCCACAACGACCGTGGGCATGGCAAGCGCTTCGAGCACCGCGAGCACGTCTTCAGTATATGTCTGGAATCCTTCACCCTCACGAGCGGGGCTGCGCCCGTGGCCATTGAGATCGAGCGCCGCAACAGAAAAATTTGGGGCGAGCTCGCGCAGCTGCTCCCCCCAGATAGTGTGATCTCCCCCAGCGCCGTGAACGAAGAGCAGGGCCGGCTGGCCCTGCCCCGCCTGTGCGTAATACAGCTCTGTCTGCTGGACTCTTACTGTGGGCACGAGCGCGCAAGCTGGGCTTTAGCCCTTTCGACAAGCACGTCGAACGTCTTCGGATCGTGGATGGCGATCTCGGCGAGCATCTTGCGATTGAGCTTCACGCCCGCCTTGGCCAAGCCGTTGATGAAGCGAGAGTATGGCAACCCTCGCGCCCGCGCCGCCGCGTTGATGCGAATGTTCCACAGCCTGCGGAAGTCGCGCTTGCGCAGCTTTCTGCTGATGTACGCGTTACGCAGCGCGTGCATCACGCGCTCTTTGGCAATGCGGAAGCACGTGCGCCGCTTCCCTTTGAACCCCTTGGCAAGCTCCAAGATCTTCTTCCGTCGCCATAGTCTCTTATTGCCACCTTTGACGCGCATACGTCCTCCGTTCTAGCTTGACAGCAGCTCAATATACTCTTTGGCGAGCGTCTGTGGGACTTGGATGCCCGCTCGGGCCTGGCGCTTGCGATTGGGGCTGCGCTTCACAAGCTTATGATGATACCCGGAGGTGGCGCCGAGCACCTTCTTACGGCGCGTCACCTTGAAGCGCTTGGCGATCCCCTTGTGCGTCTTCTTCTTCGGCATTGCTGCTCACCCCTGAGAAGATCTCTTTGGGAATAGTGGTCGTTCCCTTGCCTGGCACCAGGAGCATCTGCAAGGATCGTCCGCGCTCCTTGGGCCATTGCTCGACCTTGCCGACATCGGCCACTCCTTCGACAATCCGCTGGAGGAGATCACGGCCTCGGTTCATGTGCATGATCTCGCGCCCGCGAAAGATCACAGTCACGCGGACTTTATTCTCGTCTTGCAGAAACTCGCGAATGTGGCGGAGCTTCGTCTCGAAGTCGTGCTTCTCGATCTGGGTGGTAAGCCGAATCTCCTTGAGCTTGCCACCCTTGGCCCGCTTCTTCTCCCGCTTCTCTTGGCGGTACAGATACTTCCCAAAATCAACGATCTTGCAGACGACGGGGTTGGCTTGCGGGGCGACTTCCACAAGATCGAGATTGCGACTCCGGGCTTGCTTGATCGCTTCCGCCAGGGGCATGATCCCCAGCTGCTTGCCGTTCTCGTCTATGACCCGAACCTCGCGAGCCCGGATCTCCTCGTTCTTGCGAATGCGGCTATGCGGTCCAGCGATAGGCGACCTCCTCCATTATATTATAGTCTTCGAGTGCGACAAGATATCATATTCTTATGAGTCTGTCAAGCGATCTTCTGGCGCTCCCAAGGGGATTCGAACCCCTGTTTCCGGCTTGAGAGACCAGCGTCCTAGGCCGCTAGACGATGGGAGCGGGTTGTGCCTTGAGTGTAGCAGATAGAGAGAATCCCGTCAAGGGCGCGTTTAGAGTATAATGCCTGGGATGAGCCCCTATCGCTCGGCTCGCAGCCCGCTGATAGCTCATCTTGGTGTCGTGGCCACGAGCCATCCCTTGGCCGTCCAAGCGGGGATGGAAATGCTCCGTCGCGGGGGAAACGCCGTAGATGCCGCGATTGCGACGGCGATCACGCTCACGGTCGTCGAGCCCACCTCTAACGGGATCGGCTCGGATGCGTTCGCTTTAGTATGGGACGGGACAAAGCTCTACGGGCTCAACGGCTCCGGGCGCGCCCCACGGAAGCTCACCCTCGCATCTATAAAAGCTTTAGGGCACGAGACGATGCCCGCGCGCGGGTGGCTGCCCGTCACCGTGCCGGGTGCCCCGGCGGCGTGGCGAGATCTCCACAAGCGCTTTGGGAGGCTGAATTTCGAAGAACTCTTCGAGCCCGCGATCGTCTACGCTGAGCGCGGCCACCCCGTCGCCCCCATCGTCGCCCAGTATTGGGAGTATGCTGCTCAGTCATTCGCTGAGCTGAAGGGCCCGGAATTTATCGGGTGGCATCAGACGTTCGCCCCAAGCGGGCGCGCCCCCCGCGCCGGGGAGATCGTCGCTCTGCCCGATCACGCCCGCACCCTCCGTACTCTCGCTCAGTCTTATTGTGAAGAGTTCTATCACGGCAAGATAGCTCAACAGATCGTGCGCTTCTCCCAAGAGACCGGCGGATTTCTCTGTGAGCAAGACCTCAAAGAGCATTCTAGCACCTGGGTCGAGCCCATCCACACATCGTATCGAGGGTACGAAGTCTGGGAGATTCCCCCAAACACTCAGGGGATCGTTGCGCTCATCGGGCTCAATATCTTAGAGGGCTTTGAGCTGACCCAGCACCCACGCGATTCTGTAGAGTCGTTCCATCTGCAGATTGAGGCGTTAAAGCTTGCGTTTGCTGACGGGCTGCGCTACATAGCTGACCCAGACTTTGCGCCCGTGCCTACAGAAGGGCTTCTCAGCAAATCCTACGCCGCTCAGCGCCGCAAGCTCATCACCGATCGAGCCCTCGAGCCCACACCCGGAGAGCCTCCCTCCGGGGGGACGGTCTATCTCTGTACCGCCGACGGCGATGGCATGATGGTCAGCTTCATTCAGTCAAACTATATGGGCTTTGGCTCTGGGATCGTGATCCCTCAAACGGGGATCGCGCTGCAGAACCGCGGGGCGTGCTTTTCGCTCGACCCCAAGCACCCAAATTCTTTAGAGCCGGGCAAGCGCCCCTATCACACGATCATCCCCGGGTTTCTCACCAAAGAGAGAAGAGCCGTGGGGCCCTTTGGGGTGATGGGCGGGTTTATGCAGCCCCAGGGGCACATTCAGATGATCGTCAACACCGTAGACTATCGCATGGACCCGCAGATGAGCCTCGACGCCCCGCGCTGGCAATGGCTCAAAGACAAAGAGATCGAGATCGAAGCCGACGCCGATCCGAAGATCATCGAGGGCTTACGCGCCCGAGGGCACAACGTCACGGTGCGAGAGCCGGGCGGGCGCTTTGGGCGCGGGCAGATCATCTGGCGCTTAGAGTCTGGAGCGTACATCGCGGGCAGCGACAAGCGCGCCGACGGCTACGCCGCTGGGTTTTAAGCAAACTTGACAGCTCTGAGACTTTGTGATAGCATACAGACCGACCGGTCGGTCTGTTATGAGGGACAAAGAGCTGACGCGCGAGCGCATCTTAGAGGCCGCCGAAAAGCTCTTCGCCGAGAAGGGTTTCCACGAGACGGCTATGGACGAGATCGTGAGGGCCTCCAAAGTCTCTAAGGGCGGCGTCTATTTTCACTTCCCCAGCAAAGAAGAGCTTTTCTTTGCCCTGCTCGATAAGCTTGCCGACGCGCTGCAGCGCGAAGTGCAGAGGGAGATCGCGCGCCGGCGCGGCGCCGTCGCCAAAATCCAAGGAGCCCTCGAGGTCGTCTTGCGAACATTAACGAGCCAGCGCCATCTTGCCCAGATTATCTTGCGTCAGGGGCACGGGCTAGGACCAAGCTTCGAGCGCAAACGACTAGAGATCTATTCTCGCTTCGCTCGGCTCATCAAAGAGAATTTGGACGAAGCTCTCGCTGAAGGCTCGATCCCGCCCATCAACACCGAGATCACCGCCTACGCGTGGTTGGGAGCGATCAACGAATTAGTGTTGCGCTGGATCTACACGGGCCAGCCAGACCCGCTCACCCAAACCCTCCCAACCCTGCAAGAGCTGTTCTTACGCGGCATCGGCATCACACAAAGCTCTTAGAAAGGAGACCCATGCTCACACGACGAGAGTTCTTGCGGACAAGCACCGCAGCAGCAATGACGTTTTGGCTGTTTGGCACGACAAGTCATGGGCAACCTCAGCCCATCCGCATTGGGCACCAGCTCGACAGGACGGGCGCGGTGGCCCTCTTTGGCAAGTGGCACAACCGCGCCCTCGATGCGGCTATTAAGCTTGTGAACGAGCAGCGCGGCATCAACGGCCGCCCCGTCGAACTCGTGAACTCCGACGACGCCCAGACCAAGCCAGACGCCGGCAAAGACGCGTTCGAAAAGCTCGTCACCCAGAAGAGAGCCGACTTTGTCATCGGCTCGGTCTTCTCCGGGACGAACATCGCCACGGCTCCACTCGCAAAAGCCCTCAAGATCGTCTACTTCCCCCAAGGGATCGCCACCGAGATCACCGAAAAATTCGGGAATCGCTATGTGTTCAAGAGCTATCACACGGTGCGCGCGGCCATCGAAGCGGCCCACGCCTGGGTCTTCGCCAACTTGGGGAAGCGCTTTACGATCGTTCACTCCGTGATAGACTTGGGGCGCTCTCAAGCCGAAGAGTGGGCCGAAAAGATCCGCGCTGCCGGCGGCTCGATGCAGCTCATCCCCGTCCCCTTCCCCGCGCCGAGCGATCTTTTCCCCATCATCCAGAAGATTGATCTCTCCCAAACTGACGTGCTCTATCACGCGTTCACGGCTGTAGAGACGGCGCGCTTCCTACAAGCGGCCCTCGATCAGAATCTGCAAAGCCGCGTGAAAGTTCTGGGGCTGATCGAGGGCATAGATATTCTCAGCACGGCCGAGCCGTGGCTGGAGGGCACGTACTTTATCTCCGGGTATCCGCGACGGGCCGACCAAGTCCCAGAAGAGCTGCGCGCCTTCGATCGCGAGTATCGGCGCCGTGTGGGGATCAGCGCCGAGGGCTTCTCTCTCGAAAACCCCAGAGAAGTCGTGCCCATCGCGGATCTGTTTGGCTCTTGGCAAGCAGTCTTTCTCATCAAGCAAGCCGCGGAGCTTGTCAACTGGCGCGGCAAGGCCGACACCCCCGCGCTCATCCAAGCGCTCGAGGGGCTGACGATGCCCGCAAGTGTTAATTTCCCTCAAGGAGCACAGTTTCTGAGGGCTCAAGATCATCTGGTCTTTCACGATCACTACGTAGAGAGAGTCGAGGGTGGGCAGCTCAAGGTGCTCGTGCGCCTGCCGCGTGAGCAATCGCTCTACAAGACAAGCGCAGACTATACGAAAGAAGAGTTTTAGGCTGACTTGTGCTACCCCCTCACCCCATCCCCTCTCCCTCGGAGGGGAGAGGGGATGGGGGTGAGGGTGAATATGGACCTCTGGCTGGTCACACTGCTCAATGCTCTCGTCTGGGGCTTGCTGTGGGCTCTCCTCGCCCTGGGGCTGAGCGTAATCTACGGGACGCTGCGCGCGCTCAACCTCGCTCATGGCGCGTTCTATATGCTGGGAGCGCTTCTTAGCTGGGCGCTCACCCCAACGCTGAGCTTCTGGGGAGCAGCCTTGGTCGCCCCGGCGATAGTGGGGCTTGTGGGCGTAGGGCTTGCCTGGCTCTTGTGGGGCAAGCGCGAATATGACCCCCTGACGGCGTTGCTGCTCACCTTCGGGATCATGCTGATCCTTCAGCAGCTTGCGGTGATTTTTTTGCAGACGACGACGGGTTCGCTCAGGCATTCGGTCATGTCGCCCCTGCGCTGGCCCATCCCCGTTGGGGATCGCTTCTATGAAGGGTATCGTCTCGTCGTAGCCGCGATCGCTGGGGTAGTGCTGGCAGGGTTTTGGGGGATATGGAGCCGGACGCGCTGGGGATGTGCCCTGCGCGCGGTGCGCGACAACCGCGAGCTCGCCCATGTTGTGGGCGTTCCCGTTCTGTGGGCGCAAGCAGGGGCTTTCGGGGTAGGGGCAGCTCTTGCGGCGCTAGCGGGCGCGCTCGTCGGGCCGATCACTAGAGAAGTCTCCCCCACGATGGGCGTCGAAGTCGTGCTCGTCAGCGTGCTTCTTGCGGTGGCGGGCGGGCTTGGCAGTTTGGGGGGCGCCCTCGCCGTCGCGTTTCTGTATAGCTTTGCAGAGAATCTCTTGACGGCTTTGGCTGATCCTATGCTCGCACGGGCCGGAGCGTTGCTGCTCATCGGGCTGATCTTGCTCGTCCGCCCGCAGGGGTTGGGAGGGGAAGATAGATGAAGCGTTGGGCTGTGCTGGGGGCTCTCGGTGGAGCGGTGCTGCTGCCGTGGCTGTGGGACAGGGCGATGCTGTGGGGGAGTGAGCTTCTCATCTGGGGGCTGATGGCGCTCTCGCTCAATCTCTTATATGGCTACACTGGGCTGCTCAGTCTGGGCCAGGGGGTCTATTTCGCGTTGGGGGCGTATGGGGCGGCGTGGGCTGCTCTCTATAACATAAACTTTTGGGGTGCGCTTGGGGCGGGGCTGCTCTGCGCGTGTGTGGGAGCGCTCCTCGTGGGCTGGGTGAGCGTGCGGGCGTCGGGCTATGGGTTTGTCGTGGTCACGCTGGTGACGGCGTTGGTGTGCTATCTTCTTGCGCTGAGCGCTGACAGCATCACGGGAGGGGAGGACGGGATGTCCTTTCGCAGTCCGGCTCTGACCGTGCCGGGGCTTGCGGTGAGCGTTCAGGATCTCTGGGTGCGCTATTATTTGGCTTTGGGGGCGTTTCTTGTGGGGTTGGGGGTCGTCTCTCGTGTGATTAAGAGTCCGTTGGGGTTGGCGTTCCGCGCCGTGCGCGACGACGAGATCGCCGCAGCGTTTGTGGGGTATAATGTTTTTGCAATCAAGCTCTTCTCGTTTGTCGTGGCGGGGGTTTTAGCGGGGTTGGCAGGGGCCGTCTGGGCCATATCGAAAGAGTTTGTGCGGGCGGGGCTCTTTCAGCCCTTCGGGGCGTTTCTTTCGGCTCAGCCCGATCCTGATCCCTTGATCGCGGTGCTTGTGGGTGGGGTGGGCAGGCTCCTGGGCCCGCTGGTGGGGACGGGGATTCTCCTTGGGCTTCGGGAGCTTTTTGTCGGCGTCTGGCCCCAGGGATATGCCCTGGCGATGGGCGGGGCTCTTATATTTCTCGCACTTAAGCGCCCTTGAGGGCGCGGCGCAGCTCGCGCTCCTCTTCTCTCTTCTTGATCTTCTCGCGCTTGTCATACTTGGCCAGGCCCTTGGCAAGGGCCAATTCGACCTTGGCCCAGCCGTTCTTAAAATAAATCTTTAACGGGATGAGCGTGTAGCCCTTCTCTTTCACTTTGCTCTGTAGTCGAAAGATCTCTTGCTTTTTGAGGAGCAATTTGCGCTTGCGCAGCGGATCGGGGTTGTAGCGGTTGCCCTCTTGATAGGGGGCGATATAGACGTTCATCAGAAACGCTTCGCCATTGCGGATGACGGCAAAGCCGTCTTGCAAGCTGACGCTGCCCCGACGGATGGATTTGACCTCGGTGCCCTTCAGCTCGATCCCCGCTTCGATGGTCTCCTCGATGTGGTACTCATGGCGGGCTTTGCGGTTGGTCGCGGCAATCTTCTCACTCATACCAGACTTCGCACGCTGCGCGTAGGCTTCGCCTTCGCCAGCCTCCGGCTGGCCAGACTCCGTCTGGACTGTACACCTTGCCGCCGAAGGCGGCAAGATAAATGGTCCAGGCGAAGCCTGGTGGCGGGGGAGGGACTCGAACCCTCTACCTGCCGCTTATGAGACGGCCGCTCTAGCCAGATGAGCTACCCCGCCGCTCAGCTCATTAGTTTATCCAGACGGAGCGAGGTTGGCAACCCCCAAAAGAAAAAGGAGGGCACGTGCGCACCCTCCGCATTCGGCTGGTTGCGGGGGCTGGATTCGAACCAGCAACCTTCGGGTTATGAGCCCGACGAGCTTCCTGTTGCTCCACCCCGCTGCCATAATTATACTACCCCCGGGCTCCTCGTGCAAGTGGAGAAGAGAACCAATGCCGAGGGCGGGACTCGAACCCGCACGGAGGGTGTGAGCCTCCAACGGATTTTAAGTCCGTCGCGTCTGCCGATTCCGCCACCCCGGCCCAGGCTTCGCCTGGACCATTCATCTTGCCGCCTTCGGCGGCAAGGCGTACAGTCCAGACGAAGTCTGGAGCGGGCGACGGGATTTGAACCCGCGACCTTCTGCATGGCAAGCAGACGCTCTACCGCTGAGCTACGCCCGCGCGTCGGTGTTCATTGTAAGCTGTGCCCGCCGGCTTGTCAAGTTTGCAGGATCTCGCGCAGCGCGCCTTCAAGCTCCTCAAACTGAAAGCGATAGCCCATCTCCTGCGCGCGCCGCGGCAGAGCCCGCTGGCTCGCCAAGATCCCGTCAGCAAACTCCCCTAACGCTATCTTGAGGGCGAACGCCGGCGTGGGCAGGAACGCGGGACGCCGCAGGACGCGCCCCAACACTTGTGCAAACTCTTTTTGGCGCACCGGCTGCGGCGCCGTGGCATTGACCGGCCCACTGATGCTTTCGTTCGCTAAAATCTGCACAATTAAGCGACACAGATCATCGCGATGGATCCACGACCACCATTGGCGCCCAGAGCCGAGCGGCCCGCCTAGCCCTACGCGGAAGAGCGGGAGGAGCGCTTGCAGCGTCCCTCCCCCGCGCCCTAAGACCAGCCCGATGCGCAGCCGCACCACCCGTATCCCCAGGCTTTCTGCTTTGAGGGCTTCGTTCTCCCAGTCCCGACAGACCTGAGCGAGAAAGTCCGAGCCCGGCGCGGCGTCTTCGGTGAGCGTCTCCTCCCCACGGTCGCCATAGTACCCAATGGCGCTCGCGGAGATGAGCACCTTCGGGCGTGAGCTGAGCTGGGCGAGCGCGTTCACTAAATTTTTTGTCCCCAGGACGCGGCTGTCGCGGATCAACTGTTTTTTGGGGGCTGTCCATCGTCCGGCGATGCTCTCGCCCGCAAGATTGATGACGGCATCGCACCCCTCAAAAGCTTGAAGGGGCGGTAGCTCTTGGAGCGGATTCCACGGGAAGACTTCCTTCAGAAGGGGAACGCGCTGCTTCGCCACTACAGAATCGCGCGAGAGGGCCCTCACCGTGTGTCCTGCTTGGTGGAGCATCTCACACAGACGACGGCCCACAAATCCGGTGGCTCCAGTTATGAGAATGTTCATAGAAGGGGTGGTAGGCCGTGCAGGGATCGAACCTGCGACCCCCTGCTTAAAAGGCAGGTGCTCTACCACTGAGCTAACGGCCCGAAGAGATTTTACCCATCAGGCTCAGACTTGTCAACTGAAAAATTTGTCCCAGCCCTGTCAAAGTGATACAATGCTCAACAAAGGAGGTTGCCATGAAGCGCTTTGTTCTGGTAGGAGCGCTCTTAATAGCGCTTGCGCTGTGGCCATCGCTGAGCTCTGCTCAGCCGGACGTCTATGCGTTTACGCTCGACAACGGCTTAACGGTCTTGCTCGTCCCCAAACCTGGCACCGGCATCACCGCGGTAGACATCTGGGTCAACGTGGGGAGCCTCAACGAAACGCGCGAGATCTCGGGCATCTCGCACTTCTTTGAGCATATGCTCTTCAAGGGCACCGAAAGGCGCCCCGGCGGCATTGACAAGGAGATCGAAGCCCTCGGCGGCCGCACCAACGCTTCGACGTCCTACGACTTCACTCATTACTATATCATTCTGCCCAGCGAGCACACCGAACTTGCTCTTGATATCATCGCTGACATTACGCAGAATTCGACATTCCCCCAAGAGGAGATCGCCCGCGAGAAGGAAGTCGTCCTGCGCGAGCAGCAGCAGCGATCCGATGACCCTACGTCATTTGCGTTCTTTACTATGCGCCAAGATTTCTACACGGTGCACCCGTATAAGCTGCCCATCATTGGGTTTGCTGATAGTTTAGAAAAGCTGACTCGCGAGGACTTCCTCACGTGGATGCAGACGTACTACGTCCCTAACAATATGACGCTCGTCGTCGCTGGGGATATTGAGCTCGAAAAGACTCTTCAGATCGTCAAAGAAAAGTTCGGCGCGATGCAGCCCAAAGAGATACCTGCCCAGACCTATCCCAAGGAGCCCGCTCGCACCCAAAAGATCATAAAAGAGATCCGCCGCGACGTCCGCCAAGGGTATCTCATCTTCGCCTGGCCCGGCCCATCCATCAAAGAGCCCCAAGACGTCTACGCTATGGACGTCTTGATCACGGCGCTCTCCGAGGGCCGCAGCTCGCGATTCTATAAGAACCTCAAGAAAGAGCGCGGCTTGGTGACAACCATAGACGCGAGCTACTTCACCCAGAAGGAGCCAGGGATTTTCAATATTTATGCTGAGTTCCCCTATGAGAATCGCGTGGCCGTCGAGCAAGCGATTCTTTCGGAGCTCAAAGAGATTCTCGATGGCAAGCTGAGCGCTGAAGAGGTCGAGCGCGCCAAGAGGGTCCTGCTCGCCCGCGAAGCCCTGCAGGCCGAGACCGCCGCGGGGTTCGCCGGGACGCTGGGATTCTATTCGGTCGTCGCTGGAGACTATCAGTTCGCGCTGACGTACCCCGAAAAGATTCGCGCGGTCACCGTCGAAGATGTCCTAGCCGTCGCGCGAAAATATATCAATCTCGATGTGTACTATGAGCTGGTGCTCATCCCCGAGAGCGCGCCAGAGCAGCCGACGACCGACGAGCTCATCACGCTGCCCAACGGGCTGAAGCTCATCTTGCGAGAAGATCCCAAGGCGGAGACGGTCGCGCTGCAAGCGTTTGTGGGGACGGGAGCGCGCGCGGAGCCCCCGGGCTTCGCAGGGATCGCTGAGCTCACTTCGCGATTGCTCCTGCGGGGCACGACCACGCGCTCCGAAGAAGAGATCTTCACAGAGCTTGAAGATCTCGGAGCCCAGCTGAGTCAAGACATCTTAGCCGATATGGCCTACGTGACGCTCGTCGCGCCCAAGGAGACGTTCGAGCGAGCCTTGGCCATCTATCTCGATGTGCTGCTCAATCCCGCGTTCGCTCCCGACGAAGTCGAGCGCGCCAAGACCGAATTTATTAGAGAGATTCGCGCCCAGGCCGATCAGAACTTCTCCATCATCTACGAGAACTTCCAAAAAGCCCTCTATGGGGATCATCCCTACGGGCGCTTCCCCACCCCAGAGAGCGTGGCGCGCATCGCGCGCGAGGATATCGTGCAGTTCTACAAAAAATACTACGTGCCCAACAATATGACGCTCGTGGCGGTGGGGGCGTTTGATCGAGCGCTCGTGGAAGCGCTGCTGCGCGCCAAGCTCCAAGAGCTCCCCAAGGGCGCAGAAGATCTCCCTCTCAAGCCGCAGCCCATCGCGCTCGCGCTCACGGAGAATAAGCGCGTGGAAGCGACGAAGCGCTCGAACTTAACATGGCTGATCGTGGGCTATCCGGCTCCGCCCGTAGCGAGCCCAGACTACCCCGCTATGAAAGTGCTCAACGCGATCTTGGGCGGCGGGATGAGCTCGCGGCTCTTCAGCGAGCTGCGCGACAAGCGCGCCTTGGCATACTCGACGGGCTCGTTCTACCCCTCGCGCGCCGAGGAGAGCCATCTTGTCACGTATATCATCGCGCTCCCGGACAACGCGGAGGCGGCCCGCCAAGGCATTCTCGAGATCATCAAAGAGATTCAAGAGCGCGGCGTTCCCCAAGAGGAGCTCGAACGCGCCAAAAGCTACGTCATCGGCAACTATCGCATCGAGCACGAGACGACAGAGCGCCGCGCGTGGTATCTGGGCTGGTACGAGACCCTTGGGGTAGGCTACCAGATGGACGCGCACTACCCCCAGCTCATCCAGGCCGTGACCGCTGAAGATATTCAGCGCGTCGCGCAGAAGTATCTGCAACAGTATGTGCTCTCGCTGGTAGGGCCGGGATCTTAGGGTGTTATGAGCTTCACCTCGACGAGCGTGCCCGCGGGCAGGCTCGCCACGTCCTCGGGGACTTCGATCCAGCCATCGATGTGCACGAGCGTGGAGAGCTTGCTCGCCCCGCCCTGCTTGGGATGGACCAGCCAGGAGCCATCGGGCAAGCGCTCCAGGCGCGCGCGCACAAACTCCCGAAACCCTCGCCCGGACTTGATCGGCTGGGCCAGGCGCGCCCACACCGACAGCCGCGGGCGCTCCTGCCCATAGTAGTAGCGCTCGAGAACCGGGCGCACAAAGAGCTGCAACGCCAACCACGTGGCCACCGGATACCCCGGCAGCCCCACGACGGGCTTCTGCTCACACACCCCCAGCAGCACCGGATGCCCCGGATGGTACGCAACCCCGTGCACCACCACCTCCCCCAGCTCGCGCACGACCTGGGCCACCCAATCGCCGCGCCCCTTGCTCGTCCCCGCGCCAACCAGCACGATATCAAAGCGCGCGAGAGCCTCTCGGACCGCTGAGCGCAGAATAGCTAGCTCATTGGGCACACTCTCCGTGACGGTCACCGCCCCGCCCCACCGCGACACCAACCCCTTCACCAGCTGAGAGTTCGTCTCGACGATCTCCCCCACGGCGGGCTCCCGCTCAGGGGGAACGAGCTCCGACCCTGTGGGGATGAAGACGATCTTGGGCTGGGATTTGACCCAGACGGTGAGGTTGCCCGTGGCCAGCAGCGCTGCGATCGCTTCGGGGGTGAGACAAGCCCCTGCGGGCACGACCAGGGCCCCGCGCGCAAAATCCTCCCCAACCGCGCGGACATGCATGCCAGGGGAGGGCGCCCGCTCAATCTCGACCGTGTCTTCGCCAAGCTCGCGCACCTCCTCGATCTTCACTACAGAATCGAACGGCTCAGGAATGGGATCGCCGGTGTCCACGTACTCAAAATCCCTGCCCCTCCGGAGCTTCTCTCCGGGGCGAGCGGCGCAGGCGCGCACGGCGATCCCGTCCATCGCGGCCATGGGGTAGTGGGGCAGATCGCGCTGGGCATAGCAAGCTCGACTTGTGACGCGCCCCAGCGCCGCCGAGGTCTCGCGCTCCTCTTCGCGATCCGGCAGCAAGACCCTCGCGAAGAAGAGGCGCTGCGCTTCCTCCAATGGCATCAGCTGGAGTTGTGCTCGCTTCATAAGAGCTCCACCCACACCTGGGCCCCTTGAGGGATCTCCTCAAGCTCTGGGGGGACTCTGAGAATGCCATCGGCGCGCGCAAGCGTCGAGATGTTGTTCGAATGCCCCGCCACGGGGATAGCATAGAGCCTTCCCCCATCGTATCTGACGCGCACCGCGATGAAATCCTCACGCCCAACGGTCGAGCGCACCGTCTGCATCAGCTGAGCCGCGGCTAATTTGTGCGATGGCAACAGAACGCTGACGCCGCCGCGGCGCGCCAGCACCGGCCGCACGAACTTCTCACACACAAGGACGCACGAGACAGGGTTGCCCGGAAGCCCAATGACGGGCTTGCCCTCAATCAGCGCGAAGATCGTCGGTCGCCCTGGCTTGATCGCTATCCCGTGCACGAGGACTTCTCCCAGCTCTTGGAAGATGCGGAACGTCCAGTCCCGCCTCCCCACCGACGAGCCCCCCGACAGCAGCACCATATCGTACGTGCGGACCGCCTGCTCCACAGCGGCGCGCAGCTTGGCCGGATCGTCGGGCACAATCCCCAGAAGCTCCCCCACCGCCCCCTCAGCCTCGACCAGCTGGCGCAGGATATGCCCGTTGATCTGATAGACTTGGCCTGGCCGGAGCGGCTCCCCTACCTCGACCAGCTCATCCCCACTGCTTATCAGTCCCACCCGCACCCGCCGGAGGGCTTGTATCTGGGAGATCCCCATTGCCAGCAGGGCTCCGATGTCGACGGCGCGCAGCTTATGCCCCGCGCGAAAGACAAGCTCGCCGCGCCGGAAGTCCGAGTCCGCCGCCAGCACGTGATCCCCCACCTCCACTGCTGAGAAGATCTGCACCTCAAGACCCTTGAGGCGCGCGGTCTGCTCGACCATGACGACGGCATCGGCCCCAGGGGGCACGGGGGCGCCGGTGGAGATCTCCAGGGCTTCTCCCTCGCCAACGGCGGGCAGGGTGCGCGGGTCCTGGCCCATAGCTGCCGCTCCGATCACCCGCAGCGTGACGGGGGAGTCCCGGCTGGCTTGGGCAAGATCTGCAGCGCGCACGGCATAGCCGTCCATAGCCGCGCGGGCAAACCCTGGCACATCGTGAGGGCAGAGGATCTCCTCAGCTAGGACGCGCCCCGAAGCGGTGAGGGTGGGAACGCGCTCCGTCTCTGTGATCGGCTCGACGTGCGCGAGCGCCTGAGCGATCGCTTCATCGAGGGTCATAGCAAGAATCGCTCCTCCAGGAGATCAGCGATCTCTTTGATCTCGGGCGCGCCAAAGCGCCGCGCGGGCAACACCTTGAGCGTCTGAGGGGGCGGGGTGGAAGCAGAATCATGGGCAAGATAGATTTTGGGAAGCTCTGAATGCGCAAACCCCTCAACGAGCACAAGGTCAAGGTCCGCAAGATATCGGGCGACAAGCTCGAGCGGGCCGAGCTTGTCCGTCGTATCGCGGATGAGCGCCAGCCTCCGCGATGAGACTAAGATAACCCCTACAGCCCCGGCAGCCTTCATCGCGAAGGAGTCCTTGCCCGGCTGGTCAATCTCAAAGTCGTGATGGGTGTGCTTGATCGCCCCCACCCGATAGCCACGCGCCGTCAGCTCCGCGATCACCCCTGTGATCACCGTCGTCTTCCCGGAACCGCTGGGTCCCACGATGGCAACGATTGGGATCATCGTTTCTCTGTGGAGAGCACGGGCTCAAGCCAGGTGATCTGTTTAAGCTCCGCTTCGATCTGGAGCACCCGCTCGCGGTGCGCTAAGATGCGCTGGAGTGTGCTGCGCAACAGGCGCTGCACGGTCTCAGCTGAATTATTGTGAAGCAAGGATAGGGCTTGAGCAGCTTTCGTCTTGATGCCGCGGACTTCCTTGAAGAGGGTCTCGAGCTGGGCACAGAGCGCTTCGTGGTCAGCAGTATCGTTGGCGCTGGGCTTGATGCGCTTCGAATGACAGACCTGCCCCCAGTAGTCCCCAATGAGAGGCTCATACTCTTCTGCCAGATCGTAGACGAACGCAAAATTCTCGATGCGGGTGCAGAGTTCTTCGTCGCGGCAGTCTAAGTCCACTCGCAACCCGCGCAGCATGAACGCCAGCCCCGGATCGAGCCCGCCGCGCCCACGCAAGATCTTTAAGACTTCTGCTCGATAGCTCTCCGACGAGGGCGCTTGTGCCCGCCACGCCCACCACCCCACAACCCCAGCTATTAGTATTACCCCGCCGAGCACCACCCAGAGCCACGTTCCCATATCGTTAGTTTGCCTAAAATCGCTGTGCAGGTCAAGCCTGTGAGGGTAATGAGCCACGAGATCGTTCCTAGGTACTTACTCTTCCAGCTCATCATCGGGTAGGGTGTCGATCAACTCCTCCCACCAGGCCCGCAGCTGCGGGACATGGGCTTACAAATGGGCTAATGAGCCGAACAACTCCTGCTCAAGCCGATCTCGCTCTGCACTCCTCCTTGGCTGGTAGCTTCCGGAGTTTAGCCACCAACCACACGAAATGAGCACATTCCTCGGCCAGCTCATCTATATAATAGCTTTCAAACTCCGGGGTCGAGTAGGCGAGAGTCTTCTCTCCTGATCTCACCATCTTCGTCTTAGCCATGCGAAATCATTTTAGCGAGTAATGCTCTGCCGTTCAATACAGCATGGTCTTCGCGCCAAGAGTCCAGCACCTAGCTAGCTCCACCAAACCTCCCCCTGGTACCGACGCGCGCAACTGGATCCCCAATCTCTATGAGTTCTGGTACATCGTCTTCTGGCCGGGCATGGCCATTCTGTTCTTCGTGCTGGGCTGGAACTTGATCGGCGACGCGTTTCGAGACATTCTAGACCCGCGCTTGCGAGGCCGCGTCTGAGCTATTCTTTCTCTTCCTCAAGAGCGATGATCTCCATCCCCTTGTAATACCCACAATTGAGACAGACGCGATGGGGCAGCTTGGGCTCATGACAGCGCGGGCATTCGTTGATCGTGACCGGGGTAAATCTGTAGCTTGCCGCACGATGCATCCGCTTCTGCGATCTCGATCGTCGGTACTTTGGCACTCCCTGACCCATAATCACAGCTCCTAAATGTAGAATCACGGAAAGCACGGAAAACGGCTTTTTTGATTTCCGTGTTCTCCGTGGCTTTTCCGTGCCTTCCGTGATTCACATTCTATCAGATTGGATTTGTCTTTGCAACCGGCTCGCTCTCCACAATGAAAGTGACCGGGCCGTCGTTGACGAGCGAGACCTTCATCCGCGCCCCAAAGATCCCAGATTCGACCTTGAGGCCGCTGCGGCGCAGCTCTTGCAGAAAGAGCTCATAGAGCACGCGAGCTTGATCTGGGGGAGCAGCCGCATCAAAGCTGGGGCGCCGCCCCTTGAGCGTATTGCCGTAGAGCGTAAACTGCGAGACCACTAGGATCTCCCCCTGCACGTCCTTGACGGAGAGATTCATCTTGCCCGCAGAATCCTCAAAGATTCGCAGCCCCAACACCCTATCAGCCAAGAAGATCGCATCGTGCTCGGAATCGCCCTTGCCCACCCCCAAGAACACCAAGAGCCCTGGACCAATCTGGCCCACGATCTTGCCGTCAACCTCGACGGACGCTTCCCTGACCCGCTGCAGCACAACTCGCATGATGCGCTATTGTAATCTCTCAGTTGGGTGTTAGCAAGCTTGCAGGCATGCACTCTGAAGCTCTATAATGAGTTATGCCCAAACGTCCCTATGTGCTCATCGTCTTAGACGGCTGGGGGATGAGAGAAGAGAAGAAATGGAACGCGGTCGCCTGCGCCAAGACCTCCAATTTTGATCGCTACTGGGCAGAGTGCCCCCACACACTTGTGCGCACCGACGGGCGCGCCGTGGGACTGCCTGAGGGGCAGTTTGGCAACTCCGAGGTAGGCCATCAGAACCTTGGCGCGGGGCGCGTCGTCGTGCAAACTTCGACTCGGATATCTGACGCTATCGCCGACGGGAGTTTCTTTGCGAATAGGGCGCTCTTGCGCGCCACGACGCGCGCTCAGACCAGCCGACTCCATCTGATGGGGCTTGTGAGCGACGGCGGCGTGCACAGTTCGCTCGAGCATCTCTTTGCTTTGATTGAGCTGGCGCGCCGCGAGCACGTCTATAATCTCTACATTCACGCTTTTTTAGATGGCCGCGACACCCCGCCGACGTCCGGAGCTGGCTACCTCCAGCGCGTGCGCGAGCTCCTTCAAAAATTAGGCTTTGGCCAGATCACCACGATCATGGGGAGATATTGGGCGATGGACCGCGACAATCGCTGGGATCGCACGGAGAGAGCTTATCGCGCCTTGCGGTTTGCTGAGGGTCTCAAAGATGGCGGCCCCGCGGAGGCCGCCGTCGCGCGGGCCTACCAGCGCGGCGAAACGGATGAGTTTATCCAGCCCATCGTGCTCGACCCTGAGGGAGCCATTCGGGACGGCGACGCTGTGATCTTCTTTAACTTTCGCCCCGACCGGGCACGACAGCTCACGCGCGCTTTCACAGAGCAAGACTTTGCGCACTTCGACCGCGGGCCACGCCCACAGATCGAGTTCGTCACCCTCACCCAGTACGATCAGAGCTTTACAATCCCCGCGGCCTTCCCCAGCGAAGATTCTTTGCCCAACATCTTCGGGGAGGTGCTGAGCGCTGCGGGGTTGACGCAGTTCCGCATCGCGGAGACGGAAAAGTACGCGCACGTCACGTACTTCTTCAACAACGGGCGCGAGATCCCCTTCCCCGGGGAAGAGAGAAAGCTCATCTCCTCGCCCAAGGTCGCGACATACGATCTCAAGCCAGAGATGTCCGCTTACGAAGTCACCGACGAAGCCGTGAAGCAGATCACCAGTCGTCGCTACGACTTCGTTCTGATAAACTATGCGAACCCCGATATGGTGGGGCACACGGGGGTCTTCGAAGCTGCCGTCAAAGCTGTAGAAGCTGTCGATGAGTGTCTGGGGCGGGTGGTGGAAGCAGCGCTCTCGGTGGGCGGAGAGATTTTAGTCACGGCAGATCACGGCAACGCAGACATTATGAAGGACGAGCAGGGCCGACCGCACACAGCCCACACCCACAGCCCCGGCCCGCTCATCTACATTGGGCCTAGGGCTATACAACTCTCTGAGGGTGGGGCGCTCTGCGACATCGCGCCCACGCTCTTGGAGCTTATGGGACTCAAACAGCCAAAAGAGATGACGGGACGGAGTTTAGTGCAGACCTAACCCCCTAGCCCCCTTCCCGACACGGGAAGGGGGAGCTCCCCTCCCCGTGCCGAGGAGGGGCTGGGGGAGAAGGTTAAGACTATGGCAGAACTGAGAAAGATCAGCAGCGACTTAGGAGATATCTATATCTCCGAGCGGGCGATCGCCCAGATCTGCGCCCAAGTGATCAGTGAGCAAGAGGGCCTGCGCACGCCGCGCCAGGCCCGCGAAAGCTCCGGATTTTTGGGCACGATCGCCCGAGCGGTCAAGGGCGACGGCATCGAAGTCCTCAAGGAGAAAGATCGCTTGATCGTGAAGATGGCGCTCTTCGCCGTCTACGGCACGCGCATCCAAGCATCTGCGCAGAAAGCTATTAGAGAAGTGAAGGCCCGCGTGCGCGAGCTGGCCGGGCTGGACATTGATGACGTCATCATCGAGATCACGGGGATCGTCAGAGAGTGAGCGATGCGCCCAGACGAAATCGCCCAGATGTTCTCCCAGATCGCCCATCGCTACGACAGAGCCAACCACATTCTCAGCTTCAATCGCGACCGGGCGTGGCGTAAAATATTAGTCCAGCACGCTGCCCCCAAGCCTGGGGAACGGCTTCTCGATCTCTGTACGGGCACCGGCGATGTCGCCATCGAGTTTGCCAAGGCGTGCCCAGAGATGGAGATCGTTGGGCTCGATCTTTCAAAAGAGATGCTCCGTGTCGCTCGCGAGAAGCTCGCTCAGCTGAGCTTAGATCATCGGGTGCGACTTATTGTGGGGAATGCGCTTGAGCTTCCGTTTGCGGAAAACTCTTTTGAGATCGTTTCGCAAGCGTTTGGGCTGCGCAATCTTCCAGATCGCGCGCGCGGGCTGAAGGAGATCTATCGTGTGCTCTCCCCCGGTGGCCGGGCGCTCATTGTGGAGTTTTCCATCCCGCAAAGCTTTCTGATGCGCTTGGTCTACCTCCCGTATTTGCGATATATCGTGCCCATCGTTGGGGGGATGGTGTCGGGGTCGCGCGCGCCGTATGAGTATCTGCGCGACTCGATTGAGGGCTTTCCCGATCGTGCTCAAATTCTTGAAGAGCTCTACGAAGCGGGCTTTCGCCCCGTGGGGTATCGCGATCTCACGCTAGGGATCGCCACGCTCTACTGGGGCGGGAAGAGTCACTAGTGCACTCAAGGGGCGCGGCTCAAGAGAATGCTGATATCGTTGCTCGTCTGATTGGCTACGATGAGATCAGCCAATATATCTCTATTGAGCTGAGCAGCGACCACGGCAATCGGCGTAGCGCCGACAGGGAGCGCCACCTTGTCCACGAGCTGCCCCACGGGGTCATCTTGTCTTCCACCAACGCCAACGCGAATATTGCTGTTGTTCACGAGCAACACAAAATTCTCCAGCCGGCCCTGTCCATCGCCGAAGAGAATGGTGATGCTGTTGCTCCCCCCGTTGGTAGCAGCTACATCAAGAAAGCCATCGCCATTAAAGTCTGCGACAGCCAAAGCCGAGGGGTCAGAGCCGGCCTCAAAGCGCCCAAAGAGTTGAAAATTCCCCTGCCCATCGCCCAGCCAGATCATCACGCTATCGGTCGCGGCAGCATGAGAGGTCGCCAGATCCAGTAAGCCATCGCGGTTGAAGTCCGCCGCGACAATATCAAAGGGAGCATCGTCTATAGAAATGTGTCGCGCGGCGTTAAACGTCCCGAAGCCGCCACGTTTATCGTTGAGCAGGATCGAGATGCTCTGGCTCTGGCTGAGATTGGCTGTAGCTGCATCGAGAAAGCCATCGCCGTTGAAATCCCCCACGGCAACGGCTTGGGGAGCATTGCCCACTTGATACTCATCGGGATAGGCGAAGTCTCCTTTGCCGTCGCCAAGCAAGATCGCGACCCGGCGCGTGCCGATAAAAGCTACGATTACATCGAGTATGCCGTCGTTGTTGAAGTCCCCCAGTGCGAGATCTTTGGGGTTGGCCTCGAGCGAGAAGACGGGGCGGCTGCGGAAGGTGCCTTGGCCATCGTTCAAGAAGATAGAGAGAGACCCCTTGGGGCCGCTGCCGAAGTTGCCCACGATGAGATCACTATGTCCGTCGTTGTTCAGGTCTCCTGCGACAAGGGAGCGCGGGAAGTCGCCCACGACAAGGCGCTGGGCTTTTTCAGAAAAGCTCCAGCGATCTCGTCCCAAAACTCCCTGGCTGAGGAAGACCACAACGCGTCCATTGCGTTCCTCTTGAGGGCAGCCGCGGGGATCGAGCTGACGCTGTTGGCTATCGCATCGCAAGTACGCGACGGCCAGATCGGGCAGGCCATCTTCGTTGAAGTCGGCCACGGCTAAGGCCGATGGGGAGAGCCCTTGGATGGGCCAGCGGGTCTCCTTGGGCAGGCGATAGGGTGTTGGTTGAGCCAAGGTGAGCATTCCTCCCAGGAAGAGGAGAGCCACGACTCCCAGCCAGGACTGTCCCTTCTTCTTCATAAGGCCCCCTTTATTAATTAAGTTGGCTTTGATTATACTGTCGCACAGAGATGCAGGCAAGGGGGGGCTTGACAAGTCGTAGGCAGGGTTACTATAATAAGCCAAACTTAAAAGCTTCGTGGGGGCTAGGGGGACGCCCCAAGGCAGGTGATCAGCAGGGGGGTAGAATAAACTAAGCGAGGCAGGGGCATCCACACCCAATCGGGTTCGCTCAAAACTCTCGAAGGGAGGTCATAACATGTCCAGCAGAGTTGCTAAATGGGTCTTTGTGCTTATGGCAGGGGTCGCCCTGTCGGCCTTGGGAGCAGCTCCCCAGCCGGGGCCCTCTCCCCACATCGTCTTGGAACAACCACCCCAGCTTGACGCTATCAGAGGGCTTGCTGACACTGAGGCGTTACTTTTGAACGCGGCGGGCACCAAGGGGTATATCGTTCACGTGGGGCGCGATGATAACGCGTTCATCACTGAGTTCACCGTGCCCAACACCAAGGGCGGGCAGTGCGAGCTGGGGGTGCTCAAAGGCCCTCGCGGCTCCCATGCAGCGGCGTATGACGAAGCCAACGCGCGCTTGTGGGTGGGCAACTTCCCCGAGGGCAACGTCTCGGTCGTAGACGTCTCCCAGCCGTTAAAAGAGAAGTGCGTCGTGACCGGCACGGTGGCTATTAACGATTCCGCTACGGATGTCGTTTACGACAGTGGGCGCAACCAGGCCTACGTCAGCGGCTTAATGACGAATAGCGTCTACGTGCTGGCCCGCAAAGAAGGGGAAAAAGAAGAATACGAACTGAAAGCCACAGTAGACCTCAGCGAGGCCTGTCTTGGCCCGAACGCGATAGCGCTCGGCGCGGACGCGCTCTACGTGGCGTGCATGTTCACTAACAACGTCGTGCGGGTCAACCTAGGCACCTTAAAGGCAGATGGCGCCATTTCAGCAGGCGAAGAACCTGTTGACGCCAAGTTTTACGGGGGCAAGCTCTACGTGGCTGCAGCCGTCTCCAATACCCTCGAGATCGTTGATACGGCTGCCTGGCAATCACTCAACTCGGTACCTATCCCTGGCCTACAAACCGTTGATCCCCACCCGCGCTATGTGGCCGTCTCACCCGATGGGAGATTGGTCTACGTCTCTAGCGTTGCCGATCAAAGTGTAACTGCCTTCTGCCAGATTACCAATTCCGTCGTGGCAACCTTCCGGGCGATTGCCGAGACAAGGATCACTACCCCCGGAGTGCTTGCCGCTGTGGACCAGGGAGAGAAGCACCTGCTCCATGTCGCGGACAAAGGGGGCTTGCTCCAGGTGTTTGTGGTAGATGAGCTCTACGAGAAGTGCAAGTAAGCTCTTACAACACAAAAGAAGGAGGGTCTGAACAATGGTGAAACTTCGCTGGATCGTCTTCGGGCTGCTCGTCGCGTTCGTCGCCTCGTTGGCTTCTACGACTGCTTCCCAGCTCACCCAAGCCCAACAGCCCAAGATCTACACGATGGGCATGCTCTCGGACCTGCGCACGACAAACACCATGCGCACCATCCGCACCGCGTCGGTCTGGGAGGTCTATGTGCTTGGGCCGCGCCACTGCTCGCTCTTTACTCTGAGCCCCACACGGTTCTACTACATCCCATCCCTAGCGGCTTCGGTGCCCTATAAGCCGGGCACGACCGAACTGGACCTCCGGAAGGAGGGCGATCTCTTAACCCTGACCGTTGACCTCAAGAAGGGCGTCAAGTGGTCCGACGGCACCGAGGTCACCGCCGATGACGTGGTCTTCAGCATGTACGAAGGCCCGACGATCTTCGGTGGCGGCGACTTTGCCAAGGGCGTCACCACGCTGGGCGGTGCCTGGACGGTCTTGCTTGATCCCAACGTCCTGGTGAAGGTCGAGAAGACCGGCAGCCACCAGGTGAAGATGTTCTTCAAGGAAGCGAATCTCCGCATCCAGTGGTCCATTCTCTTTGCGGACATCTTCCAGAAGGCCTACTGGGAGCCCAAGTTCAAGGCCACTGCTGGCGACCGCGCCAAGCTCGAGGCGCTCGAAGTGAACGACGAGCCCGCTTGCGGCTGGGGCGCCATGCCCGAAGCCCTCAAAGCCCCCGGTCAAGGCTGGCAGCGCGGCGCGTTCGCGACCAACGTCGCCCAGCCCAATTACTTCTGGAAGGGCGTCAAAGTAGACGAGCGCGATAAAGATGGCAACTACACGGAAGAGAAGCCCGGCGTCTACACCTACAAGCAACCGGTTCCCGCGGCACCTGGGCCGGAGCTAGCGCGCTACGAGACCGGCCCGTTCATCGATCGCGCTGTCTATCGCATCTTCGCCGATACGTCCTCGGCAGTCGCAGCGTTGATCAAGGGCGAGATTGACATGCTGCTCAACCCGCTGGGGGCCGATCCGGGGATTCGCGCGCAGTACCGTGCTGAGCCCAAGATCAAGACCCAGGATAACAAGAGCCACGGCATGTTCTACCAGTCGTTCAATCTGCGCCGCAAGCCGTTTGGCAGCGGGCCGCTGCAGAAGGACCCCAAGTTCCGCGACGACGATATTATTGGCAGCCGGTTCCGCCAGGCGTGGAACTGCTTGATTGACCGGGACTTCACCACCCAGACGCTCTTCCAGAAGGTGGCGTTCTCGCTCTCGACGGTGGTCTCGCCGGCGAACTCCTTCTGGTTCAACGACAAGCTGCGGGCGCCCTGCGACGAGTTCAGCGAGCAGACCGATCCCAAGACCGCGCGCGCCAAGAAAGTAGACGCTGCTGTGAAGATCCTGAAGTCGGTCGGCTTCACCTGGGTGAAGGAGCCCAAGGCCGATACGACTACCGGAGCCGTCACAGCGGGCGAGGGCATCGTCCTGCCGGTCATCCTGGGCAGCGCTGATGCCAAAGCCGGCGCAGCCGTGAGCGTGCCTGCGGGCGCGATCGCTGTGGGAGCCAAGGTCCCCTTGGGGACGAAAGCGACCCTCACAGCTGGTGCTGCCAAGGCCGAGAGCGATGCCGCCGGCAAGATCAGCCTCGCCTTGCCTTCCGGTGTGACTTCGGTGACCTTGAGCGCCGACGGCAAGCTCTACTTCTACGGTGCGGGCGACAAGACCAAGGATCGCATGCCGACGGTCAACTTCATCTACCCCAACTCGGCTTATGATCCGCGCCGCGCGCTCTTCGGCGTCCAGACCGAGAAGTGGCTCAACCAGATCGGCGTGCCCGTCCGCGGCGTCCCCACGGGCTTCAACGTCATCGTCACCAAGGTCTTCGATGAACAAGACTTTGACGTCTGGTCGCTCGGATGGTCGCTGGGCGGCCTCACCCCGCCGGACTATCTGGAGGCGTTCTTCCACACCCGGCACACTGAGCTCGGCGACGATAACCCCCAGGGCTACAGCAACCCTGAGGTGGACGCCCTGCTCGATGAGTTCTTGAAGACCCTCGACCTCAACAAGGCTCGCGAGCTGGTCTTCAAGATCCAAGAGATCCTGCTGGTCGAATCGCCCTACGTGCCGCTCTTCGACACGGTGATCGTGGACGCCTGGCGCGACGACAAGGTCGTCTACCCGTTTGTCGAGCGCACCCAGGGCATCGTGGGCTTGGGCGGCATGCCCGCGTTGGTCAAGCTGCGCTAAACTGCGTAGGAGGCACCTCCTAGACCAAATGGGACAGAGGGGCAGGGGTGGAGCTGGCCAACAGCTCCACCCTTTGCCTCTTCCCTGGTCGCTTGCAGACCACTCCCAGAAGGGCTAGAATCTCTTGAGCGAGGGAGACTGTGTATGCGGCGCTACGTCCTCAGACGCCTGGCCCAGATCGTTGTGACCCTCTATCTGTACCTCACGCTCGTCTTTTTTATCTTAGAGGCCATCCCCGGCGACGTCAGCCAGATCTATATCCAAAACCCTCTGCTCACAAAAGAAGCCCGGGAGCAACTCATCAGAGATTTGGGACTAGATAAACCCCTCCATGAGCGATACTTCACGTATCTGGTGAACTTCTTTCTAGGGCGGTGGGGGACGTCGTTCTCCAACGACCGACCCGTCTGGGATATCATCATTGAGCGGCTGCCGCGCACGGCCTTGCTCTTCCTCACAGCGACGCTCATCTCGTTCTATCTGGGGTTTGTGCTGGGGAAGCTCATCGCGTGGCGACGGGGCCAGCTCATCGAATACACCAGCACCGTCGTGGGGATCACACTCTTTACGGTCTTCACGCCCATGCTCGCGCTGTTGATCGTGTGGATCTTCGCGTTGCAGCTGTACCAATGGACAGGGCATAGCATCTTTCCTATAGCGAACTTCCTTGACCAGAACAAGTGGCAACTGGTGAGCCTGCGCGCCGAGACAATCTTCAATTATATGCTCTTGACGCTCGGCGTGCTGGCGGTCTTCTCGGTTGGGTGGTGGTATCTTGTCCATCGGTATGTCCATCGTCCTGGCGCGCGATTTTTTGTCCTGCTTGGCGGATTCACCGGGGCGTTCGCGCTCACGGCTTATCTGTGGGTCACTTTGGGGGAGTGCTGGCCGGCCTTCCCACAGTATGGGGGCAAGATCTGCAATTGGCAACTCGCCCTGGATATCTTGCATCACATGATCTTGCCCGTGCTCAACGTCACGTTGATCTCTTTCGGGGGGACGATGCTCCTCATGCGCAACTCCATGCTGGAGACGATCCGAGAAGATTACGTCATGGCCGCGAAAGCCAAAGGGCTGCCCGATAGCAAAGTGCGCGACGACCACGCCGCGCGCAACGCACTGCTGCCCGTGGTCACAAGCTTCGTCCTCAGTCTCGCTTTAGCTATTGACGGAGGGATTATCACCGAGACGCTCTTCTCCTGGCCGGGGATGGGGCTGACCTTGCTCAATGCTGTCCAAGAGAAAGACATGCCCCTGGCTGTGGCTGCCCTGGTCTTTGTAGGGGTCTTCGCCTTGATCGCTCACCTGATCGCTGATATCTTATATGCGTGTTTAGATCCGAGGATTCGCTATGATTAAGCCACCCACACCTAAGCCCTTGGCTCCCGCGCCGGCGAAAGTGCATGTGCCATTATGGCGAGTGCGGCTGCGCTTGCTCTGGCGCAGCGCCCGCGACAGCTGGGCCATGTTCTCGGAGAGCAAGATCGGGCTGACGGGTTTGGCGATCATTCTCTTCTTCGCAATGGCGGGCTTCGTCGTCTACCCCATATTCCAAGCAACGATCTGGAACGATCCCCGCTATGATCCCATCCTGGCATCCCCACCTCCCGTGGAGGGAGAGTGTATCCCGGGGAAGAACTGTCCTCCTATGCCACCCTCGCCGGAGCATTGGCTGGGCACAGACCCCTACGGCCGCGATATCCTCAGTCAGATCCTCTATGGGACCAAAGCCGCCTTCGTCTTGGGGATCTTTGCCGCTCTCATCACGGTCGTCATCGGAACAGCGATCGGCGCGATCACTGCGTACTATGGGGGCTTTGTGGACACGTTCTTCATGCGCTTGGCTGATATTATCTTGCTCTTCCCGTTGATCGCGTTTCTCATCGTCTTGAGCGGCCTCTATGCGTCGTTCGGCTCCCAGATGGACTTTTGGACCCTCGCGATCATCTTGGGAATTTATAACGGCTTTGGCGCAATCACCATCGTCTTGAAGTCACAAGCGCTCTCGGTCACGGTCAAGCCCTATATCGAAGCAGCCAAGGTCGCAGGGGGCAGTAGCGCTCATATCATCATGCGCCATATCATCCCCAACGTGCTGCCCCTGTCGTTCCTCTATATGATGTTTACGGTGACGAACGCGATCTTCTCTGAGGCCGTCTTGAGCTTCTTCGGTCTTGTAGACATCAAAATGAGCTGGGGACTGATGATCAACGTGACCCGCGACGCGGGATATCTGGGGGCAACAAATATGATGCAGTTTTGGTGGCTGTGGCTGCCCGCAGGGATGAGCATCACGTCGCTGTGTGCTGCGTTCTACCTGGTTGGACGTGGCCTGGATGAGATCATCAATCCGCGCTTGCGCCGCCGATGACTCGAAAGATCTCGTGGGGCTTGCTTACGACCCTCGTCATAGTTGCTGGAGCGATCCACTTCCAGACGCAATGGTCCTATCGGGCTTTTGTGAGTCTCGCCCGCGAAATCACCCTGCAGATCACAGAGACAGCTCTCGAAGAGGCCACACAATCGGTGCGCGTTCGCTTCACTATCGTGCTCACAAACGCCACGGCACAGCCGATCCCACTAGAAGGAGTGAGTTGTCTGCTCTACGCTCACCGCGAGTTTATCGGACCGTGTGTGCTCTCCACGGATCTCCCTGAAGCTGTTCCTCCCCACGGGGAGCTGAAAATAGCCGTGATCACGGAGGTTACTGGGCCCTATTGGGAGAACTATCGTCGCGCTCAAGCTGCTGAAGTGCGTGTCTCAGGGAGCGTTCAGCTAGAGCTGCCGTTGGGCAGTGACTTCGTGAAAGCTTCGCGGCGATTCACTGCGCTCATTCCAAAGACATGATCATACGAGACCGAGGAACGCTTGCGCTGGCAATTATCTTCGTAAGCTTGACCGCGGGATTATGCGGAGCCACCCGTGAGCTAGGGCAATTCTCTCCGGTTCCGCAAGGCGTCCTCATAGCGTTCGTGGGGCTAGCCGGTTTGGCCCTAGGAAGTCTGGTGTACAGCTTCACTCAGCTTCTGATAGCGATTCTTCTTGCGGTGCTGCTCAGCGGAGGAGTCATGGTCGTGGCATTGCTCATCTCCGAATGGGGAGATGGACTGCTGGGCTTGGAAGCAACGCTCTCGCTCGCAGTCAATAAAGCCGTTCTCAACAGCTTTGCTCTCATCTTTCCCGTGACGCTGCTGGGAGGAATGGTCGGTCGCTTGCTCTATCGAGAGTGATCGTTACTGGGGCGGGAAGGCCAACTGCTGAGCCAGGGTGTGCAGCGCACGACGAATGAGCCAGACGATCACGATCACAGCGATCAAGAGCGCGAACGCTAATTGCCACAGCGAGAGAGCCGGGCGCGCGCTCGTGGCCTTGACGTCTGCCTCGATCCCAGAGAGCTGAGTCTTCACGGCGCTCATATCGGCCATCAGCGCACCGATCTGCTGCGTCAGCTCAGATAATTTTTGATGGGTTTGGTCGTTCATCTCTGCGCTTTGCGTCTGTACGGCGTCGAGCTTGCGGGAGAGCTCCGCTATCGTCTCCCCGAGAGCCTGGAGCTGACGCTCCACGCTTTCGAGAGCTTGCTGCGTCATCGTGAGTTCTTCTCGATAGCGTCTGTTATCTCTAATAAGCTGCACAACAGGGCGTTGCACGCCCAAGAGCACGCTGAGATTGCGCTCCTCGCCCGTGCTCAGATCTTTTATCCAGATTTCAGCCTTGGGGACGCCCGGCTCCGTCGCGCGGAGGTAGCCCACGCGCTCTTGTGAGATCCAAAACCCAAAGCCCGAACGCCCATCGTCGGTGAGTTTGCGGGCGGGCCTTGCGGACGTGAGATCGAGCAGATAGAGATCGGCTTTAGGAGTCTCTTCAGGGACGATGACCGTAAAGAGCAAGCGCTCCCCATCGGGCGAGAGCGCCGGAGCGACCACGATGCCCCCGCTATCATAGAGCGTCGCTTGCTCTCCGGTCTCTAGAGCGACTTCGTAGAGATTGACGCGCTCCTGGGCGCTCACGGAGAACGTCCGATCGTAGCCGTTGAAGTATAATTTTGTGCCATCGGGCGAAGCTATCAGAGAGAAGGGCCCAGGCACGAGCGGGAAGAACCCTCGGAGCACTCTTTGCTCGCACCCACATGCTATGCTCACAAGGGCGATCTGCCCTTCCACGATCCGCACCGCCTCCGAATCTTCTGAGAGAATTCGTTCGACGCCTAGAACGAAGACCCCTCGTCCATCCGGTGCCCACAGGGGTCCCGGCTCGTAAGGCACATAGAAGATTCTCTCGCGATCGCGCATGAGCTTGAGTTGGTGCTCCTCGCGAGTCTCGCGATCGAAGAGAGAGAGCCAGAGATTCTCCCCATCGCTGCGATAGTACGCGATCTTCCTCCCATCGGGGGAGAACGTCGGCGCCCAGAGGAAACCGCGATCCCCGCGCAAGAGCTCTGTATATGTCTCTGTACGGCGCTGAAAGAGCATCAACCGCCACGGCCGGGGGGGCACGGCGCTGAGAACCCCTTGGGGTTCGAGAGGCGGGCCATCAACATAGAGCAGTTCTTGCCCATCAGGGGAGAACGTGGCCCACGAGAGGTTCTCCCCTTCAGTGAGCACGGTCTGCACGCGCCCCGTCAGAGCATCTATCAGCCAGATGTGCCCAGAGCGCGGGAAGGCTTCATAAAGCCCCGTAGTCTCATCGGGCATCGTCAGGGCGATCACGCCGTCGGGGCTGACGCTGATTCTGTTGGGTACGGGCCAGCAGCCCGCCAAAATCACTGATAGCACAAACACAAAAAGCCCCATAAGCCAGCGATGGCTCATATCAGTCCCCCTTAGATGGCTTTGGAGTGAGCTGGATGCTTCAGCATCCGGCTCACTTCTCTCTTTGAGACTCTTCGTAGAGCCGATTCACAAACTCCAGCACGCGTCTCTGGTCTAGCTCATCAAGAAGTTCGACTTTTCTGCGGATGCGCTCAGGAAGCCCCGCTTCGGCTTCCTTGGCGACTCTCTCTAAGAGCGCTTTCTGAGCGAGCCGGTGCGCCTTCCAGTTGGCGTCGCGCTCCACGTAATTCACTTGCCAATTGGGGAGCTTCGCGAGCAATTCCTGGACTTGGCGATTGAGCGGCTCCAGATGCGGCCGACGAATGCGATAGAGCCCGTTAACTTGGTTCGCAAGAAGTTGGCTATCGGTGAAGAAGATCACGCGTTTGGGCGCGAGGGGGATCACGGCTTTGATCGCCTCGATGAGCGCGCGATATTCCGCGACGTTATTTGTCGTGCGCCCGATGTGCTCGGAGATCTCTTGGATGACGTTGCCCTCGGCATCGGCAATGACGATACCAATGGCAGCTTCGCCGGGGTTTCCCTGAGAGGCGCCGTCTACGTTCACGAAGAGCTTCTCCATAAACTGAAAACTCAGAACTGCGAACTCTCTCACTGCCTTTGGTGGGCCCGGCAGGATTCGAACCTGCGACCAACCGCTTATGAGGCGGCCGCTCTGACCCCTGAGCTACGGGCCCCACTAATTACTATACTCAAGAGAATCGGGGATCGTCAACTTGAGGGGTATAGAAGAGAAGCGGCCCCGGAAGCCCCCGAGGCCGCTCCAAACTCTTTATGAGTAGCTATGGGCAGGTCTTCACCTGATCGGGAACGGGGTAGACAAGAAGCTCGCCGCGAGCGCTGATGTTCAGCACCCAAGCCAACTTGGCATCGGCTGTTGCGAGAACCTGTATCTGCGTGGGAGTGATTGGGTCTCCCTCGACCATAGCCGCAATGGGCACTGTCAAGACTTGATCCAGGCTCTCGTGGATGAAGGTGAGGCTTGCTCCGGCTCCTTCAACGTTATCTACATTGGTGTTGGTCACAGCGACCCAGCACTTGCCGTCGGTGGCGATCCCACGTGGCGCGTCCCCAACGGGGATTTCCACAGCCTGGTCGTCTTTCTTGACCGGCCCCAAGGGATCGAGCAACAGCGGGCTGACGCTATCCCCTGAACTGTTCACGACATAGCCTTTATCCTTAAGCACGGCCATAGCGCGCGGGTACGCACCGGTGTCGACGCAAGCGCCCAATTCGATCTTTTCTTCGCCCTTCTTCACTTTTTCGCTATCGGCGTTCACGTTCTTGATCTCACAGACCTTCCACGCGTCCGTGTTGACGACGTACGCTTTATCGCCATAGAGCAAGATGTCCGTTGGGCTTGGATAAGTGGGATTCTCTTCATCGGGATCGAGCTTGATCGTCGCGATCACTTCAGCCTTGTCAGGAGCATCGCCCTTGTACAGGACGTCTACGACGCTCACCGTGTGATCACGTTCGTTCACCGTGAATGCACGTGTGCCCTCGGCGTTGACGGCGACGGCTCGCGGACCCGCCCCTACGGCAGCTTTCTTGGCAGCTTTGGCCTCTGTGGGATTTCCATCTTTGTCGAAGACGACTTGGGATACATAGAGCGTGTCGTCGTCATAGCCCGGCACGAACAGCACTTTCTTCGCCTCGTTATACGCTAAATCCTGCGGGTTGATATTCCCGCGGATCTGCAGAAGGCAGATCTCTCCGGCGATGGGGCAGCCGCGGATCTTCTTGCCGTAAAACTTTGCGGTATCCGTCGTGCTCGCTGCTATCAAGAAGACCGAGCTTTCACGCCCGACGCTGACGGCGATGAGGGCAAATTTCCCGTCCGCTGTGAAGACAAAACCATTGACTTTGGACCCGCCAAGATCAACCTTAGCAGAGGGAAGTAGTTTTGCTTGCTCCTGCGCGCGCGTGAGTGTATCAGGAAGATTGGAGAACGACACAACCCCACACAAGACAGCAAGGCCCACTACCGCCAACACTTTATATCTAGAGAACATCGTCGCGCAACCTCCTTTGAAGATGAGTATATGCGAACTTATGATATCGGCGACTATCTCCTCGACAGAGTAGCGTTACTCTCTCCCTGCCATCACCTCCTCACCGAGAACTGATAAGGCAAGAGCACCTCTCTTTATTGCGTTATTGCTTCTAAAGATTAGCATGAACGGGCGGCATTTGTCAAGCAGACCCCCATGATCAGCATCATTGGAAATCTCTTCAGAGAGATGATACAATCATTTACGATGATGCCGAGTGACGCACGAGTGCTGAAATTCGTACTGTGTTGTGTCTTGCTCTTGGGCGTTATAGCGTGGGGCAATCCCGTCGTGAAGTTCCAGCCGGGCCAACGTCTACAGACTGGGTCTGGGACAACGACCGTCGCTCTCGGGGACATCAATCGCGATGGCCGCTTAGATATCGTCACGGCGATCATTGTCGTCACCAACGAAGAGAAAGACCTCAAGAGCCTGAACTTGGCCGCTGTTTTGGGAGGCCCGGGAGGGCAATTTCTTGCGCCGCAGCTCATTGAGTTCAATTCTGTAAAACTAGACGATGATGTCAAGATCCCGCGCGGCAAAGTGCTCGCCTTGGGCGACCTCAACGGCAATGGCCTCTTAGACGCTGTGCTCGCCTACCCTACGGGAGGGAACTTCTGGGTCTTTTGGGGGGACAGAGCTTCAGCGTTCCGCCCCGCCTCCAGTCGCGATCTCCCTCGCAGCCTGCGCGACGTCAGCGCCGTCGCTGTAGCTGATTTTACTCATGATGGCCGTCCCGATATCGTCTGCACAAATCTTCAAGGGAATGTCTACGTCTTCGTCAATAATGGGACAGAACAAGTAGATCGTTGGGCCATGCGCGAGACGTTTGTCGGCGGGAGCTTGCAATCTCTTGCCATAAGCGATCTCAATCGGGACGGCAAGACCGATCTCGTCGTGAGCAGCATCGGGCGAGCCGCCGTGCTGCTTGGCGATGGCGCAGGAGGCTTTCGCGTTGCGCAGCGCCTGTCCGCTGGGCTCTATTCAGGGGATTCACCGGCATGGATCGAGATCGCTGACATAAACAACGATACTTTTGGTGACTTGGTGACGGCAAACCCAGAGAGCGATCGTCTGTTAGTCTTTGCTGGGGATGGAAGAGGGGGGTTCGACGAACCGCTCTCGTTGCCCACTCACGGCCTGGATCCGCGAGCGGTGGTCGCTGCCGACTTCAATGGCGATGGATGGCTCGATCTGGCAGCCGCGAACTCATCGAGCAATCTCGTCACCGTTCATCTAAACGACGGTTCTGGGGGCTTCGGCTCGATAGTCTTAATTGACCCCCCGCGGGGGAAAGCTATACAACCTAATAGAGCTATTATCGTTCCGGTGGGCTCGCTGCCTGTGGCGCTCGCTTCTGGAGACCTCGACGGCGACAACGATCCCGATCTCGTCGTCGCCAATCAGGGAGATGGTTCTGTCTCGGTCCTGATCAACGAACGCCGCTAGGGAATGGGGAGGAGACGAGTCAAGACCAAAAAAGTCTTATAGAATCAGAACTTTCGTGCGCGGACAGCCTGGAGCTGTCAGGGAGCTCCAAAGGGAGATATAATGGAAATCCGGATCGAGTTGGCGCGCTTAGCGTACGCCGAAAATATCTTGCGGTGCACCAACGAGCCTCCGGAGATGGTGGAAGACTTGCTCTCATTAGATGGCGAGCTGGAGAAGGCGCGTCGCTGGTTTGTCTTTGCGGAAGCCAAGCGACGCTTTGACCCCAATATCGTCCGCGGGCTATTGGTCTATCTCTTCAGTCACTACGCGAGCGCGGAGTTCGACCCGCGCAAGCGGGAGCAGCTGGTGCGCGAGATCATGGAGGGGCGCGTGCGCATGCGCGATCTCTCTATAGAACGCTTGGCCGGAACCCGCTTGAGTTGGGAGCATATCTTTCGGTTAGTCGGGCGTCAATTCAATCCCACCCGCGAGAAAGAGAAGATTAAAGAGCTGTATGCGCAGCTCTACTCGTCGGCTTCCGCCCCTGCTATCTCCCCGGAGGTGTCCTATGGACACTAACTATTCTCCTCAGCAGCTCCCTGATCTCGATCATGAGCAGCTTGCAGAGTTTGCTGAGCTTTTTGCGGGATTGAGACAATTAGAGTATTCAGATCATCCTAGTGATGAGGTCCTTCGAGCGTATGTGGCGAATAGACTCTTAGACGGCCCTGGGGTGGGGCGCGTGGGGGCGACCTTCCGCGATGAGCGAGCCTTTCAGAGATTCGTGCAAGGGCAGCTCACCCGCTGGACGCGTTCCGACGTCTCCATGCACGTGCTCACGTGCGGTGTGTGTCAGCGTCGGGTCGCGCAGCTGCGAGCGAGCCACTGGCAGTGGCTTGGCTTGGCCCGCCCGCGCCCCAGAGAAGAGCCAAGCTGGCCGCGGCGCCTTGCGCTTGGAGCCCTGGCGAGCGCTGCCGCTGCGGCGATCATTGCAGTTATTTGGCTGTGGCCTGCCAGCCCACCAACATCACCGTGTTGGATCGAAGATCCGTGCTGGCAGCAGGTTGTTCAAAGCAGCCCGCTGAAAGGCGACATCATGGTGGTGTATCGCGCATCACCAGGGAGATTCTAAAGGAGGTGATAGGCATTCATGGGGGATAGCGTGTGAATACTCCCTGCAGACGAACAAACCAAGACGAATCTGACACAAAGAAGGAGGTTGTAAAGCGATGTTTAAATACATCAAGTTCATTGCCGTAGTAGCTCTGCTTGCGCTCTTCATCGGAGCTATATTCTCCAGCCAGTCCAATTCGGTCGTACAGGCTCAAGCTCAGAAGATCTACAAGCTCGCGATCTTCGAAGATCTGTCGAGCTTGAATACGTTAGCCATTCTGGGCCCCAAGGCGACGGTCTGGAACTTCTACGTTCGCCTGAACGGCTGGGGGCCCTCGCTCTTTGGGTTCTCGGACAAGTTCGATGACTATATCCCGGGCATCGCCGATGCCAGCACCGAAGAAGAAGCCAATAAGATGAAGACCATCGGCCCGGACAAGACCGCGACGATTAAGATCAAGAAGGGCATCAAGTGGTTTGACCCCAAGACCGGCAAGAACGACATAGAGCTTAAGGCTGCTTTAAAGAAAGATCAGAAGGTTGAAGTATCTATTCCCCTAGGCACTTCAAAGGTCGCGTTGAAAAACGAAGGACCAGGGGAAGTAGACTATGAAATTGACGGACAGAGAGGCACTTTGAGGGCCGGGGAGAGTAGGGAAATATCTCTCACTGGTCAGAAGAAGCTCTCCTTGTCTGCCAAAGCTGATGCCACAATCAGCTGGAAATGGTTTGATTTGGAGCTGACCGCTGAAGACGTGGCGTTCAGCTTCAACGCGATCATGGGGAAGAACGTCAAGGGCGAGGATGCGTACAAGGGCATTACCCCGGTGAAGCTCGGTGGCAACTGGCCGGGCATCATCAACCCTGACTTCTTCGATCACGCCGAGGTCGTAGATAAATACACAGTGAAGTTCTATCTGAAGGCGCAGTGCAGCTACGACGGCTGGGACGAGGGCTTGCTCTTCGCGCCCATCTTCAACATGGCGTACTGGGAGCCCAAATTCGTGGCTGCCGCGCAGGCCCAAGACCCCGTCAAAGCCCTCTATGAGCACAAGGGCGACGACGAGCCCGTGGCAGGCGGCTGGCTCTTCCAGAAGTGGGAGCCGGGGGCCTTCGCGGAGTCTACAGCCAATAAGAATCACTATTTCTACGGGGCTAAGAGCGTCCGGCCCTACTCTGGTGGCTACACGGAAGAGAAGCCCGGCGTCTATAAGTACACCCACACGACGAAGATCGGGTTCGCCTACGACGGCGATCAGGGCTCGGCTATTCTCGATAAAGATAAGCCCACGGTGCGCTTGGAGCTGACCAGCGGCCCGTTTGTGGACGCAACGCAGTGGCGCATCTACGGCGACCAAGCCACGGCCGTCGCCGCGCTCATAAAGGGCGATGTGCACTTCTTGCTCAACCCCTTGGGCGTGCAAGCGGGCTTCCGCAAGCAGCTCAAGGAAGCCAAGGGCGTGGGCATCGCCGAGAACGCCGGCAACGGCTTGTACTATATGAGCTTCAACCTGCGCCGCGAGCCCTTCAACGTCAAGGAGTTCCGCCAGGCGGTCTCCATTATGATCGATCGCGAGTTCGTCACCCAGCAACTGCTGGCGGGGCTGGCTATCCCGACTTACAGCATCGTGCCCATTGCCAACACAGCATGGTACAATCCGAACATCAAGACCTATGGCAAGGGCCTCAAGGAAGCCGAGAAGGCCGATCTGGCCATCAAGCTCCTCAAGCAGGCCGGCTTCAGTTGGGATGTCGAGCCCAAAGTAGATATCCCCAACAACAAGGTCACCCCAGGGCGCGGGCTCAAGTACAAGGGCAAGCCTGTGCAACCCTTCGAGCTGCTTGCGCCGCACCAGGGCTATGACCCCTTGCGGGCCACGTTCGCCCTGCACATCGAGGAGCGCCTCAACAAGATCGGCATCCCCGTCAAGGTCAACTTGACAGGGTTTAACACGATCTCCAGCCGCGTCTTCGATGAGCAGAAGTTCGACGCGTGGATCTTGGGATGGGGCCTGGGCGGCAAGTTCCCCAGCTACCTCGTGAGCTTCTTCCACAGCGAGAACGCTGGGCTTGGCGGCCAGAACGCCCAGGGGTATAACAACCCGGAGTTCGACAAGATCGCCGATGAGTTCCGCTTGGCCTGCGACCAAGCGAAGCTCAAGGAGCTGGCGTTCAAGATGCAAGAGATCCTCTCTGAAGAGCTGCCCTACGTGCCGCTGTTTAACGCCCCGCTCTTTGAGGCGTTCCGCGCCGATGCCTTCGTCGGTGACCATATGCCTTACGAGAAGGTCTTCGACGGCATCCAGGGCACGAACGGCCTGATGAGCTATGTCCAGCTCAAGTAAAGAGAGTCCCTCTGGGGGGAGGGAGATCCCCTCCCCCCAGACTGATTATTTCGTAAAAGGGGCAAAGACGCTATGAATCGCCTATGGCAGTTCCTGACCAGCGGCATGAGCAAATTCATCATTATGCGCCTGCTCCAGATTATTCTCGTGCTCTATCTCTACATGACGCTGGTCTTTATTATCTTGGAAGCCCAGCCGGGAGATATCACCGACATCTACACAGCCAACCCCAAGATCACCCCTGAAGCCCGCGAGGCCATTATCAAGCAGCTCGGCTTGGATAAGCCCATCCACCAACGATATTTTGAGTACTTAAAGAACTTCGTGACAGGGCATCTGGGATGCTCTTTCAAGTGGGGCAACATCAGCCCTACTCCCGACCCCATCTGCCGCGAGCAGCGCCCCACCTGGGACCTCATCAAGGAGCGCCTGCCTCGGACCTTGGTGCTCTTCTTGACGTATACGATCGTGTCCTTCTATATTGGGTTCTTCTTGGGGAAGCTCATCGCGTGGCGGCGCGGCGCGGTCATTGAATACCTCTCCACGGTCATAGGGGTGACGCTCTTCACCGTCTTCACCCCGTGGTTTGCGCTGCTGCTCGTCTGGATCTTCGCGGTAAATTTGGGCGTCGTCCCCATCGGCGGGTTTATCAACCCCGATAGCTGGACAAACATTCGCCAAGTGGGGTCAGTGGACTGCAGCATCGGCATCAGTTGTTCCAATGTCGTCTTCAATCATATGCTGTTATGGCTGGGGGGATTGACGCTCTTGTGGGGCATTGTCTATCTGTGGAGTCGGCGCTTGCCCTATGCGTGGCAGAGGAGGGCCGTGCGCTGGGGAGCCCTCGCCGTGGGATTGATCCTAGCGGGCTCGTTCTTTGGCGGCGGCTGGCTGGGGGAAGTAGATCGCGTGGTATTGGCACGCGACACCAAGTTTCAGTTCTTCGTCTGGGAGCTGGAATTCCCCGCGGGGACGATCCCACTCTACCCGTTGGTGCTCGACTTTGTGCAGCACATGGCCCTGCCCATCCTGACGCTCACGCTCATCTCTTTTGCCGGAACGATGCTCTTGATGAGAAATACGATGCTGGAGACGATGCGCGAAGACTACGTCATAGCCGCCAAGGCCAAGGGACTGCCCGATGACGTCGTGCGGGACAAGCACGCGGCGCGCAACGCCCTGCTCCCGGTCGTCACCAGCTTGATCTTTGCCATTGCCTTCTCGGTGGACGGGGGCGTCTTCACCGAGACGATCTTCTCCTGGCCGGGGATGGGCCAACTCTTGCTGGTAAGCGCGCTCGAGCAAGATTACCCTGTGGCCATCGGGGCGCTCGTCTTTACGGGGATCTTCGCCCTGGTCGCTCACCTCGTCGCTGATATTCTCTATGCCTTCTTGGATCCGCGCATCAGATATGACTAAGGAGCTCGAAGGGGGAATCTATGCAAGCCGTTCCCACGTTTAAGCCCACAGAACCGATCTGGCGGGTGCGCCTCCAGCTCTTGGGGAGGGGGCTCAAGAGCAGCTGGGCCATGTTCGCCGAGAGCAAGATTGGCCTGACGGGCCTGGGGATTATTATATTCTTTGCGCTCTTTGGGGCGCTGTGGCCCATCTATCCCTGGCTGATGGAGCACATAGCGTGGACGCCCGAGGAGCTCGAAGCGGCGCGCAATGCTCCCTACGGCGCCATCAGCAGTATCTATCAAGTCTATGATCCCGTAGTCGGCTACGACCCGCTCATTCCGGGGATAGAGAACCCCACTCCGCCCTCGCGCCGCCACCCTCTTGGCACGAATCAATACGGGCGCGACATCTTGGCTCAGCTGATGGCCAGCACCGGCTCAGAATTTATGCTAGGGGTCTTGGCCGCGGTCATCACCGTGGTGATCGGCACGCTCATCGGCGCGATCACTGCGTACTATGGGGGCTTCGTGGACACGTTCTTCATGCGCTTGGCCGACGTCTTCATTCTCTTCCCGTTGGTCTCGTTCTTGATCGTGCTCGGCTCGATGATCGAGTTGACGCTCATTAAGCTGGCGTTCGTGTTGGGGATTCTCTACGGCTTTGGCCAGATCACTGTAATCTTAAAATCTCAAGCGCTCGCCGTGAAAGTCAAGCCCTACATCGAAGCTGCCAAAGTTGCTGGCGGCGGGCACTTCCACGTGATCTTCCGCCATATCATCCCCAACTTGCTACCACTCTCATTTCTCTATATGATGTTTAACGTCACCGGGGCGATCTTCTCCGAAGCGGCTCTCTCGTTCTTTGGGCTGCTGCCGGGGATCAAAGTGAGCTGGGGCATTATGATTGACTCTGCCCACAGCGGTGGCTATATTCTGGGCGGCCGGTCCTTCCAGAACTGGTGGCTGTGGGTGCCACCGGGTGTTGCGATCACGCTGCTCTGTTCGGCGTTCTATCTTGTAGGCCGCGGACTAGATGAAGTGGTCAACCCGCGCCTGCGCAAGAGGTGAAATCGTGACGACGCTGACATATCCCGTGCTGCAAGTCGAAAACTTAACGATGCACTACACCACCCGCAAGGGGGCGGTCAAAGCCGTCGAGAACGTGAGCTTCTCGTTGGACAAGGGCGAAGCCCTAGGGTTGGTGGGCGAGTCTGGCTGCGGCAAGACCTCGGTCGCACTGACGCTCTTGCGCTTGCTCCCGGAGAACGCGCAGTTTCTTGGGGGGCATGTCTATTTCTTCCGGGATGGCTCTGACGAAGCCCACGCGCGCCGCGCCGTGGGAAAGCCCGTAAAAATCTTAGCAGACGGACAAGAGCACCAAGGACGCTTGCTCGAATTGGGCCGATCGGAGCTCGTGCTTGAGGCCCATGTGAACGGACGGACTCAGCAAGTGCGCCTCGGTCGGGATCGGATCGCGCGCCTTGGGGTTGATCTCACGGCGCTCAGCGACGAGGAGATGCGCCCCATCCGATGGAAGGGCATCTCCATGATCTTCCAAGCGGCGATGAACTCCCTCAACCCCGTCTACAAAGTCGGGGATCAGATCATCGAAGCGATACAAACTCACATGCCCATCTCGATCCCGGAGGCGCGGGAGCGCGTCGAGCGGCTCTTTCAGCTTGTGGGCCTGGACCGCCAGTTGATGGACCGTTATCCCCACGAATACTCGGGGGGTATGAAGCAGCGCGCCGTGATCGCTATGGCGCTCGCGTGCGATCCCGATATCATCATCGCTGACGAGCCGACGACGGCCCTTGATGTCATCGTCCAAGATAAGATCCTGCGCGAGATGCGCCAAATCCAAAAGAAGCTCAACATGAGCATGATCTATATCTCGCACGACATCGCCGTCATTGCCGAGGTCGCCGACACCGTAGGGGTGATGTATGCGGGGGGTCTGGTGGAATTCGGCCCTTCAGAAGCGATCTTCAAGAGCCCCATCCATCCGTACACCAAGGCCCTCATGTCAGCTTTTCCATCTATTAAGGGTGAGAAGGTGAAGCTGGCGGCGCTGCCTGGGGAGCCCCCGGACTTGCTGAAGCCTCCGTCCGGGTGCCGGTTCCATCCCCGCTGCCCCTTCGCGACCGAGATCTGCGCGCGCGAGGTGCCGCAGTTTCTCGAACACAAGCCCAAGCACTACGCCGCTTGCTGGAATCCCCTCACTTAATTAAACTTACAAAGAGTGGGTGATGACGGTGATCTCACAAGTGCAAACAAAGACGGAAATCCTGATACGGGTGGAGCACTTGCGCAAGCTCTACCCCGTAACTACTGGGATCTTCGCGCGGGCGCGCAGCTTCATCCACGCCGTGGACGACGTGAGCTTCGATATTAAGCGCGGGGAGATCTTCGGGCTCATCGGGGAGTCCGGGTGCGGCAAGACCACCACAGGGAAGCTGCTCGTGCGGCTCATTGATCCCACCTCTGGGCACATCTATATGCGTGTCTCAAGCGACCCGACGACAGATTCCCAAGGGGAGCAGTTTGTAGACATCGCGACTCTCGAAGGGCGAGCGCTCAAGGAGTTTCGCCGCAACGTCCAGATGATCTTCCAAGATCCCTATGAATCGCTCAATCCCCGCATGACGATCTTCGACATCGTCTCCGAGCCGCTGAGCATTCACGGGATCGGCACTATCTATGAGCGCGAGGAGCGCGTGGCGGAACTGCTGAGCTTGGTGGGCTTGACACCCCCGGAGAGCTTTCTCTTTCGCTACCCCCATGAGCTGTCAGGCGGCCAACGCCAGCGCGTAGCCATCGCCCGCGCGATGATCTTAAACCCCAGCTTCATCGTGGCTGACGAGCCCACGTCCATGCTCGACGTCTCCATCCGCACCGGCGTCATGAACTTAATGCTCGAGCTGCGCGAGGAGTTTGGGATCAGCTATCTCTATATCACTCACGATCTTGCGGTCGCGCGCTACATGTGCGATCGCATTGCCGTGATGTATCTGGGCAAGATCGTCGAGCTGGGGCCCACCGAAGAAGTCATTCAGAACCCGCTCCACCCCTACACCCGCGCGCTGATCTCAGCGGTGCCCATCCCCGACCCCACGGTCGAGCGCCAGCCCATCGAGATCAAGGGCGGGGTGAGCAAGCCCATCGATCCTGCGCCGCGCTGCCGGTTCTACGAGCGCTGCCCCATCGCCACCGACCGCTGCGCGCGCGAGGACCATCCCCCCTTGGAGGATAAGGGCAACGGGCATCTCGTCGCATGCTATGAGATCTGAAGCACGCCCTTGGCAATCGCGGATCGGGCTTGGCCTGCTGGCAGCCGTAGCTCTTATCTCCGGCGTGTCCCTTGGAGTGGCAGAGTATCGCTATGTCGCATTTCGCCAGACGCTCCAGCAGATTCAGTTCGCTGTGCGGCTCACGGACTTTGCTCTTGTTGAGGAGAACCAGCACGCGCGCCTGCGCTGGATCGTGACCGTGACGATGCCCACTTTGCAGATCCCCGCGTTCTTGGAGTTATTAGACTGGCACGTGCGGAGCGCCGATGAGAGCACGTATTTGGGATACTACACGACCGGGGAGATCCAAGTTGCCTTAACATCAATGACAGAGATCCCCATCGAAGCCACGATAGAAGGGCCGAACTTTGAGAAGCTCCAGCGTCTTCTTGCGGAATCCCCCCAGCCGACTTTGCTCTTCCAAGGGGCAGCGCGAGTGATGTTCCAGCTGCCGCGCGCGGAGGAGCGCAAGAAGATCCCGGTTGTGGGCGTCTTTACCCTTTCTCAGGAGCACCCATGAAGGTCTTGCGATGGCTCGCTCTTGTCCTCTTTGCCGGGGTAACGGCAGGGATCAGCGCGGCCTTGCAGACAGAAGAGCTGCGCCACTTCTCGCCCGTGCCGACTTTAGTAGCTTCTGGGCTGATAGCGGTGGTGGGAGTGGGCGTAGGGATGATGGTCAAAGGGGTTCAAGAGGGGCTCATGATGGCCCTGGCTATCGCCCTTGTGGGCACGGTCACGCTCGTGCTTGCCCTCTCTCTGCCCAATGTAGAGGTTGTCGCCGCAGCCCCGGAGCTGATCTTGCGCTCCGTTTGGCTGGGAGCTATCTTGATATTGCTCTTAACGATCATCGGTATGGTCGTGGGGCGGATTCTCTCTGGAGAATAGCCACAAGAGCCAACGCTCCAGAGGGCGCCTCAGCTTGGCCCACAGGGAGTCCGATGCCGGGCTGACCGGGGCGACCAAGATCGCATAGAGCCCGGTGCGCTTCGCTCCCCAGATGTCCGTAAAGAGCTGATCCCCAATCATGACTGTCTGGGAAGGGGAACTGCGCAAGAGCGCGATGAGCCGCGCGTAGCCGTGCGTTTTTGGCTTGCCCGCGCGCCACACCACCGGCCATGCAGCAAGCTGAGCTTTTAAGAGCGAGCGATCCTCTCCGCTGTCGTTGCTGAGAAATCCCACGGCAAAGCCCAAAGCTACCAAGCGTCGCAAGAGCGCGTGCACGTCCTCGGAGATCAGAGGACATCCCCACTCCCCAAGAGTGTTATCTATATCGAAGATGAGCGCCCGATATCCCGCACCGCGCAAGCGCTCATAGTCAATCTCATGCACTGAAGAACAGATCTCATCAGGGCGGAGGGCACTGAACAGACGCTTCACGATTCGATCACGATCTCTCCTAGGGAGACGTACTGGCGGAGCGTCTCTAAGAGGCTCTCCACCTCCGGCCAAAAGTCCGGAGCGACATAGTTTTTATAGTAGAGCTTGCCGCGGATGAGCTTCACGTCTCGGCGAGGATTGACCTTGTGATCGAAAGCCTTGAGAGCGCTATCGAAGAAATGCACGTCTTCTTCGGGAAGTTCTACGTAGACTATCAGGGCTTCGCGAGGGGGCGGGGGCAGATCACTCAGATCGAGCATGGCCGTCAGTGAGTTTCTTTTCGATCTCTTGAGCGAACTGAGCGTTGATGCGCTTGAGGGCTAACTCTGGGTCGAGCTGGAGCTCCCGGGCACGCGCCACAATCTCAAAGAGCAGAGTCCCAAGACGCTGCTCATCGGCTTCAGTAAGCAGCGCCGCAATAGCCGGCGAAGGCCGAACAGAAAATTCTTTATTAGATTGTGCCGCGCGCTCTTGTAATTTTCGGGCTTCGATCAGGGCCGGAAGAGCAGTGGTGACCGACAAGCGTTTCCCTTCCTGACGCTTGATCTCCTCCCAGCGCCCTTTGATCTGCTCGACGTCTGTTGGAGATTCCGTGCCGAAGACGTGCGGATGCCGCCGCACCACCTTCTCGTAAATGCCCAAAAGCACATCGTGCAAGGTGAACTCCTTCTGCTCTTGGGCGATCTGCACATGGAAGGCCACGTGTAGTAAGAGATCGCCCAGCTCGTCTTGCAGGGCTTGGCTCTCCCCAGATTCGATGGCGGCGACGGTCTCGTAGGCTTCCTCAATCAGCAAACTTTTGAGCGACTCATGGGTCTGGGCGCGATCCCAAGGACAACCGCGCTCCGAGCGCAAATGCGCTACAAGCTCGACTAACGAACGCAGCTCCAGCTCCGAGCGCGGCTCCATATTCACTCTTGGTGCTGACAGGGGATCTGCTCCGGCCCTTGATTGATCCATGCGTCAATGAAGCCCTGAACGCGACTCTCGTCATAAGACGAGAGCTTATCTATCCGTCCCCAGGCCGTGAGCGCGATCTGCTTGGGCTCAAGTTTCTCATAAGGCGCGACGATCAACCGACAGTACTTTTCAGCATGCTCGTTCTGCAAGCGCTTGAGGAGATTCTCGAGCTGAGTCAGGGTCGTGTTATCTGTCTCCGGGCCGTACTGGATGAGCACGGCGCCGCCGCGCAACGCCCATACTTGGAGCTCCTCGGCGATCGGCTCTTTGTGCACTCCAAAGGTGATCTCGCCCTCCCGATACGGCCCTGAGGTGGGGGGCGTCGAGGTGTACGGCTCATGCTCTTGCCCTTGGGAGATCGCGCGAGATTCTTGGAGAGCTACGGGCATGCCTGGCTTGTCGTCGCTCCACTTGCCCGTCACTTCGTAGAGCATCTGAGCGACTTCTGAGGCTCGATAGTTGGGGTTTTCGGCCTTGAGCTTTTCAAGCTGCTCGCGCATATCGGCGATCTTCTGCTGTTCTTTGGCGATAAGCGCCAACTGATAGAGCGCCTCCAGGCCATCGTCGCCGAGCTTGCCCGTCGAGCCCACCAACGAGCGCTCGGCCTCCAAAATCTTCTCATAGAGATTCTTCTTCTGCTCAGGGGTCGTGGCCACAGCCAAGCCGGACTTATAGTAATTCTTGGCTTGCTCGTACTCCGCCCGGCCCACGGCGACGTCCCCAAGCCCAAGATACGCATTGAGGGCTTGCTCTGGGCTTGGCCCTTGCTCTAGGATCGCCGTGTAGTGTCGCACGGCGGACTCAAAGATGTGCTCTTTCTGATACTGCTTTGCAAGTTGGAAGCGCGTATCGAAGTCCTTGGGGTCAAGCTCGACGATGCGCTCGCCCAGCTGCGCGCGCAGCTCAGCTGCCGCCGTGCGCTTGAACCCCTCGCGATAGTTCTTCAGGGCTTCGTCAGTCTGCCCCTGCTGACGCTGGACATCCCCAAGCGCTAAATAAGCTTCAGCGAGGTACGGCGACTCCTTGATCACTTGGTTGTACTGCTTCATCGCTTCATCGAGATTGGTGAGCGCCTCATAAGCTCGCCCCAGCTTCAACCGCACATTGGGGTTATTCTGGAGCTTGAGCGACTCTTTGTAAAGCTCGACGGCACGCTGAGGATCGCCCTTCTTTAGAGCAATATCAGCGAGAGCTGTCACCAGCCGCGGATCGTCATAGCCCGTGCGGGCTTTCTCTTGCTCGCGCAGCTCCGTATAAAGCGCTTCAGCCTTGTCCCACTCCTCTAGGCCAAAATACGCCTCGGCCATCTTCTGCTTCACGACGCGAATGGCGTCTTTATCTTTGGCGGGATCGAGATGCTCGAGGGCTTTCTGATAGTACTCCAGCGCGATAGCATAATTCTTGAGGGACATCATCAAGTGCCCATAGAGCCGGAGCGGGCCCGGATCAGTCGGAGCAAGCTCGGTGGCTCTCTTGGTCATCTTGATGGAGTCTTGGATGCTCTGCTGGTCGCCCTCGGTGAAGAGGAAGAGCCCGTACTGATAGTACGCTTGAGGATTGTCGGGATCGAGCGCAATCAACTGATCATAGAAGCTGCGATCCCCTCCCGCGCCCTTAGCGGTCTCCAATAAGTGCTGTACGGCCTTCTGGCGATATTCTTTGATCTTCTGTTCGAGCTCTTTGAGCTTTTCTTCTTTGTTCTCGACGTTCTCTTGCTTTTCGAGCTCGGCCTTCTGTTGTTCAGCTTGGCGCAGCTTCACTTGGTAAAGCCGGGCAATATAGTAATCGAGATATTTGCCCAGCTCGTCGTCCGCAGGCAGCGAGCCCTCTTGCAGGAGCTTCTCGTACGCGGCGATAGCTTCATCAATCTTCTCTTGCTGCTCAAGCTGATACGCCGCGATCAAGGGCAGCCGCAGCTCGATCTTGGCTGAGGCTTTGGCTTGCTTGAGCCATTGATCGAATCTCTCAACGCGCTGGCGCACCCGATAGTCTCTCGCGATTGAGTCTCTCACTGTGCTAAAGCTCTTGCGATCCTCAAGACGAACGAGCCAGAGCCCCTGGGCCGTCTGAACAAGATCGCTGATCTGCCCGACTTGGAGCTGAGCGATAGCATCTTGAAGCTCCTTGGGCAGGTCCGTCAGGGTGAGATAGCCCATATCGCCGTTGCGATCTTTGAACTCTGGATCTTGGGAGTATTCCCTGACGATATCGGCGAAGTTCACGCCTTCGGCTCTGAGCTTATCTTTGGCTTCCTGGAGGCGCTTGCGAGCCGCGATGAGTTCGTCTTCGGGGGCGTCGGGCGCGATGGGGATGAATATTCTGCTTAAGCGCACCCTTTCTAGGAAATTCCCTTGCTTGGCCGCTTCGAGCCATTGGGTCATCAACGCATCTTCGCGTTCGCGCACCCAGTCGCGGCGCACATCGGCTTGCGCTTGTTCGAAAGTACGCACGCGCTTATCCTCGACTTTGATGAGGTGGAACCCAAAGCGCGTGCGCACGGGCGCGCTCACCTTCCCGATATCCAGGGCAAACGCCGCATCCTCGAACTCCTTCACCATGACGCTCTTGCCAAACCATCCCAGATCGCCGCCGTTCCCAGCGTTGCTCGTGTCTTCCGAGTACTTTTTCGCAAGCTCGGCAAAGTCTGCTCCCGAATCTAACTCTTTCTTGATCTCTTCGATCTTCTTCTTGGCTTGGGCGACTTGCTCTTCGGGGGCGTTCTCGTCCACCTTGATCAAGATGTGCCGCGCCTTGACTTCGAGGATCGCGTATTTGTCTCGATTATTCTCAAAGTATGCTTGCAGCTCGGCGGTCGAAGGTTGCAGATACCCTAAGAGATCGTTGATATAGCGCGTCTTGTTCTGCTCGATGAACTCTATGAGCGCTTGATCGGTGACTTCGATGGGTCCTACGACGGCTTCCTCGAGGGCTTCTTCTTTGAGCTGGGCGGCCACTTGATCGCGGATCTGTCGCTGATAGGCAGGCAGGGAGCTGCCGCGCTCCTTGAGAATCCGCGCGAGCTCTTTTTCGTCAATGCCGTAGCGATGGCGCAGCATCAGCAGGAAATTCTCATACTCTTGCTTATAGCGCTCATCGAGTTTTTTCGCGGGAACGCTGATGCCGCGCTTGCGGCTCTCTTGCTCTTTGATAGTCTTCTCGATGAGACGCTCGATCGCTTGAGCGCGCCATTGCAACTGCCGATACGCCCCATCGGGCCCCTCGAGGGTCTTCTCGATCTCGGGGTTAAACTGACGCTGTTCGTTGAGAATCTCTTGATAAGCGCGCTCGTAGTCGACCTTGCCGATCTTCTTCCCGTTGACGACGAGCACGACGTCTTCGTCCTTGACATTGCGTGCGCTGGGGTTGAACGCCACCGGCGAGAAGATCACTAGTGCCCCGAGCACGAAGCTGATGACAACGGCCCAGATCACGTACTTTCCGTATTTCTCAACGAGCTTGCGGATCGTGTGCATCCCTGTTCACCTCAAAAGAAAGAGAGATTATGCTGATTTCCTTCCGCCCTCGGTGTCATTGTATAATAAACCCTGAGGGGTGATCTGTCAAGCGATGCGCGCGCTCGCTTGTGGGCTTCTGATAGTAAGTCTCTTCAATGCGTGGGGCATCAGCCAGCCCATAACGATAGTTGCGATAGATGCCGGGCACGGCGGCGACGATACCGGCGGCATCGGCATAGACGATCTCTATGAGAAAGAGATCGTGCTGAAGATCGCGCATCTGATTGCCCTGGAAGCCGTGCACTTTCCCCGTATCAAAGTGATCCTGACGCGCCGCGACGATCGCTCTCTGTCTCCTGCCGAGCGCCTGGCGGCTGCCCAGGGGGCTCATCTTGCCATAAGCCTCCATCTCGATTTCTCCTATGATCCGCGCGCGCGGGGCATCACGGCGCTTGTGCCTACCAATGCTCAAAGTTCTTCGAGAGCTCTCGCGGAGGCGCTTCGCCTCAGGCTGATCGCGTCCACACGCACGCTCGATAGGGGCACGCACCAAGCTCCCCTGTGGCTGCGCCGGCTTTCCATCCCCGCTGTTCAACTCAACTTAGGCTTTCTCACAAACCCCGAAGAGGCGCGCAAGCTCGCGCAGTTAGCGTACCAGAGGCGCGTGGCACAAGCGATCCTCGAGGGCATCAACGACTTTCTTCGCTCTAACTGACCCACATCAGCCGGGCTAAGTCCGCGCCATCTCCCTGACGCGGCGGGAGCTTCAACACGCGCGTGTAGCCCCCAGCGCGCCCAGCAAACTTGGGAGCAATATCCGAAAAGAGCTTGTCTGTGAGGTCTGGATCTTGCAAGACCGAGAAGACCAGGCGCCGCGCGTGCAGATCGTTCCGCTTAGCCCAGGTGATCAGGCGCTCGGCCAAGCGCGCGCTCTCCTTGGCGCGCGCCACGGTCGTGTCTACCTTGCCATGCTCGATGAGCTCCTTCACAATATTAGCAAGCAGCGCCTTCCGATGGGCAGGCGCGCGATTGAGCTTCCGAAATTTCTTGCGATGCCACATAGGCCATCAACCCCGCTTCACAGATTCCTTCAGCTGATACCCAAGTTCCTCCACACGCTCGATGACCTTCTGCAGGGTCTTTTCGCCAAAGCCATGAATGTCCCTGAGCTCTTCTTTGGATTTTTGCAGGAGATCCTTCAGGGTGACGATCCCCTTGGTCTCCAGGAGGTTGCAGGCGCGCTTGTCGAATTGCAACTCTTCGAGGCGCTTGGAGAGCACCTCTGGCTCGGTAGGCACCGGCTCTGCCGCCCCTAGCGGCAAAGTGAAGAGCTCCAGATGCCCGATGAGGATCTGAGCGGCTTGCTGCACCGCTTCATCGGGGCGGACGCCCCCGTTGGTCTCGACCTCCAACAGCAGCCGATCATAGTCGGTGCGCTCCCCCACGCGCGTCGGCTCCACCTTGAAATTGACGCGCTTGACCGGGGAGAAGTCCGAGTCCACCGCAATAATCCCCAGAGGCATATCCCCGCGCTTGTTGCGCTCCGCCGGCCGATACCCCACCCCAGGCTCCACCTCCATGTCCACGACCAAGCGCCCATTGGCGGCCACGGTGGCGATCACATGGTCGGGGTTCATCACTTCCAATCCCTTGGGAAGCTCTAAATCCCCGGCGCGCACCACCCCAGCCCCCTCATGCTGAATATAGACATGCTTGGGCTCCCCATCGGTCAGGCGGAACGCGATCTCCTTGAGGTTGAGGATGATCTCCAAGACGCTCTCCTTGACGCCCTCGATCGTGTCGTATTCGTGATATTTGCCCTCAAAGCGCACGCGGGTGACCGCCGCCCCGGGAATAGAAGAGAGGAGAACCCTCCGCAACGCGTTCCCCAGCGTCGTGCCATAGCCGCGCTCCAGCGGCTCCACCACAAAGAGCCCTCGATAGGGAGTGAGGCTCTCGACCTTGATCTTCGGTTTCACCAGCTCTGCCCGCATAGTCCCCCTCACCGTGAGTAGAACTCAATGATAAGCTGCATATTGAGCTTGTGCTCCAATTGATCGATCTTGGGGCGATCGAGCACCTGGACGCGCCCGTCCACGCGCTCCAGCCAGGCGGGCACCGTCCCCCGCGCTTTGGTCTCCAGCAGCGCCTTGATCCCGGGCTTCTGAAGCGAAGTGGGCCGCAGCGTGATGACATCCCCTGGACGGACCAAAAACGACGGGATGTTGACGGGACGATCGTTCACCAAGAAATGCCCGTGAGTCACCAGTTGCCGGGCTTGATCGCGCGAGGTGGCCAGACCCGCCCGATAGACCACGTTATCCAACCGCCTCTCGAGCAACTCCAGCAAGAAATCCCCGGTCACACCCTTGACGCGCTTGGCCCACTCGACATAGCGCCGGAACTGCTCCTCGCGCAGCCCGTAGATTCTTTTGGCCTTCTGCTTCTCGCGCAGGCGGATCCCGTACTGGCTGAGCTTGCCAAACTTGCTCTGGTGCATGCCGGGCGCGTAGGGCCGCCGCTCCACCGGGCACTTCTCCGTATAGCACTTCTCGCCCTTGAGGAAGAGCTTTTCTCCTTCACGTCGGCAGAGGCGACATTTGGGTCTTGTGTAGCGTCCCATACGAGTTCACCGCTTCCGTTCCGAGCTATGAGAGACTGGGGTGACGTTCTTGACGTCTTCCACACGGATGCCCGAGCTCTTGAGCGTGTTGACCACGGCATTGCGCCCTTGGCCCGCGCCGTTGATGGTCACGATCACGCTTCTCACCCCAAGCTCGCGCATCTTGGCCAAGATGGATTCGCACGCGAGCTGGGCGGCGTAGGGGGTGCCCTTCTTGCTCCCCTTAAAGCCGCGCGTGCCGGGGCTGGCCCACCCCAAGACGTGCCCGTCTAAATCCGTCAACGTCAGGATCGTATTATTGAACGTCGAGTGCACATGGAGCCGCGCGCGATCGACTTTGCGAGCCACGCTCTCACCTCACTTGCGCTTGCCGGCCTTGGCCGGGCGCGGTCCCTTCCAAGTCCGGGCGTTGCTGCGCGTCTTCTGGCCACGCACCGGCAGCCCCACCGTGTGCCGCACGCCCCGATAACATTTGATCATCTTCAGGCGCGCGATATCGTTCTGGACCTTGCGGCGCAGCTCGCCCTCCACTTGATATTTCGTCTCGATCTCCTTGCGCAACGCCGTGATCTCCTGCTCTGTGAGATCCCGGACCTTCTTGCTCAAATCGATGCGGGTCTCGTTCAAGATCCGCTGCGCCAACGGGCGCCCAATCCCGTAGATATACGTGAGCGCAACATCCACGCGCTTGTTGCTTGGCAGATCCACTCCAGCAATCCTCGCCATATCTCCTCCCTCAGCAGCCCTGGCGCTGCTTGTGCTTAGGATTCTTACAAATCACCATGAGGCGCCCGTGGCGCCGAATGATCTTACACGAATCGCATATCTTTCTGACGGAGCTGCGCACCTTCATCGGAACCTCCTACTCTCGGTAGACGATCCGCCCGTGGGTGAGATCGTAGGGCGAAAATTCCACAAGCACTCTGTCCCCGGGGAGAATCTTTATATAGTTCTTTCGGATCCTCCCCGAGATGTGGCAAAGGGCCTCGGTGCCGTCTTCAAAGCGCACCTTGAACATCGAGCCAGGGTACGCCTCGATCACCTCGCCGCGGCGCTTGATGAACTCTCCCTTGCCGATAGATCGCTCACCTCGATGATACCCGCTCGAAGACCCCCAGGCCAAGGAGCTCCGGCTCCGCTTCCCAGCGAATCCGGACCATCGCTTCAAAGTGAGCCGCAGCTGTGGCCCCCGGGGCCACGGCGGTCCAACGATCTTCTTGGACTTCTACTTCGATCAGATCCTTCCCGCTGTTGGCCACCATGGGCTCGATGCAGATGACCAAGCCGTCCCGCAGAATCGGCCCCTGCCCCGGCGTCCCATAATTGGGCACCTGGGGCTCCTCATGCATCTGCCGGCCGATCCCATGCCCCACGAAATTGGTCACGATCGACAGCCCGCGGCTGTTTGTATAGCGCTGAATTGCATGGGCCACATCGCCCACGCGGGCGCCTCCCCGCGCGGCACGGATCCCCTCAAAGAGGGCCTCCTGAGCCGTCTGTACTACCAAGAGGTCCTCAGGGCTGCGCGGGGCATCCTCTATTATAACAGTTGTCGCCAGGTCTGCACAAAACCCCCGCCGCACCATACCGATGTCGATCGAGAGCACATCGCCTCGCTGCAGCACGCGATCGGCCCGAGGGATGCCGTGGACGACCTCGGCGTTGAGCGACGTGCAGATATTTGCAGGATAGACGGCTCTTCCCACACGGTAGCCCTTGAACGCCGGGCGCCCCCCAGCCTGAGCGATCAGCTGAGCGGCGAGCGTATCCAAATAGAGCGTAGAGACCCCGGCGCGCGCCTCCTCGACAAGGCGCTGCAAGATCTCTTGCAAAATTTGCGCGTTCTCGCGCAAGATCTCGATCTCTGCGGGACTCTTGAGCTTGATCGCCATAGAGATCACTGGATGGCCTGCTGCACCGCCCTGAAGACTTCGTCTATCGTGCCCTTGGCCTCGACTTCCCGCAGCACATCGCGCTTTTTGTAGAACTCCAGCACAGGGCCGATCTCGCGCGCATATTGCACGTCAATGCGCCTTTGGATCACTTCTGGGGTGTCATCAGCGCGTTGGATGAGGGCGATCCCGCAGCTATCGCACACAGTATCAGTCTGAGGCGGGCTTGAGAGAAGATTATACACGCGCCCGCAGCGAGGGCAGACGCGGCGCGCGCTCAACCGCCGAACGATCTCCTCCCGATCGAGCCGAAAGTGCAGGGCTCGCTCGACTATAGTCACGCTCTCTAAGATCTCCGCTTGGGCGAGATTGCGAGGGAAGCCGTCGAGCACAAAGCCCGGTGCTCCCTGCACCCTCGTGCGGATCATCTCCGCAACTAGGTGATCGGGGACTAGCTCGCCCCGGTCCATAAATCGCTGGGCTTGCCTTCCCAACTCCGTGCGGTTCTGGACCTCGCTGCGCAAGAGATCCCCTGTGGAGATATGCGGGACGCCAAGCCACGCGGCCAAGCGCGCGGCTTGTGTTCCCTTGCCCGATCCCGGAGGCCCCAGCAGCACAATCCGTCGCGCAGTCATAGCTTATATACGCCGCCCTAGGCCCCCCTTGGCGATCAAGCTCTCGTAGCGGCGCTCGACCATGTGCGCCTCGATCTGCTTGATCGTATCCACGCCCACGCCCACCACGATGAGCAGCGACGTGCCCCCCAAGAAGAATGCCGTCAGCCCACTAAGATTCGTAATGATCATGGGGAGCAGGGTGATGATGATCAAAAAGAGCGCGCCGATAAACAGCAATCTGCTTTGAATAGCTTCGATGAAATCAGCGGTGGGCTTGCCAGGGCGAATCCCCGGCACAAACCCTCCCCACTTGCGCAGATTCTCCGCCAAGTCCCTGGGATTGAAGACGATCGCGCTGTAAAAATACGTGAAGAAGAAGATCAAGATTGCAACTAAGATCATATAGAGCGTATGCCCGCGCGACAGATCGATCGCGAGCCAGTTCAAGAACTCCCCCATGACGTTCATCCAATCGCGCGCGGAAGCCCGGACGAACGTGATGCCGCGCACTACCGCTGTTTGGCCTACCCCGTTCAACGCGATCAACTTGTCGGGAGTCTCCCCAATAGAGATCTTCTTGGGGTTATCAGGAGCTCTATTGGGTTCGACGGGGATGATGAGATGGCTGCTTTGGGTCTGAGCCGAGCCGGGCTGCTGGCGGTTGAGGGCCTCGGCGAGGGCCACAGCGACCTGTTCAGCCGTCTGTTTTGGCGCGAGGGAGATCTGCACGAGCTTGCCGTCTACTTTCATGAAGAGATCCCCCTCTTGGCTCTCCCCAGAGATCTCAAGGGCGATGCGGCGCTCCGCGACCATATTAGCAATCACGTTGTTGCTCTCAAGAAACTGAAAGATCGTTTGTGGGATGGCCAGCAAAGCTATGGCAAAGATGATGGGGATGACGCCACCCTGATTGACTTGCAAGGGCAGGAACGTGCTGTGCCCGCCGTAGACGCGCCCCCTGACCATGCGCTTGGCGTACTGAATATCAATGCGCCGCGCCCCAAGTTGGACCATGACTACCCCTGCCGTGACCAGGACGTATATCGCTAAGAGCAACGGCAACCACAGAGCATTCATGGGGTTGGGATTGCTGGTCACTTCGCCCCAGAGCGTCGCAAAGTATCTGGGATAGTCTGCCAAGATCCCGATCATGATCAGCATGGAGATCCCGCGGCCGATCCCGTTCTCCGTGAGGCGCTCGCCCAGCCACATCAAGAACATCGTTCCCGTCGTGAGCGCCACGATGGAGATGAACATAAATCCCAGCAAACTCTGATTGGGAAGGACAAGATTCTGATTATAGATAAGATAGCTGGTGCCGGCGGCTTGGATGAACGCCAGTCCCACCGTCGCATAGCGCGTGATCTTATTAATCACGCGCCGCCCCTCTTCCCCTTGCTCTTGCAGCTCTTTGAGTTTGGGGATGACTGCGACGAGCAAGCTCAAAATGATCGAAGCGTTGATATAGGGGATGACGCCCAGGGCGAAGATCGAGAAGCGCTCGAGCGCCCCTCCTGTAAAGGCGCTTAGGAACTGGCCGAGCTGACCGAGTTGCTCAAGGAAGAGCTTAATCTGCTCAGGGTTGACCCCTGGCACGGGGATCCACGCCCCCAACCGAAAGACGATGATCACCCCAAGCGTAAAGAGGATCCGCTTGCGGACCTCGGGGATGCGCAATGCCTCAAATAAGCCTTCAGTCATAGCTCACTTCCCTGACGTCTCTTGGGGAGCTTCCTCGGGGAGTAGGGAGATCGCTTGGCCTCCCGCGGCGAGGATCTTCTCCTTGGCGCTCTTGCTAAATTTATGGGCCTTCACGATGAATTTCTTAAAGAGCGGGCCGTCGCCGAGGATCTTCACGCCGTTGCGGTATTTCTTAATGAGCCCATGCTGTTTGAGGGCCTTGGGGGTGATCTCCGCGCCGTCGGGGAAGACCTCGTTGAGCTGGCCGACGTTCACGAACGCGTAGCTCTTCCGCAGGGGATTTTTAAATCCGCGCTTGGGCACGCGCTTCCAGAGCGGGGTCTGCCCCCCTTCAAAGGCCGGAGGCATGCGATACCCAGAACGCGCCGTCTGCCCCTTCCCGCCACGGGTCGAGTACGTCCCATGTCCGGAGGCGTTGCCCCGCCCCACACGCTTTGGCTTGCGCACACTGCCTGGAGTAGGCCGCAGATCACTGAGCTTCATTGCAGGACCTCCTCGGGCTTCTTGTCGCGCAGCCGCGCGACCTCTTCAAGGGTCCGCAGCCGCTTCAGCCCTTCCAGCGTCGCTTTTGCGAGCGTCAGGGGATTCGTCGATCCCTGGGCCTTCGTCAGAATATCTTTGATGCCTGCCAGGCGACAGATCGCCCCTACCGTGCCCCCCGCAATGACCCCTGTGCCGGGGAATGCCGGCTTGAGCAGCACCCGCGACGCCTTGAACTCCCCCCAGATCTCATGGGGGATCGTCCGGCCCTCCACGAGGGGCACTTGAATGATATTGCGCTTGGCATCGCGGATCGCTTGCTGGATCGCCGAGGGAACCTCACGAGTATTGCCCTTGCCCAGCCCAACCCGCCCCTGCCCATCGCCAATGACGACCACGGCGCGAAAACTGAGATTCTTCCCGCCCTTGGTCACCTTGGCCACGCGGCGCAGATCGATGACCTCGTTCTCGAACTCCTCACGACTGGCTTGTCGTGCCATCTTGCTCCTCCCTTAGAATTTCAGCCCGGCCTTTCGGCTCGCTTCCGCAAGCGCCTTGATCACCCCATGGTAGGGGTATCCGGCCCGGTCGAAGACCACCGTGGTGATGCCTTTGGCTAAGGCACGCTCCGCCAACACCCTCCCCAGCACCTCCGCGGACTTCACGGTCCCGCCCTTCAGATGAAGATCTTTCTCGAGGGTGCTGGCGGCCACAAGCGTATGCCCCACCGTGTCATCAATGATCTGGGCATACAAATGCTTCAAGCTCTTGTAGACGCACAGGCGCGGGCGCTCCGGCGTCCCAAAGATCTTCTTCCGGATGCGATAGTGTCGTCGCTTGCGCCGCTCAGTGCGACTCTCTTTACGGATCATACCGAGGGCTCACCCGGCCTTCGCTCCCCCGGCCGCGCCGGCCAGCTTGCCCGCCTTGCGGCGGATCTGCTCGTCCTTGTAGCGAATGCCCGTGCCCTTGTAGGGCTCGGGCTTGCGCAGGCTGCGGATCTCCGCAGCCACCTGCCCGACGAGCTGCTTATCCGGGCTTGTGAGGATGATCTCAGTTTGGTCTTTCACCTCGGCCTTGACGCTCTCGGGGAGCTTATAGACTACTGGGTCGTGAAAGCCGATCTCTAAGACCAAATCTCTCCCTTGGAGCCTGGCCCGATAGCCCAAGCCCACAAGCTGTAAGATCTTGGTGTAGGGCTGCTGGACCCCCCGGACCATGTTGGCCAGGAGCGCCCGGTAGAGCCCATGCCGCGCCTTAAATTCCTTCTCATCGCCCTTGCGCTCGACGACGATCGAGCCATCACGCATCGTGATGCTCACGTACTCGGGCTCGTAGCGCTGCACGAGCTTGCCGGCCTTGCCCTCGACGATCACGCGGTCGGGCTCGATCGTCACCTTGACGTCCTTGGGAACGGGAATGGGTTGCTTACCAATGCGCGACATAGCTACCACACCTTGCACAGAAGCTCTCCGCCGACGCGCTTGGCGCGCGCCTGCTTCCCGGTGAGCACTCCCGCGGGAGTGCTCAAGATCGCAACCCCTAAGCCATTGCGCACGCGCGGGATCTCGTCAACCCCGACATAGACGCGCCGCCCGGGTTTGGAGACGCGCTCGATCCCCTCAATGACGGGGTCCTTGCCCCGCTTCCCTTTGTACTTCATAATAATGACCAAGTCGCGCTTCTTGTCGCCCTCGATGCGATAGTCTTGAATAAAGCCCTCCTCTTTGAGGATGCGAGCGATCTCCGCCTTTATATTCGAATGCGGCACGCGCACCTCGCGCAGCGCGCGCATGTTCGCATTCCGGATAGCCGTCAGCATATCAGCGATGGTGTCCATACCGCTCCCTCACCAGGCCGCCTTGCGCACTCCGGGCAACTCCCCTCGATGCGCCTTGGCGCGAAAACACAAGCGACAGAGCCCAAAATCCCGAATGAAGCCGCGCCGCCGCCCACAGATGCTGCACCGATTGTACCGGCGCACCGAGAATTTCATGGGCTTGGCCAACTTCGCTCTCCATGCCGTCTTGCCCATCGCCTATCCTCCCTAGTTAATCGCGAAAGGGCATCCCTAACGCCTTCAGCAGATAATACCCTTCCCGATCGGTCTTGGCTGTTGTGACAATACAGATATCCATCCCTTGCACCTTGGCAATCTGATCGTATTTGATCTCGGGGAAGACCAGCTGATCGCTCAATCCCAACGAAAAGTTCCCGCGCCCATCGAACGAGTCCGCGCTCACCCCGCGGAAATCGCGGATCGCCGGGAGCACGACATTGACAAGCTTCTCGAAGAACGCATACGCGCGCGGCCCCCGCAGCGTCACCATGCATCCCACAGGATCTCCTTGTTTGATCCCAAAGTCGGAGATGCTCTTCTTGGCGCGCGTGACCACGGGGCGCTGCCCAGTAATCATCATCAGATCGCGCACGCACCCCTCCAGCTTCTTAGGGTCGTCTTTGGCTTCTTTAATGCCCATGTTGATCACGATCTTCTCGATCCTGGGCACTTGCAGAACGTTCTTATAATTCAATTCCTTCATGAGCTTGGGCACGATCTCCGTGCGATAGCGCTCATAGAGCATACCTTGGTCACCGCTATGTGAACGTCTTCTGGCACTGCTTGCACTGGCGCAGCTTCTCCCCGGATTCTGTGATCACGAAGCCGACTCGCGTCGGCCGATCGCATTCGGGGCAGACTAAGAGGACATTGCTTATATGGATTGGGCCCTCTTGTTGGACGATCCCGCCCTCGCGGTGCTTTGCCGAGGGCCGCAGGTGGCGCGTGATCATGCGCACACCCTTGACAATAATTCTACGCTCTTTGGGGAGGACTTGCAAGACCTCCCCCTCCTTGCCCTTGTCGTTGCCCGCAATCACGCGGACGATATCCCCCTTGCGAATCTTCTGCATCAGAGCACCTCCGGGGCCAACGACAGGATCCGCACCATGCCCTTCTCCCGCAGCTCGCGGGGCACCGGGCCAAAGATGCGCGTCCCCAGCGGCTCCTTCGACGCGTTGATCAGGACCACAGCGTTATCGTCGAAGCGAATATAGCTGCCGTCCTTGCGCCGATAGGGCTGGCGCGTGCGCACGATCACGCCCTTGACTACGGCCCCCTTTTCGATCTCGCTGGTGGGGATGCGCTTCTGCACCGAAGCCACAACGATATCCCCGATCTGGCCCCACGCCCCGCTGGGCTGCCCCAAGACGTTGATGACTCGGACCTCCTTGACACCCGAGTTGTCCGCAACTTTCAAGATGCTCCGCACTTGAATCATGGCTCTTGCCCTCCATTAGCGTTGGCCAGGACGGGCGCGCTCCAGCACCTCGACCAAGCGCCATCGCTTCAGCCGCGACAGGGGCCGCGACTCGACAATCCTCACCAGATCGCCCTCATGAGCTTGCTCGTGCTCATCATGGGCGTAGAACTTCTTGCGCTTGATATAATATTTTTTGTAGAGCGGGTGCTGCTCTAACGTCTCCACCAGCACTGTGATCGTCTTGGCCATCTTGTCGCTGACTACCCGACCGATCTTCTCGCGCTTCGGCATAATCTCTTCCCTCACCGTGTTCTCTCCTTCTGGAGCTGACGCTCGCGCAAGATCGTCTTGACCCGGGCGATCTGGCGCTTGAGCTGCCCGATCAAGGCCGTGTTGTCTTGCTGCCCGGTAGCCACAGCAAAGCGCACGTTGAAGAGCTGGCGCTTGAGCTCGCGCTCCTTTTGCTTGAGCTCTTCATCGCTGAGCTCCCGGAGCTTCTGCGGTTTCTCCATTATCGCTCACCACCCAGCTTGAGGCGCTCCCGCAGGCGCGTCTTGATGGGGAGCTTATGGTCCACTAATCGCTGAATCTCCTCGGCCTTGGCGCGGTCGACCCCACTGATCTCAAAGAGAATGCGCCCCGGCTTGACGACCGCGCACCAGCCCACCGGATCCCCCTTCCCTTTGCCCATGCGCGTCTCTGCGGGCTTCTTGGTGATGGGCTTGTCGGGGAAGATTCTTATCCAGACCTTCGAATTCTTGTCGAGCTCGCGCACCATAATAGTACGACACGCTTCGATCTGCTGGGCCGTGATCCAGGCGGGCTCAAGCGCCTGAATCCCATAATCCCCAAAGGCGACCTCGGAGCCCGCTACCGCTTTGCCCGTCATCCGGCCCCGATGGTCCTTTCTAAACTTTCGCTGCTTGGGCGCCAGTAACGCCACGGGCCTCACCCCCTCGCGCCGGGTAGATATCCCCGCGATAGAGCCAGACTTTAATCCCGATCATCCCGTACTTGGTGAGCGCCTCGGCAAAGCCGTAATCAATATCCGCCCGGATCGTTTGCAAGGGGACCCGCCCGACCTTGCTCTCGATCGAGCGAGCGATCTCGGCTCCGCCCAATCGCCCCCCGCACCGAATCTTAATCCCCTTGGCCCCGTGCTCCATCACCCGGCGGATGACTTCCTTCATGGCGCGGGGCACGGGAATGCGGTTCTGAATCCGCGACGCCACATCCTCGGCCACCAGCGTCGCCTCCAGGTCGGGATGATCAACTTCTTTGATGTAGATCTTCACCTTGCGCCGAAGACGCGTCTCCAGCTCCCGTTGGAACTGATCGATCTCCTGGCCACCTTTGCCGATGATGATGCCTGGCCGGGCCGTGTAGATCACTAAAGAGACCCACTCCTCTGTCGGGCGCTCGATGAGCACCCGCGCGATCCCCGCCCCATAATAGCGCTGCTTGATCAGCGTGCGGATCATGTGATCCTCTTTGACGTAGAGCGGGGCATTCTTCTCAAAGAACCAGTTGGAGAGCCATTTCTTGTTGATCCCCAACCGAAAGCCGTAGGGGTGCGTCTTGTGTCCCATAGTCACTCCTTGGGGCGAGCCTGCGTATGGCGCGGCTCGTCGCTGACCACGATCGTGATGTGGCTGGTGCGACGCTTGCGGATCGAGACCTTGCCCCGAGATCCAGGGCGCAACCGCTTCCAGAACGGCCCCTTGTCCACTCGCGCCTCCTTGACCCACAGGGCGTCTACATCCATATTGTAATTGTGCTCCGCGTTGGCGATGGCCGATTCCAAACACTTGCGCACGATGGGCGCGGCCTTCACCTTGGCAAAGCGCGTCAGGCGCAAGGCCTCCTCGACCGGCTTGCCCGCCAGCTGCGAGACGAGCAGCCGGGCCTTCACCGGCGAGATCCGAATCCACTTGGCAATGGCTTTCGCTTCCATAAGTCCAGCGCTCCTACTTGGGGGAGGGGGGCTTCTTCTTCTTGATGCCCCCATGAGCTTTGAAGGTGCGCGTCAGGGCAAACTCCCCCAACCGATGCCCCACCATCGTCTCCGTGATGAAGACCGGCACATGCATCCGCCCGTTGTGCACCTTGATCGTCAGCCCCACCATCTGCGGGGTGATCATGCTCGCGCGGGACCAAGTTTTAATCTCCGAGATCTCCCCGCGCTTCATCTTCTCGATCTTCTTGAGGAGCTTGGGGTGCACATAGGGCCCCTTCTTCAACGAGCGCGCCATAGCTTACGCCGCCCCTCCTTTGCGCCGCGACACGATCAGCTTGTCGCTGGGCTTATGCGGCTTGCGCGTGGGCACGCCCTTGGCGGGCTTCCCCGAGAACGTGCGCGGCGGCCCACCCACGTAGTGCCGCCCCTCGCCACCCCCGTGCGGATGGTCCACGGGGTTCATGGCCGTGCCGCGCACTGTCGGGCGAATCCCCAGGTGTCTCACGCGCCCGGCCTTGCCGTGGACAACGTTCTTGTGATCGACGTTACCCACTTGGCCTATCGTCGCCATACAATCCCCAGGGAAGAGGCGAATCTCCCCGGAGGGCAGGCGCAATCGCACGTAGCGATCCTCAATAGCTAGCACTTGACAGGCCGTCCCCGCCGCCCGCGCCACCTTGCCCCCGCTCCCCGGATAGAGCTCCACACAGTGCACCAGCGCCCCCACGGGGACCTTCTTCAGCGGGAGCGCATTGCCCACCCGGGCCTCGACGTTCTCCCCCGCTTCCACGGTCGCCCCGATCTCCAAGTTCAACGGAGAGAGAATATAGCGCTTCTCGCCATCGGCGTACTGCAAGAGCGTGATCCACGCCGAACGGTTGGGATCGTACTCCTTGGAGACGACCTTGGCGGGCACGCCCCACTTGTCGCGAGCAAAGTCAATAATTCGATAGAGCCTCTTGTGCCCACCGCCGCGATGGCGCACGGTGATGCGCCCCTGATTGTTGCGCCCACCCGTCTTGTGGAGCGGCTCCAGCAAGCTCTTCTCCGGCTCCTTCTTCGTGAGCTCGCTGAAGTCCGGCAACTCCATGTGCCGGCGGCCGGGCGTGATCGGCTTGAACTTTCGTGTCGGCATCGCTCACTCACCCTCTGCCATAGACTTCGATCCGCTGCCCCGGAGCCACCTGAACGATCGCTTTCTTCCAGCCGGGGACCTCCCCCTGCTGATAGAACTTCTTCCTCCGGGGCTTGCTGGGCATATTCAGCGTCCAGACTTTAAGCACTTTCACCTTGAAGAGATGCTCCACCGCGCGCTTGATCTGGTTCTTATTTGCTTTCGGGTGGACCTCAAAGACGTATTTGTTCTCCTCTTGGAGGCGCCAGCCCTTCTCGCTGATCACCGGCTCGCGCAGAATATCTTCGAGAAATTCCATCTCAGCTCACCGCCTTCTCCAGGGCGCAGCGCGCCTCCAGCTCCTTGAGCGCCTGCTGAGTTATTAAGAGATACTCGTGCTTGAGAATGTCATAGACCGTGAGGCTGTTTGATTCTACACACGTAGCCCACGGCAGGTTCGAGAACGTCTTCTTCACGGGAATCCCCCACTCGGATTGCGAGACGACGACCAAGAATTGATTCTGGGTGTCTTGCAGAGCGCGCGGGTCCTTCACAAGCCCAATGCGCGTGAACATTTGTACGCCGTCTTTCGTCTTGGGCCTCTCAAACGCGACGCGATCCAAGACCCCCAAGCGGGCCTCGTGGAGCTTGGCGATCAGGGCCGACTGCAGCGCGCGACGGCGCATCTTCTTGGGCAGCTCGTAGTCGTAGTCTTTCGGCTTTGGCCCGAAGACCACCCCGCCCCCGCGCCACAAGGGGGAGCGCCGCGAGCCGTGCCGCGCCCGCCCCGTGTGCTTTTGGGGCCAGGGCTTCTTGCCCGAGCCTGCTACCTCGCCGCGCGTCTTGGTCGAGTGCGTCCCCTGCCGCAAATTCAAAAGATAGACCCGCACGGCCCGATAGAGCAGATCTTTATTGACCTTGTACCCAAAGAGCCGCTCGCTCAGCTCGAGCTCCCCCACCGGGCCCCCGTCAAACTTATACAGCGGGGCGACTAACCTTTTCTGCTCCATCGTCGTCGTTTCAGTCATACTCGTCACCCGCTAGGCCGCCTTGCGAATCTCCACAATCCCATGGCGTGGGCCGGGCACGGCCCCCTGCACGACGATCACGTTCTTGTCGGGATAGACTTTTAAGATCTTCAGATTCTTCACGGTCACGCGCTCATGCCCCATATGCCCGGCCATGCGCCACCCTTTGAACGTCCGTCCGGTAGCGCGGATAGACCCGATCGAGCCAGGGCGGCGATGCCATTTGCTGGAGCCGTGGGAGTCCGGCCCTCCTAAGAAGTCATGGCGCTTCATCACCCCGGCAAAGCCCTTCCCCTTGGAGATCCCACTTATATGGACCAGCTCCCCCTCGGCAAAGAGGGTCACCCCGAGCTCTTGGCCCACTGTAAACTCTGCAGGGTTCTCCACGCGGAACTCCCGCAAGATGCGCTTGGGAGCCACCCCGGCCTTGTTGAAATGCCCTTTGAGGGCCTTGGTGAGGTTCTTCTCCTTCACCTTGCCATAGCCAAGCTGGATCGCATTGTAGCCGTCGGTCTCGACCGTCTTCACCTGGGTGACCACGGAGGGCTCGGCATAGAGCACCGTCGCTGCCAGGGCCCTCCCCTCCGCGTCAAACCACATGGTCATACCCAGCTTCTCGCCCAAAATTCCCACAGCCATACTACAGCTTCACCTCGATGTCGATCCCCGCAGGCAGCTCAATATCCATCAGCGCGTTGATCGTCTCGGAGGTCGGCTCCTTGATGTCAATCAATCTCTTGTGGACGCGGCGCTCAAAATGCTCCATCGACTTCTTATGGACGTGAGGCGAGCGCAGCACCGTATAGCGATGGACCTCGGTGGGCAACGGCACCGGCCCGATGACCTTGGCCCGTGTCTCCAACACGGTCTTCACGATCCGTCGGGTGGCGTCGTCGACCAACTCGTGATCGTAGCCTTTCAGGCGAATGCGAATCTTCTCGCGAGCCATTACCGTCTCCCTTTCAAGATAGCTTCAGCGATCGCCCCTGGCACGACGTCATAGTGAGAGAATCGCAAGCTATAAGTCGCGCGCCCCTGGGAGATCGAGCGCAATTGTGTAGCATACCCGAAGGTCTCCGCCAGGGGGATGAGCGCTTGGATGACTTGGGCATTATGACGAACTTCCATCGCCGTAATCTGGGCGCGGCGCGCCTGAAGATCCGTGATGACCTCGCCCACGTAGTCCTCCGGGGTGACGATCTCAACGATCATGATGGGTTCGAGCAGCAGCGTCTTAGCCCGCTCGAACGCTTGGGTGAGCGCGCGCGCCGCGGCCGTCTTGAACGCGATCTCATTGGAGTCCACAGGGTGATAGGACCCATAAAAGAGCACGGCGCGAATATCCACGATGGGGAAGCCCCCAAGCGGACCACTGGCGAGGGACTCTTCAAGGCCCTTCTGGACCGCCGGGATGAACTCCCGCGGGATGACCCCGCCCTTGGTCTCGTCCACAAATTCGAAGCCGCTCCCCCGCGGCAGCGGCTCGAAGCGAAGGCAGACGTGGGCGTACTGGCCGCGCCCGCCCGTCTGCTTCACGAACTTCTCCTCGACCTCGACGGGCTCCGCCAGGGTCTCGCGATAGGCCACCTGCGGGCGCCCCATGCTCGCTTCGACTTTAAATTCCCGCTTCAGCCGGTCAAACAGAATCTCCAGGTGCAGCTCGCCCATCCCGGAGATGATCATCTGATTGGTCTCTGGGTCAACCCTGTACCGGAAGGTGGGGTCCTCTTGGGCGAGCTTATAGAGGGCTTCGCTGAGCTTGTGCTCCTCGGCATCGGTCTTGGGCTCAACGGCAGCAGTGACGACGGGCTCAGGGAAGTCTATCTTCTCCAAGAGAATGGGGGCATTGGGATCGCAGATCGTATCCCCCGTGATGAGCTCCTTGGGCCCGACAACGGCAGCGATATTGCCCGCTAAGACTTCATCCACTTCGGTGCGCTTGTTGGCGTGCATGTGGAAGATCCGCGAGATCCTTTCGGTCTTGCCCGTGGTGCTGTTGAGCACGTAGGAGCCCTTGACGAGCTTGCCCGAATAGACGCGGACGTAGACGAGCCGACCCGTGTATTCGTCCGTCTGGACCTTGAATGCCAGAGCAGCCAGGGGATCGTCGGGGGTCGGGCGTCTGTGGATCTTCGCGCCGTTGGTGCTCGTGCCGTTGATGCTCATGCCCTCGATAACCCCACGATCAAGCGGGCTGGGCAGATAGTCCACGATAGCGTCCAATAACGGTTGAATCCCGATATTATTCAGAGAAGATCCAAGCAAGACCGGGATGAAGTCGTCGGAGGAGATGCACGCTTTGCGGATGGCTTTTTTAATCTCTTCTTCGCTGATGGGCTGGCCCTCGAGGAATTTTGTCAGGATCTCCTCATCGATCTCCGAGAGCGCTTCGAGGAGTTTTTCGCGATACTGGGCAGCTTTCTCTCTGTATTCTTCGGGGATATCTTTATATTCGTAGCGCGCCCCTTTGGAGGCTGGGTCCCACACGATCAGCTTCTGTTTGATGAGATCTATGACGCCCGCGAATTGATCCCCCTGGCCGTAGGGGATCTGCAGGGGCAGGGGCACGACCCCCAGCTTGCGCACCATCGAGTCCACGGCGGCATAGAAGTCCGCCCCGATGCGGTCCATCTTATTAATATAGGCGATGCGGGGCGTGCGGTATTTGTCGGCTTGGCGCCAGACTTGCTCGGATTGGGGTTCGACGCCATCCACCGCCGAGAAGATCGTGACCGCTCCATCGAGCACCCGCAACGACCGCTCGACCTCCGCGGTGAAGTCGACGTGGCCAGGGGTGTCAATAATATTGATCTGATGGTCTCTCCAGAAGCACGTCGTCGCCGCGGCGGTGATGGTGATCCCCCGCTCGCGCTCCTGGGGCATCCAGTCCATCTCGGTATCGCCCTCATCGACGTCGCCAATATCGTGAATGCGCCCGGTGTAGAAGAGCAGCCGCTCGGTAGTGGTCGTCTTCCCGGCGTCGATGTGGGCGATGATCCCAATGTTTCGAATCTTCTCGATGGCGTACCCCAGGGATTTCATAGATTCTCACCAGCGGTAGTGGGCGAAGGGACGATTGGCCTCGGCCATGCGGTGAGCTTCGTTCTTCTTCTCCACGGCCCGGCCTTGGTTTTTCGAAGCGTCGAGGATCTCCGCGGCGAGCCGCTCGGCCATGCTGTGTTCGCCGCGCTCGCGCGCGGCATTCACCAGCCAGCGCAGCGCCAGCGTCCGCTGGCGATCTTCTTCGACCTCGTAGGGGACTTGGTAGGCCGCGCCCCCGACGCGGCGCGAGCGCGTCTCCAGCTTGGGCATGCAGTTGGCCATCGCCTTGAAGAAGACCTCCAGGGGGTTCTCCCCGGTCTTCTCGGCGATGATATCGAAGGCTTTATAGACGATCCGCCGCGCCAGGGACTTCTTGCCCTCGCGCATCACGTAGTTGATGAGCTTTTCGACCGTTGGGCTGCCGTAGCGCACATCGGGCGGGACGGGCCGCCCAGGGATCACGCGATCGATGACGTGCTGGGTCATACTCGCCTCACTCCGTCACTTGGCGGCCGCGGCGGCGCTCTTCTTGACGCCGTACTTGGAGCGCCCTTGCTTGCGCCCCTCGACGCCCGCGGCATCCAGCGCCCCACGAATGATGTGATAGTTGACGCCGGGCAAGTCCTTGACGCGGCCGCCGCGCACCAGCACCATCGAGTGCTCTTGCAGATTGTGGCCCTCGCCCCCGATGTAGGCGGTGACCATCTGCTTATTGCTCAAGCGCACGCGCGCGACCTTGCGCAGCGCGGAGTTGGGCTTCTTGGGCGTCTTGGTGAAGACGCGCACGCAGACCCCGCGCTTCTGCGGACAGTGCTCCAGCGCCAAGGAGCGCCGGTTGATCTTCCTGATCCGGGTGCGCCCATAGCGCACCAGCTGATTGATCGTCGGCATAACAAATCCCTTTCCTTAAGACTCCAACGGAACGCAAGCACTCCAGGCTTGGCAACGTTGGGAGAAGGTAACGACTCCTAGGGCGAACGAGCCCTAGTGTGAGCTATTATAAAATATATAGTCCTTCCTGTCAAGGGGGAGGACTACCGTTGCAATCTGCCCTCAAGTGCGTTATGATAGCACATCCATGCCAGCTGTGCAAGTGGAGCCCTTAGAGGAGGAGACTATGCAGCAGTCGACCTTGATGAAACGAGAAGACCTGGGCAAGAAGTTCCAGCGGAACTGGGTGCTCATTGACGCCAAGGGCAAGACGCTTGGGCGCTTGGCGTCGCAGATCGCCAAGATCCTGATGGGCAAGCATAAGCCAGAGTACACCCCTCATGTGGACACGGGGGACTATGTCGTCGTCATCAACGCGAAAGAGATCAAGGTGACGGGGAAGAAGCGCGAGCAGAAGAAGTACTTTCACTATTCGGGCTATCCCGGCGGGATTCGCGAATGGACGTTTGAGCAGCTGCTCGAGAAGCATCCGACCAAGCCCCTTGAGGAAGCCGTGAGGCTTATGCTCCCCAAGACAACGCTGGGGCGGCGGATGCTCAAGAAATTAAAAGTCTATCCTGGGCCGGAGCACCCCCATCAAGCCCAGAACCCTCAGCCGATCTCCATTTAATTAAAAAAAGAGAGGGGAAGGGGGCTCTGGGCGAGCCCCCTTGATGTATCGGAGTGGGGTGGACTTGCCTGAAGCATAGCACGCCGTTTCTGGAAAATCTATGGCAAGAAGATTCTTTTTTCATGGAAGAGTAAAATGAGGGTCTTTCTCAAGCTGGCCGCGCGCAATCTCTTGCGCAACAAGCGCCGCAGCGCCATCACATTCATCGCCATTGGGCTGGGGCTGGTGCTCGTGCTCTTCTTCTACGGCTTCATCCAGGGCGTAGATAAACAGTTCACGGATAATTTTATCAAAGCCCAGACGGGGCACATCCAGGTGCACGCGCGCGGCTACCAGGAGAAAGCCCGCCTCATGCCCCTAGATATTGCTATCAAGGACTATCAAAGCGTCGTCCGAAAGCTCGCAGAGCTCCCCGGCGTGAAGGGCATCTACCCGCGATTGCGCTTTCCCGTCATTATCAGCACTGGCAGCGAGAGTTTAGGGGTGCTTGGGCTGGGCTTTGACCCGCAAGCCGAGCGCGACGGCGTCATCGCCACAAAGATCGTCCAGGGGGAGTATCTCTCAGAGAAGCCCGGCTACGCCCTCATCGGGGCACAGCTTGCGAAAGACTTAAAAGTCGGCGTCGGTGATCTCTTGACGCTCGTGGCTACAACCCCCAAAGGCGCGCTGAACTCCATTGACGTCGAGATCAAGGGCATCTTTGCGACGGGGTACAGCCAGATAGATAATTCTGTTTTGGCGTTGGCCCTGCCCGATGCCCAGAAGCTCTTGCGCATGGCCGGACAAGTCACCGAAATTACCCTGATGCTCAACGACGCCGATCAAGCCGACGCAGTCGCCCAGATGATCCGAGAGAGATTCAGCGACGACGGCCTAGAAGTCCAGACATGGAAGGAGCTTGGCGCGGCGATCTTCGAATTGCTTGCCGCACGGCGGCAGCTCATCGCGATCATTTCGCTTGTCGTGATCTTGATCGCGACGCTGGGGATCGTAAACACGATGTTGATGTCGGTCTTCGAGCGGGTGCGGGAGATCGGGACACTGATGGCCTTGGGGATGACGCCGGGGGAGATTCGGCTGCTCTTTCTGCTAGAAAGCGCGATCTTAGGGGCGGCAGGCGGATTGATGGGAGTGGGAATCGGCGGAGCTCTGTTAAAATACTTTTCGGTCGTGGGGATCACGATCACTCAAGCGTCGCAGTTCGTCAACGTCCCGATAGGGACGACGTTCTATGCTGAGTTCTCCTGGAAGACGCTGGGGATGTTCTTTGTGTTAGCGCAAGCTGTGGCTGTGCTTGCGGCGCTCTACCCGGCGTATATTGCGTCCAAACAAGAGCCGGTGCAGGCACTGCGGCACGTGTGAGTGTGTACGTATGTTGAATCACGGAAAGCACGGAAGGTGCACAGAAGACTCGGAAAACGGCTTGGCTTTTCTTCAGTGCTTTCCGTGATTCTAAACGCTAGAAGACGCAAAGGAGGCGTGCTATGAACGCAAGGCACATCGTTGGGGTCGTTGTGGGTCTCGTGGTCGTCGGTCTGGGGTGGGCGCAGCAGCCCACCGCTGAAGAGATTCTCAAAAGATCCGTCGAGTCGAGCTACCCGGAGCAGTTCGTCTCGCTCAACAAATTAGAGAACTTCGAGAAAGGCCAACTGAGCAGCGCGTATGAATTAAAAATCTTCAAGAAGGGCAGCGACAAAGCTCTTTTAGAAGTGCTCGCTCCTGAAGACGCCAAGGGACAAAAGATCCTGAGGGTCGGCGATGAAGTCGTCATTCTCTTCCCGGAGAACTGCCGGATCGTCCCGCTGAGCGCGCGGCAGAACGTGCTCGGCACCAGCTTCACCATCGCCGATGTCTTGAGGGTGGACTTGGTGAAAGATTATAACGCCAAGCTCTTGGGCACCGAAAAAGTCCAAGGCCGTTCAGCGTACAAGCTCGAGCTGACGGCAAAAGATGAGACGGTGCCCTTCGCGCGGATTCTCTACTGGGCAGACGCAGAGAACTTCCTGCCCTTGCAGAGCGAATTCTACACCGAGACGGGAAAGCTCTTGCGGCGCGCCCTCTACGAAGAGCGCAAGCAGCTCGCCGGCGCGCTGCGCCCCAGTAAAATCACTATCGAAAACGCGCTCGAGGCCGGCACCAAGACCGTGATGGCCATCCTCGAGATGGAGATCAAAGATCTCCCAGACTCGATGTTCACCAAAGAAGCTCTTTTAGAGTCATGCAAGAAGCCGTGAACGAGATCGTCGTTCGCGTCGAGGATGTCACAAAAGAGTACGCGATGGGGCGCACGGTCGTCAAGGCCCTGCGCGGCGTTTCGTTAGAGATTGCTCGTGGAGAGTTCTTGTGCATTGCTGGCCCGTCGGGATCGGGCAAGACAACACTGTTAAATCTCATCGGGTGTTTGGACAAGCCCACATCGGGACGCATTCTCATCGAAGGGCAGGACGTCTCGAAGCTGTCGCCCAAGGAGCTGGCGTGGGTGCGGCGGCGACGCTTGGGATTTGTCTTCCAGACGTTCAATCTCGTGCCGGTGCTCACGGCGTATGAGAATATTGAGCTGCCGTTGCTTCTATTGGGCGTAGGGGCGGCGGAGCGTCGCCGGCGCGTCTATGCGCTCTTAGAAGCTCTAGGGATCAGCGAGTTAGCCCATCATCGTCCTGACGAGATGTCCGGGGGACAGCAGCAGAGAGTCTCGATCGCGCGGGCGCTCATTACTGAGCCCGCCTTAGTCCTGGCCGACGAGCCCACGGCCAACTTAGACTCAGAGACGGGCAAGGCGATCATCGAGCTGATGCACGAGCTAAATAAAACACACGGGACGACCTTCGTCTTCTCGACTCACGACCCCAAAGTCATGGAGCGCGCGTCGCGATTGATACATATTCGAGATGGGATCATTGACAGTAACTAACGTGCGCTGAGAGAATCGCCCTAGCGCTCTCTAAGGGTAGACCCAGACGATCTCTTGGTGCAGTCGGGCTCGGAGGGGATGCTGCTCCCATTCTGCGAGCGTATAGATCAACAGATCAGCGGGGACGGGCAGCTCCAGCGTATCCCAGCGAGCTGCCCGTCTCTCAAAAGATTCTGATGAATGCTCTACAATCACGATGATGTCCAGATCGCTCCCCACGCCCCAGTCCCCACGGGCGTAGGAGCCAAAATAGCCAATGCGGAGCACCTCTGGAAACTCTTGTGCTCGCTTTTCTGCCCAGCGGCGCACAGCTTGGTCAACAGTGCGGGCGTCAGGCCAGGTGAGCACGGACGAATTCAATGATCTCACGGGCATAGCGGATCGCTTAATTATACCCCAAATTGCAGTCGGCGCGAATTTTAGATATGATCGCTGCATGGAGGGATGAGTATGATCGTTGTTGCCAATCGCATTCCCGTCGCCAAGGGGTATGAGAAGCAGTTCGAGGAGCGCTTTAGGAATCGTCAACGCTTGGTCGAGCAGATGCCGGGATTCATAAAGTTTCAGTTGCTCAAGCCCATCCAGGGAGAATACTATATCTCGATGACCTACTGGGAGAGCTACGAAGCATTCGAGAACTGGACAAAAAGCCCGGAGTTTGAGAAGGCCCACTCGGCCAACCCGCCCCCGCCCAAAGAGATGTTCACGGGGAAGAATATCTTGGAGATTCACGAAGTGATCCTAAGCTCGGACCCCAAGGCTCCTTAAAGCTGCTAAGCCCTCGCGAAAGCGCTTCAAGCCCTTACGCAGCTGCTCAAGCGAGGTCGCATAAGAAATTCTCACATGGCCGTCTGCCCCGAAGGCCGCGCCAGGAACGACTGCCACGTGCGCTTCTTCGAGCAGATAACGCGCCAGCTCCACAGAATTTTGAATCTTTTCGTTGAAGAAGCGCGAGACGTCCGGGAAGATAAAAAACGCCCCCTGAGGCACCACAAACTCGAGCCCATCCATAGCGCGAAGCTCGTCCAACACGCACTCTCGCCGCCTGCGGTACTCCGCAAGCATGCGTTCGACACATGACTGATCCCCCGTTATAGCCGCCAAGGCGGCTCTCTGCGAGATCGACGTTGGATGCGACGTCGTGTGGCTTTGAATGGTCGCCATCGCGCGCGTGAGCTCCTTGGGGGCTATAGACCAGCCCACGCGCCAGCCCGTCATCGCATAGGTCTTCGACGCCGAGCTGACCGCGATCACGCCCTCGGTGTCGAACTCCACGGCGCTGACGTGCTTGCCCTCGTAGAGAAATTTCTCGTAGCATTCGTCGTAGATCACAAAGAGCCGATGGCGCTGAGCAAGCTCGATGATCTCTTGCAGATCTTTTCGGCTCAGCACGGTGCCGGCGGGGTTGTTGGGCGAATTGAGGATGAGGGCTCGCGTGCGCGGCGTGATATGCTCTTTGACGAGCTCCGCGCTCAGCTGAAAGTTTTTAGCTGTGTGGATGAAGACCGGCTTGGCTCCAACAAGCTTGATCTGCTCTGGGAAGCTCACCCAGTACGGGATGGGGATGAGCACTTCATCGCCGGGCTCAAAGAGCGCCGCAGCGATGTTGTAGAGGGCTTGCTTGGCCCCGCTGGTGACGAGGACGTTGTCGGCTGTGTAGTGCGTGCCGTAGTCTCTATTATATTTTTGGGCGATGGCGTCGCGCAGCTCCCAGATGCCCGTCTCAGCCGTGTATTTTGTAAAATTTTGGGCGAGGGCCTCTTCGGCGGCGCGCTTGATGTGCTCTGGCGTGGGGAAATCGGGCTCGCCCGGCCCTAAGTCTATGACGCTCATCCCTTGACGCTTGAGCTCATCTGCTGCGCGCTTGACGGCCATCGTCGCTGATGGCGTGATCTGCGTTACTCTCTGAGCAAGCTTCATGGGATTCCCTCTCTGTCTGTGAATTGACCATTATTGTATGCAAAGCAGAGCCGCCGAGCAACACCCCTTTCGTAACGCTCGTGACTGACAATCCCAGATGTCCCAATTATTGTGGATAATGACGAAGGAGGTCACTATGAAGAAGTTTCTCGCTGTGTGTATCGCGCTCGCTATGAGCGTCACTGCGGCGGCGCAGACGGTGGACGTGACGGTCTCGCTCAGTTTCCCCATAACCCCCTCAGGGGCAGCGCTCGATCAGATGCTCTGCTCGGTGGGCGTGCAGACGGTGATCGAGGGCTGGCAGATGGGTGCCCAGGCCAACATGACTCTCGTGCCCTTCAGCCCCAAGCAATTACTCTTGACGGCTCGCGGCGTGATGGGAGACTTCACTATATATGACCAAGCCGTGATAGACTTCGCCAATCCCATTCAAGATCAGCTCACCGTGAGCACGAAGTACGCAGGGTTCGATTGGGCGTTCACGTTCGCCTACAGCTACACGCTCTTGCCGGAGTTCGCGTTCACGTTTGGGAGCGCCACCCTGGGCGTCTCCACTCGCACTGCGGAGGGCGTGCAGCTTGCCAGCGCTACGACCATGACCCTTCAGGGCTTTGCCAAGCAAGCCTTCACGATGGGCTTCTCGCTGCAGGGAGTCTCGATCGCGCGCACCACCGAGCTCACGATGTCCGGGCTCTCTCAAGAAGTCTGGGCGATCTCCTTGAGCGTCCAGGAGTGGGCCATCGCGCGCACAACGGTCTACACGGCTGAGGGCTTCGCATCAGATACTCTCAGCGTGAGCAAGCAGTTTGGAGACTATCTCTTCGTTGGGACGGCAGTCTTTAGTAAATCCGGCTGGTCCAAGACTCTGACGGTGAGCCGGGTATTTTCAGGGCTTTCGCTTGGCCGAGCGCCGTAGACTGTCAGGGCCCGGTCGGGAGCCCCCGACTGGGCCCGCTCTCTTTCATTGGGCTGCACTGAGGGTCACCGTCGCCCAAATTTTCTCTCTAACTCTTCGAGTGAGTACGCTAAGACTATCGGTCGCCCGTGGGGGCAGGTGTAGGGGTTCTGCGTCTGCTTGAGCTGTCTGACGAGCTCCGTCATCTCTTCGGGGCGCAAGGGCTTGTTCTTGACGACCGCGGCTTCGCAGGCGACCCGCGCGGCCAACGTCTTGGCCAATTCTTCAAGCGTTGGTTCAGATTCGTGCTCCAGCACCGCCAGCACGCGCTCGATCGTCGCCACAAACTCGCTCTTGCTCCAATCGCTCGCGAGCACCTGCGGCCAATCGCGCAGCACGAACGTCCCGCCACCAAAGTGCTCGATCCCGATCCCCAAGCGCTCCTCAAAATCTCTAAGATGCGCCGCAAGAAGCTCAGCTTTGTCTGGAGGCATCTCGAGCGTCACGGGGATCAACAATCTCTGGCGAAGGACTTTTTGTTCTCTCAGCTGCGCGAGGAATCTCTCGTACAGAATGCGCTCATGAGCCACATGCTGGTCAATGATCTCCAGCCCAGAGTCGGTCTGCACTAAGATATACGTCCCGTGAAGCTGGCCCAACACGCGCCAGACTTCGTCTGGACTGTACACCGTGACGCCTGCGGCGGCACGATGCACGTCAAGCGAAGCTTGCGAAGCCTGGCCAGACTTCGTCTGGACTGTGCGCCTTGCCGCCGAAGGCGGCAAGACGAGCGGTCCAGGCGGAGCCCGGTCCAGGCGAAGGCTGGGGCCCGCAGGCGGGGGTGAGGGCCTCTCCCATCGCGGCACGGCATGAGCTGACGTGAACGCCTTGGTGATCGCTTGCTTCACCAACGCTTGGACCTTGACAGGCTCGGCGAAGCGCACCTCAGCTTTCTGCGGATGGACGTTGACGTCCACAGCGCGCGGATCGATCTCGATGAACAGAAAGATATAAGGGTGCTGCTCCCCCTTGAGCGCGCTCTCATACGCTTGCGAGATCGCGTAATTTATCTGGGCATCTCTCACAAAGCGCCCGTTGACGAAGAGAAACTGCTCTGAGCGATCAGGGCGCACCAGCTGCGCGGGGCTCACCAGGCCACGCACGGTCAGCCCAGGGATCGTCGCGTACACGTCGAGCAGGGCGCGAGCAAGCTCAGGCGTATAAAGCTGCGCGATGGTCTGACGGAGATCATTCGTGGGGGGGAGATCAAGCACGGTCTTGCCGTCGTGTTCCAGACGGAAGTGCACCGTTGGGTATGCGAGCGCGAAGCGCTTCACCGTGCGCACGATGTGAAAGAACTCGGTCTTTGGGGATTTCAAGAACTTTCTTCGCGCGGGGACGTTGAAGAAGAGCTCGCGGACATCAACAGTGGTCCCGCGGGCGCGCCCGGCGGCTTTCACTGTTAAGACGCGCCCGCCCTCGATCTCCACGCGGACGCCTTCGGGAGAGCCCTCGCTTTTCGTAGTAATCACTGTCTTAGAGACTTCGACGATGCTCGCAAGGGCTTCGCCGCGGAAGCCCAGGGTGCGAATCTGAAAGAGATCTTCTTCGCAAGAGATCTTGCTTGTCGTGTGGCGCTGGATGGCGAGCAAGAGATCTTCTTGGGTCATGCCCGACCCGTCGTCAGCGACGCAGAGGCGGCGCTCGCCGCCCCCTTCGACGGCTATTTCGATCTTCGTAGCTTCCGCGTCGAGAGCGTTTTCGATCAGCTCTTTGGCGACCGAGGCCGGGCGCTCGATGACCTCCCCAGCGGCGATCTTGTTGACGATGTGAGGGTCTAAGACCTTGACTTTCATGGGCGCTCCCTGTCACAATAACAAAAGAGAAAGGGGCTGACAAATCGCTCATGAGATTAAGTGTAATAGTCGGGCTTTTAGTATTGGGTGCAGAAGCTCTGGCTCAGGAGCGCGCGCCCAGTGTAGGGCTGTCTCTCAGTTGGATGGAGCTGAAAAACTTTCAGCCGGCGCTGCCGACGTTTGTGCTCTCTCAGAAAGTTTTGATATTCTCGGTGCGCGGGGAGACGCAGATCGAGCTTGGGGTAGGGCTGCGCTTGGCCGGGGGCTGGGGCTTCGCGTTTGAGGGCAGCCCTCTTGGGATCGCTCACTATGAGACGGCGCTCGCCTTGAGCTTCCCCTTTGGGCGGGCGAGCGCTTCTGTTGAGCTGGGCTCAGGGATCTTGCATCTTGTGCAAGGCGCCGAGCAAGCGTGGCGCTGGACCGGCTGGCTGGGAGCTGGCGGGCGATTTGCGATCTTCCCCCAGATATCCGTGTTCTTCGACGTAGTCCCCTTAGTGTTGTTGGACTTCAGTCAGCGGACTTTGCCGTGGGTGTGGAGCTATCGCAGCGGGGTGCTCTGGCGGTTCTAGCTCGCTCGGCGCACGCGGATCGTCCTGCCTGATCTGTGGGCCTCGTAGATCCTCTCCGCGGGTTCGCTCCCACGGACTAATTTAATGCTTCCCGTGCGCGAGACCGAGCCGATAAACACCGGCTCCCCATCTACTAAGATCTCAATATTGCGCCCGCGGAGGCTTGGGTCTAGGTCCAAGATCACGTGTCGGTCGCTCACTTCGATATCGACGTCTTGATGGAGCGTCGTCTCCATCTCGTCGTACGAGCGCACGTCCAACCCGATCCCCAGCTCAGCTTCTAACTCGCGGATGCGGCTGCCCCCGCGTCCTAGAATGATAGGGATCTGGTCCTCGTCCACGTAGATCGTCGCTTGGGTATCCGAACGGATCTCCACGGTGAACGGCCCACGGATCACGCGCCGCAGCTCATATTCGAGAGCTTGGGCTGCCAGCCGCCAGACCGGCTTCTCGGCAATGACCTCCTTCACCGGCATGACCACTACTTGCTCCCCGAAGCTGTAGATCTCATAGACTAACGCTTTGGACTCAAACTCCCGGATCTCGATGACCGGGCGGGCCAAGTCCGTGTCGCCCATGCCGCTGGGGACCTTGACCGTGAACTCAACTTCATAGATCTCTTTCACGTCGCCCGCCTCGATGAAGACGACCGTGTCCACCACTTGCGGGATCATCCCTAAATCAACGCGCCCAATCAGTCTCTGCACGGCGTCTATGCCCCGCGTGGCGTGCACCACCCCGATCATCCCCACCCCCGCTAAGCGCATGTCCGCAAAGACTTTGAAGTCCTCATCCACGCGCATCTCGTCGAAGATCGTATAGTCAGGGCGCACCAAGAGCAGCACGTCCGCTGTCCTCTTCATCTCGCCGCCCAGAGCCGTATACTGCGTGATCTCATCGGAGAGCTCTAGATCTCTGGGCTTCTCCATAGTCTTGAGGATCCAGCCCGACTCTTGTAAGTACTCCGCGATCCCTTGGACGAACGTGGACTTCCCCGCGCCCGGTGCCCCAGAGACGAGCACGCCGCGCGAGCGCTCCCGCAGGCGCTCCTTGAGGAGATCCGCATAGCGATACTCATCGAGCTTCTTGCGCACCAGGGGGCGGACGATCGTGATTTCGAGCGCATCGCTGAAGGGCGGGCGCGCAATAGCAATCCGCAAATTCTTCAGCTGAATGACGGTGCTCCCGCCCATGTCCATCTCGATGAACCCCTCGGGATGGCCCTTGGCCACCTCGATGATCTCGCGCGCGATGCGCTCTAACTCTTTTTCGGTCATGGGCTCCTCGCGCAAGGGCACGACCTTCATATGGCCGGGGGTGCCGCGCTTGGCCTTGGGGCGCGCCTTGGCGCGCAGATGCACGGACATCGTCTGCTCATCGAAGAACTTCATAATGCTGAGCTGGTCGAGCTCGCGAGCCCCAGCCGCTGCCCCCAGAAACTGCATGGGCAGCCCTTGGGCCTCGCTGACGAGCGCTTGGCTGCGACTGCTCGTGAGCAAGATCGCGTTCTCTTCTTCAGCCACGGCGCGGACCATCGCGTGGAGTTCGCCGGTCTCCGCCAACCGTAACGGATCGAGGCGCGGCCGCTCCCCCTTGAAGACCAGCTCGATCTTCCCTTCCCACGCTAACTGTTGCAGTTGCTTGAGCTCGTTGAGCCCAGCGTAGCCCGTCTCTTGGCCGCGCACCGCTTGCGCCTCCAAGAGCGCTAAGACCGCGTTGGGCACGATGAAGACCGCGTTGGGGAATCTGTTGTTGCGAATCCCTTCGGTGATCCGCCCGTCCACAATGACGCTCGTATCGAGCACGTAGCGCTCAGCTTTATTCTCGCTCGGCATATCTCTCTCCTAGCAGAGCCGCAACTTGCTCCAAGAATTCTCTATCTTTTTCGGTGAACGCATAGAGCATATCGCTGTCAATGTCAATCTCTCCGATGACTTTGGAATCTTTGAAGATGGGCACGACGATCTCTGATCGTGTAGAAGGGAAGCACGCCAAATATCTGGGGTCAGCGTTGACGTCGCCGACGATGACGGTGCGCCCTTCTCGTGCGGCCAAGCCGCAGATCCCTTGGCCAATGGGGATGCGCACGTGCTGGGTCGCTTGGGGGCCATCCCACGCCCTCAGCACTAATTCATTATCTTCGAGCATATAGACGCCGACCCAGCTATAGCGCGTGACGTTCTTGCGCAAGAACGTCACAGTTCTCTGGAGAGCTTGCGCAAACTCCAATCCCGCGATCTCGCGACGCAGAGCACTCAGCAAGTCCATAGTCACTCAAGCATATCACCAAGACCCACACAGATGCAAGCGACGGGGCTCGCTTGACGTCTTGCACGGAGTGCAGTATCATTCCCCCCGGTGTACGCTATGCCCACATACGCGAAGCTGCGGGACACATTAGCGCTGGAATCGGAGATCTTGCGGTTTTGGGAGCAGGCCGCCATTGCCGACAAAGTCCTCAGGCGCAACGAACGGAACAGAGCCCACAAGCGCTTCGTCTTCTACGAAGGGCCGCCCACGGCCAACGATAAGCCCCACTTTGGGCATCTCATCCCGCGGGTCTACAAGGACCTCTTCCCCAGATATAAATTGATGCAGGGGTATCACGTCATCAAGAAGGGCGGCTGGGATACCCACGGCCTCCCGGTGGAGCTGAAAGTCGAGAGGGAGCTTGGGCTCAACAGCAAGCGCGAGATCGAGGCCTTCGGGGTCGAAAACTTCGTCAAGAAATGCAAGGAGAACGTCTGGAAGTTTAAGGGCGAATGGGAGCGGTTCGACCCCAGGATGGGCTTCTGGTACGACCAGCGGAACGCGTATATCACGTATACGAACGAATATATTGAGTCCGTCTGGTGGGCGCTGAAGAAGATTTGGGAGAAGGGGTTGCTCTACAAAGGGCACAAGGTGCTGCCCTACTGTCCCCGCTGCGGTACCCCCTTGAGCTCCCACGAAGTCGCGCAGGGCTACGAGACCGTCAAAGATCCATCTATATTCTTCAAGCTCCAGGCCCAGACTTCGTCTGGACTGTACACCTTGCCGCGAAGCGGCAAGATGAACGGTCCAGGCGGAGCCTGGTTTCTCGTCTGGACGACGACGCCGTGGACCGTGCCCAGCAACGTCGCCCTGGCGGTTCATCCCACCCATAAGTATGCCGTAGTTGAGGTCGGCCATGATCTATTCATTCTTGCCGAGAGGCTGGTCGAGCCCGTGCTGGGGGAGCATCACCCTCAGATTATAGATACTCTCCGCGGGGCTGAGCTTGTCGGCTGGCGCTACGAGCCCGCGTACAGACTGAGCGACGATCCGAGCGCCTACCGCGTCGTCGCGGCGGAGTTCGTCTCTCTAGAAGAGGGCACAGGGATCGTGCACATCGCCCCGGCGTTCGGGGAAGAAGACTATCAAGTTGGTCAAGCCGAAAAGCTGCCCTTCGTCAACCCCGTCGATCTTGAGGGGAAGTTCACCAAGGAATTCCCGTTAGCTTCAGGACAGTTCGTCAAAGACGCCGACTCTGTGATTATTAAAGATCTGCAGGCGCGCGGCTTGCTCTATAGAGCCGGGAAGTACGAGCACGAGTACCCGTTCTGCTGGCGCTGCAAGACCCCGCTGCTCTACTACGCGCTCGATTCGTACTTCATCAAGACGACCGCCAAGCAAAAAGAGATCATCGAGAACAACAAGCATATTCATTGGCATCCGGAGCACTTCCGAGATGGGCGCTTTGGCAATTTCTTGGAGACTATGAAGGATTGGGCGCTCTCGCGCGACCGCTACTGGGGGACGCCGTTGCCGCTGTGGGTCTGCCAAGAGTGCGGGCGCGAGCACTGTGTGGGGAGCCGACAAGAGCTCGTCGAACTCGCCCTCGAGAAAGAGAGAGCTCGCTCTGTCGAATTTCATCGTCCCTGGATCGATGAGATACTCTTACAGTGTTCTTGTGGGGGCACGATGCGCCGCGTCCCCTATGTGATTGACTGTTGGTTCGATTCGGGGATGATGCACACGGCCCAGTGGCACTACCCCTTCGAAAACCACGAGCTCTTTGAGGAGCAGTTCCCGGCGGACTTCATCGCCGAGGGGATCGATCAGACGCGCGGCTGGTTCTATTCGCTCTTGGTGACCAGCACGCTGCTGTACGAAGAGAAGCCCTATCCCCACCCGTATAAGCACGTGGTGGTCACGGGGATGGGCTTGGACGAAGCGGGCAAGAAGATGTCCAAGAGCTTGGGCAACGTGCTCGATCCTTGGGACGTGGTCAACGTCTATGGCGCGGATGCGGTGCGCTGGTTCTTCTACGCGGGCAGCGCCCCGTGGCGCGACCGCCGGCTCGATCCTAAAGACATCGTCGAGACGCGCGGGGTCTTGGAAACCGTGCGCAACGTCTACAACTTCTTCTCGCTGTACGCCAGCATCGATCGCTTCGACCCAGGCTCCGCCTGGACCGTTCATCTTGCCGCCAAAGGCGGCAAGGCGCACAGTCCAGACGAAGTCTGGCGAAGCTTGCTTGATAGATGGATTCTCTCTCGACTGCAGCACACTATCAGCGAGACGACGAAGGCGTTAGACGAGTACGATCCCGTTGCTGCCACGCAGGCCATCGCGGCGTTCGTGGACGACCTGAGCAATTGGTACGTGCGAAACTCGCGCGCGCGATTTTGGGGCAACCAATGGACTGCCGATAAGACCGCGGCGTTCGCGACGCTCTACGAGGTCTTATTGGCTCTGACAAAGCTCCTAGCGCCGTTTGTGCCGTTCTTAGCAGAGGCGATCTATCAGAATCTCAGGACCGAGCAGATGCCCGAGAGCGTCCATCTGTGCGATTGGCCCCAAGTAGACGAGCAGCTTCGAGATGTCCATCTTGAGGCGCAGATGGCGCGCGCGCGACAGATCGTCACCGCGGGCTTACAAGCGCGCAACAAGGCGCAGATCAAGGTGCGCCAACCGCTTGCCCTTGCGGCCATCACAAGCGACGGGCCTCCCTTGGAGGAGGAGTACCAACAGCTCATTCGCCAAGAGCTTAACGTCAAGAAGATCCAATGGCTGAGCGCAGAGCAGCTCTTTGCGTTCTACACGCCCAGGCTCGACTACGAGAAAGCTGCCCTGGGGAAGGACCTGCGCAGCTTGGCTCCTAAAGTTATCGCTTTGATAGAGGAGCTGAACAAGGCTGATCACGACAAGCGCGTGCAGCTCGCCCAAGAACTCCAAGCTCAGAAGAAGCTCCGTCTGTCTGTCGAAAGCCAGGAGATCGAGCTTCCTGAAGGCACACATGTGCGAGTCGTCTTGCAGCCATGCCAGGGGTTCGTCGAAGGGAGCGAAGAAGACGTGAGAGTTTTGGTGGATACCCGCCTTGACGACGCCCTGCGTCAAGAGGGTCTGGCGCGGGAGTTCGTGAGATTAGTCCAGGAGTGCCGCAAGGAAGCGGGCTTTGAAGTCTCCGATCGCATCGAGCTTTTGTACGAAGCTGATCCCGAAGTGCTCGCGGCGATCGAGAAGTTTGCTGCGTACATCCAAGAAGAGACGCTCGCCGTGACCCTGCAACGCAACAGCTCGTTCGAGGGGGTCGAGTTCATCAAGGAGCTCGACGTCAATGGACGCAGAGCACGAGTGGGGCTCAGGCGCTTTCACTGATCTGTTATGCAGCCGAAGGAGTAAAGCATGTGGCCGCTCGTCGTGATGATTGTAGGAGCTGTTGCTGCTGCCTTTGTCCTAGCCCTCCTTGTGCGGCATAAAGCGAATCAAGAGCGCAGAGCGCCGTAACAGATGACATACCAGCTCTTTCTCTTTGATTCCCTGAGCTCAACCAACGACCTGCTGAAAGGGCTCGCCTGTGGAGGCGCGCCTGAAGGCACCGTTGTCATCGCAAGGGAACAAACAGCAGGCCGGGGACGGTTCGGGCGGAGGTGGCTGTCGCCCAAGGGCGGTGCATGGTTCTCGCTCTTGCTCAGGCCCCCAATCCCAGCAGAGCAAGCGGGATGTATCGCTATTCTGATCGCCGTCTCGCTCGCGCGCGCGCTCAGAGAGGGCTGGGGAGTTCCCGTGGGCGTCAAGTGGCCCAATGATCTGTATGTACCTCACCCCCATCCCCTCTCCGTCAACGGAGAGGGGTGGCCGCAGGCCGGCGTGAGGTATCAAAAGCTAGGCGGCATCCTGATCGAACTCAGCACAAACGCTGCCCAGATCGACTGGCTTGTCGCTGGGATCGGCATCAACGTCAATAACGAGCTTCCCGCAGAGGCGCGCGTTCCACCGACTTCATTAGCCCGTGAGCTAGGTCACCCTGTCCCCTTAGAAGAATTTCTTGACAGAGCCCTCGCGGCCATAGCCCACGACTATGAGCGATTTCTCTCCGAGGGCTTCGAGTTTGTCCGTCAGCGATGGCAAGAGCTCTCGGTGCTGCCGCCGCGCGTTCTCGTCAGAACGAGTAGTGGGGAGATCGCTGCCGAGGTGCTGGGACTCTCGCAATCGGGTAAACTTGTGGTGCGCACGGGAGAGAGCGTGCGCGAACTCGCTACTGAGGAAGTGACCCTATGCCCGCGGTAGCTGTCCTTGGGGCCCAGTGGGGCGACGAAGGTAAGGGGAAGTTGGTCCATCTGCTCGCGCGCGATGCGGACTATTGCGTGCGCTTCAACGGCGGCACCAACGCCGGCCATCGCGTCGTGACCAGCCGTGTCCCCGCCGTAGTCGGCGTCGGCGCCAACGGCGGTGAGACAGAAGCTCAAGAATTTAAGTTTCACTTGATCCCCGCCGGGGCGCTCCATGAGGGCTGTGTCGCGGTCCTGGCCCACGGCATGGTCATCGATCCGTATGCGCTCGTCGCGGAATTAGAAGCCCTCAAGGAGCTGCGCGGCAGCGAACCCGAAATCTATATCAGCTCCAACGCCCATCTGCTCCTGCCGTACCACCCGATCGTTGAAAGGCTTGAGGGTTCTCAGAGTGCTCTGGACACGACGGCCAAGGGGATCGGTCCCGCCTATCGCGATAAGGCCGCGCGCATCGGATTGAGAATGTCTGATCTGCTCTTCCCACAGAGATTCACCGAAAAACTCGCGGCGGTCTTGGAGCGCTATCAGCGCATTTGGCCCGATCATCCTGAATTGCAGCGTCTGCGGGCCCAGGAGCTCGCCCACGAAATCTTGCGGCTCGCTGAGGGCTTTCGGGATCGCATCGTGGATACAGTGCGCCTGCTCAACGACGCTCTGGATCAGAACAAATATATAATCTTTGAAGGGGCTCAAGCGACCTTGCTCGATCTCGATCTGGGGACGTATCCGTATGTCACATCGTCAACGCCGACGATCGGCGGGATCGGCTCTGGGGCCGGGGTGCCTCCGCAGAAGATCTCGCGGGTGATCGGCGTGGCCAAGGCGTATACGACGCGAGTGGGGCTTGGGCCATTCCCCACGGAAGCTCTCGGGAGCGCCGGGGATCGCCTGCGCGCCGCGGGGCAAGAGTTTGGCACGACTACCGGGCGGCCGCGCCGCTGCGGCTGGCTCGACCTCGTCGCGCTGCGCTATGCCGCTATGGTCAATGGCTTCACCGAGCTCGCCCTCACGAAGCTCGACGTGCTCACGGGCTTCGATGAGATCCCTGTAGCCACAAGCTATCGCTATCACGGTCGAGTGCTCCATGATTTCCCCACCGTCTGCGAGATCCTCCAAGAGTGTGAGCCGGTCTATGAGAAGCTGCCCGGCTGGCATGAGCCGCTCTCCGACTGCCGCGAGTTCTCCGAGCTTCCTCGAGCTGCTCAACAGTACGTGCGCCTGATCGAAGATGAGCTGGGGATCCCCATCACGATGATCTCCGTTGGCCCCAGCGACGAGCAGAACCTCTGGCGCTAGAAGGCGCAAGAAATCAGAGTTATTGCGAGCTTGACTTTGCCCCCTCAAGTGATCTATAATAAAAAGCTTACGAAGTTCGTAAGGGGGCTCATGATGGCACACATGCTGATGAGCCAGCTGAGCGCAGCCCAGCAGTCGTACCAGCTCAATGGGCAAGAGATGGTCTTCCTCTTGCTCTTGGTGGCGTTTGTGATCGGCGGCTGGGTGAGCTACGAGTGGATTCGTAAAGGGAGAAGCGCGTAGTTTATCTTCCAGGGGCGTTGAGGGCGCTCTCATCCCTACCTCATCCCTGGAAGCGACCTGGCGAGCTTTCGTCAGGTCGGGAACCCCCTTTCCCGCGGGACGGCCCCCCAGGCCGTCCCGTTCGCTTCTTTAGTCCCTTCTTTGACGAAGATCAACAATAGCTCTGATGAACATCATGGCCCGCTCGACCCAAGCCCCCTAAGATAGTGAGAACGAAAGGGGGCTCTATGAGCGTCACCCTTGGCTCACGGCAAGAGACAACGCCCGCAATCTACCAAGAGATCCATCCCCCGCTCGATAGCGCGAGAGCAGTTCTTGAGGCCGATCGCTGTCTTGAGTGTGGAGGCCCGTATGCGCCCGCGCCGTGTACGGCTGCCTGTCCGGCGCGCGTCCCTGTGCCCCAATTCATCCGAGCGATCCGCGAGGGCCGCCCCGAAGAGGCCGCTAAGCTCATCTTCGAAGCGAATATCTTAGGAGGCAGCTGCGCGCGCGTCTGCCCCGTCGAAGAGCTGTGCGAGGGTGCGTGTGTGCTCACTAAAGAAGGGCGCCGCGCCGTCTCCATCGGGCGCCTGCAGCGCTATGCCACGGACGTGGCGCTCGCGCGCCAGCTCAATTTCTTTGCCCGTCCAGCGTGGAAGCCCCAGAGCGTCGGAGTCATTGGCGCGGGGCCGGCAGGGTTGGCTTGTGCGGCAGAACTCGCCAAGATGGGCTACGACGTCGTGGTCTACGAGAGCCGGCCTGAGCCCGGAGGTCTGATCACCTCGGCGATTGCCCCCTACAAGCAGTTGAAAGATCCGCTCCCCGCAGAAGTCGCGATGATCGAGCGCTTGGGCGTCAAGATTCACTATGGGGTGACGGTGGGCAAAGATATCTCGTTTGAGGAGCTGGAGCGCCGCCATCAGGCGATCTTCCTTGGGGTGGGCCTGGGCGCGGATGCGAGCGCGCGCATCCCGGGGGAAGACCTGCCCGGAGTGTGGGATTCCCTAGAATTTGTGGAGCAGATCAAGAGCGGGCGCCCGCCCAAGATCGGCCCTATAGTTGCTGTCATTGGGGGCGGCAATACAGCGATTGACGTAGCCCGCGAGGCCGTGCGCCTGGGCGCGACCAACGTCATGGTGCTCTATCGGCGCACGGAGGAGCAGATGCCGGCGTTCAAGCATGAGGTCAAGGCAGCGCGCAAGGAGGGCGTGCACTTCTACTTCTTGACCGCCCCGGTGCGCTTGCTTGGCGACGGCAAGGTCCGCAAGATCGAATGTATCCATATGCGCTTGGGAGCACCGGATAGATCTGGTCGTCCAGCTCCTGAGCCCGTCCCCGGCACCGAGTTCACGCTCGAAGTCGACACCGTCATCAAAGCGATTGGCCAAGAGAAGCGCGTCGAGCTCTGGAAGGCGCTGGGCTTGGAGACCGAGGGGGGGCTCGTCAGAGTGAACGAGAACTTCCAGACAAATCGCGAGAAGTACTTTGCCGGCGGCGACTGCGTCAACGGCGGGGGAACCGTCGTCGAGGCTGTGCGCCACGGGAAGCTCGCGGCGCAGGGGATCGCGAAGTTCCTCGCAAAGGGGTGACGTGCTATGATCGAGATCCGCTGGCACGGGCGCGGTGGCCAAGGGGCGAAGACCGTCTCGCAGCTCCTCGCCGGAGCAGCCCTCCGCCACGGACACTACGTCCAGGCTTTCCCAGAATACGGCCCGGAGCGCAGCGGCGCCCCCGTCAAAGCGTTCAACCGCATCGATACCAAAGAGATTCGCCTGCACTGCAGCATCTACGAGCCGGATATCGTCGTCGTGCTCGACCCAACGTTGCTCTCTGCCAAGGAGGCCCGGGTCACCGAAGGGCTGAAGCGCCACGGGATCTTGCTCGTCAACACGGCGCAGACGCCCGAAGAGATCCGGGCGCTGACGGGGTTTTCCGGGAGGATCATCACGCTGGACGCCGAAGCGCTCGCCCGCTCAGTCGGCGCGCGCTTCTCTAATGTCGTGATGCTTGGGGCGTTGGCGCGCCTCTTGGGGAACGTCTCCCTGGAGGACCTTGAAGCCGAGCTTGCCCAAGCCTTCGGCGAGAAGGCCTTGGCGACGAACCTGGCGGCGCTGCGCGCGGGCTTTACCGCGCTGCCCGAGCGCGTGGAGACCTTGGAGGCAACCGCATGAAGCGCTATCAAGAGTTACCCATTGGCGGGGTCATTCCCGGTGGGGCTACGCCCCATCTGGTGCAGACGGGGGGCTGGCGCTCCGGCAGAAAGCCCTCCTTCAATGAGAAGCTCTGCGTGAATTGTCTCTTATGCTGGGCGCACTGCCCCGAAGCGACGATTGTGGTAGAGCGCTTGCAGATGCGCGGATTCAGCTACGATCACTGCAAGGGATGTGGGATCTGCTCGCAGGTCTGCCCCACCGGGGCCATCACCATGATCGAGGAGGCGGCAATCACGCCCGCCCTGGCGACGAAAGCCGGTGAGGAAGTATGCGTGTAGCCACGGAAGGACTCTCCCTGCTGACGGGCGCGGAGGCCGCCGCGCACGCCATGCGCCAAATCGACCCTGACGTTGTGCCCGTCTATCCCATCACCCCCCAGACCCCGATCATCGAGACGTTCGCGCAGTTTGTCGCCGATGGGTTGTGCCATACAGAGATTATCAACGTGGAGAGCGAGCACAGCGCCATGAGCGCCGCTGTGGGGGCCTCGTGCGCTGGGGCACGAGTGATCACGGCTACGAGCTCTCAGGGATTAGCGTTGATGCTCGAGATCGTCTATATTGCGTCAGCGATGCGCTGCCCCATCGTGATCGCGGTGGGGAGTCGCGCGCTCTCTGGGCCCATTAATATTCACTGCGATCACTCTGATAGCATGATGGCTCGCGACGCCGGGTGCGTGCAGCTCTTCGCGGAGAACGCTCAAGAAGCGTATGACCTGATGCTCATCGCGCAGCGGCTCGCCGAGGATCACCGCGTCTTAGTCCCAGTGATGGTGATGCAAGATGGATTTACGATCACGCACTCAGCCGAGCCGGTCGCCCTCCTCCCCGATGAGGTCGTCAAAGAATTTGTCGGCGAATACGAGCCGCTCTACCCGCTCCTCGATGTAGATCATCCGACGACGCAGGGGCCGTTTGCGCTGCCTGACTATTACTTTGAGCTGAAGCGCCAGCAAGTGGACGCCCTCGACGCCGCTCGAACTGTTTGGCTTGAGCTGCAAGAGGAGTTCGCGGCGCTCTCTGGGCGCCGGTATCACGGGTTCTTTGAGGCGTATAAGCTGAGCGATGCGGAGTATGTCTTAGTGATCTTAAGTTCGACGGCGGGCACGGCCAAAGTCACGATAGATCGCCTCCGGCGCAAAGGGGTCAAAGTCGGGCTATTGCGGCCCTGGGTCTTCCGGCCCTTCCCCGCTCACGAGATCGCGCAGGCGCTTGCGGGCAAGCGCGCCGTAGCTGTCTTAGATCGCGCGATCTCCCTGGGCAGCTGGGGGCCGCTCTATCTGGAGATCTCGGCCGCGCTGGGGCGCTATCTCCCCACAAGACCCACGCTCTATAACTATATCTATGGGCTGGGCGGGCGCGACACGCCCCCGGAGCTCTTAGCATCCGTCGTGACGGATATGCAGAACGAAGTGGATCCGACCGTGCTGCGATATTTAGGCCTGCGGGAGTGATCCCTATGCCCAACACCAAAGAACTCGCGCACCGCGAGGAGCTGCACAAGCGCTTCACCGGGGCCCACGCCCTCTGCGCCGGGTGTGGCATCCCCATCTGCGTGCGCACAATTCTCAATGCTATCGAAGAGCCCGTGGTCGTCATCAACGCCACGGGCTGTCTGGAGGTGGCCACGACGCGCTATCCCACGACGGCGTGGAACGTCCCGTGGATCCATGTGGCGTTCGAGAACGCTGCCGCCGTCGCCAGCGGGGTCGAGACGGCCTATAGGGTCTTACGGCGGCGGGGCAAGATCTCCCAAGAGATTCGCTTCGTGGCGTTTGGCGGCGACGGCGGCACCTACGATATTGGGCTGCAAGCGCTCTCTGGAGCGCTCGAACGCGGCCATAGATTCATCTACGTCTGCTACGACAACGAAGCGTATATGAACACGGGGAATCAGCGCTCCGGGGCAACGCCGTTAGCTGCCCAGACCAGTACCACCCCCTTAGGGGAGAGGAGCTTTGGCAAGCCCCAGCGCAGAAAAGATCTCACGGAGATCGTGGCAGCCCATCACATCCCCTATGTGGCCCAGGCATCCATCAGCGACTGGTACGATCTTGCGCGGAAGGCGCGCCAGGCGGCTTCTGTAGATGGTCCGGCATTTCTCAATGTGCTCTCGACCTGCCCGCGCGGCTGGGGCCACCCCACCGATCAGAGCGTCAAGATCGCGCGGCTCGCGGTCGAGACATGTTACTGGCCCCTCTATGAGATCATTGAGGGGCGCTGGGTCTTAAATTACATCCCCGAGGAGAAGCTGCCCATCACCGAGTGGCTGCGGCCACAGAAGCGCTTCGCGCATCTGTTTGAGCCCCAAAACAAAGAGCTCCTCCGCCAGATCCAACAGCAAGTTGACGAAGAGTGGGAGAAGCTGCTGAGAAAGTGTGAACGCTATGAAGCGCTATGAGCAAGGTGAGTTCTTCTTAGAGATCGAGCCGCGACGCTGCAAGGGCTGCGGCGTTTGCGTCCAGAGCTGCCCCAAGGGAGTGCTCGTGCTCAACGCCGAGGGCAAGGCGGACGCAAAAGAGATCGCCCAGTGTATCTTCTGCGGCATCTGCGAGCAGCGCTGTCCGGATTTTGCCATCTCCGTCCATAAAGTCAAAGTATTACAACCGTCATGCGTATGAGAGCGCAGGAGCTTGTCCAGGGGAACGAAGCGTGCGCGCGCGGCGCGCTCTACGCGGGGTGTCGCTTCTTCGCGGGATATCCCATCACTCCCAGCAGCGAGATCATGGAGTACTTGGCCAGGGAGATGCCCAAGGTCGGGGGCATCTGCTTACAGATGGAAGATGAGATCGCCTCGATCTCGGCGGTGATCGGGGCGTCGTGGGGCGGCGCCAAGGCGATGACCGCGACGAGCGGGCCGGGGTTCTCGCTCATGCAAGAATCTATCGGGTACGCAGCGATCACTGAGACCCCGTGTGTGATCGTGGACGCGCAGCGCTGGAGCCCCAGCACCGGCCAGCCCACAAAAGCCGCCCAAGGAGACGTGATGCAAGCGCGCTGGGGCACCCACGGCGATCACCCCGTCATCGTGCTGACGGCCTCCTGGGTGCGCGAGGTCTTCGAGATGACCGTGCACGCGTTCAATCTCTCTGAACAGTATCGCGTGCCGGTGATCTTGCTCCTGGACGAAGTCTTGGCGCACTTGCGGGAGAATGTGATCTTGCCCGAACCTGGGGAACTCGAAGTCGTCGAGCGTCGTCGTCCGGAGCGCCTTGAGGACTTCAAGCCGTTCTCGAATGAGATGATAGTCAACTTTGGCGAGGGGGCTCGGCTGATGGTCACGGGGATGGCCCATGATGAGTGGGGCTTCCCTGCCCAAGGTCAAAAAGCCGCAGAGCAGCTCCAGCGCATCGTCTCTAAAATCGAGAGCCGCGCGGACCAGCTCGCCCTCTACCGCGCGCACTTCGTAGATGACGCTGATGTTATTATTATCAGCTACGGCATCACCAGCCGCGCTGTAGAGGCCGCGGGGCACCAGCTGCGCGCTCAGGGCCTCGCGGTGGGCTGGCTCGATCTGAAGACGCTCTGGCCCTTCTCAGATAAGCTCATTCGCTCGTGCACCGAGCGTGCCCAGTATGTGCTCGTCCCAGAGCTCAACTTGGGGCAATTGGTGCGCGAAGTCGAGCGCGCCGTGCGGGGGCGGGTCGCGGTCGAGCACCTGGGTCGGGTGGACGGGTACCTCATCACCCCTCAGGAGATTTGTCAGCGCGTGCAAGCTCTTCTTCGAGCAGGAGTGAGCCATGGACTATAGAGAATATTTGCGTGTGGAGAGATTGCCGCATGTGTGGTGTCCTGGCTGCGGGCACGGGATGATCACGCACGCGCTCGCGTGCGCGATGGCTGAGCTTGGGCTCGATCCCAAGAAAACTGTAGTCATCGGGGGGATTGGCTGCTCAGGGCGCACGGCGTTTCTCTTCAACACCGATGCCATGCACACGACTCATGGACGAGCGGTAGTTTTCGCCACGGGGTTGAAGCTTGTCAGGCCCGAGCTGACGGTTGTGCTCGCCCTGGGCGATGGGGATGCTATGGGCATCGGAGGCAATCACTTCATCCACGCCTGCCGCCGCAATATTGATCTCACGGCGATCGTCTATAACAACTCGATCTACGGGCAGACGGGCGGCCAGGTCGCCCCCACCACCCCCCTGCAGAAGAAGAGCACCACCAGCCCCTACGGAAATCTCGAGCCCCCTTTCGATATTGCGCGCGTGGCCATAGCCGCAGGGGCGACCTACGTGGCGCGCACCACCAGCTTCGACTTTCCCGACATGGTGAAGTTCATCAAGCGCGGGATCACTCATAAAGGGTTCTCCGTGATCGAGGTGCTCACGCATTGCCCGACGTATTACGGACGGCTCAACGACTTGCGCGACCCCTACGAAATGTTGCATAATCTAAAAGAACAGACGGTGCCCATTGAAGAGTGGGACTCTCTCAGCGCCGAGGAGCGCGCGGGCAAGATCGTCATTGGAGAGCTCCATCGGGAGGAGCGAGCGGAGTTTGTGGAGAGCTATTACAGACTTATAGCGCAGATGCGAGATGGCCACTAAACAGATCCAGCTGACAGGGGCAGGGGGGCAGGGGCTCGTCCTCGCGGGGATTATCTTAGCCGAAGCGGCGATGCGCGACGGCAAGAACGTCGCGGTCGCCCAAAGCTACGGCCCCGAAGCCCGCCTGGGAGCCAGCAAATCCGACGTGATCATCTCCACGGAGAAGATCGCCTACCCGCAAGTGATCAAACCCGATATCTTGCTCTGCCTCTCCCAAGATGCGTTCGATAAATATTCCCCCGCGGTGGACAGCCAAGCTCTTATTGTCGTAGACTCGACTCACGTGAACGTTCAGGGGAGAAATACCGTGGTGCAGTTGCCGTTATCGCGCGCAGCCGTCGAACAAGTTGGCAACAAGCTGGTCACAAACATGGTGGCGCTGGGGGCACTCAACGCTCTAGCGCGCCTGGTCTCATGGGAGAACCTCCAGAAGGCGGTGGCACTCCGCACGCCCCCAAAGTATCGTGATCAGAACTTACACGCGCTCGAAGTTGGACGACGCTTAGCTCAAGAGAACCAGACAAAGGAGGTCTAATCTATGGCAGCAACAGTGGAGGCCAAACGGAAAGGCGAGCTGAAGATGCTCAAGACCGCGCGGCACTTCTTCGACGTGGCCGCGCAGAAGCTCAAGCTTGAGGAGGGCTTGATAGAGCTCTTGCGGTATCCCAAGCGCCGGCTGATCGTCAACTTCCCGGTGCGCATGGACAACGGTCGGGTTGTCAACTTTGAGGGGTATCGAGTGCAGTGCCATCCGGTCTTGGGGCCGGGCAAGGGCGGGATCCGCTATCACCCGGACACGACCTTAGAAGAAGTGGAAGCGCTGGCGATCTTGATGAACTGGAAGTGCGCGGTGGCGGGGCTGCCCTTCAGCGGGGCCAAGGGCGGGGTGCGCTGCAACCCCAAGGAGATGTCCGTTGGGGAGCTGGAGCGGCTCACGCGGCGCTATGCCGCGGAGATCGCGCCCATCATCGGCCCAGATATAGATATCCCCGCCCCGGATGTCTACACAAGCTCCCGCGAGATGGCCTGGATCGTGGACACGATCAGTATGCACCACAATGGGGAGTTCATGCCCGGGCTGGTGACGGGCAAGCCCATCTTGCTTGGGGGATCGTTGGGGCGCGAGACGGCTACCGCCCGCGGCGGCTTCTTCTGCACCCTCGAAGCCCTCAAACACCTCAACATGAAGATCGAAGGGGTGACGGTCGCCATTCAGGGCTTTGGCAACGCTGGCTCGTATTACGCCCAATTTATGCAAGAAGCCGGCGCCAAGGTGATCGCCGTCAGCGACTCCAAGGGCGGCATCTACAACCCCAAGGGGTTGGACTACAAAGCCGTGCTGGCGTTCAAGCGTGAGACGGGCACGGTCGTGGGGTTCACGGGCGCAGACAAAATCACCAACGAGGAGCTGTTAGAGCTTCCGTGTGACATCTTGGCGCCGGCGGCCTTGGAGGACCAGCTGCATGAGGGCAACGCCCACAAGATCAAAGCCAAGCTCATCTGCGAGCTGGCCAACGGCCCGACCACCCAAGAGGCGGACGCGATCTTGCATGAGCGGGGGATCTTCGTCCTCCCTGATATTCTGGCGAACTCCGGCGGGGTGACAGTCAGCTACTTTGAGTGGGTCCAGGATCGCTATCGCTATTTCTGGGACGCCGAGCGCGTGGATGAGCGCTTGAAGATCTTCATGACGGAGGCATTCAAGCGCGTGCTGGAGATGCATCTGAAGCACAAGGTGGACATGCGCACGGCGGCGTTCATGACGGCAGTGGCGCGGGTAGCCGAGGCCGCTCGAGCCCGCGGCATGTACCCATAAGCAGGCGCTCACCACCGGCCCCTCTCCCGTCGGTCACCGACGGGAGAGGGGCTTTGTGTCTGCCAGACACCCCCTAAGACGATCGCCCCTCCTACCAGCTGGAGCCAGGTGATCGGCTCGTGCAGCACAACGAAAGCTAGAGCAAACGTCACCACAGGCACGATGTTGTTAAAGATCGCTGTGCGCGCGGCCCCAAGCTGTTGAATGCTGTACGACCAGATGAGATACGCCAGGGCAATGGGGAAGCAGCTCGTATAGAGAATGCTTCCATACACCCAGGGCGGCAGGGCGCGCCAATCCACCGAGCAGAGCTCAAGCGCGGCGAAGGGCCACAGCCCCGGAACCCCCACCACCAACCCCACGGCGGAGACGCGCAGCGCGGAGTATCTCTCTAAGAGCCTCTTCGAAAACACAGTATACCCTGCCCAACAGATCGCCGCCCCCAGGGTCAGCAGGTTCCCCACGAGGAGATCTTGTGTGGAGGAGTTTCCCTGGGGGCTACCCAGCGTGACGAGCACGACCCCTCCAAACGCCAGAGCGATCCCCACCCACGTCCGCGTGGAGATCCTCTCCCAGCCGAGGGCCATCGCCAACAGGGCGGTCCAGATGGGGATCGTCCCGATGAGCAGCGACGAGATCGCCGAGGTCGTCAAGTCCAGCCCGATCGCAAAGAGCACCTGATAGCACGTGTTGCCCAGCAGGCCCACGCCGGCCAGCTTGAGCCAGTCGGACCACGGCATCTTCCTCTGGCGCTCCCGCGCCAGCCAGATGCCCCCCATCAGCGCCGCGGCGACGGTCATGCGCACGGCATTAAAGACTAAAGGGGGAAGTTCACGGAAAGCTGCCTTCATCACGATGAAATTAGCCCCCCAGATGAGGACGACCACCCCCAGCAGAAGCTTTGCAAGCCGCTCCGAATCTCTTCTCACGGTGGGCGATTATAACAAAAAAGAGTCGAGGGGAGCATGGCGCTCCCGCTCGACCCGGCCTTGCCAAGATCCCCCGAGAGCTCTGCACTCTCGCTTGCCGCCAAAGGGGTGATCCTAGCTTCGTCTTTAGAACAAGAACCCAATCAAGACTCCCGCCAAGCCCGCCACCAGCGCGATGAGCGCTAAGCTGTTGGCGCCCTCGACGGCGGCTTTGGCGTCTTGAGCTTCTTTCTTGGCTTGGGCCAGCTGCGCTTGCAGCTCCTTGGTCTTCTCGGCTACCGCTTGCTGGACGAGCGCCTTGACATCGGGGATTTCCACCGGCTGCGGCGCTCCAAGCTTAGCGATGCGATCTTGGAGCTCATTGATCTTGATCTTGAGAGATTCAACATCAATCAAGAGCTTGCTGAAGCCATCGGTGAGCTGGCTGAACTTCTTGGCCATATCTTCGTCACGGGCTTCGGCAGCATCGAGCCGCCCCGAGAGCTTGCTCACCATATCTTGCAAGGACGCGACGATCTGCTGTAATCGCGCAAAATTCCCCTCGAGGCTGCTGGTGCGACTGGCCAGCTCCCCAACAGAGTTCTGCACGTTCACCACAGCGCCGGGCAAGCCCGACAGCTGCTCCAACTGCTGGGTGTGCTTGACGAGCGTCTCCTCGATGCGCCCCACACGGACGCTCAAATTCGCCGTCGTATCCTGCAGTCCCTTCACCAACGGCGTGAGGGCTTGGAGCTTGCCCACTTGATCAGTCAGAGCCGCTAAGCCCTTCTCCACAACCTCAACGCGGTTGCTCAGCGTTCCTACGGTCCCCTGTAAGTTGATGACAAGAGCCTGCATGCCCGCGAGCTTCTCGAGCTGGTCGCGCAGCTGTCCGATGGCCAGTTCATTGGCCTTCATGCGGCTGGCCAGCTCTCCCACGCTGTACTTGAGATCAGATACTTGCTGGGGCAGCTCGGCGAGCTGCTCGACCTGCCCTTCGAGGTTACTGATCCGTCCACTGAGCTTCTTGAGATCGAACGAGAGATCCTTGGCCAGCTGTTCCACGGCAAAGAGCCGCGGCCGGATGTTCTCGATCTCGCCGGTCCCGGCTTGGGTGAGCTTCTGCAGCTCGATGGAGAGCGACTTGACCACGGCTTCCAGCTCTTTGAGCTGTTTCTCGAGCTGGGCCACCTTATCCTTGACGCTCTTGTCGTCTTGGGCCGAAGCCAACGGCGTAGCCCCGACGGCCAAGAGCATCGCCACGAGCAGGAGCGTCAGCATCCTGCTGAGCCATCTGCAATTCCGCATTCGACTATCCCCCCTTTAGCGTTGGCTTGATTGTACGGATTCCCCCCGGAGAAGACAGTGACGCCGATTACACAGCTCATAGACATCCATTCCCCCAGCGAGTGAACTGAGGCGGTAGCGCTGATCACCTTCGGTGCGCAAGAGCTCGTGCTCATCGCTGATCTTGGCAAAGATTGTGTAAACGGGTCGCTATTGGCATCTATGGGGCTATCTTAAGAAATTTTAAGGCCTTGGGGATGTCCGGGGCAGCAGCGCCCGTCTTAGAGAGGGCTTGTCAGAAAAAGCTCTTTGGAAGAGAATTTCTCGCGCAGCTTCTTCTCCTCTTCAAAGTCCGCTAATTTTAGTTAGCAGACGTTATGGGGGGTCTTGACTAGGCAGGGGGCATCTGTGCTATAATCCAGCTGTGCCAAGCCTTGAGAGAAGGAGGCAGGGCGAGGTCTCCAGAGGGGCAAGCATGGGGTGAGCCTCTCTGAGCAGAAGCCCACTTAGCTTGTTCCCCTGCAGACCCTTGGGTTGAAGAATGATAGTGAGAGCATCGTATCTGAAAACACAAAAGATAGCCCAAGACCTATGGCTATACTTCCCTTCAGAGGAAGAAAGGAGGTGAAAATTGGTGATTAGGATCGTCTTGTGTATTTTAGTTTCCTTCCTAAGTTTAACTTTTGGATTTGAAACCTGTGCTAGAACTCCTTTCAGTGATTTTGTCCTCCTCAACTGGAAAGTAGATGTTGATGCTGATGGAAAGGTAGTATTGATCCCTCACGTTAAGATTCTTGATAAAACTGCGGCATCAACGACAGTTAGAGTGCTTATAGAAAACAACTACAATGCATGGTATGAGGTCTTTACATACCCACTGGGCCCTCTGATTACCAATTCCTCAATACCAGCTAGTTTTATTTTACCTCCCCGGTCTATAAGAGATCTAAACATAGTCACTTTTGGCGCTAACGAATCATTGAGTTTTGTGGCAGATGGGACTTCATCAAATGTGATGAAGCTCTTAGCTGCTGAAGTCATATGGCGTCTAATTTCTGGGTCCAGCCTGCCTACTAATGCTATCGATGTGGTGTTACAGGCACTGGGTACTATCAGTCCTTTTGCGAGCTTTATAACAGATTTGAGTCTTGCCCTTCAGAAAGGAGTAGTTGGTATTCCAGAGGCTCTTCTAATTTTATCAACGCTTCCTACTATCCCGGAGGTACTTGATCTCCTTAAGGTAATAGCTACTATCAATAACAATAGAAGGGTAGCTAAAATAATTGAGAAAATTGGGGGAAATACTCTCCTATGGTTTAAGATTATGTTAAGGGCCGGGAAAATAATCGAATTGGAATTACAAACTTTATTTTCTCCGCACGTCGATGTGCTCGAATTCTCGGCCGCTTTAATAAGGCAACGGCCACAACCACCAACTAGCTTGAGGACAGTACCAATTTCATCTAACAGCATAGAACTCCGCTGGCAAGATAAATCTAATAATGAAGATGGTTTTAAGATCTATCGCAACGGGGATTTTATCACTCAGGTAGGTAAAGATCAAACAATCTACACTGATACTAACATTCAGCCTAACACTCGCTACTGTTATCAGGTGAGTGCTTTTAATTCGGTAGGAGAGTCAAGTTTGTCCAATAGGGCTTGTGCAAGAACTCTCTCTGCACCTAACCGCCCCCCCATCGCCAACGCCGGCCCTGACCAGACTGTTCAGGTAGGCTCAACTGTTCAGCTTGATGGCCGTGATTCCACAGATCCCGATGGCGATCCAATCAAGAGCTATCGCTGGAAGATTCTCCCTAGAGAGAACTCTGCTCGATGTGTTTTTAAATCCTCTAGCAATATTGCTCAGCCCACAATACAACCCAGACAAGAAGGAAGTTGCACTATTGAGCTTGTGGTCAGCGATGGAAAGCTCAACAGCGCCCCTGATCAGGTGACGATTACGGCTAAAACCGATATCACTCCACCAGTCCTAATTCAAAACTTCCTAGCCTCAGATAATGAAGATGGCAGATCCACCCTAACTTGGACAAACCCTTCAGATAGCGACCTCTCTCAGGTCATAGTGAAGCGCAAAACCACGGGTTATCCAGTCAACCATGAGGATGGCGAGACCAGATTGACGATAGATTCAGCAACACCCGGCAGGGCAGAGACTTTTGTTGATACAGGTCTTACTAATGGCACGATTTATTATTATGCCGTCTTCAGCCGAGATAAGGTTGGTAACTGGAATGACCAAGTCGTTGAAGGTAAGAACGCAGACACTGGCCGACCGCAAGTCCTGCCACCACCGCCACCACCGCCACCACCATCGGCAACAGCTCCCTGGCCGATGTTCCAGCATGATGCACAACGCAGTGGAAGAAGTCCTTATGTTGGACCTCAAGGGCCAAATGTGAAGTGGACATTTCAAGACAGCTCTATCCCCTTTTGGGAACCAGTAGTAGCTGCTGATGGCACAATCTATGTAGGAGGCGGTTACACTGGTGATATAGGAGGGTTTTACGCCATAAACCCTGATGGTTCACTAAAATGGGTCAATAATAGCATTAGAGTGTTTGAGGGCCCTGTTTTGGGACCCGAGGGTCAGATCTACGTAATTGCTTATGCTTATCCTGACAATAATCCTTTCTTGCTCGCCCTTAACCCTGATGGTACAGAGAGGTGGAGATATGAGTGGTTCTCAGTAGACTACTACGACGCTGAACTTGTTATTGACGAAAATGGTAACATATATCACTTAACTGGTTGTTATAGTCAAAGCGATCAAAGAGTTCACCCCAGTCTACTCGCTTTTAACCCGCAAGGTTCCATAATATGGCTCTACGATATTACAGATCGTCAAACTTACCCAAATGGTGTTTGCGTTGTGTCAGGCTTGACTCTTGGTGGAAGCGCATCCTCTGCCTTGGATAAAGAGGGTAACATCTACGCTATGGTATCTTTTCCCCCTGAACTTGATGGAACTATCCTTTTTGCACTCCGCCCTGACGGAACGGAGAAATGGCGAAGAACCTTTGATGGATGGGCTGCAGGAATTTCTATCGATCAGGATGGCACCATTTATGCATCAGTTGGGGGCTATGGCAAAATCTATGCTATCGACCCTAGCAGTCCTAACCATGATAAATGGGTGGTGTACGTTCAAGGTTTGGGGAGTGCAGTAACGATAGGAACTGAAGATATTTATGTTACGGGAGGATCTGCACCAGATGGGACATGGAGGTCTTATCTTTACGCTTTTGATAAACAAGGAAATGCTAAATGGCAAAAATTTATAGGGTACGAAGCAACAAGTGTTCCGATTCTTGGTGGTGATGGAACAATCTACATTGGAGCAAGGCAGTGGAGGGTTTACGCTTTCAGGCCTGATGGAAGTGAAAAGTGGTCTAGTAGCGAGTGTGCAGTTTTTGGTGATGATGCCGTAAGTGCTGGAGGATCTCTTGCGATAGCTGCCGATGGCACTCTCTATACAGCTGGCCCTCAGAAGCTTTGTGCTTTTGGAGAAAGCGTAGCAGGAAGCATCTCAGCTCCTGGCGAGGTATTAGCTGTGCAAGCCTATCCGGGAAGTGTAAGATTCTTAGCTGCAGAAGCAATGGCTTTACGTGTCGAAGTCTTTAACCTAGCTGGCAGAAGGATCTATGATAGCGGTTTAGTTTCGGGTAACAGTCTCTATTGGGATGGTTTGATGAGCGACGGTCGTCGCCTAGCCAACGGCGTCTATCTCTATGTCGTCACCATCCGCAAGCAAGATGGCACGATCTTGAGAAGTCAAGTGAAGAAGCTGGTGATCTTGAGATGAAAACAGTAAAGGCAATAACGCTGTCGGCTTTGCTCGCTGTAAGTATTTTGGCTACAGCTCAAGCGCAATCTGGATTCCTGCTCTACGACCTCATGATCGAGATCGAGCCACCTCAACCTACCCCAAACGATGAAGTGCTTGTGCATGTTTCTGGTTGGCTTCCCGATACTTGCTACCAAGCTTCTTTCTCCACGCTCACGAGACAAGAAGATTCTAACCAGGTCACCTTTTCAGCTACAGTTGCTGTGACAAAAATTACAGAGATATGCCTTCAGGTGCTTGTCCCAATAGGTAAAACCTACCGTTTAGGGAAGCTGGCACCAAGAGAATATGAATTTATCCTTTTGGGCTGTTTGGATCAAGAACAGACATGTTCGCAGTCATCTACAGTTCTGGCTCACTGGCAGTTCAGTGTAAGCACTGAAGTCCCGCCCCCTTCACCTTGCGTTATTCTCACGGCAGACAAGACCGAAGTGGCCTTAGGTGACCTTGTGAAATTTGAGCTAATAAATAAGTGTGGTAAGACGAGCACCGTGGAGCTATCTATCGAGATTCAGCACGAGTCAGGCATATTTATTGCTGGTACTACCCAGCGAGTTACACTGGGATCCAAAAGCCGTCGTGAGGTTTTCGGCTTTCTCTTCACCATACCAGGGCAGTATACTATAAATGCTAGGCTGACTCCAGGCGGCACACAAATTCTGCGGATACTAGCTTTAGATGGATGCTTAACACCTCACGTCTTTGATAGTAACAGAAATAACAAGCTGGACGACTCCGAGATTATCGAGGCCATTGATATTTGGATTCGGGGAGTTGCTATCCCTTATTGTGATTTTCCTTGGCTACATCCTTACAAGCTCAGCGATGGTCAAATTATTACACTGATCGATCTTTGGGTTAGACAACAATCCTTGAATTCTTTGTAACTCGCTCCGCTGCGCTCTAGCTCGACCCAAAAGGGCCAAGGGTATAGCTACCCAGTAACGATCTGTTGGCGCAGCGACTCTACACCCTTGACAGTAATGTCTCTAGAGATTATAGTGAAGACGCTATGGCTAAGCGTAAGATCGCCTATGACGGACTTAAGACGTATACCTTCCGAGTCGTCCTCGAAGAAGATCGGTTCCCTGATGGTCGCCAGGCGTATCTGGCCTACTGCCCTGCTCTCAAAGGCGCGACCACCTGGGGATACACCCCCCACGAAGCCCTTCGTAACCTCCAAGAGGTCATCACCTTGATCCTCGAAGATATGCAGGCCCACGGCGAGCCTCTCCCCACCGGTCGCGGCGTGACGGTCTCCACAGAACCTAAGATCACCGTCACTCTATGAGTTCGATTGATTATAGTAAGCTCCGTGGCCTGAGATGGAAGGCGAGTCACCGTTACGTTTCATCACCCCTCAGATACTTTCCCCATCAAGACGTTGAAGCGTATCTTGGAAGAAGAAGCCGGTTGGACGGAAAAAGACCTGAGACGTTTAAAACTCTTGAAGAAGTAAGAATTCTCGTGCAGGGCTTCGATGGGCGAGAGCACGCAAGCGAAGCACGCAAGCTCACGAGCTATTTGCTTTTTACAAGAGGAGCCGGTAACGTAATAGGGAGAGACACAAAGGAGGTATCGCTATGAGCAAACACTGGCAATTAGAGAAGCCCCAGAACGACGTGAACAAAATCCCAACGTATGCCCCCGGAACCCCAGAACGCGCACAGCTCCTCAAAGAGATCGAAGCCCTCAAGCGCACCACCGAAGAGATCCCCTTAATTATCAACGGCGAGCCCGTCAAGACCGGCCAAACCGTTGACGTGGTCTGCCCCCACGACCATAAGAGAGTCTTAGCGCGGGCACACCTGGCCGGAGAGCCCGAACTGCGCCGCGCGATCGATGCGGCTTTAGAAGCCCACAAAACGTGGTCAACCATGGACGGCTATGACCGAGCGGCGATCTTCATGCGCGCGGCAGATCTTCTGGCCGGGCCAAGGAGAATCCAAAACATCGCAGCTATCATGCTCAATCAGTCTAAGACTCCCTTTGAAGCCGAGATTGATCTTGCGGAATTAGTGGACTTTTGGAGATTCAACGCGTACTATATGCAGTTCCTCTACGAGCAGCAGCCCGATCAGATTTCCGGAGAGATCAATCGCTTCGACTGGCGCCCGTTGGAGGGCTTTGTGCTCGCCGTGCCGCCGTTCAATTTTTACTCGATCGGGGGCAATCTCCCTACAGCGCCGGCTCTGGTGGGCAACGTCGCCCTCTGGAAGCCCGCACGATCGGTGCTGCTCTCGAATTATCGCATCATGCAAATACTGATAGAAGCGGGGCTGCCCAAGGGGGTTATTAACTTCGTGCCCTTCTCTAGCCAATATAGCGACGTCGTGCTCAAGCACCCGTATTTTGCGGGGCTGCACTTCACCGGCAGTTACGAGACGTTGGTGCACTTGTGGACGGAGATCGGCAAGAACTTGCCCAACTATAGAAATTTCCCCAGAATCGTGGGCGAGACCGGCGGAAAAGATTTCGTCTTCGTGCACTCGTCGGCTGATGTTGACGTCGTCGCCGCGAACACGATCCGCGGGGCGTTCGAATATCAAGGGCAGAAGTGCTCGGCGGCATCGAGAATGTACGTCCCGCAGAGCCTCTGGCCCGCCATCAAGAAGCGCTTTCTCGAAGAACTCCCCAAGCTCAAGGTCGGCCCCACCGAAGACCTCTCGGTCTTCATGGGCGCGATCATCACCAAAGACGCGTTCGACAAGATCGTCTCGTACATCGAAGAAGCCAAGAAGCACCCAAATATTTATGAGATCGTCTTTGGCGGGGAGTACGACAGCTCCACGGGATGGTTCGTCCAGCCCACGGTGATCGTCTCCAAAGACCCCACGAGCAAACTCATGACCGAAGAGATCTTTGGGCCGGTGCTGACGGTCTATATCTATCCCGATAGTGAGTTTGAGAAGACGCTCAAGCTCTGCGATGAATCTACGCCGTATGGGCTCACGGGCTCGATCTTCGCGCAGGATCGTCAGGCGATCGTCACTGCGGAGAAGATGCTGCGCTACGCGGCGGGGAATTTCTATATCAATGATAAACCCACGGGGGCAGTTGTAGGGCGGCAGCCCTTCGGCGGAGCCAGACACTCCGGGACGAACGACAAAGCTGGCTCATGGCTGAATCTCATTCGCTGGCTCAACCCGCGAACTATCAAAGAGACGCTCGTGCCGCCGCGCGACTGGCGCCGCCCGTATATGGGCTGAAATCTCCCAAAGAAAGGAGCAGAGTATGCGCACATATCTCTATGTTCTAGCCGTGCTGGTCACTGTCGGCTTTGCGATGGGGAGTGGGACGGTCTGGGCGGTGGGCGAGCGGGCGGCCGCGCCGCTGCGCAACGCCGAGGGCCAAGTCCTGGGCATGGCGATCTTCACCCAAGAGGCTCAGGGAGTTCGGATCTCCGTCACGGTGAAGGGCCTCTCGCCGGGGGAACACGGCATCCACATTCATTCAGTGGGCAAGTGCGAGCCCCCAGACTTTCTCTCCGCTGGCCCGCACTTTAACCCGACAAACAAAAAGCACGGACTTACTAACCCCGAAGGCCCGCACGCCGGAGATCTGCCCAATCTCGTCGTCGGCGAGGACGGCTCCGCCGTCTACGAACACATCACAGATCGCGTGACGCTCACGCCGGGGGAGCTTTCGCTCTTCGACGAAGACGGCAGTGCGTTGGTCATTCACGCTGGCCCCGATGATCAAATGACCGATCCTGCGGGCAACAGCGGCGCACGGGTGCTCTGTGGCGTGATTACCCCGATGAGGGCAGCATCTGTGCCGATACCCAAGGGCGCGATTCTCCTTATGGTGCTGGCCGCTGCGGGGCTGGTGCTGTGGCTCTTACTCTTCCGACGATGATCGCGCGCAGTCCGCGCGGGTGAGCGCCTGGGCTTTCTTGTGTGCCCAGAGCTTCGAGAATTCACTCTCGAACGCCTGAGCGAGCTCTGGACTCTCGATCACCAAGAGATTCTCTTCGTTGCGCGTCTGGGCTGATGTCGTCCAGTTGTACGAGCCCGTGATCACTCTCTCGCCGTCAACGACAGCGAACTTATGGTGCATGATCCCTGAATCAACGTACTGTTTGACGGGGATGCCCGCGCTCCACAGAAGACAGCCCTTGCTGCCCTTGCTCGGCTCGTCGTCGAGGAGAATTTTCAGCTCAATGCCGCGCCTAGCTATCTCTATAAGAGCGTCGGCGATCTCCGGGTCGGTCAGCTGATAGAGCGCGGCGTGCACGAATTTTTGCGCACTTTGTAGGGTTTGGAGGATTGCCCGCTCCGGCTCAGGAGAGGGCGAAAAATAGACCCTCAGAGGAGCTTCGGGGGCGCTGAAGCCCATCGGCGCAGGAGACTCATGGGAGCTCGATGGTAAGTACGCGCTTACAAACCAGCCCAACAAGAACCCCACAGCAAGGCCAATGAGCCAGATCACCAGAGCTTTGCGCATAGAGTAATTATAGTATAATAGTCGCTATGATGCAGCTTGCGACGTTTTCGATCATCGCTTATGACAGCGATCTTGGGGAGTTTGGAATAGCAGTGCAATCGCGGGCCTTTCGCGCGGGCGCGGTCGTCCCCCACGCCAAAGCCAATGTGGGCGCCATTGCTACGCAAGCGATGGCCAATCTCTCCTACGGCCCCAAGGGCTTGGCGCTCCTTGAGCAAGGGCTGAGTGCCCCAGAAGCGCTTGCGCGCTTGCTCGCCGAGGACGAGCTGCGCGAGCATCGCCAAGTGGCGATCATAGACGCTCACGGGCGAATCGCGCAGCACACGGGAAGGGAGTGCCTAGAGTGGGCCGGCCATCTATCTGGGAAGAACTGGGCCGCCCAGGGCAATATTTTAGTCAGCCACGAAGTCCTCGACGCGATGGGGGAGGCTTTCGAGAAGACAGAGGGGCTTTTGGCGGAGAAGCTTCTGGCAGCGCTTGAGGCCGCCCAAGAGGCCGGCGGCGACCGGCGCGGCCAACAAGCAGCCGGGCTGCTCGTTGTGCGCCCCAACGCGTACTTCGACGGCCCGTTCGATAGACTGATAGACCTTCGGGTGGACGACCACCCGCACCCGATTCGTGAGCTGAGAAGGCTTGTGGAGATGGCGTTGCCGTCGGTGTATCTTTTGAATGTTCGGCTCTTTCTGGAACGCGGCCAGCCTCAGCGTGCTCGCGAGCTTCTCGATCAATCGTTGAAGAAGTATCCCAAGGATCCGTTGGTGCGGTTAGCTCTTGTGGGGTACTATGCGCACGTGGGAGAGAAGGCCCACGCGCTGAGCGAGCTCGCGGAGCTGCTCTCCACGGCGGGGGGTGAGCGCGCGAGCTTGGTGCGCTATGTCAAGACGAACGCATTCTTCCGGCCGTTGCAGCAAGATCCAGGATTACAAAAGCTTCTTTAAGAAGATCGAAGCTGAAATTTAAGGTAAGACAAAAAACTAGTTGCTTCTTTGGAGTCTTTTTCTCAGTAACAGGCGCTCTTGCTTTTCTTTCTGTAAACATTTTTCTAAGCGGTACACCAAGCTTGCTGCATCACCTACCTTTGGTCTCATCTCGTAAAAAATTTCTGCTAAGCCATAATGCTTTGCAATGCTATTCATCAAGTGACGCATTGCTTCCAAAGCATCTTTGACTTGTTTTCGAGTCCTTGGTGGTAGCAGTTGCGGCTTAGCCCTTGTATTGACGTCTAGGTGCGCTAGCACTTTGTTTCGCCACTGTCGAGCAAACTCACACTTTTGCTTAACTTCCTCGAGTAACTTTTCAACTTCGCTCTTGAATTTTGGGTCGGCGATCAACTGCGTGAATCTACGCATAGTGAGATTTTGGTTCTTACCACTCCCGGTTTGTGGCGGATCAGTCAAGCGCGCTAAATGAAGCTGAATATCATCAAAGAGTGTATGTTGCAGATACCAAAAAAAGCGAGGAGCCACTTTGTTAAGGAGCTCAACCCGTTGTTGATCTTTACCAAACAGCTCACAATATTGTGCCCATTTGTCATGGAGCCAGACAAGCTCCTCGAACAAATCATAATATACCTGACCGAGGTCCTCTCCCATGGCTTGTACACAGCGTTTACGAGCCTCTCCAGGTGATATATAATCTGCCATATTTATCCCTCTTTGAGTTGGATTTGCACCCTACTTGGATCTATGCCAGCTTCTTCCAGAATGTAGCAAGCATAGCGAACACACCCTTTAGCGCTGAAGTGCGTCTCTAAAGAAAGCTGACTGTTCAGTTTTTTGGGGTTACGCATACCTTTTGAATGACCAATTAAATACCCTTTTCCTCTATGCCCCACGTGAAGAGGCAATTTATTTCTTTGCTGTAGATAAGGCAAAGAAAACAAGGCTGTAGTTATAAGCAAGTCTCGCCAAGATTTCAGCGTCTGGCTTGATCCATCTGGGAAAACGACACGCTTTGGAGGCTTTTGACCCGACTTCAATCTAGATTGTAGACTTTGTAAACTCACCGATGATTCTAAATGCTGAGGTTCTGTGTAGGATGGTTTGGGCATCAGCTCAATAATATATTCGGGAGGCCAGGCTGTACATCGGGCATAGCCGGACGCCATAGAGCGAGTAAGTGACGAGCGGCATCTCCTATGTTGCCTTTGGTAAGACAAACTTGAAAGATTTGCTTGCCTCCCACCTCTCGTAGATCATGAAGTTCCCAGATATCGCCATCCGTGATAACATAAAAAGGCACCTTATTCTGCCAGCAGTAATTGAAACCAGAAGCGCGTGCCTTGCTCAAGTCACTTCCTAATTTCTTCGCCTCAATGAGGATAAAAGGTTTTCCGTCGTGCCGGAGCGTATAGTCTGGACGTCCTTGTTGTGTAACAAATTCAGGCTCTACTTGATCTGGATCTTCTGTATCCCATCCTAGGGCTCGCAACAAAGGGTCAATTAACGCATACCGAGTTAGCATCTCATTGCGGCTTAACCGTTCTGTATGAGTTCGAATACGCTCTCGAATTTGCTTAATGATCCTTATTAAATCTAACACAGTACCTCCCCATTTGCTCTTTGGGTAAGGCCGGCAGCGCCACCCGCAACGGAGCGATCTTCTCGACCTTGTCGTACTTCCCCTCCCAGATCAGCTCGGCCATGACATTTATTATCTTTAGCGCAGAAAGATCACGAAGTCAAATCACGGCTGAATCGCGGGGTTCTCCCCTCGCCACACATACTGCACGAACGCCTCCCACGTCCAGGGCATCTTCGCCTTGAAGATCTTTGCGATCGCTTCGGCGTACTGGCGGATCTCCCACTGCGCGCTGGCATCCGCCCGCAAATTAATAAAATTCATGAGCGACCGCGCGTTGATCGTCCAGTAGAACTGCGTGTACAGCGATAAGGGCAAGATCGCGCGCGCCAGCTCCCGCGCCACCCCTGAAGCTAAGAGCTTTTTATATCGCTCATAGACGAGCTCGTACGTCTCTTGGATCATCTGTATAAGCTCGCGCTCGTTGGGGATCTCCCCGAACTCGCTCGCCTGTTTATTCGACTTCGCTTGGAGGCGCAATCGGTCTGGGAGATAAAACTCGTCCTCGTACTCGACATAGCGTCCTGACCGCTCGTTGTATGAGTTGTGGACAACAAAACCATTCGCGATGTAGTTATGATATGGGCCACAAACGACTAGATCATAAGTCATCTCTCGCCCGGCATACTCAACTTTGAGCACTTTTACCGGCTTGGCAATAAGCTTCTGTTTGGGTCGGCATGGTTGCACCCGTGGGATAGGTTGAGGGAGAGGAGCTCCAGTCAGGTGCTCAATATACTCCAATTCATGCCCATGAACGCGCCGATGGCAGCTCGCGCAGAGTGTCACGATGTTGTTGAGATCGCAAGCGCGGCTGGGATCAGCCCACACCGGCACAACATGGTGAGCATGGAGCTGCCCTCCCCGTTGTCCGCAGAGTCTACACGTATAGTTGTCACGCTCGTAAATACGATACCGATTGCGATTCAAGAAGACCATGTCTTTTCGGGGGGTGATGCCACCCTTCCAAAAGTTGGAGTTCGGCCCAGAGCGAGCCCGTCGAATCGCCTCCAGGTGCTCTGCGGAGAGCGGACGAGAGCCTAAGCTATATCTTTTGCCTTTGTTCCAAGGGACCTGACCCCGGACAAAGCGGGTCTCCTCAGGGCGGAATTGCAAGCCATACTTCTTGAGCCATTTGCGAATGGTGTGGTAAGAGCATCCGGCTTCTTGAGCAATCTCTGCCACCCGAGCGCCCTGAGCGCGCCGCTCGTGCAGCCAGCTTTGGGATCGCCACTTCGGCTCGCCATTCGTATAAACATAAGCGTCCTTCGACATGGTCACTCGTCCGGAGGAAGTCATCTCGAGGCCAACCATCTGCTCCAAGCTTTGCCAGCCCTCCGTTGTGTAAAAGCGATGATCACGTGAGGCCTTGATCGTTTTGCCATCGGCCAGGGTGACTCGAAAGACATCCTTCTCCCCCGATTGGACGACGTCTACGACATGAGTGGTCTCAATCTCATGAGTGTGCTCATTCAGACAGCGCAGGTGCATCTGCTGCAGGCGTTCCCGCAGCGGAAGATATAACTGGATGCGCGGATCACGCCAGTGGGGAATAGGGCGAGCCCCCTCGTGCCACTTACGGTAGAATTCAGCGACTGTCATCTTATATACCCGATGGCGGCGCTCTCTCTTCCACAGGGCTGGCGCGTCAAACCACAACTCGGTATCGCCAGTGATGCAAGCAATTCTATGCCTGAACCATTGGCGGGCCACAAAGAGTGGACACGAGATGTGAAACTGAAAGACCGAGTGCTCAAACGGCGTCTCGTGACGGTGTTTCATCAGATAATGGATGAGCTTGCGGTCTTGCTCCTCGCCCTTGAGCCCCTTCCCCGTGGAGACCCGCGCCGCCAGCACCACCGTCTCGTCCCCGCCCATAAAATCAATGAGCCGCACAAAGCCCTTGTCTAACACTTTGATCTCGATGGGCTCCATCGTCACTCCCCCTCGTCGGAAAGATCGTAGCGAGATTATAGTCGAGGTGCGCCAGGCCAGGCAAATCTCCCCTGGTCATCGTCGTCCGTCCTCAGTATACTGAGGTGACCTCACCCATTCCCTCTCCGTAAACGGAGAGGGTTAAGGTGAGGTTAAGAGAGGATCATCTATGGAAGTCCGTGAGGTCGAGCTTCCCGGCATCGGCATGAAGTTCTCGTTCGAGACCGAAGAGGGCGAAACGATCTGCGTCATCATTCACAAGACCGGGCGCCGCGAGATCTATCGCTTTCTCCCGGCTCAAGAGACTCCGGAGTCCGTCATCGAGCTGAGCGACACCGAAGCCCGCGAGCTGGGCGCCATCTTGATCGGCACTCACTTTCAGCCCGACGTCCAAGATACGGCACGACTAGTGATGAAAGAGCTGACCATCGAGTGGCTGAAGATCCCTGCGCACTCCCCGCTAGCAGGAAAGACCATCCAAGAGAACAGAGTCCGCAAGCTCACCGGTGCTACGATCATCGCCCTCTTTGGGCCGACAAAGAAAATCCTCAACCCCTCGCCCGATACCAAGCTCGATGCCGGCGATACGGTGGTCGTCATCGGTGAGCAAGCCCAAGTCCAAGCCTTCAAAGAGCGCTTCGCCCTGCACTGACGATGCTTTTTGAGCTGAGCCTCATACTCTTTGCGCTCTACCTCGGAGCACTGCTGGCCCATCGCTTGAGGCAATCGAGCGTCTCCGTCTTCATCATCGCCGGGATTCTCTTGAAGTTCTTCATTCCCCACTCTGAGGTCGTTGGGTTTCTGGCCCAGCTGGGGGCGATGCTGCTGCTCTTTACTATTGGGCTCGATTTCTCGCCAGAGCGGGTGCGACACAGCAGTCGGAAGATCTTCGTCGCCACGGCTCTGGACGCCCTGATCAATCTGCCCCTGGGGATTCTCTTGGGGCTAGGGCTTGGTCTCGACGTGATGAGTGCCCTCATTATGGGAGGAGCGCTCTACAATAACAGCACGTCCATCATGGCGCGCTTCATCATTGATTTTCGGCGCAGCGCCCTGCCGGAGACCGAGTACGCCGTGAGCATCTCCGTCTTTCAAGACCTCATCACTGCGCTCTATCTTGCGATCGTCGCTGGCGTAGTCCACGCCGGGGAACTAGATGCGTGGGGCATGGGGCTTGTCTTAGTCAAGACTGTAGGATTTTTTGCCGGGGCGTTCTGGGCAGCGACGCTGCTGCGCCCGGTGCTGCGCCGCCTGATGGCCCACGAATCTATTGAGGTCTTTTTGCTCTTTGTGGTCGCGTTTTTGATGGTGTTGGCCGCGCTTGCCGAATGGCTTGGGCTTTCGGGGGCGATCGGAGCGTTCTTTGCCGGGTTTATTCTGCCGGAGCGCGAGTTCCGCGAGCGCGTGGATCGCGTGATCTCCCCGTTTCGCGATCTCTTCGCCGCGATCTTCTTCGTCTCGTTCGGCCTGCTCATGGAGCTCTCTCAAGCGTCTCACGTGCTCTTCGCGAGCATCTTCGTGATTCTTGCTGCGGTGTGGGGGAAGCTTGGCACGGGCTGGGTAATTGGACAGCTTATGAGATTGAGCAAGAGTGCTTCATGGCGCTTGGGGGTAGCGCTGATCCCGCGCGGCGAGTTCTCTATCATCCTGGCGGGCTTAGCGCCGACGCCTTCGGTCTTGGGGATGACGGTGATCACGGTCTTGGCGCTGGCCTTGCTGACCCCGATCTTGATGAAACGATTCCGTTGACGTGCCTGCTCCACGGACGCTATAATGCTGCTGATGGAAATCACTCTTCTGTTCGTTATTCTTGGCACGGCGCTCGTGCTCTTTCTCAGCGAGCGCATCCGTGCGGATCTCGTCTCGATGTTGGTGCTCTTGGCCTTAGCCCTCACAGGGCTGGTGAGCACGAGTGAGGTTTTCAGCGGCTTCAGCAACCCCGCCGTCATCACCGTTGGGGCGATGTTCGTGATGAGCGCCGCTGCGGCTCGGACGGGGATCGCGTCTTTCATCGGGCGCGCGATGCGAGCTCTTGCCGGACATCGCGAGTGGGCGCTCACTCTCGTGATTATGCTGACGGTTGCGGCTCTGTCGGCGTTCATCAACAACGTTGGGGCTGTCGCGATCCTCTTGCCGGTGGTGATGACGCTCGCTCATGAGAGCGCGATCAGCCCCTCCAAATTGCTCATCCCACTGGCGTACGGCTCGCTGATGGGCGGGCTCTGCACCCTCATCGGAACGCCGCCCAATATTCTCGTGAGCACAATCGCGGTTCAAAACGGCTTGCGCCCTTTTGAGCTGTTCGAGTTTGCTCCCATTGGTCTTGTGGTCGTTGGGACAGGCGTGTTGTATATGGTCTTGATCGGGCGCTGGCTCATTCCTGCCCGCCGCCGCGAAGAAATCACTGACTCCATGCCCAAATATTTTCTGACGGAGTTAGTTATCCCCAAGGGTTCGCAACTCATCAGCAAACGGCTGCATGAGCTGGGTTGGCGCGAGCGAGGGATTGAGATCATCGAGATCCGCCGAGGGAAGAGACAGATCTTCGATATCTGGGGCTGGGCGAGCCTCCACGCCAACGATGTGCTCATTGTTAGCGGCAAAGCCGAAGAGATCTTCAAACTAAAAGACGAATTCGGGGTAGAGATACGCCCCGAAGTCGAGTACACCCATCCCTGGCACAAGTCCGAGGAGATCAAACGCGTAGAGGCGACGCTCGCCCCCCACGCGGCCTTCATCGGAAAGACATTGGCTGAGCTCGATTTTCACAATCGCTACGGTGTGGCAGTGCTGGCGATCGCGCGCCATGGGACGCTCCTGCGGGGGCAGCTTTCGCAAATCCCGTTGCAGTTTGGGGATACGCTGTTGCTTCAGGGGCCAGAGCAGCGTCTTGCCCAGATCCCTAGGGAGAATTTCATCTTGATGAGCCCGTTAGCGTTCCAAGCGTTGCGCATCGAGAAAGCCCCAGTGACGGTGCTGATCTTTGTGGGAGTCCTCGCCCTTGCCGGCTTGGGCGTGTTGCATATCAGCGTTGCGGGGGCTTTAGGGGCTGTGCTCATGGTGCTCACGCGCTGTCTCACGCTCGAAGAGGCGTATGAATCTATAGATTGGATGGTGATCTTTCTCTTGGCGGGGATGATCCCCGCGGGGATCGCCCTGGAGAGGACAGGGGCCGCGCAACTGCTGGCTGAATTCATCTTGAAGGGGATCGGCTCATTCGGCCCGTTGTTTGTCTTGGGGGCGCTGATGGCGTTCACATCGCTGATCACAGAGATCCTCTCGAATGCCGCTGCTGCTGTGCTTTTGGCGCCGATTGCCATCTCGCTTGCTGCGCAATTGGGAGTCAACCCCTATCCGTTCCTGATGGGGGTGGCCGTCGCGGCCTCGTCGAGCTTCATGACGCCGATTGGGCATCAATCAAATACCATTGTCTTTGGCCCGGGTGGGTATAGATTTTCGGACTATCTGCGCGTCGGGGCCGGGCTCAACATTCTCGTGTGGGTCGTGGCGATGCTCGTGATCCCCAGACTGTGGCCCTTCTAGGGCAACACGCCCTCATTGACGTAGCGCGTCAGCTCGCTGACGCTGAGATGTTCAATGCCGAGTTTCTCGAGGGTGCGCCCGCGCCGCCAGTAGTCCGTGCGATGGATGATACACGCCAGATGAATGATGCTCTCGATAGCCCTAGTCTCCACGCCGTAGCGCTTCCCCAGCGCGGCGATGGGCACGAGGCTCATGGGCACGTCTTCGAAGATATAGCGATGCTCCAAGCGCGGAGGGGCCATGATCCCATAGTAGCCGGGGTTGGCGTGGATCGCTTCGTAGAGGTTTTCGCCCTTGGCGTCGTAGGCCATCTTCAGCCAGTCGAGGGCTGTTGTGGCGCGAATCCCGAGGGCTGCAGCGATGGTGACCCGCTCGCGGTCTAAGACCTCGAGCACCCGCGCAGTCGAAGGCGTCACTCCGTCAATATAGAACTGAAAATTCCCCTTGGTGGACTCGATCCAGCCGGCGTTGAGGATCGTTAGAGCCGGGTGGAAGATCGCGCCCATGTTATCGAGCCCCGTCTGGAGGACGTTGCCCCCGTCTATGAATTGGGGATAAGCTTCATTGATGATATCTAAGACCTTGTGGGTGTGCGTAGCGGGCAGGGCCGCCAACGGCACCGCGTCCTTGATGCTGAAGATGCGGACGTGGGCCGGGCCGATCGAGCGGCTGGCGTAGATGAACGTCTCGGCTTCAGCGACGATCACTTGCGCTGAACAATTGGCATCTCTGAGGACTTTGGCAAACTCGATAGCGCCGCAGGTCCGCCCCGGATGGAGGATGATAATCTGGCCGTCTACAAGATACGGAGCGCAATTCTGCGCAATCTCTCGATGGGCCGATGAGGGCACCACGACCATCACGACGTGGGCGTCCGACAGGGCTTCTTTCAGGTCGGACGTGCACTTTTTGAGCTTCGCGAAGCCGTGTGGGCCGCCGGGGAAGCTCTCCAGCTCGATGCCCTTGCGGGCTTTGATGGTCTTAATATTCTCCGGAGTGCGATTGTAGAGCGTGACAGGGTACCCCATGAGGGCCAGATGGGCGGCCATGGCTTTGCCGCCGTGCCCAGCTCCGATCACAGTGAAAGAGATATTCTTGGGCATAAAATCACCTCGCTTCGGGACGGGTTGTCCAGCTCAAGCACCCTATGACACTATCGGGGAAGAAGCGCCGCCAGATTCTGTAGTAGTAGAGCTCTTCTTTGGAGCGCAGCGTCAAGCCGTTGGGGAGATGGCGCTCGCGCTCGAACTCCCCGTCGGAGATCTCGCGCTCGGCGATCTGCTCGAAGACCAAAGCCGAGCCTGCCCCACGGGAAAATTTCTCTTTTTCGCACCAGAGGATCTCGTCGGGCAAGGAGCCCACAAACGCCCGGCGCACGATGTACTTCTCTATACCGTTGTGCTGCTTGAGCGCAGGGGGAATCGCCAGGGCCGTCTTGATGAGCTCTACATCGAGATAGGGCTCGCGCCCTTCGATGCCGTGGGCCATCGTCATTCTGTCTACTCGTTGGAGATTGGAGTTGTGCAGCCGACTTGTGATCACCAGCAGCTCACGGCGCAGCCGCTCTTCGTCAGGGATCTCTTTGAGATAGTGATAGCCGCCGAAGAGCTCATCGGCGCCCTCGCCTACGAGCACGACTTTCACGAAATCCCGCGCAAGGCGCGCGACAAAATAGTTGGCGATGGCACTGCGCACCAGAGCGAAATCAAACGACTCCAAATGATAGATCACCGTGGGCAATATCGTAAGCATTTCAGCTTCCGTATAGATATATTCGTGATGCACCGTGCCAAGATATTCGGCGACACGCCGGGCGTAGAGCGGGTCTTGCCCTTGGGCTGTGCCCACGGAGAACGAGTGCAGCGTGGGGATGTGCTGTTTCATCAAGGCCGCGATGAGGCTGCTATCCAGACCTCCGCTCAAGAAGACTCCCACCGGCACGTCGGCGATGAGGCGTTTTTCGACGGCTGCCTTAAGCGCCTCGCGCACCGCTGCTGCCCACCAGGCTTCGCCTGGACTGTTCATCGTGCCGCCTGCGGCGGCACGATGAACAGTCCAGGCGAAGCCTGGCAGATCGAAATACTTCGTCCACCCGAGCTTGGTGTGGAACCAGTGGCCCGGCGGAAATTCTACAATATCCGTGGTGATCGGCAGGAGCGCCTTGATCTCTGAGGCGAAGTACAGCCGCCCATCACTGATCGCGTAGTAGAGCGGCTTGACCCCCAGCGGGTCGCGCGCTAAAAAGAGTTCGTCACCGTCTACAAGAGCGAACGCGAACATCCCATCGAAGAGCTTCACACAATCCGGGCCGTGATCCTCGTAACAATGGATGACGACTTCAGTATCGGTGCGCGTGCGCAGGCGATGCCTCGACACTAGCGTAGCTCGCAAGCTTTGAAAGTTATAGATCTCACCGTTATAGACAATGTGGATAGAGCCGTCTTCGTTGGTGATAGGCTGGTGGCCACCAGGTACATCAATAATAGAGAGCCGGGTGTGTCCGAGGGCAGCGCGCTCGCTCTGCCAAACCCCAAAATCATCCGGCCCGCGATGCCGCAGTCTCTCGAGCATCGCGGCGACGGAGATCGGGTTTTGCGAGATCGTTCGCTCCATATCAAAGTATCCGGCGATGCCACACATCGTGCCTCCTTCAGACGGTGATGCCCAACCGTGCTATACGTTCAGCCTCGCTGAGGGGCCGGCCCGTCTGGGGGTCAACAGCTACGCACATGCCGTCAACGATGCGCGTGACGATCTGCCCCTTGGCGATGGGGCTGCCCTTCAAGTGCGGTGCATCTAAAATCCCCACCGTCACCGCGCGGGCGAGCGTTGCCGGATCAACCCACGGATCGGGCACATCTGGCCCGGCAAGCTTCTTGATCGCTTCGAGTGTGACCTGGGCTTCAGTGATGAGTTCTTCCTTGCGGCGCTGTACGATCGGGTCAGCGGTCATATCGGGGGCGCCGCGCAGGGCGTTCTCGATCGCTCTGCGAGCGATCTTGACGCTCTCGATCAGCTCCTGGGCCGTCGTGGCATGATGCGCTTCGGTCGCTCCGACGACGTGCACAACATGGGGCTTGATCGCCATCTGCAGATATACAGATGCTGCCAGGTGTCCCCGGGCGGCATCGGGATCGACGGGGTAGCTGAGCAGCCCCGTGCGCGCCTGCCGATAGACCCTGAAGTTCTCGTCGGCGAGCGCTTCTGCAAGCTCAATACACGCCAAGATCTTTGCTAAATCCATGCGATCCGACAGCCCCGCCGGGCTGTTGAACATATACTGGGCGATATAGTCTCTCACGCCCATCTGCTTGGCGTTATAGGCCGAAAGAAAGCTTGTTACGACGTAGATGACATCAGGAGCATCGCGCATCCCCCAGTGATGGGGCTCGTTCACTTCTACGGGGATATTGCGTTCACCGTGCCAGCGCATCAGCTCTTGGTGGACTCGAATAGACTCTTCTAAGCTCAACGGGCCGCGACGATCCAATTGATTGAACCAGAAGATAGACGTGGCACACCAGGCGTTGTTGAACGTCTCGACGTAGAGCTGGGCGAGCCTGAGCTGATCGTCTGTTCCCGAATATGCCCGCATGAGGGGGTAGTTTCCGCATCGGCTCGCTTGATAGAGGGCGCGATACTCTTCTGCGGAGCGCACGGGGACGCCGCCGGCACCCTTGCGCCGTGGATCTTGGCGTTCGGGATGAAAGAAGTTCTCTTGAGCGTCTTGATCAATGCCCAGCGAGATGACGTCGAGCACACGGGCTTCGGCGATCTCGCGAATCCCGGCGATAGTCTCTTCGACGGTGGGCCGCCCAAAGTGATGTCTGATCAGTGGGAATGGCCTCTTCCACGCCAAACGCCCCACGAACGTCTGGGGGAAGTCTTTTTCGCTTGTGCCCCGCCAGAGCTCGCCCTTCAGATACGCGATGATCTCTTCTAGGGGCTCTTCCCCAGAGAAACAGCGCTCGAAGAACCCCAGCTTTCGGGCACGCTCCGCCAAGGGCGGTGTGCCCCCGAAGGCAAAGCGTCGCTGCTCAAGCCCTGCCGTTCGGACAGCTTCGATAAACTGCTTCAACAGCGCCTCGCCCGTCTCCGGGGTTAATCTATAGCTGACGGCGACCAAATCTGGATTATGCCGACGGATGCTCTCGAGAAAGCGTTCGATGGGCACAGCCGGGCCAAGATAGACCGTCTTCCAGCCGACTTCTTCGGCTAATTTGAGAAAGCTTGCCACACCCGCGACGTGAGCATCCTCCCCTAACGCGCCAGCGAGCACCGTGCGCATGGACAGCACCCCCTCTGAAAGATTTAGAGATTGGGTCTTGGCCGGAGGGCCGCCATCACAGAAAGGTCTCCCCACGAGGGCGGACACGAATGGTCGGGATGGCGGGATTTGAACCCGCGACCCCACGCACCCCAAGCGTGTGCGCTACCAGGCTGCGCCACATCCCGACTTTATATATTATAACAGATGCGATCCCGCCCGCAAACCCGAAGAGATTTGCGCGGCCCAGCCCGCTCCGCTTATAATTCAGCAGAACAGACTCAAGGAGTGATCGCGTATTCGAGGGCCGTTCTTACTAAACGATCGCACGATCAAACAGATGGTGCGCAAGCCCCAGCCGGGCATCTTTCTGCTCCACACGGTGCCAGGAGGACAGCCACGCTTCCTTGGGCGCGATGACCGCGACGTGCGCGATAAACTCCTCAAATGGCTCGGCCGCAGCTACCGATACTTTCAGTTCGATTACTGCGAAACCCCCGAAGAGGCCTTCCGCCGGCAGTGCGAGCTCTACCATCAACTCAAGCAGTACTTAGATAACACGCGCCATCCTGAGCGCCCCGACGGCACCGACTGGCGCTGCCCATTATGTGACTTTTACAAGTGACTACCTCACCCTAGCCCTCTCCGTTTACGGAGAGGGAAGGGGTGAGGTCAAGGTGAGTCTACGGCTCCTTGGGCGGCGGTGGCGGCGTGAACGTCACCTTGGGGACGACCTTCGCTTCTGGGGGTACTTCATAGTACGGCGCAGGTTGAAAGCCATAGAGCTGCGCTAAGAAATTATTAGGGAAGCGCCGGATGTTCGCATTATAAGCTTGCACGGCCTCGTTGTAGCGCATCCGTTCAACAGCTAAGCGATTCTCCGTGCCCGCCAGCTCGTCCATCAGTCTGATAAAAGTCTGATCTGACTTGAGCGTCGGATAGTTCTCGACGATCACCAAGAGCCGCGCCAGGGCGCTGCCTAGCTCATTGGCCGCCGCGATCTTGTCAGAGATCTGCACCGCGCCGCCGTACTTCGTCCGAGCTTCGGCGATCTCGCGAAAGATCGTCAATTCTTGCCCGGCGAAGCCGCGCACCGTCTCCACCAAGTTCGGGATGAGATCGTTGCGCCGCTGAAGCTGATTGTCCACTTGGGCCCAGCGCTGTCTGATCTCTTCTTGCTGGGTGACGAATTGATTGTACGTCCCCGCAAAGAGCGAGTACGCCGCGATCCCTAAGACGACAAGCACCCCAACCGTGATCCACAAAGCTCTGCTCATAAGACCTCCTTTCTTTACCATCCACGTCCGGCGCCACCGCCGCCGGTGCGCCCGCCGCCAAATCCGCCAAAGCCCCCGCGGCTAAATCCTCCGCCAAATCCTCCGAAGCTCCCTCCCCGCCACGATCGGCCGCCGCCTGAGCCGGCCAGCCAGATCCACCAGGGGATCGTCGTGCTGTGGCGCTCCCGACGCGCCCCATAGCGTATCATCAGACTCACTATGAGGAACAGTATAATGAGCGCGACGACGAGCGCGATCGGGGACGGATTCGTCACGCGCTCAATATCTACAGGGGCTTGGCCGGTCAGCTCCACGCCCGCGTCCTTGGCGATGATCAAAGCGACGGCCCAGACGCCCTTGGAGATCCCCTCATCGAAGCGCCCTTCACGAAATTCTGGGAGGACGAACTCGTCCAAGATCGCCCCGACTCTCCCGTCAGGGAGAATCCCTTCCAAGCCGTAGCCCGTCACGATCCGCACCCGACGATCTTCGACAGCGACGAAGAAGAGCGCCCCGTTATCTTTCCCCTTCTGGCCGATCTTCCAACTATCAAAGACTTTCAGCGCGTACTCAAAGTCATCGTAGGGTTGCGTGGTCTTCACCGTCAAGACGGCGATCTGCGCTGTCGTCTTCTGCTCGAGCTCTTGCAGCAGCGCCGTGAGCTTGTCGCGCGTCTGGGGCGTGAGAACCTCGGCGTAGTCCGAGACGTACCCCTGGGGCGCGGGGATCTCTTGAGCGAGCGCACCAACGGAGATGAGCACGAGCAGAGCGAGAATCCTTCGCATCATTGCGTCTCTCTCAAGATCGTATCGGCGCACGCGGCGAGCTGCTCGATCTCTGCCACGTAGCGATCAAAGAGCTCTTGGGCTTCGGATCTCTCAAGGCGCACCGCTCCCAGACGGACGCTGTGCACGGTGCGCATCGCTTCGAGCGAGAGCCCAAATGTCTCTTCCGTTTGAGCTAAGATCTCCAAAAATTCATGGGCTGGCCGAATCCCCTTCAGGCGCAGCAAGTGCCGAGCGAGGGTGAGAAACGATTTCAGCGATTGTGTCATGAGCTCCTCGAGGGCCTCCAGGCGCCCCGCGGTCTCCAGATAGGCCCGACGCAAGGTGAGCAGCTTGCCCTTGAGTTCTTCTTCACACTGCAGGCGAAGATTCTTCGGGGAGATCTTCAGCTCAAGCAAAATATCTGTGCCCGCAAGCACGCGATGTTGCTCTTGCATATCTAAGAATTCAATGGGGAAGACATCGAGCGAACTTTTGAGAAACTCTGGGTCAACAAAGATCGGGGTGGCGATCTTCTGGCGGTGCCATGATCTGACCAAGGGCATGGCCTTGCGCAGGGCCTCCGGGGTGACGCGCTTGAGCACCACCAGAAAATTGAGGTCAGAGCGATCGGGGACAAAGTCCGTGCCCGCGGCGCTGCCATAGAGCACGAGCGAGACCAGATCGTCGCCGTAGAGCCTCTGGATCTCGTGGGTGAACTTTTCGATAGCCTGCTCGGTCTTGGTATCAAGTCTTCTCATGGCAGACACTATTGTAACGTATACTGGGGGGCCTTGAAAAATTTTGATATATTAGAGAAAGCTCTACCTTCATGAAGGAGGCTTGCGATGCGACCGAAAGTCTCGATCATTGGCGCTGGGGCCACCGGCGCAACGATGGCCCAACGACTCGTCGAAAAGAATCTCTGTGATGTCGTCATGCTCGACATCCCCGAACGCGAAAACCCCACCAAGGGCAAAGCGCTCGATATGCTCCAAGCGGGCCCATTAGTCGGGTTCAGCACGCGCGTCATCGGCACAAGCGATTATAAAGACACTGAGAACTCTCAGATCGTGGTCATCACCGCGGGGGTGCCCCGCAAGCCGGGGATGTCTCGCGAAGATCTCTTAAATATCAATACAAAGATCGTCAAAAGCTGCGCCGAGCAAGTCGCCAAGCACTCGCCTCACGCGATCATCATCGTCTTCAGCAATCCCCTCGATGCCATGGTCTACGTCACCCACAAAGTGACGGGGTTCCCGCGAGAGCGCGTGATCGGCCAAGGTGGGGCGCTCGATTCTGCGCGCTGGCGGACTTTTATCGCGATGGAGCTAGGCATCTCCGCAGAGGACGTGCAGGGCCTAGTTCTTGGTGGCCACACCGACGTGGGGATGGTCCCGCTGCCACGATATTCGAGCGTCGCCGGGATTCCCCTCACGGACTTGCTCGACTCCGAGCGCATCGCCAAACTCATAGATCGAGCGCGCAAGGGCGGAACGGAGATCGTTCAGCTCCTGGGCGAAGGGAGCGCGTACTATGCGCCCTCGGCGGCCGTGATCACGATGATCGAGAGCATTCTGCTCGATAAGAAGAGAATCATTCCCAGCTCAGTGCTCTTGCAGGGGGAGTATGGGCTGAAGGATATTTTCTTGGGTGTGCCGGTGGTGCTTGGGGCGCGCGGGGCTGAAAGAATTATAGAACTCAAGCTCACTCCAGAAGAGCTGGCTCAACTCCAGCGGGCCGCGGAGATCGTGCGCGAGACGGTGAGCAAAGTGCAGGTATAAAGGGGGGTGATACGCAATGCTCTCGCGCCGGAGGTTTCTAGAGTCATCCATGGCGCTGATGGCGCTGACAGCCCTTGGGGGCTGTCGGCATACTGTGAGCGTCGGCCCTCCTGTGCTCAGCTTCCATCAGGGGGAGGCGAGCTGCGGCGCAGGTGGTGATGAGGCCCAAATCCACGGAGCTCCCGGAGCTATCAGATTGTCTGGGCGCATGACCATGCCCGATCCGTGCCATCAGCTCGACGCCATGCTAGAAACAAAAAACTCCGAGCTGATTGTGCACGTCTTGGCGATCGCCCCCAAAGAGCCGGGCCTCATATGCATCAAGTGCATCGGGCAGGCGCCCTACGAGGGCGAGATCACTGGGCTCGCGCCAGGGCAGTACACTGTGAGAATCCGTCATGGCGAGCTGGAGGTCAGGCGCGCCACCGTCACGGTCCTATAGCAAGACATGGCGCTTGAACTCCACCCGCCGAAAGTAGCCGTTTTCTAGCGCCTCCCGGATGCGCCCTGGACCATACGTGAGATAGATCGTAGGAAAGCCAATAAACTCTTCGTTCCGCCGGAACGTCTTCAGCAGCACGTGCCCGCCGGTGCTCAAGATGAGCGTGTCGCTGCGCTCAGGGATGCCCAGCCATTCGGATTGCGCGTCCACGTGCTTGGGGGCGTAGTTCTTCCAGACCCTTCCACCTAGGTGAGGAATCTGCGGGGCCGTCGTCGTGGTGAGGATGACGAGGGGCATGGTGGGGATCACCTCGAAGTTTCGCAAGGCGTCGAAGATCTTTTCCGCAGGGATGCGCTTCTCGCGCTGAGGGGTATACTCAAAGACAAAGTGCCCATCTTCAAAGCGCACGTGGCGGCGCCTCTTCTGAGCATCAATCCCCTCGATGAGAAAAGTATCTTTCAGATATTTCTCCTCAGGCACGGGCATCTCCCAAAACGGAAAGCCCTCTTTGTAGAGAATCTCTAAGACATCAGCGGTCTTGGGCTGCAAGGCCCGAGAGTACGCGACCTCAGGGATGAAGTCTATCCCCACGAGCGCAAGAAACTCTTGTCGGATCTTGAGGAGCTTTTCGCTCGTGTCGCCAGGGCCGGAGTACTTCTTTAAGATAGCTTCGAGCTGGTCGAACCGCGCGCGAAAGACTTCTAAATTCTCCTCGGGGGCGCTCTTGATGCGATTTTGCCCATCTTTGATCAGCTCGTTGGGATCATAGAAGAACCCCTCTTGGAGGCTGGGGATGATCTCCGGATGCAAGACTTTGGGGTTGACGATGCCAAACTGAATCGTATGGGCTTTTGGGGTATCGGTGCGCGGGATGTAGTTGTCATACGCGCAATTGATCACGCGATCGCGGGGGATCCCGGCAGCGTCGGCGATCTTGGGTAGCAGAAAATTCCCGAAGACTTCGTCGAAGGGGAGGTTGGGCGTCAGATGCGAGAACGTCGAGATCAGCTCGGTGGTGCCGTACAGCTCATAGATCTGAGGGAAGCGCCGCGAGCGCGTGCGATGCTCTCGCAAGATCCGCGCGTTCCCTTCAATAATAGCTTGGACGTCTAGGCGCTCGATGGCGCCGAGAGCAGACTCTGAATATCCCATACGGCTCTAGGCTATCAGAGAGGGATTCGTCTGACAAGAGGGGTTGACGGCCTTGCCCCAATCTGATAAGATAATTGCGCTTTCTGGACCGATCGAGGTGATCTTCTATTCCCAGGACGAAAGCAGCAAAGAAAGCATTGCGGAAGAGCGAGCGCGCGCGGCTGCGCAACCTGCAGCGCAAGGAGGCCATCCGTCGCGTCATCCGTCAGATTCGTAAATATCTGACGGCGGGGCAGAAGGCCGAGGCGGCAGCGCTCCTGCCTCAGCTGGCCAAGGCCGTGGATAAGGCCGCCGCCCGCGGCGCGATCCACCAGAACAAAGCCGCGCGCCTCAAAGCACGCTGGATGAAGCTCGTCGCTCAGGCTGCCTAGCCCATGGCCCAACGCATCCGCTCGCTGGTCCACCAGCGAACATGGCGCCTGAAAGATCTTTCCGTCGAGCGATCATGCGAGATCGCTCAGGAGCTTGGGTGCTCTGCCCCATTAGCGCGAGTGCTCGCAGCCCGCGCTCCCCAATACCCCCAAGAACTCCTCGATGCCGACCGAGCATATCTGAACTCTCCCTGGCAGCTGCGCGGCGTCCGCGAGGCCGTCGAGCGCATTGACCGCGCCCTGCGCCACGGCGAAAAGATCTTCATCCAGGGGGATTTCGACGTTGACGGCATCACCAGCACCGCGCTGCTTTATAAAGCGTTGCGGACGCTTGGGGCTCACGGGGTCAAGGTTGACCTCTCGGATCGTGAGCGAGGGCACGGCCTCAGCGAGGCCGTGATCCAACGCCTCAAAGAGGAGGGCTTCTCGCTCTTGATCACCGCTGATTGCGGCATCTCCGAGGTCGAGTTCGTCGCGCATCTGCGAGAGCACGGCATTGACGTCATCATCAGCGATCATCACCATCCTCCGTCTCGGCTGCCCCCAGCGTATGCGATCATCAACCCGAAGCAGCCTCACTGCACCTACCCCAACAAAGACTTAGCTGCTGTTGGGGTAGCGTTTCAATTAGTGCGGGCGCTCTTTGCGCATCGCGGCCTACCCGAGAGCGCCTCCGAGGAGTTCTTAGATCTAGTTCTGCTGGGGACGGTGGGGGATTTGGTGCCGCTGGTGCGCGACGGCTGCGCGGAGAACAAGCGCCTGGTGGCGCGCGGGCTGCACCAGATCGCCCAGGGGAAGATGTGCCTGGGGCTGCGCGTCTTGCTCGAAAAGCTCTCGCTGGACCCGCAGCAGCTCACCACCGGCGAGGTGAGCTACATCATCGTGCCCAAGCTCAATGCCGCCAATCGCGTCGGCGATCCTCGCGATGCGTTCATGCTCTTAGTGACGGCTGTGCCCACCAAAGCCGAGCAGCTCGCCACCAAGCTCCTCGCGTACAACCAAGATCGTCAGATCGCCCAAGACGATCTGCTCTATCAAGCTGAAGAGCAACTGCGCAGTCAACCCCACTGGCACAGCGAGAAGCTGATCTTCCTTGCCGGGCAGTATTGGAACCCTGGGCTCATTGGGCTTGTGGCTTCGGATTTAGCAGAAAAGTACTATCGCCCCACGGTGCTGGTCTCCATCGAGGGCGAATTCAGCCGCGCGTCGTGTCGGAGCATTCCGGGGTTTGACATCATCGCGGCGTTAGAGAAAAACAGTGAACTCTTTGAGCGCTATGGGGGGCACTCCATGGCCGCGGGCTTCTCTATTCGCACGGAGAGACTCCCCATCTTGCGCGAGCGCCTGTGCGCGTATGCTCGCGAGGTCCTGCGCGATCTGGGAGACCCCATCCATGAGCTCGAGACGGAGCTCGCCCCTGAAGAGATCACCCTGGAAACTTATCAGGATATCTTGCGATTGGCGCCGTTTGGTATGGGGCACCCTACCCCACGATTTTGGCTGCGCTCCGCCAAGATCGTGGAGCTGCGCACGGTGGGCAACGGGAGCCAGCATCTCAAATTGAAAGTAGCGGCTGGGGGCAAGGAGTTCCCCGCGATCGGGTTTTCGCTCGGAGAGTTTGCCTATGAGGTGGAGCGCGCGGGCACGGTGGGATTGGCATTCAAGCTCAGCTGCGATACGTGGACGGGGCGCCCACAAGTACAACTGGAGATCGAAGATATTTTAGAACCCCTGCCCTAATCGCTCGCAAGCTGCGCGAGCTTTATCAACGCGATCTGCCCTACAAAGAGAGGGATCGTGCTGACGCGGGCAAGCCGCCTGGGCTCCTGCAAGAGCCGATAGAGCCACTCCAGCCCTACGCGCTGCCAACTCCGCGGCGCACGCCGCCGCGCCCCTGCCCACACATCGAAGCACCCTCCGACCCCCATGAGCACGGCCGTGCGGATCTTCTGTCGGTTCGCGCGCATCCATAGCTCTTGGCGAGGAACCCCCAGCCCCACGAGCACCATATCCGGCTGCGCAGCTTCTATGAGCTCTGTGATCCGATCGCTCTCTGAAGGGCGAAAATACCCGTGATGCGTCCCTACGATCTGAAGGTTGGGGTATCTCTCAGAGAGCTTGTGGGCAGCTTGGTCGGCCACGCCAGGGGCTCCCCCAAGCAAGAAGATCTTCAGAGCTCTCCCACAAGAGAAGAGCTTTTCTAATAGATCAATGCCGGAGACGCGCTCTTGGAAGGGGGCTCCCAGAAGCCTTCCCGCCCACACGACTCCCATGCCGTCGGGCGTCACTAAGTCCGCTTCACTGTAGACTTCCCGCAGCTTCTGATCGCGCTGCGCCCGCCAGATGGCCGTGGTGTCCGGGGTACACACGATGGCTGGCACACGAGCGTCAAGGAAGCTTTCGATTCTGTGCACCGCTTCGTCAAGCGTCACCCGATCTATGGGGGTGCCAAAGAGCACAAACTTTCGCGGGGTCACGAGTGTCTGCGGGCATCGAGAGAAAAGAGAGAGGGGGATAACAGCGATACTATGAAGCACCCCTCTCTGGCACACGAGTCTATTCGCCATCTTGTTGGCGGAATCCTCCTTCGCGTGGTTGTAAGTTTAGAGGAATTCCCTCACCAGGGGAAGGAGGAAGGGAGCACCAAGGCGTGATCTTTGTCTGATGTCAGGGTGACGGCAGTTAGGGAATGGGCTCAATGACGACGCGACGCTCCTCGCCCTGGCCCTCACTATAGGTGCGCACACGCGGGAAGGTGCTGAGCGCCTCGTGGATCGCTTTGCGCTCGTAGGGCTCCATGGGATCGAGCACGATCTTCTTCTGTTCGCGCAGGGCCTCTTCGGCTAATCGCAATGCGAGCTCCTTGAGCTCGGCCTTGCGCCGCTCGCGATACCCGTCGGCGTCCATATGGACGCTGATGTCGTGGCCGAGCGTGCGCTTGATATAGATCTCAACGAGATGCGCGAGCGCCCGGAGTGCCCGCTGGTTCTGCCCCACAAAGACGGAAGCCCCTTGTAAATCGATAAGGAGCCCCTCCTCGCCCTCGGTCATGTGCAGGCGGGCTGTCTCCCCGGCGGCTTGGAAGAGCCCCGCAAGAAAGCTCTCAATCGTCTGCTTGACTGTGGGATCCATCGCTGGCTTCTAAAGCCCCTTCGGGCTGCGTGGCCTTGGGGCGGCGGCGCAGCTCCCACATCACGACAAGCTGCTGCCCCACCTGCACGAGCGTCGAGATCAGATAGTGCAGCCATAGGCCCGCCGAAAGGTCTTTCAACAAGAACCCAAAGACCACAGGGAAGAGCCAGGTCATCGCTTGGCTCTGCCCGCCGGCGGTGGGCACGGGCGTGAGCTTCCCCTGCACGATCTGGGCTAACACCGTGAGCGCCACGATAATATAGAGCGGGTCGTGCTGGCTCAGATCGCTCATCCATAAGAACCCCGGGCTGAGATGGATCGCTTCCGCACTGTAGATGATCACGCGCCACAGCAGGAGAAAGATGGGGATCTGCAAGAGCGCCGGCAGACACCCCCCCATAGGGTTGACCCCTTCCTTGCGGAAGAGCTCCATCTGTTTCTTGGTGAGCTCCTCGCGGTTCTCGCGGGCGCGACGCTTCAGCTCGTCTTCGGGCATCTTGGGGTACATGGCGCGCAGCTGTGTGAGCGACGGATAACGCGCTTGGAGCTTCTCCAACTTGGGCTGGAGCTCCCGCATCTTGATCATGGAGTGGAACTGCGCCCGCGTCAGCGGATACATCAGCACGCGAATGAGCAACGTAAAGATGATCAGCGCCCAGCCGTAGTTTCCCGTGTATGCGTAGAGGAGATCGAGAAACTTTGTCACCCCGGCGAGGGCCTGGCTCCACAGACCATGATCGGTGACGTGCTGCAGCCCAGCTTGTTCGAGAAAGACGAGATTGATCCGCCCCGCGTAGAGCACAAAACGATAGACGCGGCTCTCGCCTGGGGCAAGGGTCAGCTCCCCAGAAGAGACCCCAAGGATCTTTCTCCCCTTGGCGTCGGTGCCCACCCAGGGGCGAATATCTTTCTGGGCGGGATCATTAGTCAGCCATAAGAGTAAGTTCTGCCCGACGAACCCCAGGCCTTCAAAGCTCTTATAGTTTTGCACGATTTCGCTGGCACGCACGCCATCAAAGAGAAATCGCGCTTCAAAGCGGGCATCGTGCACTCCAACCCCTAAAGTCATTCGCATCCCCTCAGGCAGCGAGAGCGTATCTGGAGAGAGATTCTCAAGGCGCAGCTCCACGCCCACAGTATAGTATGGGGCATTGATGACGGTGAACGTCTTGGTGATCTTGAGGGCATCGCCGTGGTGCGTAAACGCGACTTGTTGAATTTTGGGGTTCTCGCTTGGGAGGATCTCCGCCTGATAGAGTGCTTCCGCTGAGGCAGGCCCAACAGTAAGGGTGAACGGAAAGATTGCATCAGCATTATAGAGCCGCGAGAGGTCTTGGGGTTTCACCGTGACATCGGGGAGGATCTCTACTGGGGGATTGCCCCACGGCGCCGCGAAATAGAGATAGACGCTGCGGAGCGTGCCTCCGGCTTCGGAGAAGATATAGCTGACCAAGCCCGTCTTGACTTCGAGCTCTCGCGGGCTCTGCTCGCCCAACCAGCGCGTCTGGATCGTCGTGCGCGGGTCTTGGGCATGGGCCGAAAACGCAAACGCACCAAGAAGAACGCATACCCAGAACCGGATGCTCATGGCAGTCGCTACAGTTTACCAGCGCGCGAAGCGTGTTGCAACTTGCCCCTTTTAGGGGATATAATATCTCTTGCGATGGCGAGAAAGCTCTTCGTCGGCGTGCTCGTGCTGGCGGGACTGGGATGGATTGGGCTCATCACGTACTCGTATTTTTTCTACAATCCCGGCCCGCAGACCCCAGGTGCCCTGCGCCGTGAAGACCAGATCAATGAGTTCGTCCTCAAATTCAATCAGGGAGCTTTTCTGGACAAGAACGCCGAGCTGCACTTCGACGAAGAGAGACCCGCGCTGGGCTTTCGCGCCCCAGACTTTGAACTCAGCGATCTGAATAACCAAAGGGTCCGGCTGAGCGCGCTGCGCGGGAAGCCCATCTTGCTCAATTTCTGGGCGAGCTGGTGCCCTCCCTGCCGCAAGGAGATGCCCGACCTCCAACAGTTCTTCAGCTCTTATGGAGATAGAATCTCCGTCATCGGGATCAACTCGAACGATCGCGTCGAGATCGTTCGAGAGTTTCTCAGCCGGTATGGGATCACGTACATCAATCTGCTGGACACCGACGGGAAGGTCTTTGTGCTCTATGAGCTGACGGGGCTGCCCACAAGCTTCTTCATTGATGAATCGGGGATCGTTCGTGGCATCTGGCTGGGATCGATGAGCATCGCGGACATGGTCGCCGCCTTCCAGAAGACTACGAGGGCCTTGAGTGGCGATTCCCCATGAGCGCGTTCTTTCGTGAAGTCGCCCGCGATCTCTATCAGTTCTTCACATCGGTCACGCTCGCGATTGTGTTACTCTCTCTGATCGCCCTCATAGGGCTAGTGAGCACGCTCATCCCCCAAGAGACCTTCACCCGCGAAGTGGACTACATCGCCCGCTATGGCGTCGAGGGCTATGCGCTGCTCAAGCAGCTCCAACTGACAAATATCTTCGGGTCGTGGTACTTTCTCTTCCTCATGGCGCTGTTTACGCTCAACCTTGCCGCGTGTACATATAAGAGACTCACAGCTTCGTGGCGCTATTGGAAGCTTCCTATGAGCCCTATCCCTCCCGAGGGCCTGCGACGCTTCGAGCATGCGCGCGTGCTCTCCGGCGCCGCTGCCCCAGACGCCGCTCAGAGCATTGCTAAGCTCTTGCGACGCCACGGCTACCGTGTGCACGAATACACTTCGGGACTGCTCGCGGAGAAGTGGCGCTGGGAGCGCTTCGGGATCGACGTCTTTCACATTAGTCTATTGATAGTCATCTTCGGCGGGCTGGCGACGATGCTCTTTGGGTACAGGACGTTCGAGATCGCCCATCAGGGGGATATCATTCAGATCCCCGGCGCGGATTTCACCGTGAGGGTCAATAGATTCTGGAGCGAAAACTATCCGAACTCCGAGCGCGTCATGGACTGGCGCAGCGAACTCACGGTGATAGAGAACGGCAAGGAAGTCTTAACGAAGACTATCGAGGTGAACGCGCCGCTGCGCTACAAGGGGTATAATTTCTATCAATCGGCGTTTGGGATTGATTGGCAAGGGGCCGCGCGGGTCACGCTTGCTCTCTCCCGTGCTGACGGGACGGAGCTTGGGGAGTTTGTGGGCACGGTGGGCGAGGGCGTTGAAGTCCCCTCAGAGCAGATCTTCGTGAAGATCGGCGCGTTTCTCCCGGACTTTGCCCTCACGGAGAACTTTATCGCTTACAGTCGGACGCAGCGCCTGCAGAACCCCGCGGTCTTCGTGGAGGTCTATGACGCCCACGGGCTAAGAATCATGCGCACGTGGGCTTTTGCCCGCCCAGAGATGCAACGCTTCTGGGAGACAGCTATGCACAGCGTCGGCGGCCAGACGCCTTATAAAATTAAGCTGATCGGCATGACGGCTCCAGAGTTCACGGGGCTTCAGATCACCAAAGACCCCGGTCGCCCCATTGTCTACTTTGGGTTTCTGTTTATGATCGTAGGGATGCTCGTGCACTTATATTTTAAGCATCGGCAGATCTGGGTCGCTTTTGCCAAGGGCGAGATCATCATCGCCGGAGCGGTGCGCAACAATCTGAGGTCGTTCGCCGAGGAGTTTCGTCGCCTTGTCGAAGAGATAAGACAGCTCAACGTTGTGACGGAGTCCGAGCCAGAGCTGGTCACCCACTAAGGAGGAGCTATGAGATACCCAAGCGTTCTGTTCTTCTACCTGAGCACGCTGAGCTATTTCGTCACGTTTGTGCTCTATCTGTTGCACGTCGTGTTTCACCCTCACCCCCGGCCCCTCTCCCCTCCGAGGGAGAGGGGAGACGGGGGTGAGGGGGCGACGCTGGGCATCATTGCTGCCAGCGCGTCGTGGGGCTTGTCGAATATCGCATGGGGGGTCTGGGCCACCCGCGCCCTTCTCGCCAGCGTGATCCTCTCAGGCGCAGGGGTGATCGCTCGCGCTATTGAGCTGGGCAATGCCTCTCAGTGGGTCAAGGTCTTGCTCTTGCCCCTCTCCACCACGTATGAGACCCTGACGTTCTTCTCCTGGCTCATCCCGCTGATCTATTTCGTGATGGAGCGCAAGTTCCAGATCAAGCAAGTGGGGGTCTTCGTCACCGGGGCAGCGTTCGTGATGTTATCTGTTGCGGCCTCGCCAAGCGTTGCGCCGAACGCCCCCACGGGCGTCCCACCGAGCTTGCAGAGCTATTGGCTGACGATCCATGTGCTCTTCATGGTGCTGGGGATCGCGTTCTTCACCAGCGGGTTTGGCGCAACGCTTGTGTATCTATGGCGTCGCTACGAGAAGAAGCTCTTTCTGCTCTTTGGGGCCCTTCTCGCTGCCATCGCGCTGACTATCTTCTTTGTGATCCCGCTCTTTGCCACGCTGCAGCCGGCGAAGATGCTCGTGGCGGTGGCGCTCTTTGGGCTGCTCTGTGCGGGCTTTGGTGGCCTGTTGCTCTTCGTGCACAGGGAGCAGCGCCCTGTCGCGTGGGAATTTTTGGAGAATATCGAAGAGATGGTCTATCGCTGCAACGCCCTGGGATTTCCGTTCTATGCGATCGGAGGATTCGTCTTTGGAGGGATCTGGGCGGAGCAGGCGTGGAGCCGCTATTGGGGCTGGGATCCCAAGGAGACGGCGATGCTCGTGGCCGCGCTCGTGTATGCTGTCTATCTCCATGCGCGGCTGACGTGGGGGGCACGCGATGCGGGCTGGCGCGGCGGGTTGGTGGCGTGGCTGTCGGTCTTGGGATATCTCGCAGTGCTCTACGCGTGGATCGGGATCAACTATTTTGTGTCGAGCTTGCACAGCTTCGTATAAGAAAAAGGCGGCCTTGGGGGCCGCCTCTAGGAGGTGAGAGGGTTTGCGACGTGCTTGGCCGAGGGTGAGCCAAGCCCAAGGAGGTGATCCTCCCGTAGTATAAGAGATCGCCCCTAGAATGTCAGTAATCGAGCTTACATTACGATGGAGTTGCCGTGCGCACCCAGTCCATCGTGACGCGCAAGCCCTCTTCAAGCGCGACCTTGGGCACAAGGCCCAAGAGCTTTTGCGCTTTCGTAATATCGAGAGCGTTGCGCTGGAGCTCCCCTGGGCGCGGCGGGGCGTAACGCGCTTCACACTTTCTGCTCAGGGCGCGCTCAAATCTTTCGAAAAGCTCGTTGACGCTCGTCTCCTGCCCTGTCCCAATATTAAACGCAAGATCGTCTATAGAGTACGCTGAAGCACGGTTGATCTCTTCTATGCGTTCGGTCGCCAAGAGATTGGCGGCAACGACGTCACTCACGAAGATGAAGTCCCGTGTCTGCCGACCATCGCCAAAGATTGTCACGGGCTCATGGCGAGCCAGCGCCCGCGCAAACGTGCTGACGACCGTGGCTTCACTCTTTGGGGTCTGGCGCGGCCCGTAGACGTTCGCGTAGCGCAGCGCGATATATTCTAAGCCCCAGGTCTGCTTGGCGCTGAAGAGATAGTATTCGCTTGCGAGCTTGGCCACCCCGTAGGGGCTGATGGGCTTTTTGGGGGCATCTTCGGGCACAGGGAGCTGTTGGGGCTCGCCGTAAATAACCCCGCCCGACGAGATAAAGATAAATTTTTTCACAGAGAACTCACGGCACGCTTCCAGCACCGTGAGCAGCCCCAGAATATTCGTGTGCGCGTCCTTGAGGGGGTCAGCGACCGAGACGCGCACGTCCACTTGGGCCGCATGATGGTTGACCAAATCGAATCTTTCCCGCGCGAAGACCTCGCGCACCGCCGCGCGATCAGCAATATCTATCTGATAGAAGCGCGCCTTGGGATTGAGAAACTCTCTATACCCCGTGGCAAGATTATCTATAACTGTTACTGTATGGCCCTGAGCGATATACGCGTCAACGACGTGCGAACCAATAAATCCCGCGCCCCCCGTCACTAAGATCTTCATGAGCGCTGAGCACGCTCCTTCCAGATGCGATCCAAGATCCCATTGATGAAGGCGGGCGAGTGCTCGCCCCCGTATTTTTTGGCGAGCTCCACGGCTTCATTGATAGCGACCTGGGGAGGGATGTCCTCGCGATAGCAGAGCTCATACACGGCCAGGCGCAAGATATTGCGATCGACGGAGTGCAGGCGCTCCAGGCGCCAGCCCTCCGCCCGCTGCGCTATGATTCTATCGATCTCGGGGAGCTTCTCCTCCAGCCCACCGATGACCTCGCGCACGTAGGGGTCATCAGTGGGCTGCTCTTCTAAAAGCTCCGTCAAGCTTACCGAACGGAAGTCCCGCTGGAAGAGCAGCTTGAGGATGCGCTCTCTAGCGGCGCGGCGCGAAAGCGTCTTCATCGGTAGAAGAACGAGAGGAGCTCACGGATGCGCTCCCGAAGTTCCTCAGATTCGAAGAGCTTCCCGATCGCAAACCCCAACACAGCCAGCAAGAGTATGAGAAATAATTTTACCCCAAGCCAGATCCACAGCAATCCAACCAGCACCCCGATGAGGGCACCGACAGCGCCTGGGGACAGCCGGGCCATCACTCGATCTCCCCTTCGCCTCGGAAGAGCGGGCGCTCCTCAGGGAGTTCGCTGGCAATGCCCGCTGCAATCACTTGGACGCGATGGACCTTCACGCCTACGCGGTCTTCTACGCTCTCCTCGACCGTCTGTTGGATTCTCTCGGCCGTATGGAGCACGTTCTGCCCGATGGGCAGCTCAGCACGGATGAAGACGTACAGCCCACTGGGGGTGTTCTCGAGGGCGACGCGATACCGCCGCAGCCCAAACTCATAAGCGAGGATGCGCTCGATATACGAGCGTATAGCAAAGAGCGAGATCTCTACTGGCCCGCGCGGGCTCTCGTGCTGGATGCGCTTCCAGCGCCGCCGCGCCTGCAAGAGCTGCGCTAAAAAATACACCCCTACCAGAAAGAAGAGCAACGCAAACGCGTCGAGCAAGACCACCCCCCACTGGCTTCGGATGAAGACGACAAAGAGCTCCCAGATCCGCTCAGGAGGAGCTGTGGCCACCCCAAAGGTCACCCACAAGAGCCCCCCCGTGGCCACCCAGCAGAGCAGAAATGCCCCAGCGTATAAGATCTCAGCGATATAATCGACTGTCTGTTTCACGACTCCTCCTTCTTAGACCGGCTGGTCTCGCTGGTGTCAATCTCTTGGATGTAGACATCCACGGCGCTCACGCGCAGCCCCGTCATCCCCTCGATCTCCTGCTTGACCTTGGCTTGGACTCTCTTGGCCACTTCAGGGATGGGATAGCCATAGCGCACAACCGCCTTGAGGCGAATCCGGATCGTCTGATCTTCGATGAGCTGGGCGGAGACGCCCTGGCGCTTCTGAGCGTTCAGCAGCGCGGCCAGGCCGTCGGCCACCGTGCCCTTCAGCCCGCTGATCCCCTCGACCTCTTGCGCGGCAATGCGGGCTATGGAGCTGACGACCTCCTCGGCGATGGAGACATGGCCGCTCCACCGCTCTGCGCGCTTGGCTGCCTTCCGCTCCGCGGGCATAGCGATTCACCGATTGACGCGCTCCACGTACTGCCCGGTGCGCGTGTCGATCTTCACCCAGTCCCCCGGATTGATGAAGAGCGGGACTTTCACTTCCAGCCCAGTCTCAAGGATCGCGGGCTTCATCACGTTGCTCACGGTATCGCCCCGCACCCCCGGATCGGTGTGCTTAACTTGCAGCTCGACGGTGAGGGGAAGCTCGACCTTCACAAATGTCCCCTGATAGAAGAGCCCCGACACCTCCATGTTCTCCTTGAGATAGGGCTTGACATCAGCGACTTGCTCTTCCGTCAGCGTGTACTGATCGAACGTCTCCGAGTCCATGAACGTGTAGAGATTCCCGCTATTGTAGAGATACTGCATGGGGCGCTCCTCAAGCTGGACGATCTTGACCGGCGCGGCATCGAAGAAGTTCTGGGGGATGACTTTGCCGGTCTTGACGTGTCTGAGGCGACATTGCGCCACGGGGCGCCCCTGGGCCTTCTTGACGTGCTGGTACTCTTCGATGATCCACAGCTCCCCTTCGTACTCGATCACTTTGCCCTTGCCCAGATCGCTGACTCCCATACTTACCCTCCTTTCTCTGGGGCGATCTCTGCGGCTCGGCGGCCCTCCGTCAACCGAATGACCCAGAGGGTCACTTCATACAGGGCGATCAGTGGGATCGCCAGGGTCATCATCGTGAACGGGTCTTGGGTCGGTGTGAGAAGAGCCCCCAAGACGAGCGCTAATACTATAGCGTATTTGCGCTTCTCGCGCAAGAAGCGGTGCGAGACCAGCCCGATCTTCGCCAATAAAAAGAGCACGACCGGCAGCTCAAACGAGACCCCAAACCCCAGCATCAGCCACAGAATGAACGAGATATAGTTCTCGAACGTAAACGCTGCTTGGAGATAGTTTCCCCCAAGCTCAATTAAAAATTTGATAGCGATGGGCACGACGAAGAAGAGACAGCCAAACGCCCCAAGATAGAAGAGCCCGGCCCCTGCGAGAAACCCGTAGCGCGCGTACTTGCGCTCATGAGGGAAGAGCGCCGGGACGATAAACTGCCAGATTTGATATAAGACAAACGGCGCGCCGAGCAGCAACCCCACAAAGAGCGCCAATTTAATGTAGCCGAAGAAGACTTCTGTGGGGCGAATGAAGATCAAGCTGCCGCCTTGGAAGAGAAACCGTCGGCAGTCGAAGGCGAGCTTGGACCACTGGTCTTCGGACAGCTGCAGGGCGTTGGGATCAGCAAGCAGTGCGCGGCACGACTCTAGTAATCTTACGAGCTCTGAGCGGGAGCCGGTCATGGCCCGCAGCGGCGCCGTGAGGAACGCCATGATCTGCTCGCGGAAGATATACGCGATGATCGCGATAGATACGATGACGAGCAGCGAGTAGATCACGCGCATCCGCAGCTCGTCTAAGTGTTCAATCAGAGTCATTTGGTTTGGGTCCTTCTTGGCCATAGCGTATGGACAGCCCTTGCACTGTGTGGATTATACGAAGCTTCGATCAGAAAGGCAAACGCTTCTGTGGGAGGGGGCACCGCTCCCGGTAGCACTCCTGTCACGAGCACACTCCATGATTGGGGCGGATAGGGAAGGATCGTTGATGAGCGACATACTCGACAGAGGCACACGCTCCTAGCGATGATCCCCTTCGCCGTGGATCTGGCCGCGCTCCAGGCGCGAGAAGAGCTTTTCTAAGTTCGCTTGGGCGACTTCTTCCAACGTCAGCCCAAGCTCAGTGCAGATCTGGGTGAGATACCATAGGACATCGCCGAGCTCGTACTTGAGGGCTTGGCGGTCTTCTTCGGAGATTTTCCCGCCCTTGTCGCGAAAGATCTTTTTGATCTTCCCGGCGACCTCGCCGGCCTCATTGGCTAATCCAAGCGTGGGGTAGACGATGGGGTGATCCGTATAGATGCGCGACCACGTCTTCCTCGACTGGCGCTGATAGTCGCTGAACGTTTCGAGCTTCATGGCTCCTCCTTGAGTATACTGCGACCCCGCTCGATGCGGAAGATTGCTTCGGTATATGAAGAGCGATAACGCTGCGTATACCATTGATAAAACTGATCCAGTAGAGAGACATGGGCAGCGTCGAGCCCATAGAACACCGTGACAGCATCCAGCCGATAACCACGCTGGGCAAGATAGCCTATCAGCTCGGTCAGGCACTGCTTGTTCGTCTCCACCGTGCCTCGCAGAAGCGACAGCTGCGCCCACAGACGCAACGAAGGATTGTGCTGCTTTGCTAAAATCATCACCTGGCCCACCTCGTTCGCGTACACGCCGCATACCTGCTCTATAAACGTCTGCCCCTGGGGATTGTACGCATCAGCATTCGCCACCACGGAGGGAACGATGTCGCGCGGATGCCGACCCACATTGACCACCGTAAAAGCGAATTTCAGCCCCGCGTTGTGAACGATGGTCGCCGCTTGGCTAATAGAATCGATAGGGTCGCTCACCTCGGCAGCGGGGCTTAGTCCACCTTCAAGGTCATAAAAGATCCACCCTACGCCGAGCGAGCGATCCGCCGCGATGTTGGACTGGATGTCTGCAATTGAGAAGTAGCTCGTTTGCTTTCCACCTGGAGACTCGATGCCTTGCAGCTGGTTCACCCAGCTGAGGGCGGAGCGACCGGGGAAAGAGACACCGATATCGCAAGCGGGGTTGGCGCTGCCATCGCTTGTAAGATAGCGATTATACATCGCTACGAGCGCGGGCTTGTCGGGGAATTCCCCGCGAAGCAGCGCCAGGATTCCTGGTAGCGAGCAATTTTGCCCCGAAACAATCTCAAAGCATGCGACACTTGCTAGGGCAGCGAGTGCCACCTTTCGGACTTGTCTGACCAAGATTTGCATTCTGCTCATGACGATCCTCTATTTGCACTGTCTGAAGCTGGTTCTACAAAGCATCCTCGCCAGCTAAGGCGAGAATCCTCTGGCGTAAGTCGTCAGACATCCATAAGCCCGCGTTCTTTAGCTGTTCCAGCACTGGGGCAATGCGCTCAGTCAGGCCGTGCGCTTTAGCCTCTAAGAGGATCTTTAATGTTCCCCAAACCTGCAGCTTAGCAGCCTGAGCAATACGCCGCGCCGCGGCGTCATCCAACAGCACAATACAGTGAGGATTTTCAAGAGCCAAGGCTATCGTTGCTAGCTCCCCAGGACCTAAATCAAGAGCAAACCACTGCGAAGGTGTACTTCGAAGCTCAACAATGTGGAGCCAAGAGTAGGCCTCTGGAGTAGGAACATTATATCCCCTTTGCAGTCCTTCTTGAAGCTCAGCAGCGACAGCAGGGGGTATCCAAACCTCCTCAAATAATTGAGGGAGCCAGTCAATTGTTCCCACACGATACAAATAGAGCAATGGTGACGTATTGCTGATAGCCTTAGGCATTCTGGGCTTCTAAATCGCGCACTTCAGCCTCTAGTGGAGAGACCCTGTAGCGTTCCAGAGCGAGCAAGAACTCTATACGGGATAAGCCAGCTAGTGCCGCGGCACGCCCCGATGAAAGCCTTCCGAGCTCATAGAGCTTGACTGCGGCCAGCATGCGTAATTCGCGGGCAAAAGCTGCCTCATCAGCCTTTTCTGCGAGCAAGATCTCCTCAGGAACTTCAATCACTATGTGACGCATACTCATCACTCCTCACCTCCTTTAGCTCCTCCTTGCCCTATGGTACCCACTCCCTGAGTGAGCTGCAATCGCTCGTACATCCTCTGCAAGAACTGCTGGCGATCCTCAACTTTGATGATATCCGAGCGCGCGTGCATCACAATATGGAGCGCAAACGGCGACGGAGATGGGCTCACAAAGCCCTCCAGCTCAATCTGCCCCGAACGAATCTCGTCTATCACCCTCTGGGCGTTCTCGATGTCCATCGCGTCCTCCATCACCTCTCGGTAAGTCTCCGTGAGAATCGGGAAGTACTCGTCCATGCGCTCCACCGCGCTCTGCAAGATAGACGCTTTGAGCTGCTGACGCCCCACCGACTTGCGCCGCCCTTTGTAGCTTCTCAGAATCATCAGGGCGCGCGTGGCGCAGTGACGGAATCTTCTTTTGAGAATCTCCGTGTCCCGCAGCGCATCGCGCAGCACCTCCCGCAGATCGCGCTCCTTCAGTAAATCAAACGCCTCCATCACCCGCACGGAGCCCTCATACGCTAAATAAAAGCCGTGATCAGTTACGGCGATCTCGATATCTTTGTCCTCGCGGCGCGCGATCAGATACGCCAACGCGCGGCTGAGTGCGTCGTTCACCCTGCGTCCAAAGAGCGCGTGAAAGATCACGATTGTCTTCGGGCCCTCGTGATAGAACTCTATCAAGAGCTTTCGACGATGGGGCAGACGTGAGTATCTGTGCTGCTCAGCGAAGTAGCGATAGAGCGACTCCACCCCGCGCGCATCGAGCTGTAACTCTGAACGAATATACTCTTTGATCTCATCTGGGGATGCCCCGCGCGCAAAGAGCCCATAGAGAGCCGAACGAAACTCTTGAATATCGAGGGCGAGCTCGAAGCTCAGCGGGAGCATCTCCGAGAACCAGCTGGGCACGGTGGCGCGCTCTTCGTCTGCAGATTCAACTTGAATGGTCATCCCCCGCGAGAACTTAAATTTATATGTCTCGCCGCCGAGCACGAACGTGTCGTGCTTGCGGAGCATCTCCAAAAAACCCTCCTCGATCTGGCCGATGCGCTTGTTCCCGGCTTTCACGATAATATACGATTCGTCGGGAATCGTGCCGACGTTGGTCATATAGAGCACGCGGGCGAGCCGCCCCCGCGCGCGAATCTGCCCTGTCTCTTTGTCGTAATAGATCTTCGCGTAGACGTGACGGTCTTCTAAATCCGTGTACTCGCCCGCAAGATACTCTAAAACTTTCTCAAAGTGCTCGCGGCTGAGCTCAGCGAAGTTGTAGCTGCGCGTGACAAGCTCGTAGAGATCATCGGCATAGATGGGGCCGTCCAGCACGATCCCGAAGATCTGCTGCGCGAGCACGTCGAGACAGTTCTTGGGAATGTGAAGCTTCTCTAATTTGTGCTGAAGGGCGCTGCGCAGCATCACCGCGCACTCGACGAGGTCATCTTGATCGGTGACGACGACGCGCCCCTTGATCGTGTCGTGGAGTTTGTGCCCAGAGCGCCCCACTCGCTGGAGCGCGCGGGTGACGCTCTTGGGCGAGCCGAGCAAAATTACTAAATCTATATACCCAATGTCAATGCCCAGCTCTAAGCTCGTGCTGGAGACTACGACCTTTAGCTCGCCGTTTTTGAGCTTTCTCTCGATATCCAAGCGCAGCTCTTTGCTGAGCGAGCTGTGATGCGCCCCGATCACCTCGACGTAGTGCGGGAATTTCTCTTTGAGCGTGTGGACGACTCTTTCGGTGAGCGCGCGGGTGTTCGTGAAGATGAGCGTCGTGCGGTGCTGACGGATTAAACCATCAAGAAGCGCGTAGAGATTGGCGTTCAGCTCCTCGAACGAACAGTGTACAAAGTCGTCCACGGGGCTGAGGACTTGAAGATCGAGCTTCTTCTCGAAGCGCGCGTCAATGATGACGCAGTCGCGCCAGGGATCGTCTCCGTCACTGAGGGGCGCAAGCACCCGCCCGTAGCGCCGTCCCACTAAGAATTTCGCCACTTCGTCGAGCGGGCTGACGGTCGCCGAAAGCCCGATGCGCGCAAACTCAGAGAGCTCTTGCAATCTCTCCAGCGAGAGCGACAGGTGCACCCCGCGCTTGTTCTCCGCTAGTGAATGGACTTCGTCCACGATCACCCATTGAACGTAGCTGAAGAGATTGGAGAACTGCTTGGCAGCGAGCGCGATGGCGAGCGATTCGGGCGTCGTGATGAGGATGTGTGGAGGCTTCTTGAGCATCCGCTGGCGCCTTTCGGCTGAGGTGTCGCCGGTGCGCACTTCGACTCTGATATTAAGTTTTTGCCCTGCGAGGGCTTCCATCTCGCGCAGGGGCTCTTGGAGGTTGCGCTCGATGTCATTGCCCAACGCCTTCAGCGGCGAGACGTACACACAATAAATCTGATCTTGCAGGGCGTTCTGCGAAGAGAGCTGAACTAATTCGTTGATGATCGCCAGGAACGCCGCGAGCGTCTTTCCTGAGCCCGTCGGCGCGGAGATGAGACAGTTCTTTCGGTTGTGAATGTGGGGGATGGCGAAGCGCTGCGGCGGGCTGAACGCCGAGAATTTTTCGGTGAACCACCGGCGCACCAGCGGGTGCAACAGCGCGAAGATCTCCGCATCGCTAAAAGACTCTACTTGTCGGGTAAGCATCTCTTTGTCGGAGGAGTCTCGGGGTACTTGAGCACTTTGAGGCCCACTTCCGCTAAGCCCTTGGTCACTATGCCGAGCTTCTCTGCAGCAGCAAACGAGAGATCAATGATGCGTCCCTCAATATACGGCCCGCAGTCGTTGATGCGCACGACGACGCTCTTGCCCGTCTCTAGGTCCGTGACGAGCACGATCGTCCCGAAGGGCAGCGTCAGGTGCGCGGCTGTGAGTTTGTACATATCGTAGATTTCGCCACTCGAGGTGCGTCTTCCGTGGAACGGCTCGCCGTACCAAGAGGCAATGCCCACTTGGTCGTAGCGAGCAAGATTCCACAGCCCAATTGCCAAAATGACGACAGCAAACGCGTAGATAAAGTATTCTGGTCGCATGGCTCATTGTGATTTTACCCAAACGACGCTGCGCTCACTAGGACGGCTTTCCCAGGGTGATCCCCCACGTGGCCGCAAGCTCTATCAGAGCGCTTTCTTGAATAGCCCTGCGGATCTCTCTCATAAGTGATTCGAGAAAATGCAGATTGTGGATGGTCGCTAGGCGCATCGCGAGGATCTCCTTGGCAATAAAGAGATGATGCAGATACGCCCGCGAGAAGTTCTGGCACGTATAGCACTTGCAGTGTTCTGCAATGGGGCGCGGGTCTGTCTTGTATATAGCGTTCGTGATGTTGATGCGAAAGTTTTCAGCATCTTTGACCCACAGGGCTCCGTTGCGGGCCATGCGCGTGGGCGCGACACAGTCAAAGAGATCTACCCCCCGCGCGACCGCGTGAAAGATGTCTTCGATCTCGCCGATGCCCAATAAGTGTCTGGGCTTCTCTTCGGGCAGGAGCGGAATCGTCCAGTCGAGGACTTTATAGAGATCTTCTTTCGATCGTCCGACCGAGCCGCCGATGCCAAAGCCGTCGAAGTCCAACGCTGCAATAAACCGAGCGCTCTGCTCGCGCAGATCTTGATAAGCCCCACCCTGGACGATGCCAAAGACCAGCCTTCGCCGGCCAGTGGCCGGCGAAGGCGAACAGTCCAGACGAAGTCTGGCCAGCGCCCGCACCGCCCAGCGATGGGTGCGCTCCATCGCCTGTCTCGTATACTCATAATCGTGCAGCGGCGAGGTGCACTCGTCGAGCACGAAGATGATATCCGCGCCGAGCTTCTTCTGAATCTCGATGGTATTTTCAGGGGTGAATGTGTGGGGCGAGCCGTCCAAGTGCGAGCGAAACTCGATCCCCTCTTCGGTGATCTTCACTAAAGATTGGCCTTGGCGGGCTTTGCGCAGGTGTCCGCCGCGCTCGGCGGCCTCGACTTCGTCGGGGAAGATCGAAGCGATCTTCCCTACGCCGTGCTCGATGGCTGCTCCCAAACTGAACGCTTGGAAACCTCCTGAATCCGTCATAATCGGGCCGTCCCAGCCCATAAATTTGTGCAGGCCGCCGAGCTGGGCGATCACGTCTTCGCCCGGCCGCAAATGCAAGTGATATGTGTTGGCGATGAGCACTTGGATGCCGATCTTTTTGAGGTCATCGGGGCCGACGGCTTTCACCGTCGCTTGGGTGCCCACGGCGACAAACGACGGAGTATAAATATCGCCGTGGGGGGTTCTTAAAACCCCGCAGCGAGCGCGGGTGTGCGGGTCGCGATGTAAGACAGTGAAGTACGATGTCATAAGATTCATTCCATTCGACGCAAGGTCTCCAAGCTCTCCAAATAGTCTTCGTAGTCTAGAGGAGCTTGAATGCCCAACTCAGCCAGGAGGTCAAGGACAGCGCTCAGGGGCATTTGTAAGTCTTTAGCCAACGTTCCTAATGATTTCCGCCCTGCTCGATAGTCCTGTAAAGCTTTGTAGGTCAAAACTATCAAAACAGCCCTCTGTATACGATTCGGGATGTATGTATTATAGCTGATATTATGAGTTGCACCAAGCCAGTATTAACACGGATCTCAGAATTCCACAGCAGGCACAAGTGGAAGGAGCCTTTAGTAAAATATCGTCCGCGTCCGATGGTACGGTCTTTGACGAAACTCTTCTTGCTGCCCCAGGTTCCATAAGAGCCAATCGAGCTCAAAGCTGCGCAATCTCTTCCCAAGCTGCTCCAGCTCGCGCTTCAGCAATTCTACCGCCCAGATCGTACCCGCGCGAATCTCGATCTCTTGGGGGCTGCCCGACAGAAGCTCCTCACGACGATCTATTCTGCTCGAAAGCTCTGGACTGTAGCGCAAAATCCCCATCTGGCGCAAGACTTGAGGCACCTTGTAGTCCGCAAACGCCGTCAGCTCGTCTATGTCTCCAAACTCTCCCCAACGCCGCCCCTCAAAAGCCCCATAGAGATCCGCACAAAAGATCTGGGCTCGCTTGTAAAAATAGACCCTGCGCCCTCGATAGAGGGCTTCATCGCGAAAGCTCGAAAAGTCTTGAGCGAGAAGCTCAACTAAGCGCGCTGCCGAGCGCCCCGCCCGCTCGACAAGGCGAGCCGCGTGCCCATGATATTTTTTCTGTAAGACCGCCCCAGCCTCGCGCAGGACGCTCACACGCTCCTCTAGCAACGGAATCTCGTTCTCTCCGTCGAGAACCTCGTGGAGCTTCGCTCTATCTATCTGCGCGAGAAACGCCGCATCGAGAATGCGATCCCCGCGCATGACGGCATCTTTGAGCGCCGTCGCCAGCGCGACATAGCCGTCCGCGTTACGATAGCGCCAGCGCGGCTCCGGCCAAAAACAGAAATTCAGGCTGTCCAACACAAACAGATACTGCACCGTGCGCTCCGTGCCGTCGCGAAAGTGCAGCCCGTCCCAGGCAAAGCTGAGCGGCTGCTGCGCAAGCTCGCGAGCGCTCCGGCGCAGAGCCTCTTCGTCTATCGTGACGTGCTCAGCGTGCTCCATCACCCATCGCGCAGATTCCAAGACTTTTTTCATAACGCCTTGATTATAATTCGACAAACTCGTGCGCACCACGTAAAATGAGAAAGAGATGTCCGACAAGATCGAGCCGACACATCTAGCGATTGCGGTCTTTCGCTCGTGCGTCTACGAGATCGTGCTCTGCGAGACCGAGCTCGATTGGGACGCCCTGCGCCGCTGGGAATTTATTCTCAAAGGCGGCGACGTCAAAGAGTATTCGATCACGCGGCGCTTCCAGGCATTCGCTCACGCGAAGAAGCGGACACGCAACCCCGAAAATATCTCAGCGTACTTGCTCTATCGGCTCAGCCACGGCGGCGCCGGCCCCGACGATGGCCTGATCCTCGACGAAGAGATAGATCACCAGAAGGGCCCGCGCTGCATCACTTGCGGCGGGCTCATAGATCAAACCCGCCGCACTCGCATGCTTGAGCGCATCCGCGCGGGCTTTCGTATGTCCGATCTCAAAGTCCCTCTAGACTGCGAAGAATTTGTCAACACCCATCTGACCCAAGCCGAGATGAACGAGTTCATCGGCCACCAAGTGAGCTTCAGCTACCAAGAGAAGCTGATCAACGAAGCATTTGACGAACTGATCGAGCAAGAGAAACGCTAACGCGTCTCTATCAGAAGTGTGCGCTCTCATGATATACTAAAAAAGGAGGTCACGATGGTCAAGCGGGATCCGCTGAAGGAGATCATGGGAAGCCCACTAGAGCCCATCCCCTATTCCTCCCACCCCAGCGACGCTGTCCTGCGCGATTATATTCAAGGGAGATTGAGCCAGAGCAGCTCCCTTGATGTTGCGGCGCTCCAAGCGGGCCGTCTCAGTACGTGGCATCGCGCGGAGGTCACGGCGCATCTATTGACGTGTACTCGGTGCGCCCAAGTAGTGAGGCAACTGCGCGCGGAGCCCTCGCCTCATAGACTGCAAGCGTTTTTCGAGAAGCTCTGGCCTAAGCGAGCCCCAGTGCCCATGTTCGCTCGCGTCATTATGCTTGCTCAATTCGTGATCATCCTGTGCTTGGCTGGGGTGATCTATTTCAAGCCCGCGCCGTTCTTCTCCGCGCTCAGCCCAACAGCTTCAGTCCCCCCTTCTTCAGAAATCACCAAAAAGCCTGCGGAGCAAGCGCCGCCGACGCCACACCCGCAACAGATGGTGATCGAGCCATCAGACGATCCGATGGTAGAGCTCGTGCAGTCGCACCCGGTGACGATTCACGTGGCTTTCCGAGAGGACACGCCCATGCGCGAGCTCGCGAACTTACTGCAGAGCGTCAACGGGATTCTAATATGGATGCATTCAAGGGGCTTTGTCGTGCGCCTCTCTAGAAGAGAGCAGCTGGACAGCGTCCTCGAAAAGCTTTCGCAAAGCCCATATATTATCGAAGCGCGCAAAGACTGAAAGGAGGCTCCCATGCAGACACGGTGGTGGCTGTTGGCCGGGGCGGGTGCGCTCGCTATCGCGCTGGTGGTTGGCTGGACGATCTACGAAGTTTCGGCTGATCCGTTGCGCGGGGTCGAGACGGTGGCGATCGAGCCCATCGAGAACGTTCCTGACTTTGTCCAAGACGGCGTGCTAGGGCAGCTCAGCGTCAAGTTCAAAGATCGTGGGATTCGCATAGATGCGGCCAACCCCGATGCGGTCATTCACATTGACGTGAGCAGATTAGAGCTGACCGAGTCGGGGTTTTATCTAGAGGCCTCGCTGGAGATCAAGAAGAAGACGGGTGAGCGCCGCAGGATGATCTTCACGCTCAGCGTTGACCAGAAGGGGATCAACGCGCAGTTGCGCCGCGCGTGACTCGCGGCGTCTGACGCGCTTTGTAGGATCGTCGGGCAAGCACACGGCGCATCGCCATCGGCAAGGGCGACGGCTTCATTCGAATTTATTCTTCTACCCCAAAGGGCGCGGGCTCGCCTGGAAGGCGTCCAGACGTTATAATAGCCCCCATAGAACGGAGGACTTCGTATGGGCAGCTTTGATGCGATCGTCTCGCTCTGCAAGCAACGGGGGTTTGTCTTTCAGTCGTCGGAAATCTATGGGGGCATCGGAGGCTTTTGGGACTACGGGCCCCTGGGCGTCGAGCTGAAGAATAATATTAAGCGCTCGTGGTGGCGCCGCGTCGTCCAGATGCGCGACGACGTCGTCGGGCTCGATGCGGCTATTATTATGAACCCCCAGACGTGGGTCGCCAGCGGCCACGTCGAAGAGTTCACGGATCCATTAGTAGATTGCAAACAGTGCAAGAAGCGCTTCCGAGCCGATGCTATCGTGAACAACACCTGCCCTGAATGCGGCGCCGTGGGGCAGTTCACCGACGTGCGCAAATTCAATCTGATGTTTAAAACGTACGTCGGCCCCGTGGAGGAGAGCGCAGCCCTGACATATCTGCGCCCCGAGACCGCCCAGGGGATCTTCGTGAACTTTCAGAACGTCTTGATCGCGATGCGCAAGAAGCTCCCCTTCGGGATCGCCCAGATCGGGAAAGCTTTTCGCAACGAGATCACCCCAGGGGATTTCATCTTCCGAGATCGAGAGTTCGAGCAGATGGAGATCGAATACTTTGTCAAGCCCGGCACCGACGAGCAGTGGCATCAGCACTGGGTCGAGGAGCGGCTGCGCTGGTACATTGAAGATCTTGGTCTGCGCAAGGAGAGGATTCGCGCGCGCGCCCTGCCCAAGGAAGATCTGGCACACTATTCCAAAGCGACCTTCGAGATCGAGTATGATTTCCCCGGCAAGGGCTGGGCGGAGATCGAAGGGATCGCCAACCGCACCGATTACGATCTGAAGCGTCACTCCCAGTACTCTGGAAAAGATCTGACGTACTTCGATGAAGAGACGAAAGAGCACTATATCCCTTACGTGATCGAGCCCTCCTGTGGGGTGGATCGCATCTTCCTAGCAGTGTTGCTCGATGCGTATCATGAAGAAGAGGTCCGCGGCGAGAAGCGCGTGGTCTTGAAGCTCAAGCCACAGCTGGCTCCTATCAAAGTCGCGGTCTTCCCGCTGTTGCGCAATCGCCCGGAGCTCGTCCGCAAGGCCAAAGAGATCGCTAACGCATTGCGCAAAGACTTTACGGTCTGGTACGACGACACCGCCGCGATCGGGCGCTTGTATCGCCGCCAGGACGAGATCGGCACACCTTACTGCATCACCGTGGACGTGCAGTCTCTGACGGATAACGCCGTCACTATACGAGATCGCGACACCATGCTCCAAGAGCGCGTCCCCATCGAGCGCGTGGCAGCGGTGCTCAAGGAGAAGCTGGCCGAGTGCTAGAGCCCTCTTGCGTTGATGCGCTCTCCGTGCTAAGATCAGGCGAAGGAGTGGAACCGTGAGAGCATATATGACGCTGCGGCGCAGCCTCGTGGGAGTTGGTGTCGTTGTTCTTGTCATCGCGTTAGCGTGGGGGCTCCTGGCCGCACGGGGGCAGCAGCCCGGCTCTTCTGTGCTCTTCGGCCCACTGTTTGAAGCGTATCAACGAATCAAATCGAACTTCTACAGGCCCGAAAACGCCCCCGATGCCCGGCTTCTCAACGGGGCCATCGAGGGCATGGTCAAGACCCTCGGCGATCCCTATAGCCGCTACCTCCCTGCAGAAGAGTACCGGCAATTCAACGAGGGCTTCGAGAAAGAAGTCGTGGAAGAATTTGGCGGGCTGGGGATGCAGATCGAAGTGCGAGACGGCAAGCTCTTGGTAGTCGCGCCGCTGCACGACACCCCGGCAAGCCGTGCGGGCATCGAAGCTGGGGACTGGATCATCGAGATCAACGGGGAATCCACAGAGGGGATCACCCAAGAGCAAGCTGTGAAGAAATTGCGTGGCCCCAAGGGGACTTCCGTCACGCTGAAAGTCCGTCGTGAGGACGGCTCCGAGAGGGTCTTCGAGATCGTGCGTGACATCATTACTATTAAGATCGTCAGCCATAGCGTGCTTGCGGGCGGCCAGGTCGGCTACATCCAAGTCTATACGTTCAATACGATGACCCGCGCCGACGTCGAGAAAGCGCTGAAGGATCTTTTGGGGCGCGGGGTGAAAGGGCTCATCCTAGATCTTCGGAACAACCCCGGTGGACTGCTCACCCAAGCCGTAGACTTAGCAAGTCTATTTATTGATGACGGCCCGGTGCTGAAGGTCCAGAGCCGCAACGGCTCCGAAGTCTACAACTCTCGGGGCAATCGCTACCCCAATCTCCCCTTGGCGGTGCTGGTCAATCGCGGCACGGCCAGCGCCGCGGAGATCGTCGCTGGGGCCATTCGCGACCATCAGATGGGGGTGCTCTTTGGCAAGCGGACGTTTGGCAAGGGCGTCATCCAGACATCGTTTACCCTGAGCGACGGCTCGGCGCTTCTCCTCACTACCGCAGAATATTTCACACCCAAGGGCCACCGCGTGCACGAGGTGGGCATCACCCCCGATGTCATCGTCGAGAGAGAATCAGATGTCCTGCCCAAGGCCCTCCAGTGGGTCCTTGAGCACCTCGGACGATATTGTCCTTGTCTGCCTCCCGTTCAGTATGATCGCAGTGCGCGGGCTCGTCCATCGCCTGTCCTCATCTGGTTCGAGCCCTAGGGTGCTCCTCGACAGAGTTGATCTCTCCCTGGAGCGCGGCGAAGTCGTCTTGTTAGTGGGGCGCAATGGCTCCGGCAAGACGACCCTCGCTCGCTATCTTGTGGGCTTGCTCCTCCCTACCGAGGGCACCGTCACCGTTGATGGGCTCCGCACGGATCGCGACGTGCGGGAGATCCGTCGTCGTGTGGGGCTGCTCTTCCAAGAGAGCCACGAGCAGCTCATCGCACAGACGCCTCTGGAGGACGTAGCTTTCGGGCTGGAAAATCTCGCTCTGCCTTCCGAAGAGATCCACAGGCGTTCGTGGGAGGCGCTCGAGCGGGTCGGCTTACACGAGAAAGCTCTCTGCCCAATCGAGTCTCTCACGAGCTCGGAGCGCCAGCGGGTGGCCTTGGCGGGCTTACTCGCGATGGACCCAGCGTATTATATTCTCGACGAGCCGGATCGCACTGCCGACCGTGAGGGCTTGGCGCTTTTGCTTTCGCTTGTGCGCGAGCTGCGCGCACAGAGCAAGGGCGTGCTCATCATCTCGCATAAAGAGTTTTGGAAGGATCATGTCGATCGTGTCGTGCGGATAGAGCAGGGTCGGATAGTGGCAGATTCCCAGGCTTCGCCTGGACCGTTCGCCGTGCCGCCTACGGCGGCACGACCAGGCTTCGCCTGGACCGTTCATCTTGCCGGCGGCGGCGGCAAGGCGTACAGTCCAGACGAAGTCTGGCGTCTCCAGGCCCGTCACTTGGCCTTCGCTTACAATGCCCTTCCCGCCTTAAAAGATTTTTCGGCTGACGTGACCGCGGGGGAGTTTATCGTCATCAATGGTCCAGAGGGCTCAGGGAAGACGACTCTCGTTGAGCTGCTCTCTGGGCTTGTGCTGCCGACCTCCGGGAGCGTCCTGTGGGACGATATCCCCATTCACACTATGAGAGCCCAGGAGCGGGTGCGCCGCGTGGGCTTAGTCTTCCAGGAGCCGTATCAGCAGCTTCTTGGAGAGAGCGTCCAGGAAGAGCTTTTCATGGGGTTGCTCGCCCAGGGGCTCAGCTTAAGCGAGAGCGAAGAGCGAGCGCGATGGGCTTGCGAAGTCGTAGGGCTAGAGTGGGGTCTCGTGCGGGAGCAGCCGTCCCATCAGTTAAGCGTGGGCGAGCAGGCACGGCTAGCGATCGCTGCAGTGCTGGCTATTTATCCTAGAGTGCTCATTGTGGACGAGACGCTCTCGGCGCTCGATCCTCCGGGCCAGCGTGAACTGCTCGCACTGCTTCAAGAGCTTCACGCCCAAGGGACAACGGTGCTGTTGGTGACGTCTGAATATATTCCTAACGTTGGCACCCGCCTGTGGAGGCTTGAGGGCGGGCGGCTTCTCTACGATGGCCCCCCGGAGGCACTGTGAAGACTTGGAATCGTCTACGTGTGGTGGGAGCGCTCGTGCTTATCTTTTTGGGGGCTATCGTCTTGCTCTTCTACCGCAGCGAGGAGTTCGGCTCTCTGATCGGGATAGCGAGCGTGATCATCGGGCTGGGATTTCTGTGGCGCTCTTTGAACGAATAAAAAAGCGGGGCTCGGCCGGTCGCCCGATCGAGCCCCGCTCTCTACCCTCACCCCGTCCCCTCTCCCTCAGAGGGGAGAGGGGCCAGGGGTGAGGGCCTCAAGTCAGTTGTGCGACGCAAAGCCGTAGACCGTCCCAAAACCTACGACCCCTTGGATGCAGACCGTCTTCCCTCCCCCTTGCACGAGGAGCAAGAACGTGCCCAACGAGGTGTAGGGGATGGTGGCGGTGCTGAACGACCCGATGAACCCGAAGGCGATGCTCCCAAGCGAAGTGAATCGCTGGAACGAGAGCGCCGGGCCAAGAGACTGAATCTGCAAGGCGTTGAAGAACCATCCAGCGTCCTTAATCTGCATCACTCCCGCTAGGCTCACGATCGGGGCACCGCTGCCGATGGCGACCGTGAACGGGAACTGCGTGGGCAGGCCCGAACAGGCCGCAGGCATCATGATCGGGAAGGGCCAGGGGAACGGATAGGGGAACGGCCACGGCCCAGGGACAGGCGAGAAGAACCACCCGAAGAAGAACAGCAAGAGGTTGAACGGCGTGAAGATCGGCGGGCAGGTCACGACGATGATGACCACGATCTGGCCCGTGAAGATGTCAATGAGCACGAAGATCGGGTCTTCGCCGATCGCCGTCAGGTACTTGCCCGCGGGGATGGTGTACCCCGAGACCGTCGCGTTCTGGGTGAGCTGGAGCACCCCTGTGAAGATATACGTATTCTGGAGTTGCTGGACGTTGATCTGCTGGGGTGCGGTGCCGAGTGGCGCGGCGTTCTGGCCCTGCGGGATCTGGGTCGCTTGCGCCTGCGCCAGCGCTTGAGCAAGGCCCGCGGCTTGGAGCTTGGCCATGATCCGCGCTGCCATCTGAGCGAACTGCGGCGACCCCGGCGTGATCACCTGCTGGACGGTGAACCCAGAGGGCGGCTGAGAAGGTGGCTGAGAGGGCGGCTGCACGGGCACGCAGTTAGGCGGTGTCCCCACATAGCCCGGCGGGCAGCTTGGTGGCTGCGGCTGCCCAGAAACAACTTGCAGGCTCGCAACGGCCGTGGCAACTTTAGCGGTGGGGACGATCGCCTGGATCGCTTGCTGGATCTGCTGCCCGATAGCCTGTGGGTTGGTGCCCAAAAGCGGAAAATCCCCAGTGCCGCCCTCAAGCTGCGGGATGCGCTCCGTGGACGCGATGATCTGCACGTACTCCGGCCCAAACGGCGGCGAGCAGACCAACCGATAGATCGCTACCCCTGGCAGGGTATGCCAGTTGGTGTCATTGATTTGATTGTTAGGCTCGAAGCGATTGGGCAGGAGGCGCGTGACGTTATTGCCCTGGATGTCGAGAATGTACGCGTAGTACGGGGCTTCGTTCGCGCGATACTGAATCTCGATGGTCTGCCCAACGGCGCAGACAGGACGACTGACTTGGATGAACGCTTGGAACTCCGAGGGCTGGATGACGATCCCCAAAGGCGACGGTTGCCCCTGGCTGAAGCTCGGGCTGACGCCCACGAACCCCATCAAGACAACCCCCAACACGACGAGACTGAGACGCTTCATACGTGATCCTCCTTCTGGAAGGGCTATCCCTTCCAAATTGTGTTCTCGATAGAGTCTGCCCTGCCTAAAGTCATCACCTCCGCCAGCAGGGCGTTGTTCGATCATATATAGTCCGAATCCCTCCTTGAAGTTTCACCCTAGCTATATTAAACTCAATCTATGAATTTTGCCATCATTGGGGCTGGGGGCTGGGGAACGGCGCTGGCGCGGCTCCTCGCCCGCAAGGGCTCCCCCGTGCGCCTGTGGGCGCGACGCCCCCAGTTCGCACGAGAGCTCGATGAGCTGAGGGAGAACAGACAGTATCTTCCTGGGGTCTCCCTCCCCAAAGATCATCTGACGATCACAGCTGATCTTCAGCATGCCGTCGAGGACGCTGATGTTGTGCTCATAGCCGTCCCGTCGTTTGCCGTGCGCGAGATCGCTCAAAGACTGAAATCGTGCGCCCGCCCCCAGGCGTGGATCAATCTCGCTAAGGGATTAGAGAAAAATTCTCTCTTAACGATGTCGGCTGTCTTGCGGCAGGAACTTCAGACGGAAAATATCTTTACGCTCTCTGGCCCCAGCCACGCCGAAGAGGTCGGGCGGGACTTTCCCACCAGCGTCGTCCTGGCCGGGACGGATCTGGCGCTGGGGGAAAGGCTCCAACGCGCCCTGATGACCGAACGATTCCGCGTCTATCTCAGCGACGATCTCTTGGGGGTCGAATACGGGGGCACAGTCAAGAACGTGATCGCGCTCGCGGCGGGGATTCTCGACGGCTTAGGGTACGGGGACAACGCCAAGGGGGCGCTGATCGCTCGCGGGCTTGCGGAGATGGTGCGGCTGGGGGTGAAACTCGGAGCGCGGCGCGAGACGTTCTTCGGACTCTCCGGGGTAGGCGATCTTGTGGCGACGTGCACGAGTGAGCATTCGCGGAACCGTCGCGTGGGGTATCGCTTAGGGCGTGGGGAGCCGCTCCAAAAGATCTTAGAGAGTATGACGATGGTCGCCGAGGGCGTCTATGCGACGGCGGCCGTGCGGGAGCTCGCAAGACGGCACAGCGTCGAAGTCCCCATCACCGAGGCCGTCTATGCCGTGCTCTACGAGGGCGCGAGCCCCCTCGATCAGCTCAACGCCCTCATGACCCGTGAGCCGAAGAGAGAATTCTATTAATGTTAGAAAGGAGTCGTAATGTCGCTCAAACGAACCCCGCTCTATGAATCTCACCGGCGCTTAGGGGCCAAGCTCGTGGAGTTCGGCGGCTGGGAGATGCCAATTCAGTACACGAGCATCATCGAGGAGCATCAGACCGTGCGAAGCTCCGTGGGGATCTTCGACGTCAGCCACATGGGTGAGATCGAGATCACCGGACCCAATGCCCTCGATCTTGTGCAAAAGCTCATCACCAACGACGCCAGCACCCTGAAAGACTATCAGGTGCTCTACTCGCCCATGTGTTACGAGTCCGGGGGCACGGTAGACGATCTGTTGGTCTATAAGCTGCCCGATCGGTTCTTGCTCGTGGTCAACGCAGCGAACACTGAGAAGGACTTTGCGTGGGCGCAACAGAACGCCAAGGGCTTCTCAGTCACTGTCAAGAACGTCAGCGACGACTACGGGCAGATCGCTATCCAAGGGCCGAAGGCTGAAGAATTCCTTCAACCGTTCGTCGAGGGTTCTCTCAAAGATTTGCGATACTATTGGGCGACACAGGCGCAGATGCTTAGTCATACGGTCTTGCTCTCCCGCACGGGCTACACGGGGGAAGACGGGTTTGAGATCTACGCTGAGCCGAAAGTGATTGTCACTCTCTGGGATGAGCTAGTGCGGGCGGGGGCCAAACCCATCGGCTTAGGAGCGCGCGATACGCTGCGCTTCGAAGCGGGGATGCCCCTCTACGGCCACGAGCTCGACGAGAAGACGACCCCCGTGGAGGCGGGCCTGGGCTGGACAGTCAAAGAGAAAGACTCCGACTATAACGGCAAAAAGATCTTGCTCGCGCAGAAGCGTCAGGGCACGGCCAAGAAGCTGGTCGGGCTGAAGATGCTCGAGCCAGGGGTGCCTCGCCAAGGGTATAAGATCTTCGCTGACGGCAGAGAAGTCGGAGCCGTCACCAGTGGGATGTTCGCCCCGACGGTCAATGCGTTCTTAGCGATGGGGTTTGTCTCGTCGGACATCTTGCCGACAGCGCTGATAGAAGTCGAGATTCGCAGGCAACGCAAGAGGGCGCAGCTCACCAAGCTCCCGTTCTATCGAGGCAGCGTGCGGAAGCTTGGTTGATTGGTTAGAATGATTGCACAAGAAGGAAGGACAATGAAGAAGAAAGCTCAGATTTGCCATCTAACTGCCGTTATCTGGAAGGAGGAGGGCGGCTACGTCTCGAAATCTCCAGAGCTCGGGGTGGCCAGCGCCGGCGATACCCCTCAAGAAGCGTTGCGCAATCTTCAAGAGGCTGTCGCTCTCTATCTCGAGAACGCCAAAGCGCTGGGACTGTGGGATGAGCTCCAGGGCGCGATCACGGCTTCGGAAAAATATACGGCTGTTTTCGAAGTTGCCCCTTGATGGCTCGACTACCCATTGTCTCATCAGAGCAGGTGATCAAGGCCCTACGTCGCGCGGGATTCATAGATGCTCCTAAGCGAGGGAAGGGAAGCCATCGAGCTTTATACAAAGTTGATGAGACCGGGCGCAAACGATTGGTCATTGTGCTAAGCGTCGTGAACTGCCGAGGGGAACATTGGCAGCGATCTTAGAGCAAGCGGGCTTGACCCTCGAAGAATTCCTAAAATGGCTCAGATAAAAGATATGACGATCCTCGACTTAGGTCTGAGAGACTACGAGGAAGTCTGGCGCTTGCAGAAAGAATTCGTCGCCCGCCGCCGCGCCGGCGAGATCCCCGATACGGTGATTCTCGTCGAGCACCCCCCGGTCTTCACCATCGGCCGCCAGGCTTCGCCTAGACCGTACTGCTTCGCCGGCGAATGGCCGGCGAAGATGAATGGTCCAGACGAAGTCTGGCGAAGCCTGGTGGTCGTGGAGCGTGGCGGGGGTATAACTTTTCATGGTCCGGGCCAGCTCGTCGGCTACCCCATCGTAGACCTCAGAGGCCGCGGACGCGACATCCATCGCTTCCTGCGCGATCT